>Ga0116170_10006426_pt1 | contig 10306 bp, 10 predicted proteins | sample AD_JPNHW1_MetaG_FD_89797 | JGI IMG/M metagenome (GOLD analysis project Ga0116170, IMG submission 89797) | Active sludge microbial communities of municipal wastewater-treating anaerobic digesters from Japan - AD_JPNHW1_MetaG | ecosystem: Engineered > Bioreactor > Anaerobic > Digestate | place...
CAAGATCCGCAAGATGATCTTCGGCGACGCCCTGCGCTTCTGCGTGGGCGGCGGCGCCCTCCTCGACGTGAAGCAGCAGGAGTTCTTCGCGGCCTTCGGCCTGCCCGTCTACCAGGGCTACGGCCTCACCGAGGCGGCGCCCATCATCTCCTCGAACACGCCGGCGAGGCACAAGTTCGGCTCCTCGGGCTGGATCGCCCCCTCGGTCGAGTGCACCATCCGCAGGCCCGACGGCTCCATCTGCGCGGTGGGCGAAACCGGCGAGATCGTCATCCGGGGCGGCAACGTGATGAAGGGCTACTTCAAGAACCCCGAGGCGAGCGCCCAGGCCCTCCGCGACGGCTGGCTCTGGTCCGGCGACCTGGCCTACTACGACGAGGACGGCTTCCTCGTCGTGGTCGGCCGCGAGAAGGCCCTCCTCATCGCGGAGGACGGCGAGAAGTACAGCCCCGAGGACATCGAGGAGGCGGTGACCTTCTCGACCGACGTGATCGACCAGATCATGGTCTACTGCGACCATAAAAAGTACACGGTCGCCCTTGTCACCCTCGAGGACTCGAAGGTCAAGCGCCTCGTCAAGGAGAAGGGCCTCACGACGGCCTCCGCCCTCCTCGACGCCCTCAAGGCGGAGTTCTACCGCTTCCGCTCCGATCCCAAGGCCAAGAAGGTCCAGGGCACCTGGGTGCCGGCGGCCTTCGAGATCGTTCCCGAGGCCTGGAACGACCGCAACGGCACCGTCAACTCGACCATGAAGATCGTCAGGCACAAGATCGCCCAGGTGAACAAGGACCTCATCGACTATGCCTACACTCCCGAGGGCTCGCGCACCGAGAACGCGAGGAACGTCGAGACGCTGAGGAAGCTCTACAAGCTGGACTGAAGCCGGCAAGGCCGGATGTCATGGCCGCTGCGGCGGCCATGACAACGAGGCCCGTCCCCACCAGGGGGACGGGCCTCGTCGTCTGCCCTCCCTGCCGGCTCCGTCGCGGGGGCCGGCAAGGCCAGGAAGCCCCAAAACGGCATTTACATTCGACAAAGCCCAGCGGCTGCATTATCCTGAAAATTTCACCGTCCTGGAGGTTGTATGAAGCTACGCGCTAAACAGTCCCTTTTGCTCGGAATCCCCATCGCCCTCGGCCTGGTCGTGATGACCGTCGTCGTCCTGTACCAGAGCCAGACCAGCCTGACCAGGCTCTATATCCAGGCTTCGGAACAGATAGCCCAGGCAAGGGCCGACGAGGTCTCCCGCTGGCTGGCCGGGAAGCTCGAGTCAGTGAAACGCGGTTCGGTCAACGGCGACATCGCGAGCCTTGACCAGCAGGCCATCCTCAAGTACCTCTCCACGCGGGGCAAGTCCCTCGATCCCGAGGTCGAGCTCGAGTTCTTCGCCCGGCCGGACGGCGAGTACTGGACGACCCTCGGCGCCTCGGGCAACGTGTCCGACCGCGACTACTTCAAGGCCATCATCGAGGGCGGTGCCCAGACCTACGTAGGCAATGCCGTCATCTCGAAGTCGACCGGCAAGGCCATCATCAATGCCGCGGCCGCGGTGAAGGGTGCGGACGGCAAGGCGGGAGGCCTCTACGCCGCCTCGATCGGTCTCGACGCGCTTTCTGCCCTGGCCGCCAGGGTCAAGCTGAGCGCCAACAGCTACGCCATCATCGTGGACGGCAACATCCTCCTCATCGCCCACCCGAACGAGGCGCTCAGGATGAAGGTTTCCTTCAAGGATCCCAAGAAGCTCGGCTACAAGGGCCTCGAGCCCGGCGTCGCGAAGATCGAGAAGGGCGAGGCGGGGAGCCAGGTCTACAAGGACGACAAGGGGCTCGAGAAGCTCTTCGTCTTCGCGCCGATAGCCGGGACGCCGGGCTGGTCCTTCGGCATCATCGTCCCGATGTCCGACATACATGCGCCCGCGGACGCCCTGGGCCGGACCCTGATCTTTGTGTCCCTCGCCATCCTCGTCATCCTCATCGGCCTGATCCTCGTCATCGTCGACCGCCTCGTGAAGCCCATCGGCTTCGTTACGGGCGCCATCACGGTGTTCGCCTCCGGAGACCTCTCTCTCGCGGGCGTCGACGAGGGCGAGCGGACGCGGATCGTCGCTCGCAACGACGAACTCGGCCAGATGGGCAAGGCCCTCGAGACCCTCCATGAGCGCCTGAGCGACTTCGTCGCGGCCGTGAAATCCGCCTCCGACCAGGTGGCCGACGGCTCGCAGGCCATCAGCCAGACGAGCCAGCAGATGTCCCAGGGCGCGACCGAGCAGGCCGCGAGCGCCGAGGAGGTCTCCGCGAGCCTCGAGGAGGCAGCGGCGACGACGCACTCGAACGCCGACAACGCGGGCCAGACGGAGGCCATCGCCGAGAAGGCCGCCAGCAGCGCGGAAAAGGCCGGCACGGCCGTGAGCGAGGCCGTCTCCGCCATGAAGGAGATCGCGAGCCGCATCTCCATCATCGAGGAGATAGCCCGGCAGACCAACCTCCTCGCCCTCAACGCCGCCATCGAGGCGGCCAGGGCCGGAGAGGCGGGCAAGGGCTTCGCCGTCGTCGCGAGCGAGGTGCGCAAGCTGGCCGAGAGGAGCCAGACCGCGGCCGCCGAGATCTCCGCCCTCTCCGTGAAGAGCGGCACCCTCTCCGACCAGGCGGGAGCCCTCGTCGGGGAGACCATCCCCGCGATCAAGCAGACAGCCGACCTCGTCCGCGAGATCTCGGCCTCGAGCGCCGAGCAGAAGGCCGGCATGGACCAGATAGCCAAGGCCATCACCCAGCTCGACGGCGTGATCCAGTCCAACGCCTCGGCGAGCGAGGAGCTCGCGGGCATGTCCGAGGAACTGGCCGCCCAGGCTGCCAGCCTCAAGGACACGGCCAGCTACTTCCATGTCGCGAGCGAAGGCTCGGGAGAGGGCGGGGCCGAGCCGGCGGCAGCCTCAAGGAAGGCCTTGCCCGCCGCTCCGGCGCAGGCGAAGCCCGCCGCGAGGCCGGCGGCCAAGGTGGCGGCACGGAGCGCGGAAAGGCCCAGGTCCCAGGCCACGGGCATCGTCCCCCGCAAGGATGCCGAGGACGCCGACTTCGAGGAGTTCTAGGCCGACACGGCCTGAAGCAGGCTGTTCAGTCATCCAGGGAGCCGCCCGCCAGGGCGGCTCCCTGTTTTTCATGGTCTCCGGGCCGCGGCGAGACGGCCTGCCTTCCCTTCCCAGGAGGCCACGACTGCCATGGCCTCGCGCCGAAGCTTCGAAAGCTCCGCAGAGGCGGAGGCCCCCGCCTGGCCGCGGCAGAGGGCGAGGGCCCTTGCCGTTATGCGCTCGAGTTCCGCCTGGGCCGCGTCCCGCGCGGAGACGAAGGCCGGATCCCTCGAGAGGGCGGCGTTGCGCCTGTCCCTCGTCCATTCGCGATGGCCCTCCCAATACTCGATCGCGGAAGCGGCGCCTTCGGCATAGTCATAGGCCGTCCAGAGGGGGATGAAGTCGCCTCCCACGAGGAGGATGGGCTTGAAGAGCGATACGCAGGGAAGGGATGAGGCGGTGAACCAGAGCACGCAGGCGTCGCTGCCCTCCGGCCAGGAGATGGCCATGCTGGCGGTGGTCGCGTTGTTGACCGGGAAGCCGCCCTCGTGCACGCAGGGCGAGGCGAGGCTGCCATGGCGGCCCGGGAGGTAGCTGCCATGCTGTCTCAGGGCCGAGAGCATGACGGAGAGGCCCGCGCCGGGGACGGAAGCGAGGCCTGGGGCCGCGCCGCTGCCCGGGGCGACGGCCTCGGGCAGGGCTGCCCTTCCCGAAGGGCCCCCCTCCATCGCTTCCCTCGTGAGGCGTCTCCGCGTGTCGCCATGGGTGAAGGCGAGGTAGAGGGGGTTCTGGACCAAGGACCGCCAGGACCCCCGCCCGCGCCCGGGCCTGTCGAGGATGGCCGCCGTGTCGGCATCGACGGCGTCCCAGTCTCGCTCGAGGGAGTAGCAGTTCGAGATGGAGGCGAGGCCCTGGACGCGCTTCCGCGCCCAGCGGTGACCGGCGGTCTCGACGATCCACGCGCCCCTTCGGTCTGCCACGAGGTAGCTGTTGTCGTAGTAGAGCTTGCCGTGGTAGGCGCCGTTCCCGCCCTGGTCATGGGCCTCGACGAAGGAGCAGAGGTAGTCCGCCGCCTCGTCGGCGCCGTCGCAGGCTACGAGGGCCGCCCTGAGTAGGTCCATGCCTAGGATGCCGTCCTTAGCCGGCGGACGCCGGGGGAAGACGGCCTCGTTGCCGATGGCGAGGCCCGCGTCGTTGAGGCCCATCTCGCCGCCTTCCATCCATGAGGGACGGGACAGGGCGCAGGCGTGGCGCGCGGCGCCTCCGGGAAAGGCGCGTCCTCCAATGACGAGGGGCGAGCCCCGCGGGGCCGCAGGGATGAGGCAGAGGGTCTGGGGCTCGTCGGGCGAACGGTCGGAATTCTTCGCGAACCAGGGCCCGTCGGGCGCAGCCGCGCCGGCCGGGCGTCCAGCTTCTCCCGACGCGTTTCCCGTGTACATGGTGTCGCACATCGTTTTGCTCCTCCCGGCCGGCCCGGCCTAGACGTTTTTCGAGTAGAGTTCGATGTCCTCGCGGTAGGTCCAGCCGGCCGCCTTCCAGAAGGCCGTGCCGAGCTCGTTGCCCGCTATCACCATGAGGTGGGCCTTCTCCACTCCCTGGGCCCTGAGGGCCGCCATGGCGGCGTCCGCGAGCCTGCTTCCCAGGCCCTGGCGCCGGATCGACGGATCCACGGCGAGGTGGTAGAGGTAGCCCCGCCGCGTGTCGCTGCCGCAGAGGATGGTGCCGACGAGGCCCTTGCCGGAGCTGTCCTCCGCGACGAAGGAGAGGCCCGGGTTGCGGGCGATGAAGGCCGTTATGCGCTCGCGCGAATCCGCGTCGGAAAGTCCCATGCCCGGGGTCCTCTTCCAGAGGGCGATCGCGTCGTCGTAGTCAGCCGGGCCGAATTCCCGGATCTCGATGTCCATGCGCGGTTCCTTTCAGCTTTCGAGCGGAAGTATCATGACGGTCCTGAAGGACCGGAAGCCAAGGCTTTCGTAGAGGGGCCGGCCGTCGTCGGTGGGGTGGAGGACGAGGCGCCTGAGGCCCCGTTTCCTGCCTTCCTCGAGGGCAAGGCCGAGGAGGGCGCGGGAGATGCCCCGCCGCCTGAAGCCGGGTTTCGTGTAGACGCTCATGATGTAGCCGTCGGTGGGCCCGGCGGTGCCGCCAGGGGCCCTGTCCCTGCGGACAGGATCCAGCCTGAGGGCCGCGCTCGCCACCGCCTCGTCGCCGTCGAAGCAGAGCCAGGCGAGGAGGCGGCCGCGGGCCAGGTTCCTCCCGAAGTAGGCGGAAAGGCCCGAAAGCCAGTCCTCCTCGTCGGGGAGGCCGCCGTTCTTGACGATGCGCATGAACTCGACACGGAGGGCCGCGAGGACGGCGGCGTCGGCCGGTTCCGCCCTGCGGATGGGCAGGCCCGCCAGGGGACTAGGCCCGGGCCGCACCCGCAGCCGTGGCGTCGCGGCGGCGCCGGTAGTCCTCGAGGCCGAGCTCGAGGTGGATGCCGTCAGGGTCGCGCCCGGTCTCCCTGAAGCCGCGGGCCTTGAGCCATTCCGCGGTCCGCTGGTTGGCCGGCGCGATGCAGTCCTCCATGACGAGGCCGCCGAAGACCTCGAAGTACTGCTCGAGGAGGAGTTCGAGGGCCTCGGTGCCGAGGCCCTTGCCGCGGTGCTTCGCCCGGATCTTCAGGTTGAGCCTGGCCCGCTTGACCGTTATGTCGGAATACTCGAAGCTCGCCTCGCCGAAGCACTCGCTGTTCTCCGTGTCGAGGATGAGGTAGTACTCGTTCTCGTACTGGCGGTCCTCGAAGAGGTCCGCCCACCAGGCAAGGTACTGCTCGTGGCTGACCGGCACCGGGCCACCGATGTCGCGCATCGTGTCGGCATCTTCCCAGATGCACTGGACGTTCTCGTGGTCCTCGCGTGTCGGCATGACCAGGTTGAGCTTCTTGCCGGTTATCATCTAGTCCTCCACGGGTTGTTTACCTTGCGTCGCGCATCGTCCCGCCGGGCGCCGGGCGGCTCGTGCGTCAATCCTCGCATCGCTTGGCCCGCAGGTCAAGCTATGAAAAGCAGCATGTCCTTGCCGGCCGCCGCGCAACGGGAGAAGAAGTCCTTGAGGACGCCGAAATTGTACTCGAGGTAGTTGAAGTCCTCCTCGTCCTCGTAGCAGGGATAGACCTCGGGGTTGCCCAGGACAGTTTCCCGGAAAAGCCCCCTGAGGCCGTCGAAGTCGACCGCCCCGAGGGCTTCGGAAGCCGACCTGACCTCGTCGGGGGCCAGGGTCCGCGCGGGGCCGTAGCCCGCGTCCTCCTCGCCGAGGGCCTTCCCGCCCAGGACAGGGTCGACGGCGCCCGGCCCGGGGCCTTCCCTGCCTCCGAGGAGGAGGTAGCGGAGGCCAGCCCAGGCCTTGTCGATGTCGATGCAGCGCTCCTCCTCGAGGACTATCCTCGAGAGGAAGGCCTCCATCTCGATGGAACCATCGCGGAGTCCCTTGAGCTCCTCCCCGTCCAGCATCGCAAAGTAGCCAATCATCTCCCCGATCTCCTATCGCAGTTCGTGCTTGCCCGAAATCCTGTAGTCGTAGGCGCCGAGGAAGTCCGCGGCGCTTCCGGCATGGGACCAGAGGCGCGCGAGGTACTTGAGCTCGGCCTCGAAGGGCTCCCGGTAGGCGGGCAGGTCGGCCAGGAACTCGGCGTTGCGTTTCAGCGTCGAGAGCCAGTCGGGCGAGCCGAGGCTCGAATGGAAGGCGGCGATTTCCGCGGCCAGGCGCTCGGCGCCCTCCTCTCCGTCAAAGTAGCGGCGCGCGGAATCCGCGATCCTCCGTCCGGCCCAGAGCTCGTCTTCCGCCGGGTCGGCTCCCAGCAGCTCCTCGGCGAGACGCCTTGCCGCCATGCCGTCCTTCCGGTCCGCAGCTGCCAGCGCGGCCAGGCCAGCCTCGGCTTCGCCCTTCCCGAGCTCCCCGGCCGCCCAGTCTATGCAGGCCGAGAAGTCCTTCCCGAGCAGCTTGGCCTCCATGTAGGCATCCCTGAGGCCTTCGTACTTTTTTACCATGACGCGCTCCGACGGACAATGCCGTCAACTTTTTCAATTGCCGGTTCCGGGCCTGGCCCCTAGCCGATGGATCAAAGTATAGCGCCCCCATGGCCGCCGCGGGAGAGGGAGTCGCCCTGCGCCCTATCCCGCCGCCCGGGCGGCAGGATCAGTCCTCGACCTCGTTCTTGAGGACGATGTCGAAGAAGCCGAGGAGGGAGACTGCCTCGGGAAGGTCGAAGACCGCCTTCCTCACGTTGTTCGTGCGGGGATCGATCGCGTAGCCCCTGGCCCGCCTGAAGGAGGCGGCCTGGAGGTCGGCCTTGTGGAAGAGGGTGCCGCGGAAGCTCGTGCCCTCGAAGCTCGCCTCCCTGAGGTAGCAGTCCTGGAAGGTGCAGCGGTCGATCTCGCAGTCGAGGAAGGCCATGCCCTTCATCTTGAGCTCGCCGAAGTTGCAGTCCCTGAGGATGCAGGAGGAGAAGCGCAGGTCCAGGGCCAGCTGGTCGAGGTGGTAGAAGTTGAGCCCGGCCAGCTTGCAGCCCGTGAAGCCCGCCGCGAGGAAGCGGGCATTGCCGATGCGGCTGTTGCTGAAGTTGCAGCCCGTGAAGGAACAGTCGTCGAAGGAGGCCCGCTCGAGGTTGGCGCCGGTGAAATCGCAGCCCTCGAATTCACAGGCCGCGAAGTCCCTGCCCGAGAGGTCGGCCCCGGCGAAGGAGCGGTGCGCGAAGGCCTCGCTCGAGAAGGATTCCCCTTCGGGGAGGTCGGCCGGGTCCGCGGCCCCGCCGACGCGTTCAGGAGAGGACATGGGCGAGCGCCTCCTCGGTCCTGTCCCAGAGCTCCCTGCGCCGCTCGGGCGAGCGGGCGCGGGCCGGCACGAGTATCCGCCTGCTGTTGCGGTAGTAGCCTCCGCTCTCGAACTCGCCGTCTGTCGCCCTCGCTATGGCGAGGCAGGGCCGGGCGCCGCCCTCGTTGCCCTGGATGAGGGGGCGGAAGAGGGCGTCGGTGAGGGGGTCGAACCAGCGGTGGAGGGTGATCATCTTCGTGTTCGTCACGCCGGGGTCGACGGCGTTGACGCGGATGCCGGGGTCGGCAAGGCGGGCGGCCAGCTCCTCGGTGAACATGAGGAGGGCCAGCTTGGAATCGGCATAGGCCTGGATGGGATGGTAGGGCGCCTCCTTCGCGGGGGCGAAGTCCTCGACGGGGCGGCCTATCCTGAAGGCCGAGGAGCAGGTGTTGATGATCCGGCCCGAGCCGGGCCTCATGCGGGGTACGAGGCGTCTCGTGAGGAGGACGGGGCCGAGGTAGTTCACTGCCATGGCGAGCTCGAAACCCTCCGGGCTCAGGGTGAAGCGCTCAGGGAGGACGCCGGCGTTGTTGACGAGGATATCGATGGTCCGCCCCTCGGCCTCTAGCTCCCCGGCGAGGCGGAGGATGGAAGCGAAGCGCGCGAGGTCGAGCTCCCTGCCCTCGAGCCTGCCCCGGGCGCCATTGCGGCCGAGCTCGGCGCAGGTCGCCTCTGCCGCCCCGATATCGCGGCAGGCGAGGATGAGGTCGAAGCCTTCAGCGGCGAGGCCAGAGGCCACGGCCTTGCCTATTCCGCGGTTCGCTCCCGTGACGAGGACTGTCCTGCTACCCACAATGCTTCCTTCCCCTCCGGCTCACTGTTTCCGGAGATGGCAGGAAGGAGGATAGTGCCCTGCCGCAGGGGAGGGCAAGCGGATCCTGGATAGATGGGGGATGGAAAGCCGGCGAGGGGAAGGGAGGCTCAGGCGGGGAGCCAGTCGAGCTTGAAGACCGTCCGGGCAGCGGGATCGCAGCCCGTGTCCTCGAAGAGATCACCGAAAATCCTGTCGGCGCTGGCTGGATCGACCACGAGGAAGGCCTTGCCCCTGTCGCGGAGCTCCCAGGCGAGATAGTCGAAAAGATCGACCGCTACGGGATCATGGCTCTGGGGAGAGAGGAGGCTGAGGCCCACAAGGCCCGAGCCCCGGTGGGAAACCGGGGAAGCGAGGGCGCATGCGATGATGTTCTCGTCGGCCTGCGATACGGCGAATAGCTCGACGTTCCGCAGGTCGATGTCGCCGAGGGCGGGGAAGGCCTCCAGGATGCGACGCCTGTCTTCCTCGTTCTCGACAATATGACTTGTAATATACATGCCTTTTAGTGCTCCGCCCGGGAGGCCCGGGCAATATTATTCATTATCGGAGGGCTTCTTCCTCCACGCCATATGATAAATACAATATATCCAGAAAGTATACAGACTTCCAGCCGCCCGTCCAGTCCCCTTTTCGACATGTGTCGGATCTTGCCCGGAGAGGCCCGCTTGCGGGGACGGCAATCGGCCAGAGCCCGGTGCCGTGGTCGCGCGAAGCGGCCCGCGGCGGCCCGCGGCAGCCGCATTGACGCGCCGACCCGGCCTTCCTATACTGGGTCCATGATCCGCGACTTCCACGATGTCCGCAATACCGGCCTCGGCAACAATCGCCCCTGCACTGGGGGGCGCCGGGTCATCGTGTAGGCTGAAAGCCACGATAACCAGGACGGCGCCCTCTGGGGCGCCGTTTTTTTTGGCTCCGCGGCGGCGCGCGCGATGCCAGGGAGGATGAAGTGCGCAAGATGGTGAAGGCAGGCTTGCCGCAGGCAAGGCCGGGCAAGGCTTTGGTCCCCGGTCTCGGCGAGCGCCCTGATAACAACTCCAACAATCCTCACCCGGCCTAGGATCGGCGCATCTGCACTGGAACCAGGGCCGGCCGTTTGCGCCGGCCTTTTTATTTCCCTGGCATTAAAAGGAGAAACGCGATGACAAGGACAATCGATCTCAAGGCAATGATTGGCAAGGAAGCCGAGCTCCGGGGCTGGCTTCTTTCGCGGCAGGATAGGGGGAAGGTCGTCTTCCTCACGCTCCGGGACGGATCAGGCGTCGCGCAACTGGTCTGCGAGCGGGCCAGGCTCGATGCGGAACTCTTTGCCCGCCTCGGAAGCCTCCCTCTCGAGACGCCCATTGCAGCGCGCGGCCGGGTGGCCATGGCGCCCTTGCGTGCCGCTGCGCTTCCGCAAGCCGAGGCCAGGCCCGAGCTCCATGTCGAAACCCTTGACCTCGGGACCTCGGCGGCCGACTACCCCATAGGCAGGAAGGAGCACGGGCCCGACTTCCTCATGGAGCAGCGCCACCTCTGGATCAGGGCCCCGCGCGAGGCGGCCATCCTCCGGGTGAGGTCGTCCCTCGAATTCGCCTGCA
>Ga0116170_10006427_pt1 | contig 10304 bp, 5 predicted proteins | sample AD_JPNHW1_MetaG_FD_89797 | JGI IMG/M metagenome (GOLD analysis project Ga0116170, IMG submission 89797) | Active sludge microbial communities of municipal wastewater-treating anaerobic digesters from Japan - AD_JPNHW1_MetaG | ecosystem: Engineered > Bioreactor > Anaerobic > Digestate | place...
CGCAGGCTCGTGCGCCCGCAGGCGCAGCGCTCGCGGCTCACGATGCGAGTCAGATCCTTCGTCCGATAGCGGATGACGGGGATGGCTTCGCGCGTCAGCGATGTGAAGACCACCTCGCCGACGACGCCGTCGGGCACCGGCACGCCTGTAATGGGGTCCACAATTTCCGTCAGGTACTGGTCTTCCCAAACGTGGATGCCGCAGCGCGCCGAACAGTCCATGCCGGTCGTGCCCACGCCGCCCGTCTCCGTCATGCCGTAAATGTCGAAGGCCCGAATGCCTAGGCGCGTTTCAATGCGCCGACGCATTTCGTCGGAAAACGACTCCGCGCCGAAAATGCCGACTTTGAGATCGGGCAGCTCAAGCCCCTTCTCATCCAGCATCTCAATGATGCGGGCGGCATAGGAAACCACCGAGCCGATGCCTTTGACTTTGAAATCCTGCATCAGCATAACCTGCCGCGCCGTGTTTCCCGAACTCGCCGGCACAGTGAACAGGCCCGCCCGACGCGCGCCGTGGTAAAAGCCGAACCCGCCGTTAAACAGGCCGAAGGTGGGCATGATCTGAATGGCGTCGCCCGGCTGAAGTCCAGCCATCACCTGACAGCGCGCCATGCACTCCGCCCACTGGATTAAGTCGGCCTCCGTGTAGGCCATCACCACGGGTGTTCCGGTAGAGCCGGAACTCATGTGCATCTCGCGAATGGACGTGCGCGGCATGCTGAGCATTCCCAGCGGATACTGATCGCGGAAATCGTCCTTGGTCAGAAACGGCAAATCGCGCAGCGTCTCGAGCGACCGGATGTCGCCGGGCTCAATCCCTGCCGCCGTCAACCGTCCGCGATAAAAATCGTTGTTCGCCCAGACATGTGTCACGGTCCGCTTCAAGCCTTCCAGTTGAACCGCCGACAACTCGTCGCGCGACATCGTCTCCGCGCGCTCATTCCAATACTGAAGTCTGTTCATCATTTGCTCCCGCTCGCAACCGGACATTCAAAACCCGTATGCGAATGAAGGAAATCGTACCGCTTCACGCGATGCTTCGCAATCCTGTTTTCGCCGCATCGCCCCCTCGTCCGAATAAAAAAGCCCACCGAAAAACCGGTGGGCTTTTTCTAAACGGCCTGCGCTGCCGCACTCAGTTCGAGCCGCGGCCCTTGACGCCCGTCGCACGGTCGGCCCCAACCTTGGCCTTCTCGTGCGGACGAAGCGCACGCACTGCCGCGCCGGCCCGCCACAGTTCGGAATCGCGCAACGTCTTGAGTTCTGCGTCCAGCTTCGCCTTGTAGTCCGGCGTGCCGCAAACCTTGATGACGTGCTTGGCTTCCTTCTGACTCTTCACGGCCTCGTAGAGGTCGTTGAAAACCGGCAGCGTGGCCTTCTTGAATTTCGGCTTCCAGTCCAACGCGCCGCGCTGAGCCGTGGTCGAGCAATTGGAATACATCCAGTCCATTCCGTTCTCATCGATCAACCGGATCAGGCTCTGGGTGAGCTCCTCAACCGTCTCGTTGAACGCCTCGGAAGGGCTGTGTCCGTTCTTGCGCAACACCTCGTACTGAGCCTCCATGATGCCAGCGATCGCGCCCATCAGAACGCCGCGCTCGCCCGTCAGATCCGACGTGACTTCCTTCTCGAACGTGGTGGGGAACAGGTAGCCCGAGCCCACTCCGATGCCGATCGACAGCGTGCGGTCAAGCGCCGTACCGGTCGCGTCCTGCGCCACAGCGAAACTGGAGTTGATGCCCACGCCCGCCAAAAAGTTGCGGCGCACGTTCAGCCCGGAGCCCTTCGGGGCCACCAAAATCACATCCACGTCCGCGCTCGGCTTCACGCCCGTCAACTTGTTGTAGACGTAGCCAAAGCCATGCGAAAAATAGAGCGCCTTGCCCGGCGTCAGGTAGGGCTTCACGCGGTTCCAAACCGGCTTGACCGACGCGTCGCTCGTCAGCATCATGATGATCGTGCCACGCTCGGCGGCTTCTTCGATATCGAAAAGCGTCTTGCCGGGAACCCAGCCGTCCTTGATCGCGCGTTTCCAGTTGCTGTGCGCATCTTTCGAGGGGCGCTGTCCGATGATGACGTTGAAACCGTTATCGCGCATGTTGAGCGACTGAGCAGGACCCTGAACGCCATAACCGATCACGGCAATCACCTCATTCTTGAGGGCCTTCTGTGCTCTCTTCAAAGGATACTCTTTGCGGGTGACGACAGTTTCAATGACACCGCCAAAATCGATCTTGGCCATATTCTGTTTCTCCTCTTTAAAAAAATCCGCACAGCCGCACACGCTTAACCATCGAACAGTCGGGCGGAAAAGTGCGTACTATAATAACACCTTGCTTTTGTGACGCAAGTGCTTTATCGCCGGGACGAGAAAAAGGCGCGCCGGGGCACTTGCCGAGGCGGCACAAGCCCGTCCGTGTTTCAGGCGCGTTTCTCTGTTAAGAAACGTGTTTTCCACACGGCTAAGGCAGCAGCACACGGCCCGTTACGGGCCCCGCAACGTAAATACGCGCGCCTCGCCGAACGGAATATTCCCCTTGGGCGAAGTCGCTTCCAGCCGGACGGTCAGGACCGTCTTCGCTCCCGCTTTCGACAACACGTCGAATTCGCCGAAGTCGGCATCAGACAGATAGGACACATTCGCCCTGACGGGCACGGATGTCGCAACCGCTCCGTCGGCCGTCCGCACCACCAGCATAACCCCGGGCGAAGCAAGCCACGTGGCCTCCTGAAGGTTTCCCGCCGATGCGCGCATCCTCGCAGGACGTCCGCCCGCCGTTGCGATTTCGGCACCGTCCTCGGCCTCGCGCCAGACGCCGCCTGCATCAAGCACCTGCAAATAATTGAACTCGGCGTCGAGATACTTCGGCGGATTACTGCCGTTGCACGGCACGTTGCCAACAGCCACCTGCGGCGCGTTGGCCGAATTCTTTCCCGTGCCCGACGTGCGCACGTCGATCATGCGGCCCTGTCTCACCGCGTCGCGATAAGCCACCGCCCCGTCGTGAAAGGCCGTCCACCAATATCCGCCCGCATGGGCATCGCGGTCATACGCGAACGAAACCGTGGCCTCCGGTTTTTCGCGCGGCGTCTTGAAGCGGGGACCGTACGTGCGAATCAGTTGCGCCGAAGGCCGCTCCGTGCGGTCGGGCTCGAGAATGCCAAAGTCGCTCCGCTCGTCCACGCGGTACCCGCCCACCCACCACCACGGCACCGTGCCGTTCGCACCGGCCGCCAAGGCCGTGCGGTAGAAACGCTCTTCGTAGCGCCCCTGCCGAACGACCGCATCCGGATCGGGGGCCATGCGCACGCTGTTCCACACGCTCTTGCCAAACTCCGACCAAACGATCGGCTTACCGCCCGTGGTGTGTTGCACATACCGCGTGATAAAGCCGATCGCATCCTCGCCTTCGTCCGTGTCGCGGATCGAATAACCTTCGGGGCAAATGAAATCGATGTGCTTCACGGGGCCGCTGAGCGCGAAATCGAATGGCAGCGTGTTGCCCTGCCGGAAACTGATCAGATGATTCGGGTCGAGTTCTCGCAGGCGCCGATTCGCTTTGCCCCAGAGCGAACTCGTCAAATCGTCCATAAACCGCCGGTAGGCGGCCATCATGCCGCGCCAAGGGCCGTCTTCGCGGAACTGTCCGTCCGCTGGCGAAACAGCCTTTCCATCCTTATCGCGGCGGACTTTAAAATTCCAGTCGCGTTCGGCATTGGCCAGAGAGCCGTAGCGCTCGTCGATCCACGCGCGCCAATCCGCGTCCCAGCGGCACCGCGCCGCGCTGTCCTTAAACACGTGGTTTCCCGGCTCCCAGATCGTGTCGTAGGCAAAGACCACCGGATTGCCTGGAAGCCGCGTCGCCTCCAAGAACGCCTTCAACTCGACGTCGTTGAAGGCGAGCGGCGAGGCCTGTCCGACGTAGAGATTGACGCGAATATCGCGCTGGGCACACCGACGCAAAAAGTCGAGCAGGTTGCGGTAATTCGCAAGCGATGGGCTCTGGATACTGACCATGTTCACGCCCATATTTTGCAGCTGAGCCAGATCCTGTTCAACCAGCGTTGGCGCATAATACGCATCGCACATCCAGCCGGGCCAGTAATCCGCTTTGTCCATTCCGGAAACATAAAGCGGCCAGAAATTCATCCCCACGGGATACCACTTTTTGCCGTTCAGCCAGAAATCGCCGCCTCGGACAACGACAAATGCGCTTTTCTTTGCGGGCGCCGGATCTAGCACGGCGAAGTCGTGTTGCACGGCATCCGCAGACCCCGATCCATCCTCCAAGCTCGCGCGAAACGTGTACGTCCCCGGCTCGGCGGGCGGTTGCCACGTAAAGGTGCAGTCGCCGACCGGACGCCTGACGCGCTCGCTCCACACCGCACGATCGCCCTTCCGAACTTCGAGCGCAAGCTCCATCCCGGATGCGTCGGCGCCGAACGCGCGTATGCGTGCGCCCAGTTTGACCGGCTCACCCGGCCAGTAGGCAAACTGCTCCGAGCCCGCCTCTTCAAACATCGCACCCTTCGTCAAAAGCTCAACTGCACCTGCAATGCGTTCGAGCACATCGGGCGACGACCAAACGGCAGGGTCGTTGTAGCCGAATCCCGCGAAGGCAACACCTTCGAGCGGAAACCGCGTGTTCAGCAGCAGCCATTCGCAAGCGCCGCTCACGGCCGATGCGTTGCGCGCCTCGGCCAGCGGCACAAACCGCCACTTGCCGTGGCGCCCGATTCCCTCGCCATCCGGACGCGGAATCGCACAAACAACGTCTTTACTCGTCATGACGGGCGAGCTTCTGTGCGAACAATGCGCCCCCAATTCCGTTGCGCACACCGTTGCGGAGCCCTGTAACGTATGAACCTTGTAGCGCGGATAAAGGGTTTCTATGCTGACCGCCGATTCAGCCATCCCCCCACCCACTGCGGCCAATGGGTCTGGCGCCGTTCCCACATCCGCCAGCCAGAACGTGTGAGCGCCCGCGCCAACGGCAGCGGTATGCGACGCCGAAAGCCCAACGCAAAGGCGCACCGCGTGCCCCGGATTCAGCAAATCTCCCGCGTGTCCCCGCTTTCCGGCCGACGAATCGTGCCAGAAGTGAAAATCGTTCAGCCGCAATCCGATCCTCCGCCACTCCGGCGTCAGCGCAGCCGTGGCAATCCAGCGAGAGCCGTCGCGCTCAATAATCTCGATGGCCAGCTGCGAGGTCTTGGCGTCTCCTTTTCCCAGAAAGGAGAAAAACGTGTCGCCCTCGCCAAACAGGTGGGGCAACTCGGGCGACTGCCGTATGTCCCAGCCGCTCAGCTCAGGAATGTCGATGCGGAAACAGGAGCGATTGCCTGGCCCTTCGTTCGAAACGCGAAACGTCGAAGCCACGGTGTTGTCCTGGCAGGAGCGATGCCACGACTTGAGGTTCAGTTCGGGGCCAATCACGAACGGCCGATGCGCGGGTGTCACCGTTTGCAGTATCGCGGCGATCCCGTCCGCATCAAGCCAGCGTCCATCGACCCGCCACAGCGCATGGTCAAGAACGGGGCCTCCAATGAAAACCAAATGGCCGCCTTCTTGCGCGAACCGCGCCACCGCCTCGGCCGCCTGCGCAGGAAGCGAAGCGCACTGCGGCACAACAAACACCGAGAACGCATCGCCCGTCAGATCGTCCAGCGAGAGAAGCTGTTCGGCCGTTAGCCGCGTCACGCCAAAGCCCTTTCGCGTCAGCGCCTCAACAAGCCGCGCATTCGCCGCCCGATCGTGTCCGGGCAGCGCATCGTCCAGCAGCGCCACGCGTGCGGCCCGGGAAGGATTTTCCCGCAAGCCGATTTTAAAAGTGTCGCATACGGCTGCGCTCGCGTGGGCAATCAAAGCGGGACGCCCCGACCTAACGGCACTTGCCGTCCCCCACGCGAACGAGGCCGCGCCAAACGTGCGGCCATCGGCGGGATCGCTCACTTCGGCGCAAACCCGGCCCTCGCGAAACGCCAAACACAGGCGATACGTCACACCGGATTTCCACGCAAACGAGACGTTTCCCTCGCGTTTGAGCGCGGCTTTTGGCTCGTTTTGCGCCTGCCAGACGCCGTCGTGGTTCTCAATAAAATCAACGGTGTGCTTGCCGTCCGGACCCTCGACCAGCGACAGCATCCAGTAGTTGGCTTCGTCCAGATAGAGCGCCACGCCGGCGAAGTTCCATCCGCTTGCGCAGAGCCGCTGACTTACGCGAATGTCGGCCTCGGCGGACACTTCGTGGCGGCACGGCGCAATCGACGGAAAGACAAAACCGTTGGCATCGCCCGTTTGCCGCAGACCCAGACGGCCGTCCTCTGCAGCCACGGCAACACGCAACGCTCTCCAGGCATTCGTTTCAGCGGCGATTGCGCGCTGACTCCAGCGCTCTTGTGCAAAACAGCTGACAGCCGCAAGAACAAAGCCTGCGATCAAAGTCTTTCCGCGCATATCCTTCCTCCGTTCAGGCACAAAGGCGTTACCCGAGCAAACGCTTGAGAAAAACGCCCGTGAGCGATTCCTTTTTCAACGCAACCTTTTCGGGAGATCCTGCCGCCACGAGGCGTCCGCCTTCGTCGCCGCCGCCGGGGCCCAGGTCGATGATGTAGTCGGCACACTTGATCACGTCGAGGTTGTGTTCGATTACCACGACGGTGTTGCCGGAAGCGCGAAGGCGCAACAGCAGCTCCAGCAGCTTGCGCACATCTTCGAAATGCAGTCCGGTCGTCGGCTCGTCCAGCAGGTAGAGCGTCTTACCCGTTGCCCGCTTGGAAAGCTCGGCCGAGAGCTTGATGCGCTGCGCCTCGCCACCCGAAAGCGTCGTCGACGACTGCCCTAGGCGAACATACCCCAAACCCACTTCGGAAAGCGTGCGCAACTTATTGGCAATGACCGGCACGGGCTGAAAGAACTCCAGCGCATCGTCCACCGTCAGATCCAACACCTCGGCAATGTTCTTGCCGCCGTAGCGGATCTCCAGCGTCTCTTTGTTGTAGCGCTGGCCGTTGCACTGTTCGCACGTCACGTAGACGTCCGGCAAAAAATGCATCTCGAGACACCGCATGCCGTCGCCTTTGCACACCTCGCAGCGCCCGCCTTTGACGTTGAAACTGAAGCGACCCGAACCGTAGCCGCGCACTTTGGCCGCCGGCGTTGCCGCGAAAAGTTCGCGGATGGGCGTGAACGCGCCCGTATAAGTCACCGGATTGCTGCGGGGCGTACGGCCGATCGGGCTCTGATCGATCTCGATCACTTTGTCCAACTGCTCAACGCCCACAATCTTCTTGCACGCGCCGGGCTTCTCTTTCGATCCATAGAATTCCCGGAACAGATGCCGCTTCAAAATATCGCTGACGAGCGTCGACTTGCCGGACCCCGACACACCGGTCACGCAGACAAAACACCCCAGCGGAATCTCGACGTCGATGTTTTTGAGGTTGTTCTCCGTGGCGCCCACAATCTTGATGCACGCCTTGCCGGGTTTCACGCGCTTATCGGGTATCGCGATCTCTTTCCTTCCCGAAAGGTAGTCGGCCGTCAGCGAACGCTCGCACGCCATGAGGCCCTTGAGATCGCCCTGATAAACCACTTCGCCGCCCTGACGTCCGGCACCCGGTCCAAGGTCCACAATGTAATCGGCCGTGCGGATCATCTCCGCGTCGTGTTCGACGATCACCACTGTGTTGCCGCGTTTCTGCAACTGGTGCAGCATTGCGATCAGCCGCTCGTTGTCGCGCGGATGCAGGCCGATGGTCGGCTCGTCCAACACGTACAGCACGCCAACGAGTCCCGAGCCGATTTGCGTCGCCAGGCGGATGCGCTGCATTTCGCCGCCGGAAAGCGTCGAGCTCTCGCGCGACAACTGCAGGTAGTCGAGTCCCACATCGGAGAGGAAATGTAAACGACGGCGAATCTCTTTCAGCACTTCGGAAACCACACTCTCCTCTGCGGGCGTCAGCGCAAGCGCATCGAAGAAGGCCAAGCTCTGTTTGACCGTCATGTCCATCACATCCACGATCGAGTGCTCCGCGACGGTGCAGACGCGCGATTCGGGACGCAGCCGCGCACCGTGGCATTCGGGACAGATCTGGCTGCTCATGAATTGGCGCAGCTTCTCGCGGACTTCATCGAACTCCGACTCGCTGTAGCGCCGCGTCAAACTGGGAATCACGCCCTCGAACGGCTTGTCGGTCTTGCGCCACGCACCGCGCATCCAAAATTTCAACGCCACAGGTTCTTCGCCCGTACCGTACAGAAGAACCTGCTTGAACGCCTCCGGCAGATCCTTGTACGGCGTATCCATATCGACCTCATAGGCCGCGGCCACGGCCTTGAGCAAATGCTTGTAGTAGACGACCATCCGGAACCCGCCGTGACGCCACGGCTGAATGGCGCCGTCCGCCAGCGAAATATTCTTGTCGGGAACGACCAAGCCTTCGTCGAACACCAACCGAGCCCCCAGTCCTGCGCAGACCGGACACGCGCCATAGGGGCTGTTGAACGAGAAGGCTCTGGGCTTGAGCTCCTCGAAACTGATTCCGCAGTCGGGGCAGGCGTTTTTTTCGGAAAAAAGCGTCTCGGCTTCTTTGCCGTCGGGCGACACGGTCTGCACGCGCATCACCCCTTCGCCCTGCTTGAGCGCCAACTCAACCGAATCGGTCAGCCGCGCATGGATGCCTTCGCCCGACACCAAGCGATCCACCACCGCTTCGATCGTATGCGCCTTGTTCTTGTCCAGCTTCGGCACATCGTCGAGCGCCAGCATCTGTCCGTCGACGCGCACGCGGACAAACCCTTGTCGGCGGATCGCCTCGAAAACCTCTTCGTGGCGGCCCTTGCGTCCGCGCACCAGCGGCGCCAACAGAATAACCTTGGCTCCCTTCGGCAGCGCCGAAAGACGGTCGACAATCTGCTCGGCGCTCTGCTTCCGCACCGGTTTGCCGCACGAGGGACAGTGCGGCTGACCGATGCTGCCGTAGAGCAGGCGCAGGTAATCGTGCGTTTCCGTGACCGTGGCGACGATGGAACGCGGATTGCCGCCCGAAGTCCGCTGCTCAATGGCAATCGCGGGCGAAAGGCCTTCGATGTGCTCGACATCGGGCTTCTGCATCTGGTCCAAAAACTGGCGCGCATAGGCCGAGAGGCTCTCGACATAGCGGCGCTGCCCCTCGGCATAGAGCGTATCGAAAGCCAGCGACGACTTACCCGAACCGCTGAGCCCCGTAATCACGGTCAACGAATCGCGCGGAATGCGCACATTCACGTTTTTGAGGTTATGTTGCCGAGCGCCTGTAATGATAATGTCAGACATAATACGAGAGGATACTTTTAAGAGGTTCTCTTTTTCAGCAAACGCTTTTTAGTGGCGCCATACGTAGTTTTATTCTCGCATAGAACGCCGCGATCCATTTCAAGAAAGTCCCGGGGGGAAATCGCGCGTTCGGGAAACTTGCGCAGCAACTCTTGATCGGCGGTCACAAGCCATGCGCCCAACTGGCACGCGCACAGGATAAACTGCGCATCATAGGGCGTAATCTTTCTCTGGACGGCAAGCGATAGCGCTTCAGAAAAACTGGGCTGATATTCTCTGTGCTGGAAAAGCAACAAGGCGTGCTCAAAGATCGAAAGCCCCTCTTTCTCTGTCAAATTGCCATGCCTGGCGTGTGTCGCCAAAACACTCAGCAACTCGTGCCGCCAAAGCGCAGGCACGAACCATTCTGGATCTTTGCCCCATACAGCCACGGCCTCGGTCGTTTTCTCGCCCTGAACAAGACGGTATGCAATCAGGTTCGTGTCGGCGACAATCATGGCCGAGCCTTTCTCGCTTCCGTCATAATCGCATCAGTCAAGGGGCGCTTCCCCTTAAACGGCAGAATCGCGAGCGCCAACGCATCGCTTGCGGGAGAAGACTCGACCCCTTGTTGCAACAGGACAATCGCCTGACGAGTCATGGACCGCTGGTTGCTCGCGGCTTGCAATTTCAACTTGCGGTGCAAGTCCACCGGAATGTTTTTCAGAACCAATGCGGGCATCGGCCACCTCCGTTCATAAGTGCTAGCATAATGCTTCCTTTCCATCCCAATGTCAAGACGCGGTGGATGGCGGGCACACGCACGGTTGATTTGCAAAGGGTGTCCGTGCGCGGTCCGGGACGTCCCGCACTACTTCTTCCACACACTGCGCAGGGTGGTGCCCAAAGACTCGTCCAGTACGTGCGGACGTCTCGGACACCCGATTGTTGAATGCGCCAGAAGTCTACGAATCAAAGGGCCACGCGTGCCGGTTTGATGGAATGC
>Ga0116170_10006430_pt1 | contig 10304 bp, 11 predicted proteins | sample AD_JPNHW1_MetaG_FD_89797 | JGI IMG/M metagenome (GOLD analysis project Ga0116170, IMG submission 89797) | Active sludge microbial communities of municipal wastewater-treating anaerobic digesters from Japan - AD_JPNHW1_MetaG | ecosystem: Engineered > Bioreactor > Anaerobic > Digestate | place...
AGTATTCGCTATGGGTCGGCCTGGTGTTCATTTTTCTGGCGTTGATTCCGGCCCGGGGCCTGGCCGGCAAGGCAGACCATGATAAGGCAGCCCGACACGAGCGCCAGAATGCCGCAAGCCCGGTTGCGCTCAGCAGGCCATGGCTGATCATCGGTCGTTTTGCCTTCTGTCAGGCCTTGATCGGCTTTGGCGCCGGCATGATCGTGCCGTATTTCAACCTGTATTTTCGCGACTGGGTAGGTTCGAGCATTCCGCAAATCGGCTTTGTTTTTGCGCTCGGGCAGTTTGGCACTGCCCTCGGTTCAATCCTGTCACCGGTTATTTCGCACCGTTTCGGCCTGATCAGGGGAGTTGCCTGGTCGCAGCTCTGTTCGCTGCCTTTTATGGCTCTGATGGCCTGGCGTCATGAATTCTGGATCTGTGCGGCCTGCTTTGTTTTCAGAGGCGCCTTTATGAATATGTGCGTGCCGATGCGCCAGGAAACCATGATGGAAATTATTCCTGATCATCTGCGCGCCAGAGCCTCAGCTTTCGACAGTATGGCCTGGAACATGGCATGGGCCCTGGCGATGTTTTTTTCGGGCGGCATAATCAAAGACTACGGTTACGACGTCTCGCTGGTGGTGGCCTTCTGCTGCTATCTGGCCTCGGCGCTGATTTATCTGCATCTGTTTTTACCCTGGGAACGCCTGCAAAAAAGCGCCTGAAGCGAAGGTCGAATCAGCGGGTTACTTCGCAAGCCGCTCCACCGCATACCTGATGTGCAGAGGGCTTAACATGGCGGCACCCAGCCGACCACTGATCGCAGCTCCCTTCACCTCATCGACGGCACGGCTGTCAGAAGCCACTAGTGCTGCCGCAAGCGCAGCAACCCGGTTGAATTCAAGAACATTGGCGTCGAGGCGTCGGTAATACATATCGATCTGGGTGCTGGCATGGCAGTTTCGGCATGATGCCTGCATCAGCACGCGTTTTTCGCCCCATTTTTCGGTGTGAACGCTCTGCATCGCCGCCAGGTTCCAGGAAAGGCGTTCGCCGGGATTGTGAGTAGCGGCTGCAGTTTCACTGGCAGGCGCCAGGTGGCAGACATAGCAGTCGGGCCGCAAAAGCCGTTCCTTTACCGGTATAAAGCCAGGCTTATCCAGATCAACGCCGCCTCTAGACATCAGCCAGTCATTGCCGTGGCGCGAAGCGTGCCAGGCCTCGTATGCCGGGGCAGCCCTGCCGCTGTGGCACCGGCCGCAGGTTTCCGGGCTGCGAACGCGCTTGAGCGAGTCATTATGATGCCCGTGGCAGGCGGCGCAACTGCCGCGGCTGCCATCTGAATTAATACGGCCAATGCCGTGGTCGGGCCAGGTATTGTTCAGGGGTCTGCCGCGCTTTATCTGCAGTTCGTTGCCATGGCAGACAGCGCAGGTCGTTGCGAAAAGAATCGGCGACTCAGTGCGCAGCGGGTGGTCTTTGATGGTATCGAAAGCCATGGCATGGCTTGAAGACGCGAATGAAGCGTATTGTTCAGGGTGGCAGGCAGCGCAGGTCATTGGCGAAACCGGCAGCTGCACCGAAAAACTGAAATGCCCGTTTTTGGCCGCCGGGTCAGCAGGGCTGGCTTTGTGGCATTCATAACAACCAACGCCGCTGCGGGCATGCTGGCTGTGTTCCCAGGCCTCAACCAGTTTGATCTGGCGAGAAGCATGGCAGTTAAGGCAACGCGCCGTCTCATCACTGGTTACAACCGAAGAAGTGTAGTTGACCGGCACGATTTCCGGTGGGGCTGGTTCAGGGTCAGAAGCAGTCTGGGCATGAAGAAAACCGGCAACCGCGAGCAGACCAGCCAGAATGGCCGGGGCAAGGCGGCCTCGGGCAATTTGCCAACGATTTTTGTGCTGTTCCTGCTTTTTCAAACCATACCCCCGTCATAACCTTGAAAAATCTGCCTGAAAATGCCACAATTAAACGGAATTCAGGCCGGTCAGAAATCGAATGGATCGGTAAATATTCTATCAGACGGCAAGCCTTTGGCAACAAGAACTTTTGTAACTGCATCCATCATCGGTGCCGGCCCACAGATAAATGCCACCGGTTCATTTTTGCCGGGAGTTGCGACTGCGAGTTGTTGCTCGATCAATGTGTGAACCATGCCACGCGCTTCAGTCCAGCCGTCTTCAAGAAGCGGTTGTGATAATGCCGGAAAATATCTGAATCTGGCGCAGGTTCTTGCCAGATTGCGGTAATGCTCTTCATAATAAAGATGTTCGCGGCTTCTGGCGCCATGAAAGAGCATGACCGGGGTTTTGAAGCCATCGTGCTCAAGATGGGCGATCATCGAACGCATCGGCGCCAGGCCAACCCCGCCGGCTACCAGGATCAGAGGTCTGTCGAGATGTTCACTACGCAGGGTCATATCGCCAAACGGGCCTGAAACCTCGATTGGGTCGCCGGGCACCAGGCCATGCAGATAATTACTGACCAGGCCACCATCAACGCGCTGCACGTCAAACGAAAAACTATTGCGTTTCTGCGGCGGTGATGCCAACGAGTAAGCTCTAAGAACCTTTTCCCAGGGTTGTTGAAAGGCGACCTGCATGTATTGACCGGGCAGAAAATCAATCTGCTGATCATCTGGGAGCGCAAAGGTCAGGGTTTTGATCGTTGGTGCCACCTGGCGGGTTTCCTTTAACCTGACTGTATAAGAACGCGCGTTCAGCAGTGCCGCAGCGACCTGCACCCGCAGATCTTCACGAACTCTGACCTGGCAGGCAAGGCGAGACTGGGCGGCAATTTTTTCGGGGGCAAGCTGCAACAGTTCAAGCGGCGTATGGTGACCGCCACCTGCCAGCACTTTAACTTCGCAACGACCGCAGGTGCCTTTGCCCCCGCAGGCGGCCGGCAAAAATATCTGTCGCGGAGCGAGTGCCTGCAACAGAGGTTGCCCGCATTCACTCTGTTCTGTCTGCCCGTTTACTTCGAGATTAACACGACCGGCCTGGCGCAGCAGACGACTGGCGAGCGACAACAGGCTGCACAAGAGCAGAACAAAGCCATTGATGAGAAGTATGGCGATCAAGATTTTGCTCATATTGCGCCACCGCTTATGACTTCGGCCAGCCCTGAGAAAACCATGGCCAGAACTGCTGCAAGAATCATCGAGATGCCGGTTTTTCCGAGGTGCGGGCTGATGACAGACATGTTGATGCGGCGGCGCAAGCCCGCCAGCAGGCAGATGACCAGTGTCCAGCCCAGGCCACTGCCGGCCGCATAAATGATCGCGGTGACCAGATCGTATTCACGAAGTACCGCGAACATTGAAACGGCAAGAATTGCACAATTAACCGCAATAAGCGGCAAAAAGATACCAAACGCCGCATAAATAGAAGGAAAAAATCGATCAAGAAATTCTTCGAGCACCTGGGTTACGGCAGCAATGCTCAGGATAAAAAACAGCAGTTGCAAAAATTCGAGCTCAAGGGGGCGCAGCACCTGAAAAAACAGTACGTGGTTGATGGCAACGGTTACCAGCATCACCAGGCTGACCGTAACACCCATCTGAAAGGCTGCTTTCAGGTCAGAAGAAATCGAAATCAACGGGCAGGTGCCCAGAAAATAGTAGAGTGAAAAATTTTCGGCAATTGCAGCGGTAAAAAGCAAGGTGAGCAGAGGCATGAGTTCCATCACCTTTCCCTCCCTGAGGCAGCCCGCAGGCGGTTTACCAGATAAAGAAGCGCTGCAAAAACAAGAAATGCCCCCGGAGGTGAATTGAAAACCCGGCACGGAATATAAAATTCTGGCATGACTGTCAGACCCCAAAGAGTGCCATTTCCAGCCGGTTCTCTGACAAAGGCAATGGCCAGCAGAACCATCAGATAACCAAGTGACACCCCGACGGCATCACAAACAGCTTCCATGGGGCGGTGCGAAACAGCGTAAGCCTCGAGACGGCCCATGACCACACAGTTGGTGACGATCAGCCCGACATAGGGGCCAAGAGCCCGGGCCATATCGGGGTAAAACGCACGCAGCAGTTGCTCGACCGAAATTACCGCAGTGACCACCACCAGCATATAAGAAATCAGCCGAAATCTGAACGGAATGCGATAACGCAGCAACGAGATGGCGAGCGAACTGAATATCGTTGCCACACCGACCATGACGCCCATAAAGAAAGCATTAGCAACCGAAAGAGTGACTGCAAGAGTCGAGCATAGCCCAAGAGCAAGCACAAATACCGGGTTGGCCGGTACCATGCCCTGCCAGATGATTCTCAGGTAATTCATTGGCTCCCCCAGATGGCATGCAATTGCTGCATCGCACGGTTAAGAAGTTTTTCGACGGCCCGCGAACTCGTGGTGGCACCGGTGACAGCGTCAAACTGGTTACTCATCACCCGGGCGGCCGCCAGCGCCACACCCTGTCGTGCAGTAATGCCGGCGAACTGGTCAGTAAAAGCTTCATCAGTGATCAGACTGCCAAGACCAGCGGTTTCATTCTGGTCTACTACCCGCAAACCCTGCAACTGACCACTGGTCTTATCATAAATAAATACCAGGGTAATTTCGGCCCACATTCCGTTGCCGGTGGCTTCACAGGCCCAGAGATCCGGCCGGGCAATGCCCTGCCAGAGTTTTATCCGGCCACCGGTGCGCCTGACAAACATCCGGTCGAAGTGCTCAAGCAACTGTTCTTCGACCGGCAGAATCTCGGCACCGGCTATCTGCAGCAGTGCGTCAATTGAACGCAGGCTGACTTCGGCTCGTTCACCGATCGAAGCCCTGGTGAACATGAGAAGCAGAGAACAGCAGAAGGCCAGCAGCAACATGAAACCAGTCGGACTTCTGGCAATATTTTCGGCGCTCATGTCGGGTTACCTCGGCGCATGATTAAATCGGTCAGAAGCGGCCCGACAATCTGGGCCAGCAGCAGCCCATAGACGGGGCCAAGCAGGTTCGGCGACCTGAAAACGAACAGCATCGCAAACCCGGCGAACAGAATGCCGCCAACCACCTGCCCCGCATTGTCTTCAGGCAGGGCAAAGCAGTCGGCAACCGCAACCAGAAGCAAGCCAGGTATCGCGCCAAGCAACAATGGGTGCAGAGCAGAGATTTCCAGGCCAGAGTGGCCACTGCCCAGCATTGTAAAAATCTGAATCGCCAGCAAAGAAGTGAGCCACCACACCCACCGCCGCCCGGCCAGCAGAGAAAGGGCCGCCGAAGCCAGTAACAGCGGCAAACCGAATGCCAGCCCGGGCAATGATGGCAAACTGCCCGAATATGAAGCACTCAGAAGCGAAGAAGGCATAACTTCAGCGTAAATCTGCCAGACGGCTTTGCTCGGCGGCAAGCCGGCACTCCATATTTTGAAGCCATCAAAGGCTCCCGGCAAAGGTCTGACCGGGTGAAGAGAGGCTGTGTGCGAGTATCCAGCCAGCATAAAGACTACTGCCACTGCCAGAGGCGTAAAAATCTGCCGGCCATAGCCACCAAAACTGCTGACCGCAATAAGATAGGCGACGATCAGAATACCCGGAACCAACCATAGTGGCATAGCCAGAGGATAAAACAACGGAAACAGAAAAAACAGCTGCCATCCAAAAGAAGCCTGCGGGCGGGCTGATTCGCCAGATGGCTGCAACACCAGCATGATCAGCCGCAGACCGGCTCCGGTCGCCAGGCTCACCACCACAGCCGCGGCAAATTTCTGCCCAAATCTGCCGCAGATGAAAAAATAGAGTGGCAGCAGAAACAGCAGCAGCAGGTAATCGCACCGGTCAACCGGCCGATTCATTGCCGGGTCATTGATCTCTTGCATTGATACCATCATTTTAAGAATTGCAGGCCCGCCGGGCCGCAAAATGAGCATAAATTAAAGCACATCACCCGTCAAGCTGCGGATGCCGGGGAATCCCTGTATAAAGTTTGCACATTTTTATTTTTGCTCTAAACTTTTCAGGGGGGGCGTGCCGATAGATATAAGGGATAGTGTTTTTAAAACATAAGGATGTGTAAATTACTCAAGGAGGAGTAAACATGGCTATTGCTGCGTCAATATTTTCACAACGCTTCATGAGAGCCAGTCGCTTTTCAAGAGCAGTCGATGCCTTTTTCGGCCAGGAAAAATCTGAGCCGGCAAAATCGACAGCCAGCCACGAGAAAGACCTGCTCGAAGTTTCACCGATGAATCAGATGCGCCGGACTATCAGTCAGTTCAGAAGCCAGAAAACCGTCAGTGCCGAACTGCGGGTCAGCATGACCGTTTCAAGCGAGAAATCGTTAGAATCTGGCACTGGTGATGCGAAACTCGAGCGCGACCTCGATCTGATGCTGCGCATGATCAGCAAAAATGACGATGAATACGAAGCACTCAAGGCAAGATTTCAGAAATTGCTCGGCCAGCTGCAGGGTTCATCTGAAACGCCACAGGCTGCCGCACCAACTGAGGGCGCTAACGCGCCGGTTGCCGAGAATTCTTCGAATATTCCAGAGCCTGAGAGTCAGGCCCTGACCGACGAAGAGATGTCTGCCCGCCTCACCAATCGCAATTCATATCAGCTGAATCTGAAATTTAAAAAGACCACCACCAGCGAAGAACGCATTGGCATAAGCCTTGAAGAGCTTGGTATCAAGAAAGTCGATCCGCTGGTGCTCGACCTCGACGGTTCGGGCATCAAACTCACCGAGGCAGGAAAAGGGGCAATCTTCGACATCACCGCTGACGGAAAGCTCGACAACACCGCCTGGGTTAAGGGCAACACAGCATTGCTGACCTACGATCGCAACGGCAATGGCGTGGTCGATAATGGCAGTGAACTGTTCGGCGACCAGAATGGCGCGGCACACGGCTTTGGTGAGCTGGCAAAATACGACACCAACCGCGACAGTGTCATCAATATTCTCGACCCGGTATTCAAGGCGCTCAAGCTCTATCGAGACCTGAACGGTGATGGCAAAATGACGCGTAATGAATTCAGCACTCTCAACGAAATGGGCATCAAAGCGCTGAATCTGAACTTCAAACGTGACAACACTGACCTGAACGGCAATTCTCTGATTCTCAACGGCAGTTTCGAACGGGAAGACGGGTCGAAGGGGCAACTGGCTGATGTGCTGCTTGGCTATCGACAGCTTTCAGAGAAAGCCTGATTATTGAATGATGCAAAAACAAAGTTGAGCGGTTTCAATGAGCTGTTCTGACGGCCGGGTTGTTGCTTTTCACAGCCGGTGCTCACGATAACGAGACAACCAGAAAGATGATAAAAAAGAGAATCCCGGCAAAAAATAGCACCGACAATGCAATACCGGCCCAGAATTCTTTCAGATAGTCGCTGATGGTCCAGTCATGAAATTCTATGACCGGTTGTTCGCCGGCCACTGGCAGTTGCAATACTTTTTCTGCCTCACCCGGAAAAAATTGGCAGCCAGTCGTGCCGGCGAGTTTTTCTGCCAGTCGGTTCAAGGCATGCACCGACTGGTCGAGAGCATTGCTGACCGGCATTATTCGCCCTGATCTGAATAGCATTACCACCCGGTATGACCACCAGGTTTGTATTCTAGCCCGACCACGAATACCCGAGACACTGAAACCGCTGATTTCATTAAAACCAGCGACTTTGAACGCCCTTGAAAAGCCGAACAACCTGATTCTGAAGCAGACAACGCGCTGGCCGGAATCGAATTCGTAGCGACTGCTGAAACCGAACATCAGAAACACCAAAACTGCGAATAACGTTGCTGTGAGCGGCAGACCGTAGATACTCAGTTCGTGCAGATACCCGACAACCCAGAAAAAGTTGACCAGCGACAGAACGATTCCCAGCAACGCTATAAACGCTGCCGGGAAAATAAATTTTTCAAGGGTGGTCTGGTAATCGACAGTAACCGGTGTTGCTACCTGGTCAAAATCGGGCATCAATGGCCTGACGTGCCTTCCTGAGCAACTTTCAGCCAGTTTTCCATGGCAGCATCACCCAGGTTGTCGATCTGTTTATAGCCATCAGTGGTTATCAGACGACCATCTGGGGCAATAACAATAAGCGTGGGTATGTCAGAGACCTTAAAACGTTCTTTGAGAGCGAGTCTTACCGGGCTATCCCAGGCGATGGCTGGCCAGAGCATCTGGTAGTTGATCATGTAGGAATGCATATCAGCGCTGTTGTGGTCAAACCCGACCAGCACCACTTCGAATTTTTCCTGATGCTGATTGCGAAATGGCACAAGCACACGCGAAAAGGCTACACAACCACGGCACCAGCTTGCCGAAAAATAAAGTGCGAAGATTTTGCCTTCAAGACCTGCCGGATCGATGTATTTCTGTTCAGCATCAATCAGGCCTTCAGGAAAATACTCATCAAGAACAGTGCTGGTTCTGGTATCAACGGCCGCCTTCGCCACGCATGGCGCTGCAAGAAAGAGAACCACGACCAGCATCAACTGCACGGCAATTCGCATATTTTTCATAATACCTCACTGTTTTCGCACCTTCATAAAGATTGTAACACATTTTTTGGCAACAACAGACGACCGGGCCTTTGTTCCGACTTTTAACGGCTTAATGCAGCTGAACGTCAGCGGTTGCCAAACCACAGATCACCGGTCTTATGAGGGTTCTTCGTCGTCTTCGTCGTCTTCGTCGTCTTCGTCGTCTGATTCAAGAAGTTCTTCTGGAATACCAAACAGATCGAGTTCGGGGTGGTTGGCAATCAGGCGCAGCGCTTTTTCTTCATCTTCAGCTCGCACGACGACTTTCGGGAAACTGCGATCAAGCGGGCTGCCGCCACCAAAGATGCTGCCGAGCGATGAGTCGCGGTCTTCAGCGGGCAAAAAGGAAAAGTTGATCTGGGCCTGATCGAGCACTTCTTGAATACGATGCAACAATGCCATATCTTCTGATTCAAGAATGATAACGGCATCTTCAGGGTCAATATTAATAAAGTGGGCAAAGTTGGCGCCGGCATTAGCTTCTTCTTCCTGAAGGTATTCCATGACCGGTTCTTCAAGAAAAACATAGGTCTCATCGTTTAGAATGGCACGAACGAGTTTCAGGCCACATCCGGGGCAGTGATCGAGTAATTCGCTATGAAATTCGCGCTGGCACTGGTGACAGAGCAGAAACTCACCTTTGATTTTTTCGGTGATATTATTGAGATCAGCAACCAGATTGACCTGGCAACTTGAACATTCAGTAAAGCCTTCGCGAAATTCACCTTTGCAGACCGGGCAGTACATGTGGCACCTCGTGAAATAGAATTATCTGAATTTTACCATACGCAGAAGATAAATGAGCAGATTTCGTTAACATCTTGCCTTTTTATTGAGCCCAACATAGGCCTGATTAAGATGATGCCATATGCCGCAGAGAAGGTCAGTTCCTGATGAATGGCCGTAGTGCAGCACCTTCACCACCTCAGCAGATTTTATCTGGCGTTGCAGCAACGCGGCGATGAACGTTTCAAAGCGCAGCGAGAGGCGGCCACGGGCAGCAAAAGTTAACTGCTGTAATGCCTGCACAGTGGTTTTGCTGCCGGCGAGTTCAAAAAAACCATCGGGAACACTTATCTGATCGAGCGATGCAAAACGGTCGGCCAGCAGCATGCCGCTGAGAAAATCATCAAAGGCAGGCGTCAACCCCTCCCCTGCCCCAACAAATGCAGACAGCAGCTGCAAGTCGGGGTTAGCAGCCAGAATTATCGCTTCGGCAGCCGAAAGAATGTTTTTTTCGGTATTACAACCCAGAATCAGGTCAAGCACAAGCGAACGGCGGCCAAAAAGTTTGAGATTGCTGATCAGAATCAGCAGATTATCTCTAACCACCTCGCCCTGGTGATGGTCGCAGAATGGTAATACATTGACCGGCTCAGATTCTTTGAGGCAACGGTTCTGGCAGTTTGTATCCATGAATTGCAGGCAACCGGCACTCAGAAGAATCTTTGTTTCAGCGGCAACCATATCGATTACAGATGCCGGTATCAGAATGGCTAACGGGTGCAAGGCTGCACGCTCGGCAGTAAAGAAAAACAGGCGTTCGCCACAGCGGGCATCAAAACCGCTGGTATATTTATGGCAAACGTGCATCAGCAATGGTTCTGCTTCGGTACCGTCAAAATCGGTGCGTCTGGCGAAACCGGGCCAGTCAATACGCCCTTCGCTAGCGTTCATCGGCAAAGAAAAAATTTACAAAATTAAGTACCGCCAAAACCTGCGACCCACAGGCGGTTTCGTCAGACAGAACTATGCCGGCAAAGTCAGCATGCATGGCATCGTAAAGCTGCACAATCTCAGCTCGCGATGGTTGAGAATGGGTGACCATCGAAC
>Ga0116170_10006434_pt1 | contig 10301 bp, 8 predicted proteins | sample AD_JPNHW1_MetaG_FD_89797 | JGI IMG/M metagenome (GOLD analysis project Ga0116170, IMG submission 89797) | Active sludge microbial communities of municipal wastewater-treating anaerobic digesters from Japan - AD_JPNHW1_MetaG | ecosystem: Engineered > Bioreactor > Anaerobic > Digestate | place...
CACATCAACCGGAAGTCGCGGTATTCGAAAGCTGTGAAGACGCGTCGCAGCAAATTGCTTGGTTCCTAGGGAAGCGGCTTCTCGCGGGCAATCAGATGGAGCAGATTTCCTTCCGGATCGGAGAAGAACGCCAAGCGGTTGCCCTTCACTTCAACCGGCGCGGCCAGCGACACCCCCTTGGCCGCCAGTTCGGCCTGGGCGGCGTCGAAGTCGGCCACGGAAACGGCCAGGTGCCGCAGCCCCGGCGTCTTCGCCCCCGCCGCCAGGGCTTCGCCTTGCGCCGGAATGATCTCCAGCATCGCGCCGTCTGGCGCCTTCACGAAGTAGTTGCCGTCGTACTCGAAGTTGATCACGAAACCCAGCGTGTCCACATACCACTGGGCAAGCTCTTTCGGCGATCGGGCGGCGATGGCCGTGTGTTCCAATCCGGTGAACAACATATGTCCAGATTAGCAGCCGCGCAAGCCCGTCCCTCCGGTAGTGGCTGAAAGATGCCGAACAAGAGGCTTGACACCCGCCAGAGAATGGGTTACATTTTGTAGCGTGACGACCCGTAACACACCCAACCCACCATCCAAAGACCCAAGCCACCTTGAGAACCTTCTTCTCGACATCCTGTGGCGGCAGGGTCCGGCCACGGCCGAAACGATCCGGGAAGCCCTGCCCGAGAACAAGCCGCTGGCCGACTCCACTGTACGCACGCTGCTGCGCCGCCTGGAGGACAAAGGCTATGTCTCGCACGTCGAGGAGGGCCGGGCCTATCTGTACTCGGCGGCGGAAAAACCCCGCAGCGTGGCCGTCCGGGCGCTGCGGCAATTGCTCGACCGTTTCTGCGGCGGCTCGGTCGAAGAACTGGTCACCGGCATGGTCGAGCACGAGGTGATCGCTCCCGCCGAGTTGAAGGAACTGGCCCGGAAGCTGGAGCGGCAGAACCGGAGGTAAGTCCCGTGGAAGCCTTACCGCGTTTCTTCATTGAATTAACCCTGCGCGACCTCGCGCTCCTGGTCGTAGCCGGAGTGGCGGCGCTGGCGTTGAGGAAGGCGCAGCCGGCTGTACGGCATGCGGTCTGGACCTCTGCCGTCGCCGGGATGCTCCTGCTGCCGCTGTTGCAGACCGGGGTCCCAGGGTGGACCTTCCCGGTGTGGATCGAGCGCGCCGCAAGCGTTTCACAGAGCCTGGATATCACGGACCCGCAGGTGGTAAACGCAATTGCCACGGTTCCCTCGTTGCCCCGAAAGGAGCCCTCCAGGCCCGTAAACCCACACGCCATCCTGCTGTCCATCTATCTGGCGGGCGCGTCCGCGCTGCTGATTCGACAGGCGTGGTCTTCGATGACGCTCCGCCGGTTGCTGAAGAGATCTCAAACCGTGGATGTCGAAGGGTTCGCCGCGGCTGCGCAAGCTGTCGGATTCACTGGCAGACTGCCTGAGGTGCGCGAGAGTTGCGAAGTCCGGGTACCGTTCACCTATGGCGTGAGTGCGCCGGTGATCGTGCTTCCCGACGACTGGCGCGAATGGAGCCACCCGAAGCGGCTCGCCGTCCTGGCGCACGAAACGGCGCACGTGGCACGCCGCGACTGGCTCGCGGGCAGGGTCGCGGCAGTCAATCGTGCGGTGAATTGGTGGAACCCGGCGGCGTGGTGGCTGGAAAGACACCTGGCGGCGCTGGCGGAAGAAGCGGTGGATGAGGCGGCGTTGGCCGCGGTTGGCGACGTGAAGCACTATGCGAGCGCGGTGGTTGATTTCGCCATCGCCATGCAGGGAAAGAGACTCGGTTCGATGGAGGCGACAGCGATGGCACGTTCAACGAAGGTCGGGCGCAGGGTGGAACGAATCCTGGCCAGCCAGGGAGCCGGCGCGTCCGGCCTCAAACGCGGCGTGTTCTCAACCGTGGCGGCGCTGGCCGCGCCGCTGATTCTTGTCGCGGCATCGGTGTTGCCCGAAGTGCGTCACGTGGGACCAAACGAACCCCTCGTGGCAGCGATCTTCGCGCCCAGCGCGCCTGAGGTTCGTCTGGAAACCGCCGCGGCCCTACCTGCCTCGGCTCCGCAGCAACTGGACCCAGTCCAGGCCCAGGCCATGTCCGTGCAGGGGCTCGAAGCCGGGCTCGCCCGCAACCCGAATTCGGTCGAAGTTCGGGGGGAACTGATGCGTCTTTATCTAGCCGCCGGCGACCGGGACAAAGCACGCCAGCAAGCCTGGTGGCTGGTCGAAAACGCCCCTGCGTCGCGGGAGGCTTACAACGCTACACGCGCGCTTCTTGTTCCGGGACGGAGCTTGATCAGGGACGACGCCGAGCGGGACCGGCTTCGGAACATCTGGCGGTCACACGCGCGCAACCACTCCACGGATCCGAAGGTGCTCGCCACGGCCTCGCTGACATTTTTCGGCACTTTCGACTTCTTCGAGGCCGAAGATCTGATTCTGAAGGCGAGAAGGCTGGAGCCTGACAACCGGGGCTACCTCGGGCAGCTTGCCTCGATCTATGTGACTGCGCTGGACCCGCCAATGAACGCGAGTGCGATGGCCCCGGACATTGAATCATTCAGGAGAAAAGCGGCGAACGAACTCGGCACATCGCCCGATGCCCAGCTCGTCGGCCTCGCCGGTGAAATGCTCACCTCCAGTCAGACGATCACAGTGACCGGCCATAACCCTCAGCAAGAAGCCGAACTGCGGGAACGGCTCAAGAAGCGCAACGAACTGGCAACCAAGTACCTGAAACGAGCCCAGGTGCTGGATCCTGAGGATGTGCGCTGGCGCGTTTCGCTGCTACGCGCCTCGGCCGAACCCCACATCGTGAACATCGTGCCGGCTGAGCCGGGCGTGAAGCGGATCACGGTTGGCGGCAGCGTCCAGCAGGCGAACATCGTGCGAAAGGTCGAGCCGGAGTATCCTCCTCTGGCCCGGCAAGCCCGGATTCAGGGAACGGTCCGCTTCACCGCCGTTCTCGCAACCGACGGTTCAGTGAAGCAACTCACTTTGCTCGGCGGCCATCCGCTGCTGGTTCAGGCCGCAAAGCAGGCGGTCGAACAATGGACGTTCAGGCCGACTCTGCTCAACGGCGAAGCGGTGGAGGTGATCACCAACATCGATGTCGGATTCACGTTGCCAGACGCACCGGCCGAGGCCCCCCGCTCAGAGGAGGCGCCAGATGTGCACCGTATCGGCGGCGGCGTGAGCGCCCCGGTCCCGATCAGCCGCGTGCAACCCAAATTCCCATCAGGCGTGCCTGACGGAACTCAGGAAGCGCGCGTCATGCTCAAGATCGTCATCGGAACCGAAGGGGAAGTCGCCGAGGCCGAGCCGCTGGATGGCGATCCCGCCTTCTTCGAAGCCGCTATCGAAGCGGTGAAGCAGTGGAAATTCGAGCCTGGGATGAAGGAAGGCAAGCCGGTGAAGGTGAGCGCCAACGTGGAGACAAACTTCAGGCGATACTGACGGCGATTCCGCATAGGGGCCGGTCAATCAGCATGCCGCCGGTCTGTGAAACCTCCACGCTCCTCAGCGGCCGTTCTTGTATTTGCCGGTAAACAGCGACGCCAGCCACACCCACGGTTTGCGCCAGATGGCCGAGAGCGACAGTAAGCCTGCCAAAGCAATCTGATACGCCATGCTGCCGGAGGCTGGGTCGAGGTAGAAAAGGCAGAGCATTAGGGTCTCCAATAGTCGCGAATCGGTATCGCCACGGGTTTGCCGGCGCCGTCGAACAGATAGGCAGCGCTGGCTGAAGGCTCCTCCGGCAGGGGAGTAACGCCTGTGTATGTACTGATGACGCGGATGAGACTGATGGGGGTTACTTGGGTATTACCGATCTTTTGTCCGCCTCTCTTGGCGGCAAAAAGTACAGAAAACCGGTCGCGCAGGTCCTGGGAATCGGGATTGCCTTCGTAGTCGAACCGGTCGACGCCGGCCGGCCCGCTGACATCCAGTTTCGCAATTCCATCCCTGCGGACCAGAATCCGGCTGCCGTGGTCGCCATGGACGAGAACGGTCATCGGTTCGAACAAGCCGCGGGCGTTCAACTCGGCGAAGAGATAGCTGAGCTGAGTTTGAAGGAACTGTACCTGTTCGCCATACCGGGCGTATCGGGCGCGGTACTGCTGTTGGTCCAGCCGCTGATAGTCCTGGTCGTGCGCCCATTCCCGCAGCGCCCGCAGGGTGCCATCCGATTTGTAGAGATAGGGTCCATGGGGGCACAGGATGTGGGCAAAGAAGAGGGTCGGGCGTTTGGCGGCGAGAATCTCCTCGATCAGCCAGGCAGGCCATTGGCGGCCCGCCGACAGAGGGTATAGCATCCTCAGGCCAAACCGGAAAGGAAAGAATCCTTTGAAGCGGGCGAAGACGAGGTCGGAGGCCTGATAGCGCCCGACAAGCAGCTTAAACCTGTCGGTCCATCCGCCGGGCATGTTGCCTGCCTCGGCGATGGAATCGTCGTAATTGAAGGCGAGCTCCTGGTTGCCGCCGGTGAAATCGACGTTCCTCAACTGGATGAACCGCAGCGCATAGCCCTGGCGTTTGGCCGCAGCGCGGAATTCCGTGGTGTCGAGGTGGTGGATGCCATTCTCATCGGGCGGCGGCGACAGTGCCAGATGGTGTGGCAGCAGCCGGCCGTTCAGTGCGCTGGTGAGCGAATCGAACGTTGTGGCGTAGTTGCTGTACGCGTTGGGATAGAGCGTCAATCCCCAGCGCCAGGCCACGCGTTCGATCCTCGTCCTGGCCTGGTGGCACTCTTCAATATCCGGTGGCAGTCCGCCCGGCCCCATATGCTCGTCGAGAACAAGATAAAGGAAGTGCGCCGGCGGACCACCCTCACCCGCATTCCACTCGCTGGCAACGACGTGCGCCGGGGCGCCGATGCGGAACAGATTCCCAACCAGCAGCGTCGCCATGAACACCACCACGGCCAGATAGAACCGCTCCTTGAGCCGCCACATCAACAGCCCAAGTCCAACCAGCAGCACCACCGCGAGCACGCTGATCCGCACATGTGTCCATCGCGCCAACTCCCTCTGCAACGGGACCAGCGCCGAAACGCAACTCACCATCAGGACAACCGCTTGGAACACCACGCCCCGGCAGACCAACCCCATCGCGATGCTGGTCGCCACCAGCAATCCGAGGCCCGCGACCGCCTCCACACTGAACAGCGGATACTGCCCCCGCACGACGAATCCAAGAAAGGGAAATACGATCAGGCATGCGAGTACGCCTGAACGGCCGCGCCAGTTCGACACGCTCAGGGCTTGGTCGAGTTCATGCATTCGAATAACAGAAGCTGTCTGTCCATGCCCGCCAGCGGCAATTTCCCGGTGAGGCGGTAGAGACTGGAAAACGCATCCAAAAATGCGCTCAGATTGTAGTCCGCCGGAGGCATCTTCTTCGCGGCGAGCATCACACTCGCCTTCTCGTCTTCAGGCCCCACCCATTCAATCAGCAATCGCTCACCCAGACGGGAGAAGAAATCAGCCATCATCCCGAACGGGATGTTCTCTCTCAGCCGCAGATGGTGAACCAGGGCCAGAGCCATCACCAAACCAGCTTTGGGCCGCTCGAACAGGCTCGACCGCTCGCACAAATTCACGCCCAGCGCCGGCGTTGGGTTGCTGACATCCAGCCGAAGGGGCAGGATTCGGCTTTCATTCGCCTCCTTCCCACGCCGGTACGCCCGTTCGACACACGCAATGTCAGCGTCGAACAGTACACACAAGTGCCCGGCCGCCGCGGCCATCCTGCTGTAAAGCCCCGTATTGCCGCCCACGTCATAGACAAGTCCCCGCGGAGTCCGGTTGATGGCCTCCTCGACGAACTTCGACTTCGCCTCAAGCGCTTCCGCCCCGTAGTGTGTCAAATGGTCTTCATATCCGGACCACTCCGATTCGCTTCGAGGCAGCCGGGTCCCTTCCACCGCCCGCCGCAGTGACTCGGTCAATCCCGGCTTTGCCTGGCGGCCAGCCTCAGGTTTTCGCATTCCGCCAGCCGGGGACTGTGCGGTGATGGCTCTGGCGTGAAGGTGGACGTGGAGCAGAGCCCCGGCGCTGAGGTAGGTGCGCCAGCCCAGCATCCGCGAGGCCAACGCCAAGCCAATCCCCCCCAGATCGCCGCTCAACAACCGCCCGATGTCCGGCGACACCGTCTTCATGAGAAGCAGCGGCGCGAGAAAATGGCGGCAGAATTGCTCATACGCCGCCCATGGCCCGCCTTCGTCGCGCTCGAACGACAGCGTGTCAATAAATACTGGCTGTCCACCTCGAAACTGCACATTAAATGCCGAGGCATCCTTCAAGCTCATCCCCTTTTCGAGCGCCCGCCGCTGGATCTCCAGCGTCAACAGGGCGGCGTCTTTCAGTTGGGAGAAGCACCACTCATAGGGATAGGAGACAAATTCCAGTTGCTCGGGTCGAAGAACATGCAGGACATCGGGCCAGCCGTCGGGTTTCCCCTGCATCTCCACATGGCCAAGCAGCAGGTTGTCCTGTGTCAGCGCGGCCCCAAGCCCACACTGCATGAAGTGCGTGTAGTCAGCCGCCCCTTGCGCCGTCACCGCCCTCAGGATCTCGCCTTCGCGTCTGAAGACGTACCCAGCCGGGTCGCGGAAGGATGCGGGCAGACATTGGACAGCCGAATTCCCCATTTGTATCCTGAGCCTTCCGACGGAATCGATACGACTGGACCCGGCTAGGGCAGTACTTGGCCCTTCAGTCAGCTATGACGCTGCGGACTTGGTCAAGATTACAAAATCTTTCGATCGGCGCTTGCGTCAAATGAGCCGCAGACTTCGGATTCGGAGGCGCGCGGCTAATTGGTAGGGTTCGGCCGGATGGTTCCGCGCGACAGCCGCCGAACGAAATCAAGGTCGCCGTCCAGGAAATCGTAATCCAGCAGTGAGCCGGACTCCTCCCACCGAATCTCCTCGAACGCCTCCGCCTTTGGCACGCCCTCGCACCGGTCCACTTGCAGAAACAGCAACAGCAGCGGCCCGCGGCCCTTGGTAACGTGTTCGTAGCGAGCCAGCTCGCGCCCGATCACGCATTCCACGTCTAACTCCTCGCGCAACTCCCTCGCCAGCGCCTCTTTCGGCGTCTCGCCCGGCTCCACTTTGCCGCCCGGAAACTCCCACTTCAGACCGTGCCGGTCACCCGAAAGCCGTTGCCCAATAAGGAGTTTCCCTTCACGGCACAATACCCCGGCGACAACGATCAGCGTCTTCTGCATGCGTCTTAGAATGGGTTAGGAGGCGGCGGTGCGAGTCCCGCCGGTTTCACCATTGTACAGTGAGCGATTGTTGGCGCACTTCCAGTCCCCATCCAACGCCGGCTCGCTCGCCGCGCCGGCCCTGACCGCCGGTGTTGAGAACCCAGTGTGCGGCGACCAGCTCAGCCTCTCGGCCCTCATCGAAAACGGCCGCTTCGCCCAAGTCCGCTTCCTCGCCAAGGGTTGCACCGCCGCCATCGCCGCCGGCAGCGCCCTGACTGTCTGGCTCACCGGCAAGTCTGTCGACGAAGTAGCCCATCTCGGCAACGCCGAAATCGGCCAGGCCGTCGTAACCGAACTCGACGGGTTGCCCTCCGCTTCGCACCACGCCGCCGCACTCTGCGCCGCCGCCGTGAAGCGGCTTCTGCAATCGCGCTAAACTTGGATTTCCCCCGCATGAAGTCATTTGAAGTCCGCCAGCAGGCGCTCCTGGAAGCGCTCAATACCCGTATCCTCGTCCTCGACGGGGCCATGGGAACCATGCTCCAGCAGTACAACCCCACCATCGAGGACTGGGGCGGCCCGGCCTTCGAAAACTGCTCCGAGAACCTGCTCTTCACCCGCCCCGACTGGATCCGCGACATCCACCGCGCCTACTATGCCGCTGGCGCCGATATGGTCGAAACCAATTCGTTTGGCGGCCACGCCATTACGCTTGCCGAATTCGGTCTCGAAGACCGCATCCACGAGGTCAATCGCCTCGCTGCGTCGCTCGCCCGCCAGGCCGCGGACGAATTCGATCAACCCGGCCGGCCCCGGTTCGTCGCCGGTTCGATGGGTCCCACCACCAAGGCCATCTCGGTCACCGGCGGCACGACTTTCGCCCAGCTCCGCGACGGCTATTACAAACAGGCCAAGGGCCTCATCGAAGGTGGCGCAGACATCCTGCTGGTGGAAACCTGCCAGGACACCCGCAACGTCAAGGCCGCTCTGCTGGCCATCGAGACGCTCGCCCGAGAACTCGGACTCCGCATCCCCGCCATCGTCTCCGGCACCATCGAACCCATGGGCACGATGCTCGCCGGTCAGTCCGCCGACGCCTTCTATGCCTCCATCTCCCATGCCGATCTGCTCGCCGCCGGACTGAACTGCGCCACCGGCCCCGAGTTCATGACCGACCACATCCGCACCATCCACGAAATGGCTGGTTCGTTTGTGTCCTGCTATCCCAATGCCGGTCTTCCGAACGAGGATGGCCGTTACGAAGAGACGCCCGAGTCGCTCGCGCGCCAACTCGAAAAGTTCGCCGACCACGGCTGGCTGAATATCGTCGGCGGCTGTTGCGGAACCACGCCGGCGCATATCCAGGCCATCGCGCAGATGGTCGATGGCAAACGTCCGCGCCAGCGCCCCGAGCCCTCCCACCGCGCCTACTATTCCGGCATCGACCTCGTCGAAGCCGAAGACTCCAATCGCCCGCTCCTGGTCGGCGAGCGCACCAACGTCATCGGCTCACGCCTTTTCAAGAACCTCATCGCCGATGAAAAGTGGGAAGAGGCCAGCGAAATCGCCCGCCGCCAGGTCCGCAACGGCGCACAGATCGTCGACGTCTGCCTCCAGTCCAGCGACCGTGACGAAACCGCCGACATCCCGTTGTTCTACGAAAAGCTGATCCAGAAGATCAAGGCCCCGGTGATGGTCGATACCACCGACCCCAAGTCCGTCGAACTCTCGCTCACCTATTGCCAGGGCAAGGCCATCATCAACTCCATCAACCTCGAGGACGGCGAGGAGAAGTTCGAGCGAATCTGCCCCGTCGCCCGCTCCTACGGCGCGGCCCTCATCGTCGGAACTATCGACGAAGACCCCCTACAGGCCCAGGCCTTCACCCGTGAACGCAAACTCGCCGTCGCCCAGCGCAGCGTCGATCTGCTGACAACGAAATACGGCATTAAGCCCGAGGATCTCATCATCGATCCCCTGGTCTTTCCCTGCGCCACCGGCGACGAAAACTACATCGGCGGCTCAGTCGAGACGATCGAAGCCATCCGCCTCATCAAGCAGCAGATCCCCTTCGTCAAGACCATCCTGGGCGTCTCAAACGTTAGCTTCGGCCTGCCGGCGGCCGCCCGCGAAGTGGTCAATTCCGTCTTCCTGTACTACGCCACCAAAGCCGGTCTCGACCTTGCCATCGTCAATGCCGAAAAGCTCGAACGTTTCGCCTCCATCCCCGAACATGAACGCCGCCTGGCCGAACATCTGCTTTTCAATACGCCCCTGCCTGAAGCCTTCCCCGGCGTCTCCGACGATTGGCGCGAGCAGTCAAAGGAAGAGCGCGCCGCCGTCAACCAGCACAACATCGCCGCCATCGCCAAACACTTCCGCGGCGCATCGGTCAAGGTGAGGCCCAAGGCCGCCGATCTGCCGCTCGACGAACGCCTCTCCCGCTACATCATCGAAGGCAGTAAGGACGGTCTGATCGACGACCTGACCCTGAAACTCGCCGAAGGCACGCGCCCGCTCGACGTCATCAACGGACCCCTCATGGCCGGCATGGCCGAGGTCGGCCGCCTGTTCAATAACAATGAACTGATCGTCGCCGAGGTCCTTCAATCGGCCGAGGCGATGAAGGCCGCCGTCTCGCACTTGGAAGGCTTCATGGAGAAGTCGGAAGGCTCGCGCCGCGGCAAGATTGTCCTGGCCACCGTCAAGGGCGACGTCCACGACATCGGCAAGAACCTGGTCGAGATCATCCTGTCGAACAACGGCTACGAGGTCGTCAACCTCGGTATCAAGATCCCGCCCGAGGAGATCATCAAGGCCTGTCTCCGCCACGCCCCCGACGCCCTCGGCCTCTCCGGCCTGCTCGTCAAGAGCGCGCTCCAGATGGTCATCACCGGCGAGGACCTGAAAAACGCCGGCATCGACATCCCGCTACTTGTCGGCGGCGCTGCGCTGTCCGACAAGTTCACCCGCAACAAGATCGCCCCGGCCTACGGTTCGGCCACCCTCTACGCCAAGGACGCCATGACCGGCCTACGCCTGATGAACGCGCTCACTGACCCGGCCCAGCGCGCCTCCACCCTCGCCGCCCATCAGCCCGCCGCC
>Ga0116170_10006440_pt1 | contig 10297 bp, 13 predicted proteins | sample AD_JPNHW1_MetaG_FD_89797 | JGI IMG/M metagenome (GOLD analysis project Ga0116170, IMG submission 89797) | Active sludge microbial communities of municipal wastewater-treating anaerobic digesters from Japan - AD_JPNHW1_MetaG | ecosystem: Engineered > Bioreactor > Anaerobic > Digestate | place...
AAACGCGAAAAGATGAACGCCCCGGCGAGAAGCAGGACCGTTTTAAGGAACGCCATCCCAAGGGCCAACCCCACGGAACTCGCCGATTGTCCGAACGCTGAAAGAAAGATCATGATCGGCACCACGGCAAGGTCCTGGAAGATCAGGATCGAGAGAGCGATACGCCCATGAGGTGAATCGATCTCCCCCCGGTCCATCAGAAATTTCAGTACGATCGCGGTGGAACTCAGGGCAATGACCGAACCCAGGAAAAAACTTTCATAGAACGTCCAGCCGCGCCACCAGCCAAAGACCATGGAAAGACCGATCGAAACGAGGATCTGCAAGCTCCCGCCGATCACCGCGACATTCTGCATTCCGTGCAAACGCTCAACAGAAAACTCCAAACCGATCGTAAGCATAAGAAGCACGACGCCAAGCTCCGCAAGCATCCGGATGTGTTCGCTGTCGGAAAGAATGCTGAGTCCTTGGGGGCCGATGATCACGCCCGTAAGAAGGAATCCCAGGATCGTCGGAAGATGGAATTTCTGAAAGATCACGGCGACCGCCGTGGCCATCAACAAGACCAGCAGTATCTCGGTTAAAAATGAGGGACTCGCCATTTCGGCCTTCCTATCTAGGATCAATCATTGAATTTGTACCAGTATACAAAATCCCAAGGCCAATAATCCAGCGATAGAAATAGCGGCCAATCAAAGACCTTAAAAAACGCGTGCCTTCTATTTTGCTTCAGACAAATCCGTGAAAACAAAGCTAAAATTGGGGCGGTCCTCGTCACCATTTATGTAATGAAATTTAAGACGAGGGTCGTTAATAAGATAACGAGGAATTTCACGACGTCTTCCCCTCATATCGGGATTTCCTGGTGAACTCCCCAAAAGCCGTCAAAATGATTAAAATTGCGATTGAAAAGACTTAATAAATTTATAATGATCGTTTTTGCTATCCAAACCATCTTGTACAATGCCCCAGATAAGGGTACACTTATAGCGTAAGAGTGGGCGTGGACATATTTCAAAACGAATGGGGACTCAAGCGATGAAAAAGCTCCATAGAAAGGCAGGATTTACACTCATTGAATTGATGATCGCTCTGGTGGTCGTTACGGTCGTGATCGTTAGCTATATCGGGGCCAACATCCTAGCCCAACGAAACACGGAAGAAATGCACGAACGCACCCTTGCAATCCAGGACGCGAACCGGGTCATCGAACAAATGAGGAATATTTCAAGGACCGGAACGTTCCCCGGAAACGTTCTCACCGCTTATCCAAACAACAGCACACCCTCGAGATTTCGCAACCTTGATCAGGAAGCGATCACGATCTCTTATGTAAGCCCTACGGCCAATCCCCTGGATGTCACGATCACGGTCGCGTGGCTCTCTTACGCAAAGCGCCAGGCTTCAGAAACGATACGTACTTATATCACGCAAAGGTGACATTATGAAAAAAGCACCGCGAGGTTTTACGATCATCGAAGTCATGATCGCCGCGACGGTTTCGACGATCATTATGTTCGGGGCCTTCGCCATCTTGCAAGTAAGCAACAGGCATCTGGAGGTGATCCACGCCCGAATGAGCCTGCAGGAAGGCCCGCGCGAGGCCCTTTTCAAAATGGCCCAAGAAATCCGCCAAACCGCGTGGCACAAGATCGATACCCTAGCGGCCGCGGATGCCAACGGCATCGAACGTGCCAGCACAATCAATTTCGTCGTCCCCGTCCCGGCGCCCGACGCGGCGGCCCTGGTAGATGCCAACTTCACGCCGCGCTGGTCGAGTAACATTCGTTACCAACTTGACACCACCACACACCAGATCCTCAGGATCTCCACGAATCTGATAACCAATGAACAAAAACGGGCTATTCTTGCCAATGAGGTCACCGCGCTTGAGTTTTCCAGACTCACAAGCACCCCGGGACTCATCACGATCACCGCGGCAGCCCAACGAGAAATGCCGGACGGCCGGAGGATCCCGGACCAGCCGATCCAGATGACCACGCAAGCGGAAGCGAGGAACCCATGAAATCCCAAAAAAGATCAACTCATGAAGAAGGTTTTGTACTCTTAGTCGTTTATATGGTCGTCATGTTCGTGTCTGTCTTTTCGGTCGTTTTCTTTTCAAGACACAATGTTGCGATCCAGGCCACGGAACGATACCAGAACAGGATACTGGCTTTCAACGCGGCAGAATCCGGCATCGATTTTGCGCTGCGTGAGCTTGCCACAGACGCGACACGGCGTTCCGGAACGGCCAGCACGCCCTACACGTCTCCCGATGTTCCACTATCACAAAATGCATTCCGGTTCGTGGTATCTCCCGTCGCCGGTGAATCGTCACTCCGACGCATCGATGCGACAGGCTGCGCTCCCAGTTGTAACGACACTTTGCGGGCCTATCAAACCTCGAACATTACCGTTTATTGTCAGATCACAGCCCAGGCCCCCCCCCTCTCGATGTTCCAGTACGGTGTCTACTCCAAGGATCGCATCACCATGTCGGGCAACTCGGCGTTTGACAGTTACAACTCCAACTATGGCGCTTACGGCGGTTCGAACAAAAGTGCGGAAGGCGGCATGGCGGTCGACAGTACAGCCGCGGGACAATTAAGCCTGAACGGCAACGCCAAAATAAATGGTGACGTTTTTGTCGCCTACAACGGCAACCCCAACGCCGTAATCAGCGTTCAGAACGCAACGATCACCGGAAGCCGGTCCACGCTGCCGGAAGATTGGGTCGCGCCTGCGCCGGCAACGCTCCCCGAAGAGTACACCGATATCAGTCTCAATGTGAGCGGCAACAGCACCGTCACCTTGACTGCCGGGACCTACCATGTCTCTTCCCTGAGCGTCTCCGGGAACGGCAAGATCCGCACCACTGGCGCGGTTAAAATTTACGTAGCAGGTTCTATTAATATCGCCGGGAACGGTTTCGTGGTCCCGAACAATCACCCGGCAAATCTTCTTCTTTATTCAACGGGTTCTGGAAATGTTAACATTGCGGGGAACGGCTCTTTTTATGGGGGAATCTACGCTCCCAACTCCGCCGTCAATGCGAGCGGGAACGGAGATATTTTTGGCGCCGTGATCGCAAAGACCTACACCCAGTCGGGAAACAGTGCGACACATTTCGATCTGGCGTTAAAAGATCTAACGATCGATGACCCGAACCAGACCCAGATCGCCCGCATCACGGCTTGGCAGGAAATGAACAGCTTGGCCTGGGGCACCGGCGTCTGATAAGGGTTCACGGACAGGCGATAGGGTAGAGCCAAACCATTATGGGAAGGTTCGTTTCCGTCTTTTCTATCCCTTACACCCTAAACGCTATTGCTTCTCTTCCCACGCGCAGACTTTGGGGATCTGGAGGAATCCGTTGTATTGAAGAAAGGAAATGCCGAGATAATTTTTTCCCGTGGCATTCTCGCGGAAACGGAAGACCCCGGCCTTGAGCTCCGCCGATTTCGTATAGCCCTCGCCTGCCGCGATCTTTCCCGCCGGGATCGTTGGATCCCCTTGGTTGTCGCGACACACCCGGTCTGAAAGCATGCCTTGCTGCGCAGCCTGATAAAATTTATTGGCGGAATGATCTTTCGGGATCGAAGGGATATTGATGCTGTCGGGAGCCGAGCATCCGGCAAAAAAAGCACCTAAACAAAAAAACACCATCGCAAGCCCCATAGGAACGTGGCGATCGCTTCTCTTAAAAAGCGCGATGCTCGCGGTCATTCCACCTTTAGCAAAACTCCTTCGCAATGACAACTCATTGATCATGGTTTTTACCACTTTCCAGTTTTCTGCATGGAGGGTTTTGGATGGTGTTTGATCGTAGCGACCGCTTCACGCAAAAGCGGCTCCGGCAGGGAATATTCCTTCAGCTCCCCATTCAGGAACTTGTCATAACCCGCAAGATCCATCAGACCATGGCCGCTGTAGCAGAAAAGGATCGCTTTTTCTTTTCCTTCTTCGCGCGCCTTGATCGCTTCGTCGATCGTCGCGGCGATCGCATGACTGGTCTCCGGGGCGCAGATCGCGCCTTCAGTCCTGGCCCAAAGCATCGCGGCTTCATAACATTTGATCTGATCGATCGCACGCGGCTGCATCAGACCTTCCACCACACCCTGGCTCACCAACGGTGACATACCATGATAACGAAGACCGCCGGCATGGATCGGCTCGGGAACAAAGCTGTGCCCCAGCGTGTGCATGGGAAGGAGCGGTGTCATTTTCGCCACATCACCGTGATCATAGCTGAAAGGCCCGCGGGTCAAAGTGGGGCACGCCGTAGGTTCCACAGGGATGATCTGGATCTTCGCTCCATGGATCTTGTCGCACACGAAGGGGAATGAAATCCCTGCGAAATTGCTCCCGCCTCCGGCGCATCCGATCACGATATCCGGTTGTTTCTCGCCGGCCAGGGCCAACTGCTTTTTCGCCTCAAGACCGATGATGGTCTGATGCAACATGACATGATTGAGCACACTTCCGAGGCAATAGCGCGTCTTCCCGCTCGGATCGCCCACCGCTTCTTCGATCGCTTCACTGATCGCAATGCCGAGACTGCCCGGGGTCTTGGGATCTCTTTTTAGGATCTCGCGGCCGGCATGTGTCTCGTGGCTTGGGCTCGCGACACAGTTGGCGCCCCACACCCGCATCAGGCTTTTGCGAAAAGGCTTTTGCTCAAAACTGATGCGGACCATGAACACCTTGCATTCCAGTCCGAGCAATTGAGATGCGAACGCAATTGCGCTTCCCCACTGGCCGGCGCCGGTCTCGGTCGTCAGTTTTTTGATCCCGAATTGTTTGTTGTACCAGGCCTGGGCAACGGCGGTATTGGGTTTGTGACTTCCGGCCGGGCTGACGCTTTCGTCCTTATAATAAATACGGGCAGGCGTTTTAAGATATTGCTCAAGATAGACCGCACGTCGGAGCGGCGCAGGACGCCACCGGTAAAGCATCTCCAGGATCTCTTCGGGAATATCGATCCAACGCTCCGTGCTCATTTCCTGCTCGATCAAGTTCATGGGGAAAACTTTTTCGAGCATGTCCGGCGAAATGGGGTTCCCGTCCGGCCCAAGCGGCGGCTGCATCGGCGTCGGCAGGTCCGCGGCCAGGTTATACCATTGTTTCGGCATATCTTTTTCGGTAAGCGTGATCTTGATATTTTTCACTTCGTTTCCCTTTCTTTTTGGAATGAGACCTGTATTAGAACAAAAGATCGGTCAAAAATGAAACTCGCTGAAGAACTCTTTCTTTCAGTATTCCCTAAATGTTTGTCCCGCTACGCAAGCGGCAGAACCTGCGGGAAATCGATCGCGGTCTCTGCCACATGGTTGACATAATTGGTGAAGAGATTCAGCGACACGGCCGTAATGATCTCAAGGATCTCTTCCTCTGAACAACCCGCCGTGCGCACCGCCTCGAGTTCCGGGTCTGTCACATTCCCGCGATTCGCGGAAAGCATTTTGGCAAATCGAAGGATCGCGTTTGTTTTAGGGTCCGGGGACATCGCCCGTCGCCCAGATTCGATCTCCTCGGGCGTAAGCCCCGAAAGCTTTCCGATCGCGGAATGTGCGGCCACACAATAATGGCACCCATTATCCTCGCCGACCGCAAGGGCGATCTGCTCACGCACTTTGAGAGGCAACTTGGCATCGGCCAAAGCGCCGCTCAGTCCCAAATAGGCCTGAAGCGCCACGGGCGAATGTGCCATGGTTTTCAGAATATTCGGAACCCTGCCCGATTTTGCTTTGATCCCGTCGAGGAGCTCCTTGGTCCTTCCTTGGGCCGTGACCGGATCGATCATCCCAATGCGACTCATAGAATATTCTCCTTTGATGCTGCGTTAGTTCATTCTGAGATAGCGACGGGTCAGAGCGATCAGAAAAAGCGGCGTGCAGAGGATTCCTGTAAGGGCCTCGATCGCCGCAACGCTGCGGATCCAACCCATCGGGAGATAATCTCCATACCCGACGGTCGTATAGGTCATGATGCTCAGATAAAACGATTCGAAGAGATCGATCTTCTGTACGAATCCCCCGGTCAGGACCGTCCCGGAAACGTAATAGCAGAACGCACTGAAGACAATGACAACCAAAGCGATGCCGAGTGTACGAAACGGCATTTCTCCATAACCCCAGATCAAACGGTTCAGGGATCCGAGTATCCAGATAAAAAAAGTCGAGATCCGTTCCCTCAACGAAACCCGCTCCAGACCAACCGCACCCTGAGCACTGGAGCCCCTTCGAGTAAAGGTCTTCCACAGACGCGTCAGCCGGGCATCTTTAGCCCGACGGTAGCAATAGGAATATTTCGTAAAATCGCCTTCTTTTTCATACAGGAGCGCAGCCTCGCTAAAGAGAGTTTCCGCGTAGGCGTAATCCTTGGCCTCAATGGCCTGAAGAGCCGCAGATTCATTACGCGTCGCCGCATTGCGAAGAGGCTGCCAACCCGTATGAATATTCCAGCAGGTCGCGGCAGAGGAAAAACAGACCGCGGCTTTCAGAGGTTCTCTTGCTTCCTGATAAAGCTTCGCGGCCTGATCAAAAGTGTGGAACGCCTGATCGATCTTGTGTTCCCCGCGGAAACGATGGGCTTCGCGCTCCAAAGCGCTGGCTTGATCGAGTTTGGTTTTGGGCGCACTGGGCGCGGTATTGAAATGAGGCGTTTTCGGATCCATGATGGGTATTCTACTCAATTTAACCTGCGCTCTCCAGCGAAGTTTCCCTTTTCATCTCATCCGACCGTGATAGCGGATGAAGTTAGATCCTGGCAGCCCAATTCCGGGCCCCGCGGACGCACTCCGAAATGCCGAAACCGTGATAGCCGTTCCCTGTAAGGAAAAGGCCGGGATAATTTCCAAGGAGCTTTTCTATCTCCGAGATCCGCCCGGCGTGACCGATTTCATATTGCGGAAGTGCCTGAGGGTAGATCTCGGTAGAGATCCCTGCGGGCAATATCTTGATACCCCATTCGTCGGCAAGGCATTGGAGTACGTTCCTCTGGACCCACTCATGTTCCCGCCCATACACGTCAGACTGAAAAGTTCCGGAGACAAATGCCCGAAGTTTGACCCATGCCCCATCTTCCGTTTTCCCGATCACTTTAAGACTGGCAAACGGCCATTTTTCTTCACGCGCAGGTACGATGAACCCCTGTTGAGGAAAATTCCCGGGGATTTCTTCGCGTCGGAAGACCATATTGACTGCCGCGACGGAATCATAACGGATCCTCGCAAGTTCTGCGGCAAGAAGAGGCACGAACTCAGCGAGAATTTTTGAGGTCTCGGGGGCCGGAAGTGCGAGACAAACAATATCGGCGCTCACCCGGCGCCCATCTTGCAAACAAACTTCCCAGGTCTTCTCTTTCTTAAGAGTCGCCACCCGAGCGGGAGTCATGAAATTCACGCTTCCGAGTTCTTTCAAAAATGCGGGAACAAGACGATCCAAACCTCCCCGGAGCGTAAAAAAATTCCCGCCGAACGCCTGCTTCTTTCTGCCAAGGATCGCCCGCCCCACACTGCCATACTCTCGTTCCATTTTCTGCCAATGAGGAAAATATTCGGACAGACTCAACTTCTCAGCCTCCCCCATCAAGATCCCGCGGATCAAAGGTTCCCCCCATACATCCAGGACATCGCTTCCAAACCGTCTTCGAATAAAAGAAGCTATACTTTCGTCGAAATCCTCCTTTCTGGAAGGCGTCAAAAACTCGCAAAAAAGCCGCGCGCGCGCGCCGAGGCCCAGGCCTGGCCCTCTAAGCACGATCGCCGGATCTGCGAATGAAAGATCGAACGGTTGGAGATCTTTTTTACAGGAAATAAACGCTCGCTTTAAGGTAGACTCACACGGAAGAAGCTCATCCCGTATCCCGAACGTTTTACAAAGATCAAGCAGAACAGGATCCTTCCCATCAAAGGCATCCGCTCCCGCTTCCATATGGAAATCCTTGCCGCGAAGCGTTTGGAGTACACCCCCAAAACGGCCGGAGGCTTCCAATAATGTGATTCTCAGAGAGATTTTTTCATCGGAAGCTCTTCGGGAAAGGAAATATGCGGCGCTTAAGCCTGAAATACCACCGCCCACGATCACAACATGACGTTTAGACATGGGAATGCGCGCCAAAAACAACCGGAAGTATTAGGACATCGGACCTGAAAGCCATCATCCCACGTTCTTGCTGTCGCAAGAAAGCCTCAGGCTCAGAATGCCACATTTTGTTGAAATCTCTATGTCTCTTGGACAAGGACCGAGAAGATCTTGCGGGTCGGGGCAGTGATGGTTTCCCAAGGACGTTCGTAGACAAAGACCACTTTCATCTCTCCCGGGGTAGCGGCTCTGAACTTAAAGACCTCGGTGCCCGGGGCGCCCGGCATCCCTTCTCTAGACGCGACGTACTCGGAACCTAAAAATGTGACTGTTTTATCATTTTCAGGCAGAGTCATCTTCCAACGAAATCCCGTCGAGGGATTGCTCACGAGCGCGATCGAGAACACAGCTCCAGTCCTAGCTTGGATAGGAACGCCGGGATCTTGGAACACCTGCGATAGAGTCACCTCCGGCACCTGAGATCCGGCTTCGACGGGCGGCGAAACTTGCCCGGCATCAACGGAATCCGAGGAGGTTCCCGGTTCCTGAACCACAGACTTGGCATTCGCCTCTGCTGCGGACACAGCATCCTTCACTTCTTCAGGAACGATCACCCGCATCGTGACAGGATCGCCCCAAAGCGGTTCCGCAACGTCGCCATTTTCACTCATACGTTTGAATCCGAGCCGAAAGACCACGGGCTCATCCTTGTGATCATTTTGAGGAATATAAAGAATGAGGTTCTTTTCATAAACATCCCCGGGCTGAAGCGTAATCTGCTCCAAAGTGTTTTCATCGCAGGTCCAGGACTGAAGAAAGACACCCGGGTTGTCCGTCACCCAATGTTTTTCATAGGAACAGTTGTTTGCCCAAAATTCGATGGAAGTGTCGGGGCTTGTATTCGCGACCTGTGCATGGACAAGGAACATCATGCCGGCCTTGACGGAAGTCTGGTCCGGGAGTGTTTGGATCTTGATCAAAGAATCGTCCGCCCGGCCGGAGGCTGCGGAAAAAAAGAAAAGGGATAACAGAGAAAGAAAGAGAAGGTTCTTTTTCATCGTCTATTTTGTTCGGATCAGCTGACCTTCACGAAGCCGTATTGGACCTTGATATGTTTCTGAAAATAGGTCCCGTGAGAAGGCGCGGCCATCAACCCGTGATAGACACTTTCCGGGACTTCCTGATAACGATACACCCCCCCCGCTCGAAACACAACTTCCAGAGTCGATGTCTCATGATCATATCCGATCAGCGCAAGATCACGTGACCTTACGGGTTTCACATCCATTTCTGTCGCCATAAAAGCACTCCTTGTTTAGGCTTTGGAAGCCCGCTTCCCCTCGGCTTCTTCAAGCTCATGGTATTTTTCTATGATCACATCACGCGCGGGCCGGGAGCTCTTGTCCCGGAACTTAAGATAAATGATCTTGTTGCTGAAGATCGAGCGGTAGCAATGCTTCCTCGCCCAATGCTCCGGTTTTTCGTTATGGTAATTTGCCATCAGATACACCAGGCCAACGGGATAGGCGATCTCCGGTGTATAATCGATCCCTTCGAACTGGACAATGACTGGCGCTGTCCGGAAATAGTTTAGGAGACAGACCATCTTGGAAAAATCACTCGTGGGTTTCTTGAGGAAATCCTGATAGGCCTGGGACTCGGCCAGAGGCTGAAGGCCCTCGGCACCAAAAACCTCGGGAGATCTCCCGCAAAAGATAAATGCTAGAGAAAAAAACAAAAAACCGCCGATCCAAACATTCTTCATGACTTGCTGATACCTGACCCTTCGCTTGCGGACCCTATTTCTCGTCCATGTAGGGCTTGTGGCCCATACTTTTTTTATAATAATCCAAACATTCCTTGCAGATCCCGTCCTGATGCCCCCAGTTCGGATGCTCTTTCATAACTACTTCAATAATGTGATGGTCCGTGTGTTTTAAAAAGACCATCAGATCATGTTCCAGAGCTTCCTTACACACCGGACAAATATAACTTTCCATGGGGGTCCTTCTCCGAGGGGATATTTCAGGCCGTTCCATACTCGGGAGATAGCTTAAACGAACTGACACTGCGTTTCAATTGATTTTAAGAGTTCGTAGCAGCACTGTCAGCCCGTAAAAATAAGCAGAGGACCCTGCTAAGCCGTTTCGTCAAAGCTCCAATTCGCATGCAAAAAATAGTTTTTGATCTCGTCTTTGTGGTCCTTCAGC
>Ga0116170_10006441_pt1 | contig 10294 bp, 8 predicted proteins | sample AD_JPNHW1_MetaG_FD_89797 | JGI IMG/M metagenome (GOLD analysis project Ga0116170, IMG submission 89797) | Active sludge microbial communities of municipal wastewater-treating anaerobic digesters from Japan - AD_JPNHW1_MetaG | ecosystem: Engineered > Bioreactor > Anaerobic > Digestate | place...
CGGCACGGCTATTCCGCTTTTCGACGAGGGGGAAGTCGCGCTGTTCTCGACAGGTCCGATACTTGCGAACACTCATGCGGCCGCACTCGCGTTAAACCGGCAGGGCAAGAGGACCCGACATTACAGTTTTCCATCCATTAAGCCGCTGGACACGGCACTGATCCAACGAGTGGCCTGCGAGACCGCGCTAATCGTAACGGTCGAAGAACACAATCTGGCGGGCGGATTCGGCGGAGCCATAGCCGAGGTGCTAGCCGAAATGCCGCAACCGCACGCAAGGCTGAGAAGAATCGGCATCGATAACCGCTACGTATCGGCCATAGGGTCTCAGGCCTTCCTCAGAAAAGAAAATCACCTGACCTGCGAAGACATCGTCCGCGTCATCGTTGAGGAAGGCAGCTCGATCACCTGAAAGGGAAACAGACCCTCTCCTTAAACGGACCTCCGAAGGCACTGTAGCCGGGAACAACGATATGGCCATGACGACCCTAGAAGAGGATCTGGAGAATATTACCGCCGCGCTCGAAACGGTAGCCGAAAGCTTGAGGGGGCGCCGGATATTTCTGACGGGCGGAACCGGGTTCTTCGGAAAGTGGCTGTTGGCGAGTTTTCTGCACATCGACAAAGCCTTCGGCCTGAACGCCCACATGACCGTGCTTTCCCGTAATCCGCAAACTTTTCTTTCGCTGAACCCTTGGTTTGCGGCAGAGCCGTCCCTGTCCTATATCCAAGGCGATGTTCGCGACTTCCCCTTTCCTCAAGGCCCCTTTGACTTCGTTATTCACGCGGCGACCGAGGCCAGCGCCAAGCTTGAGCGGGAGCGTCCCGAAGAAATGTACGCCGTGATTGTCGACGGTACGCGCAGGGCTCTCGAGTTTGCCGAAAAAAAGGGCGTGTCGCGGTTTATGCTGACCAGTTCCGGCGCGGTTTACGGTACGCAGCCCCCGGAAATCAGCCACATCGACGAAGAGCACCCCGCGTGTCCGCTGACGTCCTATGGAAAAGGGAAACTAATGGCCGAAAAAATGTGCGCGGCGGCGGGCACGCAAAACGGCTTTGTCACACTGTTCCCCCGTTGTTTCGCGTTCGTCGGCCCGCACCTCAACCTCGACATCCATTTCGCAATCGGAAATTTTATCAGAGATTGTCTTGAAGGTCGCCCGATTATGATCCGCGGAGACGGCACGCCGTTGCGTTCATATCTGTATGCCGCCGATTTAGCCGAATGGCTCTGGACCATCCTGCTGAAGGGCGAACACGCACGACCCTACAACGTGGGCTCAGAGGAGGCTCTCTCCATCCGCGACCTTGCGTTCAAGGTGCGGGAGTGCGCCGGGACGGATAACCCCGTCACTCTTTTGGGGACTCCGGTTCCTGACGCGCCTCCCACTCGCTATGTGCCCGCCATCGGGCGGGCCAGGAAAGAACTGGGGCTATTTCCCCGTTGCCCACTCGATGCGGCCATCAGACGGACACTTTCTTGGCACCAGACCGGCCCAGCGACATCTGAATGATGAGACACAGAAACGTTGCGAGCGCTGAAACGAACATCACGCCCACGATGAATTCCAGACGCGCGGCCCGAAGCGAAGCCATCCACTGAACCCACGCGTGCGGCAGATAGGGTTCAAAGAAACCATACCCCGTCAGCGACACCAGCACCGCAGACTCCAGCAGGGCCAGCGGCACGACATAAACCACAAACCCGAACCGACGGCAGGCCATTTCGTGCGTTGAGAAACAGTTGAACGCCACGCGGAAAACGTTGGTCATGGCCATCCAGCCCACCAAGTAGGCGCTCGGAGCGTAGTCGTGCCATCTCGGGATCTGCGCAAACAGCCATCCGCTCCCAACGCCAAGAATGACCGCCAAGAAGGCTCCGCCGCCAACGGTAAAAAACATCACCCGAATCAGCATCGTTCGCGTGTCTCTTCCCTTTTCGAACGCTTCAGACACAATGGGGAAGAACACGACCGCAATGGCCGACCAGAGAACATAAGGAATTTCGGCGAACTTCGACACAAAATAATACGCGGCCGACTCCACGCTCGGCAGCCGCTGCCGAATGACCAACAGTTGCACGGTCGCAGCCACATTGCTAACCGCCATCACCACCGCAATCGGAAGCGCATACGCGGCCATCTCCCGCCAGTGCATCCGGTACGACTCGCGCTGTACATCGCGAGACAAAACCTCTCTCAGCCCCCAGAACGAGACGCCCAACGTCGTGACGTTGAACAGAAACTGCGCCGAAAAGAAACCCACCAGCCCGAGGCTGGGAAGCAACAGCACCAAAAAAACCAACCGGACGGGGGCCGACGCAAGCCCCACGGCCCCGATGCAACGGAACAATTTGAGCGCCTGCAGCCCGTTGTTCAGAACCGGCATGAACGCCGACGTGACGGCGATGCCGCACAGAAGCCAAATCAGCGTGCTCCCGCTGATCCGCAATCGCTCGAGCACCAGAGGCGCCGTATACCACGTATAGGCCGAGATCACAAACGCCGAGAGACCGGCGAGCACCAACGCATCGCACAACAGCGACTTGACCTTTCCAAACTCGCCCTTGGCACCAAACGCGTTCAAAAACTTCAGAAAGGGCGTCAGCAGAATGGCGAGCGGCAATCCCAGCAGTCCGCCGATCTGCCCCAGGGGCAAGAGTGCGCCCAGTTCCTCCCTGGGCACCCAGTTGGGCACCAGCCAAAGCCCCGTGAACAAGTTGACGACGTCGCCGAAACGCTGCACACAGAACATCACGGCGGAATACCACCAGAGAGGCCCCAGCCACGCCTTAACTTTTTCTTTCAGACGAATCATGCAGCCGTCCCGCTACTCCCCGAACGCCCTCGCAACGCAAAGCCGACCAAGCCCCAGCAGGCCACTGCCAGAGCCGTCGCGCCACTCAGAAGCGGAAGCAGACACTCCCGATGCCGCCGCAGCACTACCTCGTGGTCGCCCGCCGGAACAAGCGCCGCCGGCCAAAGGGCGTCCACGACGTACAGAGACGAACGCCGGCCGTCAATCAAGACCTCCTGTTTTTCCGCCAGGCGCTCGTCAAACACGAGCAAGCCCTCCGCCGGGGCAGAAACCCGAACACGCGACGACAAAGCACCCGTCCGGACTTTCGACGACAGCAAGCGGGCCTGCGCCGCGGCGGCGCTTCCAACCTTCACCTCCGCGGGAGCCGGCGCATCCGAAATCTCAGACGCCTCCCCGACAACGGCCTCCACCTGCTTGTCGACCGGAACTCCGCCTTTCCAGCTCGTCAGAAAACGCGGTGCGGCAGAAACCTCGCTTACGCGCGCCAGCATCAGCGTCTTTTCGCCCAGCTGCGACACCTGCCGCGCCGTGCCAGCCCCTAGCTCGAAGTCCATCACATCGTGCAGAGTCCCGGAGCGCAGCCAAGCCTCACACGCTTTTCTTGGGACAATCACGTGTTGCACATGGCCGAGCTTCCACAGGCGGAGCGGATCTTTCTGAAGCGCCGCAAACAGCTTGGCCAAGGGCGTTTCGCGCTCGTCGGCCGAGGGCACCAGATTCAGAATGCCGTTCAGCGCCAGCGACGTGCTGAACCACTCCTGCGCAAATGCGTTCGGCGTCGCGTAGTTGATCACGTTCGCGGAGGAGCCTTCAGCCGCCTTCTTGATCGCCTTTACCACCGGATTTTCCGCATAAAGCGCCGCCACGTCGATCACCCGGACATATCGTCGCGCCACGGCGGTCTGATCCAACGTCAGTAGGGCCAGAAGCACGCAGCCCGCACCCATAATCACGCGCTCACTCCGCTTGGCCGAAACAAATGCAACAAGGGCCACCAACGCGGCGAGAAGCAGCGCCCGCAGCACGTTTTCAACCGCGTAATCGCCCAGCGACGACGCCACCTGCCCCATGCCAAGCCCCGAGATATGGCTCACCATTTGCGGCTTGGACACAACGGCCGCCAGCGTCCCAACCAGCAGTGCGCCCGCAAAGCCCAAGGCCAGTCCCATCAGTCTACGCCGCACCGCAGGCGTCCCCGAGCGCAAAAACGCATCCATGCCGAACCCGGCCAGAAACGCCGTCGCGATCTCTGCCAAATGGTGGAACTTGACCGGCGCGCGAATGTAGTCCATGTAAGGGATCGCATAAAACAGCCGGTAAACCGGCGTGTAGCGGCCCAGCGCCAACGCGAGGCACACGACCCATACCCCGCACCAGAAGGGCACGTCGGAGTAGTCCGAAGTCGAAGGCCGGAGGTCGGAGGTCAGCTTTAGGGATAAAGACTTTTTCTCCTTCCGATTCGCAAAATAAGCCGTGACGCCCAAAAGCGCGAGGAGCACGGGAATCAGCCCGAGATAGACGGTGTGCTGCCGATAGTTCGGCATCATGCGCCCCTTTTGGAACACCTCGTCGCTGGGGCGTCCCAGCCGACCCCAGTACGGATAGGGCATCTGCATCGAATCGTTGCCGAACACGCCCGGCACAACAAACTCGGCCATGTCCTCCGGCGGCAGGCTCCAGTTTGTGGCAAAAATCCAGCGCTGGTGCTTTTCCGCATCGGAAACGGCAGTCGGCTTGTCAGAGGACTTCGGGTCGAGCGAAGAGGCGCTCGCGATTTGGGCGTCGCGGTTGGAGATCTGTGTCGTCACCGCGGCCCGCAAACCGCCAAAGCCCGCCAGCGCCAGCACGGCGATGGAAAGCAGGAAGCGCGGCCACACGGAAACAAGGCGACGAGCGATGTCCCGCTTCATATCCCCCGCCCCCTCTCGACCCGTCGCGGTGAGCCACAGGGTATAGGCGCCAGCCACCGCGCCCACCAGAATCAGCACGTCCGGCTGATAAATCGAGCCCCATGCGAACACCAAGCCGAGCATCGCAAAGTAGATCAGTCTGCGCGTCTCAAAACAGCGCGCGAGCAACCCGAACGACCAAACGGCGCACGAGAACATGTGGAAATAGCCGCGGTGGCCGGCGCAGAACAGGGTGAACGTGTAGCCGCTCAGCCCCAGCGCAAGTCCTCCCGTCCAAGCCGCAAGAGGATGGACGCGGCGACCAGTCAAGTAATAGACCCCCGCCAGCGCCAACACAAACGAGTCGATCACGTAGGTCAGCTCATGCGCCACAAGGGGCGGAAAGAGAAACCAGTAGAGCATCTGAGGCGCGAAGGCTGAGCCGTCCAGCAGGTTTTCGAGCAGTTCGCAGCGATGCGTCACGGGAAAAAAGGGCCCCGAGTCCGGCGACGCCAGCGCCGCGTACTCCGGCAGCGCCTGAAAGAATACGGCCACCATCGAAACCAAAAAAATAACAATTCCCGCACAGGCCCATTTGTGGCCGGCAACCCAGCGTCCTATTGTTGTCATGTATCTCACCTCAGAGCTTCACATTTTCTTTTTCTGCCACGCGTCCCGCGCCACGGGCGCCTGCCTCAGGCCCAGCGCCTTCCGCAGCGTACCCACGCCGTAGACCCACAGCGTGATCCAGCAGACCGGCACGTGATAAAACCACGCCCAATCCGGCTTGCGGCAAAACCCGACGACCGCTTGAAGCGCCACCGGCAGCACGAGAACGGTGGCCAAGGCGAACCGCACAACGCCCGTTTTCTTCTGGCGGTCCCACGGATACGTCCGCTGCTTCTCTTGCGCAAAGTATAGAAAATCGCGAATGCGCCGCCGCTGCTTGCGAGCGAAATCGCCCAGCCGCGCACAGTACAGATGGACCACTCCCGTTTTGACCTTGGCCACGCAGCGAAATCCGGCCCGCACCGCCTGGTGCATCACGTCGATGTCAAAAAAATAGGGGTCCCACGCGACGTGCTCGAGCAGGCGCCGCCGGAACACGAAACCGTTCGCGCCGATGGTCGGCAGCGCCTCCTCGGTCAGCATCAGCTTAAGGTAGCCGCCCATGTCTTGCTGATGGACATCGAGTCCCGTCCAGCGCCCCGTCACGGCACAGGTGCGGTCATAGTTGCCGGTGAACAGGCAGAGCGGATCGTTCATTCCCAGCAGCGCAAAGTAACGCGTCAGCGCCGGATCGGATTTTCGGACCGTGTACGCGATGGGCTCGGATGCCGCGATGTCGGAGTCGCGGAACGGCTCCGTCATCTGCTCGAGCCAGCGCGCGTCGGGCAAGATGTTATCGCTGTCGACCAGCGCGATCAGTTCGCCCGCGGACGCCTTGATTCCCGCCGTTTTCCCGGCTTCGCCGGTCTTCAGCGGATTCTCCACCACGCGATCGACGCCCATCCGCCGCGCGATCGCGAGGGTTTCGTCCTCGGAGCCCGCATCCGCAATCACAACCTCGTAGTCGGCTCTGGGCACCCGCTGCGAGAAAATCGACGCCAGGCAGGCCTCCAGCGTTTTCGCCAAATTCAGGGTCGGAACGATGAAGCTGACTCTCGCCTGTTTCTCCATGCTTGCCACAGTTCCCTTCGCCATGCAGTCCTAATTGGAGTGTCATTATACCCGCAGGGCAACGCCGAACAAAGCACGAATTCGCGCTTGGGATCGCTTGTTTTCCCGTCTGCACTCCGGTATATTTTAACTATGGAAATTCACCTTTCCACTTTGGTTCATCTGCTGGACAAAACGCTGGCTGTCGGGGCGTTTCAAGACGTCTCGAACAACGGCCTGCAAATCGCCAACCGAGGCCAAGTCTCCCGTATCGTCACCGGCGTCGACGCCAGCCTGCGCCTGTTCGAAGCGGCGGCCGCCCTTGGAGCGGACTGCGTGGTCTGCCACCACGGCCTGAGCTGGGGCGACTCGCTCAAACGCATCACCGGCCTCAACCACCGTCTGGTTTCTTTCGCCATCGCTCACGACATCGCCGTCTACGCCGTCCATTTGCCGCTGGACGCCCATCCGCGGCTCGGCAACAACGCCCAGCTCTGCCGCACACTCGGCCTTTCCCGCCCCAAACCCGCGTTCGTCTACCACGGCGAAACCATCGGCTTCGCGGGAACGCTCGACCGCGCACTGTCCTTCAACGCCTTCTGCAGCCGCGTGCGCGACCGCGTCAGCGCCGACCTCCGCCCCCTGCCGTTTGGCCGCAAAACCGTGCGGACCGTCGGCGTGGTCTCGGGCGGAGCGGCAGACATGATCGACCAAGCCGCCGAGCTGGGGCTGGACGCCTTCCTCACCGGCGAGCCCAGCCTGCAGGGCTATAACCTCGCAGAAAACTTGGGCCTGAGTGTGGTTTTCGCCGGCCACTACGCCACGGAAACCTTCGGCGTGCGCGCCCTCGCCGCGCTCCTCGCCCGCCGGCTGAAGATCCCGGCCGAATTCGTTGATTTCCGGATTCCCTTCTGATTTTTCCGTTCACCTCATAGCCTCAACATGATACTTTAAATAAGAACACTTTAAACGCCTTCCCCAAAAAAGGCTCCAAAAGAGGTCAAGTTATGTCACTTTTCGAGTACGCGCACGATCTGGATACGCCGGTGCATCCGGTGAGCGCCCCCGATTACATGCCGGTTGAACAGCTGCGCGCCCTCCAGCTCCACCGCCTCCAAGGCCTTGTCCGGCGCGTCTACGACAACGTGCCCCTCACCCGCAAGCGCATGGACGAGCGGGGCGTCCGACCCGAGCACATCAAGTCGCTCAAGGACATCGCCCTCCTGCCGTTTTCGATGAAGACCGATCTGCGCGACGAGTACCCGTTCGGCCTCTTCGCCAGCCCCATGAACGACATCGTGCGCTTCCACTGCTCGAGCGGCACCACCGGCAAGCCCATCGTCATCGGCAACACGCAGAACGACATCCTCGTCTGGCAGAACGGCTGCATGCGCGCCCTGGCCATGTGCGGCGTGCGCAGCTCCGACGTGATGCAGGTGGCCTACGGCTACGGCCTGTTCACCGGCGGCCTCGGTCTGCACTACGGCGGCGAGGGCTTGGGCTGCGCCGTGCTGCCCATCTCCGGCGGCAACACCGACCGCCAGCTCATGCTGATGAAGGATTTGGGCGTCACCGTGATCGCCTGCACGCCGAGCTACTTCCTGCACCTCATCGACGAGGGCATGAAGAAAGGCATCAACTTCAAGACCGACATGAAGCTCAAGCACGGCATCTTCGGAGCCGAGCCCTGGACCGAGGAGATGCGCAGCAAAATCGAAAGCCTGACCGGCATCACCGCGCACGACATCTACGGACTGACCGAAATTTCGGGCCCGGGCGTCGCCAACGACTGCCAGTACCGGCGCGGGCTGCACATCTTCGAGGACCACTTCTACCCCGAAATCATCGACCCCGAGACGCTGGAGCCGCTGCCGGACGGCGAAAAGGGCGAGCTGGTCTTCACCACGCTCACCCGCACCGGCACGCCCATGCTGCGCTACCGCACGCGCGACCTTTCGCGCATCTACACCGAAAAGTGCCCCTGCGGGCGGACCATCCGCACCTTCGAGCGCATCAGCGCCCGCTCGGACGACATGCTCATCATCCGCGGCGTCAACGTCTTCCCCTCCCAGATCGAAGCCGGGCTCATGTCGATCGACTCCGTCCTGCCCCACTACCACATCGTCGTGGACAAAGAGGGAGACCTCGACTCGCTCGAGATCAAAGTCGAGGTCACGGCGGAAACGCTCAGCGACGACATCAAGTCGCTCGAAGCGCTCCGCGCGCGCATCTCGCACGCCGTGCAGCGCATCATCAACATCAGCGCCAAGATCACGCTCATCGAGCCGCACACGCTGCCGCGCAGCGAAGGCAAGATCAAGCGCGTCACCGACCTCCGCAAAAAAGCGTAACGTTCCGATACGGTCTCGACTGAAAGGACATCCACCATGAAGATCAAACAGATTTCGCTCTTCCTCGAAAACAAGCCCGGGCACCTCAACGCCATCTGCCGCACGCTGGCCGAATCCGGCATCAACATCGTCACGCTCTCCCTCGCCGACACCCAGCAGTTCGGCATCGTCCGGCTGATCGTGGAGGAGTGGCAGAAGGCCAAGGAGGTCCTCGAAGCCGCCGGCTACGTGGTCAACGTGCGCGAGGTGGTCGCCGCCGCCGTCGCCGACCGCCCCGGCGGCATGGCCGAGATTCTCGACGTCATCGGCAAAGCCGGCGTGAACATCGAGTACATGTACGCCTTCACGTTCCGCCACGGCAAAGAGGCCGTGCTTGTCTTCCGCTTCGACAATCCCGACCGCGCCATCGACGCCCTCAAGACGGCCGGCCGCGACGTGCTCGACGCCGTCGCCCTTTTCTCCAAATCAAAATGATTTTTACCATGAAGTTTGTGAAGACGCACTGAAGCGCATGAAGTGTGGGTGAATGGTATGCAATCAACGCACGACACATTCTTTTCTGATGCTCTTTCCCAGCGCTTGATTGGATGCGCGATCACAGTTCATAAAACACTAGGCCCGGGACTGCTGGAGAACACGTACGAACAGTGCTTGGCGCAAGAACTGAGGCTCGAGTCAATCCCGTTTGAGCAACAGGTGCCCGTGAAGGTTCAATACAAAGGCATCACCGTAGAGTGCGGATATCGTATGGACATGCTGGTCGATAAAAAAATTATCGTCGAGCTGAAATCCGTCGAGAAACTTCTGCCTATACACGCTGCGCAGCTTATGACCTATCTCCGGCTATCCAATCTCCGGCACGGCTTTCTGATTAACTTCAATGTGACACTTCTGAAAAACGGGCTTCGGAGTCTCATACTCTAACGTCCTTTTTTCAAATTTCTTCATGCCCTTCAGACCCCCTTTCTTAACTTCATGTTATAATGATCTCTTATGAACACGACACCCATCATTGAAAACCGCTTCTGGCAGCCCGAGTTCGAATGCATGCCGCGGTCCCAGCTTCGAGCACTCCAGGCCGAGCGCCTGCGCACCGCCGTGGCGCGCGCCGCCAAAAACCCCTTTTACCAGAAAGCGTTCGCCCAGACCGGGGTGACTCCCGACCAGATCAAGAGCGTCGAAGACGTGCGCCGCCTGCCCTTCACCACGAAGGCCGACCTGAGGGACCACTACCCCGTCGGCTTCGTCGTCGTGCCGCGCAGCGAAATCGCCCGCTACCAGGGCACCAGCGGCACCACCGGCAAGCCCACTTGGACCGCGTACACCCCAAACGACGTCAACCACTGGTGCAATCTCTCCGCGCGTTTCCTCGTGGCGGGCGGACTCCGCCCCGAGCACACCGTGCAGATCTCCTTCGGCTTCGGCCTGTTCACGGGCGGCTTCGGTCTGCACTACGGCATCGAGCGCGTGGGCGCGGCCATCATCCCCCTCTCCAGCGGCAACTCCGAGCGCCAGATCATGTGCATGCAGGACCTTCGCCCGGAAATCCTGATCTGCACGCCCTCCTATGCGCTC
>Ga0116170_10006442_pt1 | contig 10291 bp, 8 predicted proteins | sample AD_JPNHW1_MetaG_FD_89797 | JGI IMG/M metagenome (GOLD analysis project Ga0116170, IMG submission 89797) | Active sludge microbial communities of municipal wastewater-treating anaerobic digesters from Japan - AD_JPNHW1_MetaG | ecosystem: Engineered > Bioreactor > Anaerobic > Digestate | place...
CTGCGTTTTACCCGAACCTTTTGTAACAACTGTACTGAGCAAAAATAAGGACCTGCGTGTCGCGCTCGACCTGACGCAGGAATGGGACAAAATCGGCAAGGCCGCCGGCAAAGAAACGACACTGGCCATGGGCGCTTTGGTTGTCCGCACGGACTTTGCCAAACAAAACCCGGCTGCCATACAAGCCTTTATGCAGGAATATAAAGCGTCGGTCGATTTTGTAAACGCCAACCGGGATGAAGCGGCGGCTTTAATCGCGGAAAAAGAGATCATCCCATCCCTTGAACTTGCCAAAAGCGCTATTCCCCGCTCCAGCCTGACCTTTATATCGTCAACCGAGATGAAAACAATCGCTTTGCAGAACTTCCAAGTTCTGTTCGATGCCAACAAAGTTTCTGTCGGAGGTGCTATTCCGCCGGATGAATTCTTCTATAACGCCCAAAACTAAAGGTTTCGCAATCATCAGAAAACTTCTTGTCGCCGCCTTTTGGCTGGGCATGTGGCAGCTTGCTTTTGTATTGGTAAAAAGCGGGCTGCTCCTGCCTTCCCCCTATCAAACCCTTCTGCGCTTGTTCGAACTGGCCGGAACCGTCGATTTTTGGCTGAAATGCCTGTTGTCCCTTTTACGAATTGTTGAGGGTTTCCTGCTGGGTGTTTTCGCAGGGATTGTTCTCGGCGTGCTGACTTTCAGATTCCGCTTACTTAAGGAACTCTTTGAACCCGCCGTCAACATCGTCAAATCAACCCCGGTGGCGTCCTTCATCATTCTGGCCTTGGTGTGGATGAGCAAAGACGGTGTCCCTGTTTTCATCGCGTTCCTGATGGTGCTGCCGATTATCCAAGCCAATGTCAGCGAGGGCATCCGGCAGACCGACAAAGACCTGCTGGAGATGGCAAGAGTGTTCCGCTTTTCCGGCGGAAAACTGCTTGCGAAAATCTATGTGCCGGCGGTTTTGCCGTACCTGTTTGCCGGTTCCACCACCGCGCTTGGTTTCGCCTGGAAAGCAGGCGTTGCCGCCGAGATACTCAGCCTGCCCGCAAAATCCATCGGCAAAGAACTCTATTATTCAAAAATATATCTGGAAACAACCGATTTATTCGCATGGTCGGCCGCGGTTATTGTAATGAGTATGCTGCTCGAAAGACTTCTGATATTTTTGCTGGATAAATTCAAGCAAAAATAAGCACCCGGACGATTCGTTTTTCCCGCGGGCGGTTGACCTTAAAGGCCGTTCATGCTATATTTATGCGGTCCGTTTCCGGGTTTTCAGCCCTGTTGTATGCGGCGAGCTCCCCTCCCGGGCAGCTCTTACGCACGCGCCAACAGAATCTCCATGGGTGATCAAATGAACGCTACCGACATTTTTATTCAGACAGTGATATCGCTTTTCGCGATAGCGCCCGTTATTTATGTGATCGCCGGCGTCAGCTTTTGGAAACAAAAGCAGGGGTCGGGGGTCAACTATTTTTCATTGTTCATGTTTTCCGTGGCGCTTTACACCTTCGGCTATTTTCTTGAATTGAGTTCCGCCAATGCGGAAACCGCATTTTTTGTCCGTAACTTTGAGTATTTGGGCGCGGCTTTTGTGCCGACCTTTTGTGTGCTGTTCATTATACAAAACACGAAGCTTTTTAAAATCAAGGCGCGGCTGGTCGCGTTTTTTGTGCTGTTTCTTCAGCCATCTGGCTGGCGTATGTGACCAATCCGTCGCTCGGCATATTTTACAGAAGCATCGAATTCTCCGTCGGGCGATATGGCGGCGTCATGCTCACGCAAAAGAATATAGGTTATTATTTACTGCTGTTCTACTACATCGTCCAAATCATCTTTGCCGGTGTGCTTTTGTTTAAAGCAATCAAAAGGGCTCAGGCCAAAACAAGCAGACGAAGTTTTCTGTTCCTTTTCTTCACTTTTCAGTCTGCCTGGGTTGCCGTGCTGTTCATCCTGCTGGGTTTTGACGAATATGTTGACCCGACGCCGCTGACTTTGATGCTCATTGGCGGTATGTTCGCCGTCAACGAGGTCTACAACGACATGTTCGAGCGCCATGTAATCCGCTGGAACAACAGTTATATGGATGTGAAAACCCCCTCGGCGCTCATCAATACCGAAGGGCAAATTGTCTGTATCAACCCGGCGGCACAAACGCTTATCAAGGAAGCCGGCAAAAAGCAGGAAGAGTTCATCGCGTTGATGAACGAAGCGGAAAAGAACAGAACACCGCTCTTGCTCACCGGGCACGAAACCACGAAATGGTACGATGTTAAAAAAAGTGTTTTTAACACAAAGAGAACCCTGACAAGTTACCTGCTCACCGATATTACGGACGAAAAAGACGCGGCACTGTTGGCGGAGCTGTTTTTTAACGCCATCGGTGATGTTGTTTTTGTCATCAGCCCCTCCGGTGAAATACTGTTTGTCAATGACGAATTCAAGACAGCGCTCGGGTACAGCGACGAGGATATCAAGCGCATGAAAATCCTCGACATCCATCCGGCGGATACCCGCAATGACGCGAAAAGGGCTTTTGAGCAGGTATTGCTCAATAATGAAAAAGCCGTTCATCTGTCCCTGCTGAAAAAAAGCGGAGCGTCGATTCCCGTCGAAACCAGACTATGGCTCGGGGACTGGAACGGTGAGGCGGTCATTTTCGGCATGGCAAAGGATGTTTCGCTCTTCGAGCAGGCGGAGGAAAAGTTTAAAAAGTCCTTCTACAAAAACCCTGCCATCATGGCGATAACGGATGTGGACACGGGCGAATACCTGGAGGTCAACGAAGCCTTCCTGTCGAAACTCGGTTTTTCGGCAGAGGAAGTTATCGGCAAAACCGGCGCCGATCTCGGCATTTTCGTTGACATCAACCAGAAAATAAACGCGAAAAAGCAGCTGCTCACGGACGGTGAGTTTTCCGGGTTTGAAATTGATATCCGCTCCAAAAACGGTGATAGGTTTACCGGTCTTTTTTCGGGCAGCTATATTTCTTCCGGAGATTCATCCAACCTGCTCACGGTGATGATTGATGTCACCGAAAGCCGTAAAAAAGACAGACTGCTCGGTATCATCACTGCCATTACACAGGATTTCCTAAAAGCCGGCAACTTCATGCAAATTATTCCCGGCGCGTTTAAAATGCTGGGAGAAACGCTGGATGTAAACCGCGTTTTTCTGCTGCGCTGCGAGTTGTCGGAAACGGGGTCTGTTCAAAGTATCCTGCCTGCCGCGGAATGGTGTTCCGACGGGATGCCGCAAATATCGCGGCATTCGGGTTTCCAAAAGCTGCCGGAGGATGCTGTCTGTTGTTATCTGCAGCCTGTTTTATGCGGCGACACCTATGTCTCGGATGTTGCGGCCATGCCCAAGGGACCTATCGCGGATTTTTATACTTATCTGGGTGTTAAAACCGTGCTGACCGTTCCCGTGTTTGACAACGAAAAACTCTGGGGGGTCGTTTGCCTGCATGAATGCAGACGGGAGCGGGTTTGGACAGAGGTTGAAGAGAGCGCTGTAAAAGTATTTGTCGATTCGCTCGGCATGGCGATTCAAGGGCATAACAAGACCGAAAAAATCGAATTTCTCAGTTACCACGACCATCTCACCGGTTTGTTCAACCGCAGGTACTACGAGCAGGAAGTTGCCCGGCTTGACAGCGGCAGTTCCTATCCCTTAGCATTAATCATGGTGGATGTGAACGGGCTTAAACTCACAAATGACGCCTTCGGACACGCCGCGGGCGATACGCTGCTTGAACGGATAGCCCGTATCCTGACCGGCGAGTGCCGCGCACAGGACACCGTCGCGAGAATCGGCGGGGATGAGTTTGTCATTTTACTGCCGAAAACTTCAAAAGAGCAAGCCGCTGTCGTAATCCGGCGCTTAAACGCGGCCATCGCCGCGGAAAAAATCGAAAATCTGGTGCTTTCCGCATCCGTCGGTTTTGCGGTAAAAACCGACAGCCGTGAAAATATGAACGAGATTTACAAACTGGCAGAGGATATGATGTACAGAAACAAGCTGGCCGAATCTTCCAGTGTCAGAAGCAAGACCATCGATCTGATTTTGAACTCACTGTATGAAAAAAACGGCAGAGAAATGCAGCATTCGAACCGGGTAGCCCAACTTTGTGAATCGTTGGCAAAGGCCATGCGCTTTTCAAAGGAAGACATCAGCCAGATGAGCATTGCCGGCATGATGCATGACATCGGCAAAATCGGTGTAGATGAAGCGGTGCTCAACAAAACGGGTGCTCTGCACGCGGGGGAATGGGCGGAAATCAAGCGGCATTCCGAAATCGGGTACCGGATACTCGGTTCGGTAAGCGAATTTTCAAAAATAGCCGATTATGTGCTGGAACACCACGAAAGGCCGGACGGCACCGGGTACCCGAAAGGGCTCAAGGGGGACGAAATATCCACACAGGCAAAAATGATCGCGCTTACGGACTCCTATGACGCGATGACATCCGAAAGGACTTACCGGAAAGTATTCACCAAAAAAGCTGCGATTGAAGAGATAAAAAGAGGCTGCGGCTCACAATTTGACCCGGATATCGCGCGGATTTTTGTTGAAAAAGTTTTGGGCGAAAAATGGTGACGCGATACCCCTTGATACAGATGCCGCGCACGCTCATCAATCAAACAGGAGGGAAGTCGTTTGCCGCTGACAATCAACAACCTGTCGAAAGCATATGACGGGAAAGAAGTCCTTAAAAACCTGGACCTGGAATTACCGGATACAGGCATATTCTGCATCCTCGGCGATTCCGGCTCGGGCAAAACCACGCTGCTGCGGCTCATCGCCGGGCTTGAAACGCCGGACAGCGGCACGATTGCGGGAATACAGGGCAAAAAAATATCCTTTGTTTTTCAAAATGACCGGCTGATGCCGGGTTTTTCGGCATTTGACAATGTCGCGGCGGTCAGTTCGCCCGACTTGGCAAAGCTTTGGCTCACAAGATTCGAACTTGACGACGCGGACGAAAAAAAGCCCTGCTCGCTCAGCGGCGGTATGTGCCGCCGGGTCGCGCTGGCCAGGGCGCTCGCCTTCGGCGGGGATATCCTGTTACTGGACGAGCCCTTCAAAGGTTTTGACAGCGAACTGAAAAAAAGAATTATTCCGTATATCATTGAATTTTCCGAACATGCGCTCGTGGTGCTTGTTACGCACGATGAACAGGAAGCGCAAATTGCAAACGAAACTTTCCGGCTTGCCGCCGCGAACTGAACGGTAGAGGTAATTATGTAAAAGGCTGTTGAGGCAGCCCTTAAATTTTGTTTGCAAATATATCCGCTGTCATGTATAATTTATTGGTATGGGCTGAGTATGTTAACTTGGCTGATACAATTCAAAATTCACCCGTGGAGGAAATACATGAAAAAGAAAATGTCAGGTTTACTCGCGATTATGTTAGTCCTTTCCTTTGTCTTTTCCTTTGCCGCCTGCGGCAAAAAAGATGAAACAAAAACAACCGCACCCGGTGAAACAACCGCCACGCAAGACACCACAGCCCCCGAGCTTACTACCGTGGAAGGCGAAACCACAGTGCTTGAAGAAACCACCGTTGCAGACGAGACCACTGCTGTAGATGAAACTACAACTGTTTTAGCTGGCACGGCCGTGCCTTCAACCGCTACGGAAATTGTTGCTTACTACAATACCGCTGCCAACAAAGTGAAGCCGCAAGCGAAAAGTATTGTGCAAAACTATGAAAAAAATAGACCCATCGGAGATGTGGAAGTCGGCAACAACAAGACACTCGCCAGTATCGGAACGCGCCTTGTCAATGCAAACATGGGCGATATAAAAGATAAAAAAGGGGTTGTCAGTACGTCGCAGGCGGATAAAAACGCCAATTTCCCAGTGGAAGGGCAAATTTGGACAAGCAAACTGACACCTGCAATGGTTAATTCCGCCAAATGTGTGGAAAGCAACGGTCAGTATATTATCACCATCATCCTCAAGGATGAACCCGCGCCCAATCCTTCCGCGGGTAATGGCTACGCCGGCAATGCTTTTTCCGTCATATCCAAAGAAAAAATTGTTGATGGTGCCGGTTCCGCCATGACCTTGGCGAGAATAAAAGAAGACAGCATAAAAATCATCTACACCGACTGCAAAATTGTCGCAAAAATCGATCCGGTAACGGGCAACATGGTATACGCCAATTACGATATGCCCTTGCGTCTTTACATCACAGCCTTGGGTATTGATGTTTCAGTCGGATTTGCTGTGGAAAAAGACTTCACGATTACATGGTGACAAAGACTGATTCCACTGGCAAACGATTATAAATATTTTGGAGGCACACCGAGTATGAAAAAAACAGTATTAATCGAAACATCCGCCCGCCATGTCCATGTCAGCCGCGAGGCTTTGGATATCTTATTCGGTGAAGGTTATGAGTTAACACCGAAAAAAGACCTTTCTCAACCCGGGCAATTCGCCTGTGAGGAAAGAGTGCAGGTAATCGGCCCCAAGGGCAGTTTCCCCGCCGTCTCCATCCTCGGCCCTATCCGCCCGAGCACCCAGGTGGAGCTTTCCGCAACCGATGCGCGTTCCATCGGCATCACCGCCCCGATTCGCGAAAGCGGAGACATTAAAGGCAGCGGCGCGTGCAAGCTCGTCGGCCCCAACGGCACCTACGACCTGCCGGTCGGCGTGATTATCGCCAAACGCCACATACACATGACTCCGGCGGATGCAGAAAAACTCGGACTCAAAGACAAGCAAATCGTCAAAGTCAAATCGGATTATGCCGAGCGTTCGCTGATATACGATGATGTTGTTGTCCGCGTGAATGAAAACTTCAGCCTCGCGATGCATATTGATACGGATGAATCCAATGCCGCCAATTTGGCGCCGGGGTATTTTGGGGAAATCATTGAATAGTTAAACCTTTCGAACAGTTTCATCAGGCGGCCTGCGTTTTGCGCAGGCCGCCTTTCTGTCTGTCGATTTATCTTGACAAACGAATAATTTCGGCTATAATGGAATTGGTTTCCATTTTAGCCGAAGGATGTGATATGTATGACCTACATAAAACGTGCCATGGAAGAGCCCTTTATGCGCCTGAGCAAGCAGTTCCCGGTTTTGCTGATAACCGGTCCGCGCCAAGTCGGCAAAACAACAATGCTGCAAAAACTCATGGAAGATGAAAACATCGGCCGTGTTTATGTGACACTCGATAATATTGCGGACAGGGAAATGGCAAAAAATGACCCCGCGGCTTTTTTAGAGCTTTATAAACCCCCGCTGTTTATTGATGAAGTGCAATACGCGCCGGAGCTCTTCACCTACATAAAAATGTGGGCAGACAACCACCATACCCCCGGTGATTTTTGGCTGACCGGTTCCCAAATATTTAAGCTCATGCGTGGTGTACAGGAGTCGCTGGCGGGGCGGGTGTGCCTGCTAAGCCTGTTCCCGCTCTCTCAGCAGGAGATTCAAGGCAACCCCACCATACCGTTCAAAATCGATTTTGCCGCTTTGCTGGAGCGGGAAAAAGAAGTAACACCGGCCACAACGCCGGCGCTTTACCGGCGCATTTTCGACGGCGGAATGCCGGCGCTCATGAGCGGGCAGTACACGGACCGCTCGGCGGTCTATTCAAGCTACATCAGCACCTATATAGACCGGGATGTCAAAGAACTGTCCGGCACTATCGATTCCCTGCGCTTTCTGAATTTTATTACTGCCGCCGCGGCACTTAGCGGGCAGGCACTCAATTACAAAACCATTGCCGAGGCCAGCGATATTGACCAAAAGACGGCAAAATCATGGCTGAACATACTGGAAACACTCGGGATTATTTTTTACCTGCACCCTTACTCAAACAATGTACTAAAGCGAACCGTTAAATCACCAAAATTGTATTTTTACGATACCGGTCTTGTTTGCTTCCTGACAAAATGGAGTGATGCGCAGACCGCCATGAGCGGTGCCATGAGCGGCAGCCTGCTTGAAACCTTTGCTGTTTCCGAAATAGCCAAAAGTTATTATAATGCCGGCTATCAACCGTATTTTTACTATTACAGGGACAAGGATACCAAAGAAATCGACCTTGTTTTGGAAGGTGACGGCAAACTGTACCCGATTGAGATTAAAAAAACCGCTTCTCCGTCGGCTAAAATGACCGGTGTTTTCAGCGTTCTGGATAGATCGCCCTTGGAACGAGGAACCGGCGCGCTCTTATGCACATCGGAAAAATTCGGGGCGTTTGACAGAAATAGTTTAATCGTTCCGATTTGGATGATATAGTAAAGTACAACATTCAGGAAAAAACCTCTGCCCGCTTTTTTAGCTGACAGAGGTTTTTAAAAATGAGTGAAGATTTGCTTATACTAATCTCCATTTAAAAGATAGACAAGTCTGTCTTTTAATCCGCTGTCCAAAGACAGTGGGGGCAGTATTTGCTGCCGGAAATACCGTTCAATGCTATCTGGCTGCGGCTTCAGCCGCAGCGGCAAGTTTTGCTTGCCGATTAAAATTGTGTCTACAATTTTTAAGCAGAATAGTATTACAACGCGTTATTCAGCAGCGTATCCATATACGATTTGTAGTGCGCGAAGACGATGCCCGGTTCCTGCAAATCCGGGTTCCAGCGCTTTACCCACTCCAGTGACACAAAGCCTTCATATCGAAGCGCTTTGAGCATAATAAGCGTATCCGCTATCGGAATATCCCCGTACCCCATCATGCGGTACTCGAGTTTGGAACCCGCTGTGACAGAATCTTTGACATGCACATGCTTAATGAAGTTGCCGATGTTCGCGATGGTCTCCACCGGGCTTTCCCCGCCGAAGCGGACAGTGTGGTGCACATCCCACAGTACGCCGCAGTTTTTGCTGCCCGCCCGCCTGATAAGTGAACGCATGGCAGCGGAAGACGAAAGGTCGCCATTGGTTTCAATGAGCGGGATGACACCCAGCGGTTCGGCATATTCGCAAAGCTGGCTGTACAACCCGGCGGCAAGCCTTAAGTCCCCTAATGTTATCTGCGGCTCCCCCGTACCCATCACGCGCACATACGGCACGCCCATGGAGGATGCCAGGTCAATATACGCGCAGGCTTCCACAAAAGAGGCTTGCGCCCTGTCTTTGTCCGCCAGCACGGCGCCGGAGGTTAAGATGGGGATGGAAAGCGCCATGGCCGCTAAATCCGCTTGGGTTTCTGCCAGGTTTTGGGGCGCGAACTCCGGTATCTTCGGGGCATACATTTCGTCGCCGAGCCCTCTAATTTCTATCCCGTCAAAGTTCAAATCCTTCGCGGTGGTGATTACATCTTTCCAGGACCAGCGCGGGCACCCGAGGGTGGAAAATGAAAGTTTCATTTTTTATTTGCTCCTTCACAAACATATTTTTATGCCGTTTCGATCGCGTTGGCCGCCTGAAGATTGTACTTTTCAACTGCCCGTTCACGCAGGACCACTTTTTGAATTTTGCCGCTGGCGGTCATGGGGAAGTCATTCATAAACCAAACATAGCTCGGAATTTTGTAATGCGCCACATTCTGTTTGTAGTATTCCTTCACTTCGTCCTCTGTCAGCTCGACGCCGTCCTTCGGGACGACGCAGGCGCAAATCTCTTCCCCGTATTTTTTGCTCGGTACGCCGATGACCTGCACATCCTTTACCTTATCAAAATGATACAGGCACTCTTCCAGTTCCTTGGGGTAAATATTCTCACCGCCGCGGATGATCATATCCTTCAGGCGCCCGGTAACCTTATAATACCCTTCCTCATCGCACACGGCCAGGTCGCCGAAGTGAAGCCAGCCGTCCTCGTCAATCGCGAGCGCGGTCGCTTCCGGCATTTTATAGTAGCCTTTCATGATATTATAGCCGCGCGCGCAGAACTCGCCGATTTCGTTGGGCGGGAGGGTCGCTCCGGTGTTGATGTCGACTATTTTACACTCCACACCCGGGAATGCTTTGCCCACGGTTGAACAGCGGCGCTCAATGGATTCGTCCGCAAGCGTCATGGTCACCCCCGGTGAGGATTCCGTTTGCCCGAATACAATGGTGACCTCGTTCATGCACATTTTTTCATTGACATCCTGCATGGTTTTTACCGGGCAGGGCGAACCGGCCATAATGCCCGTGCGCATGCGGCTGAAATCATATTTGTCAAAATCCGGGTGATCGAGCATCGCGATAAACATCGTCGGCACGCCATTCACCGCCGTGCAGTTTTCGCTCACGAGCGCGTCCATCACCTTTTTTGCGTTGAACGCGTCAACGGGCACAAACGGCGTACCGTGTGTGACGCAGTCGAGGATGGACAAAACCATACCGAA
>Ga0116170_10006445_pt1 | contig 10288 bp, 10 predicted proteins | sample AD_JPNHW1_MetaG_FD_89797 | JGI IMG/M metagenome (GOLD analysis project Ga0116170, IMG submission 89797) | Active sludge microbial communities of municipal wastewater-treating anaerobic digesters from Japan - AD_JPNHW1_MetaG | ecosystem: Engineered > Bioreactor > Anaerobic > Digestate | place...
CAAAATTCTCCTTGTGAGTTCTTTCCGGTATGTTTATATTCCAGTACATTTATATTATAGCACCCGATTTTCACCTTTCATTAACGGGCATAATTTAAATTCCATGACATATTTAAAATGAATTTTATCACATTAAAACGAAAAATTCAAATTGTAAAAATATAATATTCGAATAAACTTATACTTTGCTTTTTATCAAACGAAATTTCAAGGCCTGCGGATGGCTTGACAAAAAAAACAAAAAAATGTATAATAATTTTCATTAAAAAATATATGAAGCAAGGAGAGATCTTGAAAATGAAAATCAAAGGTTTGGTAATCGCGCTTTTAACGGTAATTCTATTAACGAACGTCGCCTTCGCGCGCGACGGTAAATTCGCCCACAATCCCGAACTTACTGTTTTCAGCAACAAACTGCACGGAAACCTCAACCTCAACAATAACAACGACTTCGGTTTACAGACCGATTTTCAGGGCGACAAGATAAGCGGATTCGGAAATAAAACTTCGGCCGGCTTCGGATGGCTTTTCAACATAGGAAAACTTTCAGACATATACGCCCACTACGAACAGCTTAAAAGCTCGGGCCGTTTAAACGTCAAAGCGTCCGGCAAAACGACCGTTACTCTCAACGGAAAAACATTCGGCGTCGCCGGTTCAGGTAAAGCCGTAATCGACGCGGACATAAAGATAGATTGCTTCGACATCCTCGGCGCGCGCGAACTCACTAAAGGCGAAAATGGTTATTTAGATTTCGTTTACGGCTTCAAAATAATGAAAGCCACCCTCGACGCGGTCGACGCCAACAACGCGGCAAACAGCGCCAGCTATTCTCTCACGCTGCCCCTTCCGAATTTCGGCGTCCGCGGGTTCCATAAAATCAACGACAATTGGGGCTTTTATGGCCAATTCTCAGGTTTTTCGCTCAACAGAAGCGGAAAAAGCGGCACATTGCGCGACCTCGACCTCGGCTTTGAATTCGCTTTCAAAGGCATGCTCTCGAAGGAATACACCAAAAAGATCGAATGGTTCGCCCGCATCGGCTACAAAGACCAGTATCTCAAAGGCAAAGACAATAACAATGAACTCGTAATGGAATATAAAGGGCCGGTCCTTAAAGTCGTAGGCAGGTTCTAATTAAAAGGCCTTAAAATCACAAAAAGATAATTTAAAAGGAATGCCGCCCGATACGGCGGCATTCTTTTTTATGAATATATGATAAAATTCAAAAAAGTTTCAAAATCCTATAAAACTTCCGACGGCGAAAGAAAGATACTAAATGATCTTTGCGCCGAAATTCCGGCCGGCTCGATAGCCGCCATAACGGGGCCGTCCGGTTCAGGAAAATCAACATTCCTGCACCTGGCCGGAATTTTAGACGCGCCTGATTCGGGAACGGTCGAAGTGGCCGGAACGGACGCGGCGGCGCTTTCCGCAAAGGAAGCTCTGGCTTTCAGAAATAAAAAGATCGGTTTCGTTTTTCAACACCACTTTCTGATACCGGAACTCTCCGTCTGGCAGAACATAGCGTTTCCGGCTATGATAAACGAAGGAGCGTTCACGGGCGATTTGAAAACAAGGGCGTTTGAAGTCATCGAATTTTTAAGGCTTTCAAAGGTCGCCGAAAGTTATCCGGAAAAGCTTTCTGGCGGCGAATCGCAGCGTACGGCGATAGCCCGCGCGGTATTTAACAACCCCGACATATTGATCATGGACGAACCGACCGGAAGCCTCGATCACGAACTGAAGAGCGAAGTTATAAAACTCATTTCAACGTTAAACCGGGCGTCTTCCACTACGATAGTTATCGCCACGCACGATGAAGCGGTCAAAAATTGCTGCTCTTTTATTTTAAATCTGAGCGATATCAGCGATTAAGCTTTTTCCGGACGCCGACGAGATGATCGGCAAGTTTTTTTAATTCCGGCGTGAAGCCTATCTGTTTGAGCGTGTCCTCATTTTCCCAAAAATCCGAAAGCGTTTTAACGCCGGCTTTCTCATATTCAAGCGCCTGCAGCAACATTTCAAATTTATCGGCGGCCTTTACGAGCTTCCCCTCGCGCGAAGCGGCATTTTCAAACTCTTCCCAGAGCTCTACGTAACCATTTCCAAAACCTTCGAGCATGTCCCGGACGGCTTTCGTTTCAGCCATCGTTTTGACGCCGCTTCCGATATATTTCTGGGCGGGATATGGTATGTCGCCTATCCTGCATTCGGCTATTTCATGCAAAGTAGCCATACGCATTACCTTTTCAGCGTCAAATCTTTCGTTTTTATTTTTTACGGAGCGATTCAAGGCGTCGCAGAGCATCATCGCGATGAGATTTACCCGGTAACAATGGTCGGCGATCGATTCCGGGTCGGGCACGTTGCGCCAGGTCCAGCCGGTTCTTCTGACTTTTTTTAATATGGCGAATTCGCTGAAAAGACCTACCATTTTTTCGATATCAAAAATTTTGTTTGACGTTTTATTTTTCACTCAAGACTCACATCTTCCTCTTCAGGTTTTTGTACGTTAAAAAGCGCGTCGGACATCGCGGCGGTATTTTTTATAACTTCGACGCGGGCCTCGGCATTCTTATCGGGAGAAGCCGAATTTTTCGATACGCCTTCATTATTCAATAATTTTTCGTAATTTTCAAGGACTTTAACGACGTAGTTTCGCGTCTCGTCGTTATCGGGAATGCCCCCGGACCTGTCGACGGCATTCGGACCGGCGTTATAGGCGGCCAGCGCCAGTTTCATATCGCCTGAAAAGCGGTCGAGCATCATTTTTATATATTTGGTTCCTCCGTCTATATTCTGATTGATGTCGAAAGGATTTTTAACGCCGAGATCATCCGCAGTACCGGGCATAAGCTGCATCAAGCCCATCGCGCCCTTATCTGAAACGGCGTCAGGATCGTAATCGGATTCCACCGACATTATGGCCGAAACGAGAAACGGATCGACCTCATGCTTGCGGCTTTTTTCAAGTATTATCGAACCTATTTCAGCGCTGTTCCTGGATTGTACGGTTTTCGAGATATCTTCCGCAGTCCTGTTTTTCGAGGCGGCCTGTGAATTCTGGCCCTGCTGCTGATTATTAAGGCTGTCGAAGGTTATTTTCGGCATCTTCATCGGCAGGTCCGCGAGTTTGTTTTTCACGACATTTTTAGATCCAGCGGTATTTTTAGCGGAACTCATTTTATCGCGCAGCTTTTTTTCGGCGGCATTCAATTTTTCATTGAAATCCGTTCCGCCCGAAAGAGAGTTTATACGCTGCTTGATATGAGATATACGGCCTTCTATGGCGGTTATCCGATTGATGACATTATCCAGAGACATTTATTTTTTCGTTCCTTTTCCATAATCGGCTATTATATCGACGTAACTTTTCCCGTTAGCTCCGATCGCCTTCGCCTCGGTTTCCGAAATCTGGCGGGTCACCTTTCCGGGCGAACCCATAACCATTGAATTATCAGGGATATTCGCGTTCGGCGGAATGAGCGAGCCGGCCGCTATTATACAGTTTTTTCCGACTTTCGCGCCATCGAGTATTATAGCGCCGATGCCAATAAGCGAGTTGTCGCCTATAACGGCGCCGTGTATCATGGCAAGATGACCTACCGTCACGCCGTTTCCAACGATTACGGGAAGTTCATGCGTAACGTGCAATACTGCGCCGTCCTGAATATTAGAACCTTCTCCAACCACGATCTCGTTTATATCGCCTCTTATAACGGCCGAGGGCCAGACGGACGAATTTTTCATGAGCCTGACCCGGCCGATAACGACGGCCGATTCGTCAACATAAGCATTTCCGTATATTTCCGGCTTATAATGAAGATAATTTCTAACAGGCATGAACGTTCTCCTTGATGATTCTTCTTTATTTTTTAAAAAGATGACATAATTATATATTTTTTAAAGTAAAGTGTCAATATAGGATTTTTCATAACTTCATGTTTTTTATAAACTATGATAAAAGCCAAATACACATAAATAAAAAATAATTATTACAACCAAATCGAATTTTTTTGGTATAATACATGTACCTGAATTTAATTGAAATTAAATTTCATAAAACAAACGCATTAAGAAAGGGGTGAATCGATGAGCGGAAACAAACGCATTATAATCATAGTAGCTTTCTTAACATTAACCATAAATTTAATGTTTTTCACAACATACGCCGGCGCTTCAGAACCCGGCCGCCCCGCGCGCATAACTGACAATGAATCTCAAACGGCTCCATCAAAATCAGATGAAATTAAATTGCTGGATCTTAGCGGAGAAAATATCAAGGTGAGCAATATTTCCCTGCCGATAAGCGACACTTCAGTTCTCGGCATGGCCGGCAACGTAGCCGCTTCTACGGCAGTTAAAACCGCTGCCACAGTCATTCCAAAAGAGGTTTTAAAAAGATCGTCGATTCTTGCCGCAAGTTCGCTTATAAAACTTATCGGCTATTCGACGCCTGGCGTCGGACCCGTTCTTGGTGAATTTGCAGGCGAACTCGCGGGTCAATTAGGCGAATCGTTTACCTCAAATGTAGGACAAGAATATAAGCAAAGTAAAAAACTGGATTTTAAAAAAGCGGTTTCTTCGATCGACTGGCAGTTATGTCTCGGTAAAGCCGCGTGCGGCACGGCAGGCGCAATCGCTTTTTCGATCGCGTTTCCATTTCTCGGACCGGTCGCTCCCATCGCCGGTTCGATAATAGGCTCAACTCTTGGCGGAATTGCGATTACCGAAATCAGAAAACGGCTTAATAACAACTCGGCGGATAATCCACGGGACGCTTCGTCTGAAAACAGCGAAACGGCAACCACTGAAACCATTCTAAAGACGTCAAGCCAGTCCGTTTTCACAGCCGCCAAAACCGAAAGTAACGATAAAAATAATTCAGAACGTAAAAAAATAGAAACTTACAATCGTTGCGTGGAATTGCTCAAAAACGATAAACTGAACAGCGTTGAATCTTGCGAAGCGCTCAAACAATTTTCGAAATAATAAATTCACCGTCTTATGCCGGCTGAAAAATTTAATTTTAAATAATTAGTTAACTAAAATAGACCCTTGACGAAACTTAAGTTATCGTTTATAATTATTGTAACAAACTTTAAAATGGTTGAAAATAATTGTTTTTATAAATTTATTTATTCACTGGAGGCGTTTTTATGAGAAAAAGATCGATGGTAATGTTTCTGGTTTTAGCATTCATGTTATCTATGATATCCGCTTCGTTCGCCCAAACCGCGCCCGCGGCTCCCGTTAAACCCAAAAGCTCGTTTTTAAGCGATCTCGGAAGTTTCACATCTTCCCTTTCAACCTTCTTCGGCGATTCCATGCACATAATGACGCAGGCCATAGGCTATCTCACCGGCGGCGTTCAGGCTGCCAGCCTTTTTCAGACCGGAACCAACATCATAAACGACATGGCGGTACACGGGCCCAAACCTACGAACGTCCCGCTTCCTACCGTATCAATGCCCGGAGCTCAAGCCCCCGCCGCAAACGCTTCACCTGCTAACTCGCCGGCAGTTCCTTCGCTTCCCACCGGAACCGCTCCTTCTACGTCGGGTGAAAAACCGGACGCGGTAGCTGGAATTTCCCAGGATTTCGTATCCGACTCAGATTTCACGAATATGCTTCAGGGTTATCAGAATCTCGCAATTGAAGAAAAAAACATTCTCACTCAAATGAACGAAAACCCGAATGACGCTTCAATGAAAGAAATATATAACCAGATCCAGACGACCAAACTCGAAAAATCTTCCAAAATAATGGCTTCACTCAACTATGATATCGAAAAGAAACAATTTTCAAAACTCAATCTTCTGCTCGAATACATCAACACGAACGGCCCTCAGACCGTTAAAATATTCGGCCAGATCGTAGATTCAGCCCGCGGGAAATTACAGTTCTGCCTCATCGAAGCTAAAAAATACGGCCTCGTTATGGACATACAGATCATCGAAGGAAAACTCAAACTCGTTATGAGCCTGACGACCGGAAATTTCATCCCCTCGGCTCCTCCCGCTTCAGAACCCATGAGCAGCGGCACTTCAACCGCGCCCGCTACGGCGCCCGCATCGACTGCGACCGACGGAATTTCAAGCGAACCGGTTCCCGTTTCCAACCCGGCTTCAGCATCGGTTGAAAAACCTTCTGAAAAACCAGCCAAAAAAGCTTCGACCACAAAAAAAACCACGGCTAAAAAACCCGTAGCTAAAAAGAAAGCGGCGGTAGCCACCGAAACCAAATAATAATCGATATTTAAAACATGAATAAAATAAGAAAAGCGCTGGTCTTAAACGGCCGGCGCTTTTCTTATAATAGTGAAAAACTTTTTTTCAGCGAATAGAGCTGCGCTCCGCCGACACTTGGGTCATGCCCGTCGTTCTCAACTACTCTCTCATCTCTGTCTCTTATTTAGTTCTCGCTTCACGCTCTCAACTTATAATAAATTTAACCGCCATCGATAGCCGAAAGAAGTTCTATATGGTCTCCATCATTTATCGCAGCATTTGAAAAGACAACCTTTGAATTTAAAATAACGAATGTAACGCCGTGGTTTTCAGAAATCTTTAAAAATTTTAAAAGGCCTTCTGTCGAAGGGAATTCATCTCCGGCAAGTTTCAAAAGAGAAGGATCGCAACAAACTTCGTATTCATTTCCACCGAAATGATTCACGCATGGATTTTGTAAAACAAAGTCAAGACCGTCAATAAATAAACTGAGTCTGATCTTCATTTTTTCTGTTCAAACCAGTCTTTGTTCAGAAAAGCCTTTCTTTTATCAAGGAATATTTCAAGCGAACCTTTGAGCGCGGAAATTTCCTTCATCTGAAGCGAGCATGAAACGGTATCGTTTATGGGTGTTTTAACTAAATATTTGGCGCGATCCACCAATATAGCGGTAAAATCGGCGCGCTGCTTCAAATAAGCTTCGCTCGAATTTTCAAAAGACAGAAGGCGCTCGGATAAAGCGTTAAGGTTATTCGCGTGAATAGCGATCTCGTTCGTTCCGCCTTCAACCATATATCTTTTCATTTCAGTTTCAATAGTATCCAATTTTGAAACTATCATATCCATTATGTTTTGTTCCTGCATAGGAACTCTGTCCTTGTATATCGCGGAAAATGATTCATAAGCTATCTTCACGTAAGAATGGGCCTCATCCGGCATATCTTTATTTATGAACTCAAGGATAGTCTTGAGACTTTGATTGACGAGTGAAAGCTTATCGTGCCATCTGGGGTCATCGACGAACTGGGCAGGCGGATTTTGATAATATTTCATATAAAAATCAAAATAGTAATCTATGAGCTTTCCAATTTCAGTCTTCCCGTTTTTCAGATTTTTCTGGCTCAGGGCCACATCGAGACGCTGAAAAGTCTCGTTAATGGTAATAAGCTCATTTTTCAAATTCTCGTTAAGCTTCTCGACGGAGAGAAAGGCGTTTAAAATATCCGTACACGAAAAAGCCGGAGCGGCCCAAAGAACAGCAGCCAAAGCAAGTATCATGACGTTAAAATTTCTTTTCCAGTTAAAAATATTTCGCATATTAAAAACCACCATGTTATAATAAAATGAAACATGTACATTATATTTAAAGAATGTAAATAAGTCAAATAATAAATGAAAAATATCTTTTACTTTTATCATTTTTTTGGTATAATGGGCATGATTTTATATGTTTTTTCCTGAAAAATCACCGGGAGCGAAACATGGGAAAGATAAAAAAAATCGCCTGGCTGATCATAACCTCGCTATCCACCTGTGTTTTTTCGCAAGGCGCGATAGGTATCGCTTATTCACAGGGCCCCGATCAATCGGCCGGCGTTTCATCCATAGAACCTTCTGACGAATACCGGCCGGATGGATATTACGAGCCTTATGATTTTTCATTCGTAAAAACTCCTATTCAGCAGCAGCAATCACAGCAACAGCCGCCGCCGGAGTATCCCGCCCAGCAACAGCAAACGCAGACAACGCCGCAGCAGCAATACAGCTCGCCGCCGGCTTACGAACCCGCCACGCCGCAGGCTCCAACTTATGAACCGCCGCCTATCACGGTCCCCGAAGCTCCCGATTTCACCGGGACGAGCGGTGCCGCGCCGCAGGCTGCAACGCCGCCCGTCGTTTCCACTATAGATCTTTCAGTAATGAATCCCCAGAATACCGCTGGAACCGGGCAGAGTCCGGCCACGAATCAGGCCCCTGCTCCCGCGAATGCCCCAAACAGCAAAACGCCGGCGACCCCAACGCAGCAGGCTTCAAACACCCGTCAGCCGAACCCTTCCGCCGCGACCAACGATATCTTAAAGTTTTTCGTAAAAAAACAAAAAGCGTTGCGCTATCAATTAAAAGATCCTGATTTTTCAGGCATGCTCGATAAGATCGCGAGCGGCGACATGCTCATGGACACGAACTGGAACCAGATACTTGAAGCCGTAAAAAAATATTACAATGAAGCCATAAACAACACCATAACCGCCCAGATCACCGACGAGGAATTCGAAAGAATAAATTCAGTTCTATATACTTATATCTGCGGCGGAGCTTTCGGAGCTCACGACAGCGCCATAGTAAAATATAAAAACAGCTATTTCGCTTTTTTCGGGCCACTGGAAAAAAGCCTTCAAAATTTGAACGTCAAAAACGATAATTCCGAGGAGCGCTACAAGCTTTTACGCCTCCTCGGCGGAGATATAATAAAAGTAGTTTCCAACAAGCTTTTCATTTTCTCTTTAAAACCGCTGTCATTATGCGTCAACGACATAATGCGCGAGGTCGGTAACGGCGAATACTATAAGATCGAAGTCCTTTTCCGCGTGATGACCTCCGCAGATACGCCAGTACGAAATCTCGTCAGGCCTTTCTTCCAGCTTCTCAAAGCGAAAGTCGGCGACGCCTACAACAGCGAAAAAAATTCGATCATAAAGAATAATTTTTCAAGAGCCTTCGAAATGCTCAATAAAATTCAATAATGCCATTTTTTAAAAATCAATATATTAATCCGGAGGATGTTTATGAAACCGCAAAACTTTCGATCATGTCCATCGATAATATTCCTTTCTTTTGTCATTATAATGATAATGACGCTCTTTTATAATCCGGGCGCATCCTTCGCCGCCGAAAAAAAATTGCCTGAAGGTCCCATCACGGTCAGACCCATCAGCGATTTCAAGGTCGTCGTTCCTTTCAGTTCCGTAACTAAGATCTTTGAAAACAGCAAAATGGTTATGATCACTTATCAGGAACTCGCCGAACTGATGGAAAAGAACAACCGGATGATAAACGAACGGTATCAGGGCGTCGAAAAACCCGGCGCCGAAAAAAATCCGCCTGCCGACTTCGTCGTGTCATCGACTTCTTATAAATTCATAAAGGACCGTGAAAACGTTCTGTGCAGCGTCGATTGCAACATATCCATCCTGACCGATAAAAAATTCGTGCTCATCCCTCTTTTCGAAGGTGAAATGGCCATGAACGACGCCGTCGTCGACGACACCATACCCGTAATGGTAGTCGAGCCGACCCAATATCAGATACAGCAAGGCGCGTCGAATTCGGCTCCTGAAATACAGGTTCAGCAAGCCTTCGATCAGCGGCAATCTTATAATAACGCCGTCAATATCGCTCCCGCGCCATCGCGCAGGGCAGGAAACAGGTATTCCCTCCTCTTGAAAGGGAAGGGCGCCCATCAGCTCAACATAAGATTTCTTATGATGCCGAAAAAAGACGGCGCGACCTACTCGCTTTCGCTTAACGTTCCGAGATGTCCGGAAAACTCCGCGCTATTTTTGCACGACGAACGCGACGCCGTCATTAAAATAACTCCGGCCATTGGCTTTCGCTCGTTTTACCATCCGGAAACCAAAAATCAGGCCGCGGAAGCCGAATTCGGTTTTTCCGACTCCCTGTCGCTCTCATATTTCGCCATCAGCCGCGAGGAAAAAAAGCTTATGGAAGATTCTTCCAAACCGGTTTCGCCGGCGGCAGAAACGGGTTCCATAGAACTCGCGTCAACCGCCGAAGTCGAGGCTCCCGTAAAATATGAGGAAGAAGCCCCGGCCATAAGCTCAAACGTAAACACAACATTTTCGATAGGCGACGGCATGATACGCGGAAATCATGAAATAACCTTCAAAATAATCAAAGGTAAAATTTCACGCTTTTCACTCGATGTTCCGGTCGGAACCGACATCGAGGAAGTGATCTCGGACAATTATGACAAACGCCAGATCCAGGAATTTAAAAATTATTCGTCGGTCGAGATATTTTTAAAATCGCCGGCG
>Ga0116170_10006446_pt1 | contig 10285 bp, 7 predicted proteins | sample AD_JPNHW1_MetaG_FD_89797 | JGI IMG/M metagenome (GOLD analysis project Ga0116170, IMG submission 89797) | Active sludge microbial communities of municipal wastewater-treating anaerobic digesters from Japan - AD_JPNHW1_MetaG | ecosystem: Engineered > Bioreactor > Anaerobic > Digestate | place...
GGTTCAAGGGCGTGCCCTCCCCCGTGAAGCGCCCCGACCTCACCGACATGGTGATCTTCCGCGAGAACACCGAGGACATCTACGCCGGCATCGAATGGCTGGCGCAGACCGACGGTGCCAAGAAGGTGGTCGATTTCCTGCAGAAGGAAATGGGCGTCAAAAAAATCCGCTTCCCTGAGACTTCCTCCATCGGCATCAAGCCCGTCTCCATCGAAGGCACGAAGCGCCTGGTCAAAGCGGCCCTCGACTACGCGATCGCCAACGACCGCAAGAGCGTGACGCTCGTCCACAAGGGCAACATCATGAAGTTCACCGAAGGCGGCTTCCGCGACTGGGGCTATGAACTCGCCCGCGAGGCCTACGGCGCGGCGCTCATCGACAAGGGCCCGTGGTGCACGTTCAAGAATCCCAAGACCGGCCGCGAGATCGTGGTCAAGGACTGCATCGCCGACGCGTTCCTACAGCAGATCCTCACCCGCCCCGCGGACTACGACGTGATCGCCACGCTCAACCTCAACGGCGACTACGTCTCCGACGCGCTCGCGGCCTGCGTCGGCGGCATCGGCATCGCGCCCGGCGGCAACATCAACTACGTCACCGGCACCGCCGTCTTTGAAGCCACCCACGGCACTGCGCCCAAGTACGCCAACCTCGACAAGGTCAACCCCGGCTCGCTCATCCTCTCCGGCGAGATGATGCTGCGCTACATGGGCTGGACCGAGGCGGCGGACAAGATCATCCAGGCGATGGACACCGTGATCGCGGCCAAGACCGTGACCTACGACTTCGCCCGCCTGATGGAAGGCGCCACCGAAATCTCGTGCAGCGCCTTCGGCAAAGCCCTCGCCGCCGCCATGCGCTAAATCAGCGCTCCGGCTTCAATGTGGTAGATGCGGTCGCCCAGCGCCTCCGCCTCGCGGAGGTCGTGCGTGACGTAGAGCGCCGTGAACCGCGCGGCGCGGTGCAGGCGCTTGAGCTCGGCGATCAGCGCGTCCTTCAGCCCCGCATCGAGGCTGTTCAGCGGCTCGTCGAACAGAACCACTTCGGCGTCCGAGGCCAGCGCGCGCGCAAAGGCCACGCGCTGACACTGCCCGCCGCTCAGCACGTCCGGTTTGGCGTGCGCGAACTCGCCGAGTCCCGTCGTGGCCAGCAGTTCGTCCACGCGCCGCCGCACCGACGCGCCGCGCTGGCCGCGCGCCCGCAGGCTGAAGGCGACGTTCTCGAAGACCGTGAGGTGCGGGAAAAGCGCATGGCGCTGAAACACCATCGTCACCGGCCGGCGCTCGGGCTGAACTCGCGCCATGTCGGTGCCATCGATCAACACGCGGCCCGAACTCGGAGCCTCCAACCCCGCAACGAGCGACAGCAACACCGTCTTGCCCGCCCCGCTGGGCCCCAGCAGCATCGCGAAGTCGCCGCGCGGCACATTGAGCGACACGTCCCGCAGCACGACTCGTTCGCCGAAGCGCTTGCCGACCTGTTCTAGGCGAATCACGCTTTCCTCCTCGCATCCTCTTTGCAGAACGCCAGCCGCAGCGCCACCAGCGTCGCGAACGACACCAGCGCAAGGCAGCACGCCGCCGCGCCCGCCGAAGCCAGATCGCCCGACGTGGCCCGCGTGTAAATGGCGATGGGCAGGGTTTCGGTCACTCCCGGAATGCACCCGGCCACCATCGCCGTCGCACCGAACTCGCCGAGCGCCCGCGTCCAGCACATGGCGAACCCGCTGATCACGCCTTCGCGGCTCAGCGGCAGAATCACGCGGAAAAAAGTGTACGCCTCCGTCGCCCGCAGCAGCGCAGCCGCCGCGGGAATCGACGGCGGGATCGCCGCAACCGCGGAGCGCACGGCGCGAATGTAGAACGGCAGTGCCACGAACAGCTGCGCCAGCACGATTCCAGGCTTGGTGAAAATCACGCGGATGCCCAGCGCGCTCAGGACGCGTCCGGTCGGACTGGCCGGCGACACCAGCACCAGCAGCGCCAGTCCCGCCACCATCGGCGGCAGGGCCACCGGCAGGTCGAGCAGCGTTTCGACCGCCGCCTTGCCCGGAAACGAGCGCCGCGCCAGCACGTAGGCCACCGGCGTGCCCAGCAGCATCGCCAGCAGCGCGGCCGTCAGCGAGGTCTCAAGGCTGATCTTCAGCACGGGGCTCAGCTCGCCGAACGCGCGGGCCGTTTCCAGCGGCGAGGCCACAAACACGTTGCCGAGCGTCACCGCCACAAACAGCGCGAGCAGCACCGTCATCGCCGCGCACAGAAGTTTGAAGAAGGGGTTCATGTCACGAACAGACCCGCAGCGGTTCGCCGCCGCCCTTTGCCGGCTCGCCGGGATCGCCAATCGGAGGCTTGTACAGCTCCAGCACCTCGTGTTCGTCGAGGTCGCGCTTCAGGCGGCGCGCCTCTTGGCGCACGGCCTCGGTGAGGCGATGGACTTCGTCGAACGGCAGCCGGATGCGGTGCTCGGCAAAGAACGCCTTCACGCCCGCCGCGCCCGAGTGTTTGCCCAGCGCGAAAGTGTGCCCATCGAGCCCGACCGCCGCGGGCGGATACGCCGAATACGCGAGCGGATCTTTCAGGAGACTGCGCACGTGGATGCCCGATTCGTGGCGCAGCGCCATCGCGCCGGTGACGGGCTTGCCCAGCGGCACGGGCCGCCCGGACGCGTCGGACGTCAGCGCGCAGAGCTCGGAGAGCTTGGAGGGGTCCCACTCCAGCGGGAGCCCCGCCGAGTATTTGAGCGCGAACAGCAGTTCCTCCAGCGCGCAGTTGCCCGCCCGCTCGCCGATGCCGTTGACCGTGCAGTCCAACGTGTCCGCGCCCGCCTGCGCGGCCGCCAGCGCGTTGGCGACGGCCATGCCCAAATCGTTGTGCGCATGAAACGAGACATCCAGTCCGGGCGCGATGCGCTTCACGCGGCCGATCAGCGCCGCCGTCGCGAACGGATTGAGAAGGCCCACCGTGTCCGAGACGCGCACACGAAAAGCCCCGGCGTCGGCGATCACGCGAATCACCCGATCCAGAAACTCCGGATCGGCGCGCGCCGCATCCTGCAGGCCCACCGAAAACCGCTCGCAGGCCTGCGCGGCGAACGGCAACACCTCGTCGAGGTGATGGAGCACCCAGTCGCGGCAGCGGTCCATCGACCCCAGCAGAATGTCCGAAACGGGAAACGACACGTTCACGATCCGAAGGCCCGCCTTGGCCGCGTAGTAGACGTCCTCCTCCATCGCGCGGCACCAGCAGGAGAGGCGCATCTTGAAGCCCTGCGCCGATAGCACGCGCAACCCGCCCAGCTCTTCCGCGCCCAGCGCCGCCGAGCCGACCTCGGCTTCATCGGTGCCGAGGTCGTCCAGCGCGGCGGCGATGCGCAGCTTGTCCGCCAGCGAGAACACCACGCCCGGGGCCTGCTCGCCGTCGCGCAAGGTCGTGTCGCTGAACTTCAGTTTTCCCGTCGGGTCGAGCATCGCACACCTCTCTTGGCCCGCGTGACGGCGGGGCCCGGCCGCCGGGCGAACCTTTGGAACCACCTCCGCGAGTCCGACCATCGTCTGCGGCCTTTTCTCCGGACGTCCTCTCACTTCACAATGAAACCCAAATCCTTCAGCACGTGAATTGCCTCCGGCGTTTTCAAGTAGGCCAGAAACGACAGTGCCTCAGACGGGTTCTTGGCGTTCTTCGCGACGGCACCGGCAAACTCGATCGCCACGCCCCCCGGCGTCTCGTATTCGGCCAGCGTCTTCAGATCGGGATCTTTCGTGGCCACCAAGTCCGAACTGTAAACAAAACCAACATCGACCGCCCCTTGGCGTAGCCACAGCAGAACTTCGCGGACTTTTGTCGCAAACACGAACCTCGGCTCGCTAGACGACCACAGCTTTTCACTCTCCAGCAGCTTCTCGGTGTAGCGTCCGGCCGGCACCGAGGAGGGCTTCCCGATGCCGATTTTCTTGGCACCCTCCAGCCAGGAGGCGAGCGAGTCCCCCTTTGGAGCAACGCCTTTGCCGGCGACCAGAACCAGCGTGTTGGCCGCCACGACGCGGACGCTTTCCAGCGTCACCACTTCGGACGCATTCGATTCCGCGCCACCAAACCAGCGATCCGCTCCGATGAACACATCGCAGGGCGCGCCTTTGAGCACCTGGGTCCGAAGCATGCCCGTCGCCCCGTAAACAAACGTGAGATTGACCCCGGGGTGCGTCTTGACATAAAGCGGTTTGATCGCTTTCATCACATCCGTGAGACTTGCCGCAGCGGCCACATAAACGTCGCCCGCCCAAACGGAGGCCGTCGCAAGGCCCGCCAGCATCATGACCTGCAGAGTTTTCACGTGTTCACCGACCTTTCCACCGTTGTGCGAGGAACACTCGCCATGCGGCCAGACATTATTACTTCAGCAGGTTTCGCGCCACCGCACCAGAGCCCCCTGCTGTTCACGACACAACTGATTTGTTCGCAACCGGTTGAGCTGTTGTCCCCTTTCCTTAACCTCAAGCGATCTTGTGCAGAGCCTATTGAAGCGCTTTCGTTTTCAAAAAAATATCAGACAAAATAGTCGGATACGTGCCGCGCGTCCTTGGCCGTGAATCTGTGGCAGCCCCATCACTTGGGTGTCGCAAACGGATAGGTGTCGGCCGCACGGGGCACCTCGTTGGTCCCGTAGGTGTTCAGCGTCCCGCGCAGAGTCGAAGCGAGAGGATGGAGGCTGAGCTGCTTCACCAATTCGCGGCTGACGCCCTCGGCCTCCGCCGGCGTGTTCAGAATATACGGCCGTATGATCACCACCATTTCGCTGCGCTTGCGGTCCTTGTTGTCGCGCCTGAAGAGCGAACCCAGTATCGGAATGGAACTCAGGCCCGGTATCCCCGAGCTGTTGTTTTGGATGTCCTCGCTGATGAGCCCGCCGACGGCCACGAGCGTCTGGTCTTTCGCGACGAACGTGCCGCTGACCTTGCGTGACTGCACAACATCCACTTGTTGCTGCTGGTACCCGGTTCCTTCGGGGACCAGGATGGTGGCCCCCTTGACGTTGACCGTCGAGTTCTCCTGCAGAATGCGGAGGGTCACGGTCCGGTCGGCGTTGATGCTGGGGGTGATGAGCAAGGCGGTGCCAACGGGAACGAATTCGATGTCCGTGCTGGCGCCTGTGTTGTAGGTGTTGTTGCCCGTCGTGATCACCTGCCCGGCGCTGAAACTGCGGTTGATCGGGCGCTCTTCGCCGACAAAGACTCGGCTGACTTCGTTGTTGGCGGTCAGCAGGATGGGCGTGGCCAGCTGCGTCACGCGGTTCTTGGATTCAAGCAACTGCATCCGGGCGCTGAAATTATTGCCGACATACTGGAAAATCAGATTGTCGCTCGAAAATCCAGAGCCGTTCGGCAGTCCGACAGGCTGGGAGACCGAGGTCGGGGGCAAGATCGTTCCCGTGCTTAAGGAACCGCTCGCCTCCGAACCGGCAAAGACGGCATCGAACGCCGAGTTGAAGCCGTTCCCCAGTTCGATCGACAGCACCTTGACCTCCAGCAAAACGAGCGACGTCGGAACATCCAGTTGCGCGACGGTCTTGCGGATCTCGTCGAGCGCCTGATCGTCCGCCGTGCGGACCACCAGCTTGTTCTGTCGCCGCAACACGGAAACGGCGATCGCCACGCGTCGCTCAATGATTTTCTTGGTTGCGTCTGGCCGTCCCTGAGCGTCGGCGGTCTCTCCTGCGGCCTCCTTCTGCAAGGCCTGGATCTGTTCGGCGCTCAACCCCGTCGCGGGAGAAACCGGAGGCGCGGCGTTGGAGCGGCGCTGCTGTCCGTAGGCGGACTCGCGGTTCTGTCGGCCGGTCCTGCCGGAGGATGTGCCCGACATATTATTTCCGTTCCCATTAACGCCGCCGGGGCCATACGCGCCGTTGCCCCCATTGATGCTGCTGAGATTTCCGAGCCCTTGGCTCCGATTGTCCACCAGATCGAAGCGGTCGAGACGTTCCTGCAGATCGTCGGTCAGCTCGGAATCGCTCGCGTCGAAATTCACCACCAGACGATCGCCGAACAGATCCTGGAGCGCATGTGCGATATCGAACACGTTGGGATAGAGCAAGGTGAAGACCTCCGTCTTTTCCTCGCGAAAACTGGCCAAGTCCTGACGGAACTCGGACACCGTGAAGACCCGCAGCACGCCCGTCCGAGGCTCCCGGCGGAACCACAGCCCGTTGGCGTTGCATAAGGTCTCCAGCACATCCTCGACCTCCAGATTCTTCACGAGCAACTCCACGCGAACGTTGCCGGCAGCGCTGCTCGCCGCAATATTGATTCCGGCGACGCCAGACAACTCTCGCGCCGCCTCGGCGAACGTCACATTGGAGAACTCGGCCACGGCCACCCTGCGCTTCGCCGACGCAGTCGCGTCGGCCGCGCCCACGAGTTCCACACGAGCCACCCCCCGCGCCGCGGGAGCTGGGCCTTTCGGCGCGTTCATGATGTTTTCGAGTTGCGCCGAGGCGGCTGTCGGATCGCGCGGCGCAGAAGGCGGAGACGCGGGTTGATTCGTCGGGGCGGCCGCATCCAGGGCCATGGTGACCGTGCCAGAAAGAATCGCGAGGGACGCCAGCAGCGACAGGAGCTTCGCCGTCTTCCAAGAGGTGCTTGAACGCATGCTATTCATAAGCTGGATTCCTTATCCGTGTCCGGCAACCGAATACAGCGCCAGAAAGAACGAGATGTAAACGTACCCGACGACACCGCCGACCACGACGATCACGGCCGGCTCCACGAGCGCGGCGAGCCTCTTAAGCTGCCAGGCCAACTGCGCCTCGTAAAAGCGGGCCACCTCGTCGAGAACGTCGTCCAACGTTCCCGAGGCCTCTCCCACCGCAATCATGTTGGACAGCATCGGCATGAACCCGCGGTGCCGCGCCAATGTTTCCGCCAATCCTCCGCCGTTGAAAACCCGCTGCCGGGCGGCGGCAACAATGGCGTTGAGGTGATGATTTCCGCCCACGTCTTCCACCGTTCGCAGGGCCTCCAGCACCGTCACGCCGCTGCCAATCAGAATGCCGAAGGCCCGCGCGAACAGCGCCGTGCCGGCCACGCGCAGCAGTTTGCCAATAACCGGCAACCGCAGCAGAGCGGCGTCGAACACCAATCTTCCCCGGGGCGTGAGATAGACAAGCACTCCGAGGGCCACTGCGGCGGACGCCAGCGAGGCGGTCAAGACGCCGTTCATTTTGATCCAAGCCGAGAGATCGACAAGCGCTTGGGTCGAGGGCGGCAGTTTGCGCCCCATGCCTTTGAGAAAGTCGGCCAATTTGGGAACGACGTTCAGCACCATGAAAGACGCCACCCCGAGCGCAGCCGCCAGCGTGGCAAGAGGGTATCCCAGCGCCGCAAGCATCTGCGTTCGGAGCACGCGCCGCCGCTCCAGGGCCTCGGCAGACCGCGTGAGAACCGAGTCCAGAAAGCCGGTGGCTTCGCCGACGCGCGCCAATTGGACAACCAGCCGGTCAAAGACCTTGTGCCCGGACAGCGCATCGGAAAACGGGCTGCCCTCCTCGATACGCCCCGCGATGTGGAGCAGAATATTTCTCAACTGGCGACGGTCGGAGTTGTCGGCCGCAGTTTTCAAAGCGTTCAGAAGCGGCAGCCCGCTGCGCAGCATGACGGCGATCTGCCGTAGGGCCTGCTCCACGTCGACCGACCGCACCGGCAGCAGCAGGCGCGGATCAAACGCCGCGTCCGTCTCTGCGCCCGGTTCGCCGGCGGCCTCCACGGTCAGCACCAGCACGCCGCGCGCGCGGAGCGACTCCGCCAGACTGGCCGCCGAGGACGCCTCCTGCGTGCCGGTTTGCGGCCGGTTCTGCTGATCGCGAATGGTGTAGGTAAATAGCGGCATACGGGTCACCAAGCTGCAACTGCGCTGCGGACTTCCGCGAACGACGTCTCGCCCTGAGCGAGTTTGGCGAGCGCGTCGTCGAGCAGCGTCGGCAAGCGGTGCTTCTTCATTTCGGTCAGCAGCGCACCTTCGTCGGCACCGTGCGCGACGAGCTCGCTCCAGGCTTCGTCCAGCGGCAAAAATTCGAACAGCGCCATCCGCCCGACGAGCCCGCGGCCGCCGCAGTAAAGACAGCCCTCGGCATCGTACGCCGGTTGCCCGGCGGCGTCCATGCGCCCCAGCGTCCGAGCTTCACTCTCGGTCAGAACGCGGGGCACTCGGCAGCGCCGACACAGCCGCCGGACGAGTCGCTGCGCAATCGACAAACGCAGCGTCGAGGCCACCAGATACCGCTGCACGCCCATGTCGGCCAGGCGCGTGATCGCGCTTGCGGCGGAATTCGTGTGCAGGGTGCTGAAGACCAGATGGCCGGTCAACGAGGCGCGGATGGCGACCTCCGCCGTCTCGCCGTCGCGGATTTCGCCGATCATGATGACGTCCGGGTCTTGGCGCAACAGACTGCGGAGCGCCTTTTCGAAGGAGGTCTTGTCGGCGGAATCGACGGCCACCTGCGCCACGCCCGCGATGTCGTATTCGATGGGATCCTCGATGGTAATGACGTTGAGGCTCTCCCGCTTGAGCAGGCGGCGCAAACCGGCATACAGGGTTGTGGACTTTCCTGAACCGGTGGGTCCGGTCAGGAGAATCAGGCCGTAAGGCTGCGTCAGCGCGGCCTCGAACCGGGCCAAATGATCCGGCGCCATTCCCAGCTTTTCGAGTGTCAGCTCTCCCGTCTGAAGCCCGAGCAGCCGCAGCGTCATGCGCTCCCCCCACTTGGTGGGAATGGTCGCGGCCCGCACATCGACGCTTCGACCGCCGCCGTCATAGGTCTGCCGGAAACCGCCGTCTTGCGGGGCACGCTTTTCCGAGATGTCCATTTGGGACAGCACTTTGAAGCGGTTGACCAGTGGCTGAAACACGGCGAGCGGCAGTCGGTGAACATCTTCCAGGTCTCCGTCCACACGAAAGCGAACGCGCAGGCCCCCCGCATCGGGATCGAGATGAATGTCGGACGCCTGCCGAAGGATCGCCGCGTAGAGCAGCTCGTCGCCCAAGCTGGCGGCCTCGAACTCATCGCCGACGCTTTTAGGGGACACGGCGGCGACGGAGCCTTTGGCCCCTTCTTTCGAAGCGCCCAGTCGGGCGAGAGAGGTCGGGCCCGCATCGCTTCTCGCCTTCAGCCCGCCGTAGATGCGCTGCAAAGCGCGGCGCAGAGCAACAGGCTCCGCACGCGTAGGCGCCAGCGGTTCGGCGAAATGCCGCTGAACCGCGGCCAAGCCCGAAGCGTCGTCGGGGTTGACGCACGCCACATGCACACTCCCCGCCCATCGGACAAAGGGCAGCAGTTCGCGCCGCAGAGCCAGCGCGGGGGGGATACGCAAGGCCACCACCGGATCGATGCGGGCCTCGTCCATGACGAGCGTTTCTTCTGTGGTGCAAGCAGTTGTCATGCGGTTGTCCTCGAGAGAGGCGACGCCGCGACCGGACGGGAAACGGCGCGCACGTGTTGGATGCGGTCCTGAAGGGTCCGGGGATTTTGGGCGAACGCCAGCGCGGTTGCCTCGGAAATATGTCCCGCCACATACAGGCGCGCAAGGTCCTGTTCCAAAGTTTGCATGCCCTGAGCCCCGCCGACTTCCATCGCCGAATAAATCTGCGCGCTTTTGGCCGTGGCAATCAGATTGGCCACCGCTCCGTTGACCATGAGCACTTCGCTTGCCACAACGCGGCTGCGCCGATTGGTCACGCCGCTGCGCCGCCGCGCGGAGGAAGCGCCGTCGCAAATCAACAGCTGCTGCGTGATGACGGCCCGCAACACGAACGACAGTTGCCGCCGGATGCCGTCCTGTTCGCTCGCGGGAAACACCGAGACCATGCGCTCGATCACGCCGACGCAATCGCCCGCATGAACCGTTGTGAACACCAGGTGCCCCGTCTCCGCCGCCGTGATGGCGGTTCGGATCGTGTCCAGATCGCGGATCTCGCCCACAAAAATGACATCGGGGTCTTCGCGCAGGGCCGCGACAAGCGCCTCGTAAAAGCCGACGCAGTCGGTTCCGACCTGCCGCTGGCTCACCAATCCCCGCCCGGCCTGATGCACGTATTCGATGGGGTCCTCAATGGTGATAATGTTGCAGGCGCGCGTGCGGTTAATTCGGTCGATCAAAGCCGCGAGCGTCGTGCTTTTGCCGGCACCGGTCGGTCCCGCAACCAAGACCAGTCCGTCCGGCAAATCGCACAGCTGGTAGAGCGATTCGGGCAGCCCGAGTTCGCGCAGCGTGCGGAAGCGCTCCCCGAGCCGCCGAAAC
>Ga0116170_10006448_pt1 | contig 10284 bp, 3 predicted proteins | sample AD_JPNHW1_MetaG_FD_89797 | JGI IMG/M metagenome (GOLD analysis project Ga0116170, IMG submission 89797) | Active sludge microbial communities of municipal wastewater-treating anaerobic digesters from Japan - AD_JPNHW1_MetaG | ecosystem: Engineered > Bioreactor > Anaerobic > Digestate | place...
GTTCCCGCTGACGTTCCGGCTCGACGGCGGCCGGCTCGACTGCCTCGTGGACCATCAGTACGCCGGCACCATTGCAGCCGGCGGCGGGTTGAAGGAAATCGTCTTCTCATGTCCGGAAGGGAGCGCGGTGGAAAAAACCGCCTGCGCTCCGGCGTCGGCCGACGCCCGGTTCCTGCCGCTTGCCCTGGGGCCGATGAACCTGCCCGGGAAGATGGATGACGTCCGGCTGATGGTGACGGACGAACAGCTGCTCAAGACGATTCCCTTTGTCCCGCCGACCCCTACCAACCTGGATCTGGGTGTAACGGCTAAACACGCGGGGCTCTTTGAAGACTACACGTTCCGGAGCGCGTTCGACGGCCTGAAGGAATCCTTCCTGTTTGCGGTCCCCGCCGAACAGTATATCCGCGCATGGGTTCTGTGTGCCCTGGAAGAAGATCCGGGGAAAGACCCCTCCCTCACCGCGCGGCTGACCCGGTTCACCCCGGGCGGGAGCGGCTGGGGAGGCCGCGGGCGCGACAGCTTGGCCGACACCACCATGCAGCTTCCGCGTGGAGAGGAAAAACCGGCTGAAGCGATCCGGCGGGTCGGGTCGGTCTCCGTGCGCGACGGGCAAGTCCCGCTCTGGCTGGTCGAAATCCCGCTCAAATCGGGGGACATCCAAGACCTTGTCTTTGACGACAAGGGGCCGAAGGTGCAGGGCGAGCCGGTCAGCTCCAACCTTGACTTTGAAGTGCTGGGGCGCCTGACTCCGCTGGCGCACCCGTTCACGGACGCCCGGCATTTTCCCCTAGCCGCCGCGCGGAGCGGCGTCCACGTGTTCGGGATCACCCTGGAGAGACCGCCGGTGGAGATGGAGGTGCGTCAGAACCTGCCTGGCAACATTTTCCACAACGCCGAGAAGCCGGAACTGCCGGTGGCGTTGCGCGTCCGGCAGGCGGGCGACTATGTGCTGGGCTGGACCATCCGCGACGCGGACGGGAAAAAAGTCGGCGGCCATTCGGAAAAGATGTCCCTGAAAGCCGGAGAGGGCGAGCGGGTTGTGCCGGTTTCCCTGAGCCAGCCCGGGCTGGGGTGGTACGAGATCGTGTTCGAGCTGAAACAGGGGCAAAGGGTTCTCCTCAGCCACACGGCCTCGTTCGCCCTGCTGGGCCCCGACACGCGCCAGGCGGGCTACGAGTCGCCGTTCAGCACATCTCAGTGGCCCTGGCATTATTGCCCGCGAGACCTTGCCGTCAACGGGCCGCTGGCGCTGAAGGCGGGCTTCCGCCGGTGCGGCGGCGCCGAGGGGTTTGCGACCGAGGCGGACTGCTCGCCGTGGAAGTTCACAACCACGTGCGGGCCGCTGGCCTGGCCCCAAGCCGTGTTGGCAAAAGAAAAGTCCGACGGGGACGTCAAGAAGCACATCGCGGACGCTTTGGCGCGTTATCCCCATCACGACCACGCCATGATTTTCTATGAGAGCGCAAAACGGCCCTACGAGATCGCCCCGGAGCTGATCGGGTTGAAGCAGGATCCGAAAAACGAGCAGCCCGGCGCCGACGAGCGGTTTGAGAAGGCGATGCGGTATGCCCGCATCCTCAGGGAAAATTTTCCGCAGCTCAAGATCTTGGTCGGAAACAGCTTGGGGTCGTCGGAGCTGGTCGCCGAGCTGCTGCGCCGGAAATTCCCGGAGGCGTATGCCGACTACGTCGGCGTGGAAACCGTCGGGCGCACGGGACAGCCCGAGAAATTATGGGCGGGCGGGTTTCAGGCCGGCTGGATGATGCGGGAGGTCGCCCGGAAATACGGCTACCGGAAATGGGGGGTCGCGTGCTGCCAGGAAGTCAACTACCGGCACGACCGCCTGCTGGGGCAGCAGCTGCAGGCGGAATGGTATGTGCGCGACGCGCTGCTGGCGTTCGCCTACCGTTCCCCGTTCATCAACCTCGGGGGGCTCTACGATGCCGGCAACACGTATAATTCCAGCTTTTGGGGCGCGGTGTGTTTTTGCCGGCGCTACCCGTTCCTGTACCCGAAGAAAGCCTACGTGGCCGTGGCGACGCTCACCCGCGTGCTGGACCGGGTCATGTTCATCCGGGAAATGCCCGCCGGGTGCAACTCCGTGTATGCCTTGGAATTTTCCCGCCCCGACGGAAAGAGGGTCTATGCGGTCTGGACCGGGCGCGGCACGGCGGAGCTTGAAATGGTGTTTGACCGGGGCGCGGATATCGAGGTGATCGACCTGTACGGGCGCGCCAGAAAAACCTCCACCTTCTTCAGGCGGTTCCACATGACCGCCGGGCCGGCGGTGCACTACTTCGTTACCGACGGCATGATCGGCACCCTCAGCAGCAATCGCCGGACGTATCCGGAAGACGCGCCTCCCGGCAACCTGCGGGTGGTCGCCGCCATGGATCGGGCGGACGACTGGCGGCTGGTCCTCGGGAAGGATCCGTTCTTGGAAGAGACGACGTGGTCGGAGAAAAAATCGACGCTGCCGTACCGCACGGCCGGCACCTTCAGCCTGCGCCAAGTGAAAGACAGGGAAAAGGGAGACTGCTTGGAAGTCGAGCTGCATCCACAAGGCGGCTTGCCCGATATCATGAGCGAGTACGCCGTGTTACGCCTGAAAGAGCCGGTGACGGTCGAGGGCGAGCCGACGACGCTGGGGCTGTGGGTCAAGGGCAATTCGGGCTGGGGCGAGGTGTACTGGGAGATCGAGGATGCCAACGGGGTCCGGCGCCTGTCGTGCGGCACCAGCGAGCACGGCGGCTCGGTCTTTGATTACGACGCCCGCCTGGCCACGGTCAATTTTGAGGGCTGGAATTTTCTGCGCATGCCGATCACGGAGAAATCGCCGGTGCCGGACCTTTCGACGGGCAATGTCGACAACCTCTGGCAAAAGGCAAAAAGAACGCCCGTGGCCTATCCGGTCAAGATCACAGGCGTGGCGGTGTCGCTGCCGCCCCGCGCGCTGCATTTGACCGAGATGAAGCCGGTCCGGCAGGTTATCCGGCTCAAAGACCTGAGCGTGTACAAATAATGCAACAGGAGAACGCAATGTTTAGACGGGTATCTTTTTCCGCAGGGATGGCCGCCGTGGCGGCGCTCTGGTGCGCGTCAGCTGAGGCCAAGGGATTTGATGTGGTGAAGGACGGTAGCCCGCAGTGCGTCATCGTGTTGTCGCCCATGGCTTCGCCCAGCGACCGGCTCGCCGCCGAGGAGCTGGCGGCCTACGTGAAAAAGATGTCGGGCGCCGAGCTGCAGGTCAGAACGGAGCTGCCGGGAAACCGGGCTGACCACCAGCCGTCCGTCCGGCACGAATCCGCGTTTTTCTGGGTTCTGGATCCAGACAAGCCGAACGTCAGCGTCTGGGAGAAAGTCCCCGGCTCTTCCGCTCCTGCCGCCGCAGCCAAGAAAGGGATTGTCATCGGGACGCCGGCAAACCTGACGCCCATTCCGAAAGCGGTCAGGAAGCGGCTGGAGGAATGCCCCGATGAAGAGGCGTTTTTCATCAAAAGCGACGGCGACAACATCTTTATTATCGGAAAGACGCCGATCGGCGCCCTGTACGGGACGTATACCCTGCTGGAAACGTATCTGGGCGTGCGCTGGTTTTATCCGGGCGATTTGGGGGAACACGTCCCCAAAAAGGCGACGGTGACGCTTCCGGAGATCGACGATTTCCAAAAGCCGGACCGGGCCACCCGCTATCCGCGCGGAGGCAGCGGCCCGTACCACGCGTACGACACGGTCATTTGGGGTGCCCGCCACAAGATGCAGACCCACGGTGTCCCCGCCCTGCGGTGGTTCGAGCCCGGGCTCTGCACGCCGGAGCGGGCCGATTTTCTGAACGCCGCGCTGAATGCCGCGTTCAACAAAGGGGGTCACGATATTTTCGGGCTGACCGTTCCCAACGCGCTGTTCAAAGAACACCCGGAATATTTTCCGCTGAAGGCCGGCGAGCGCAAGTCCGGGGGGCGCCTGCAGCGGTGCGTCTCGAATCCCGACGTGTTCAAGCGGGTGGCCGACTTCGGCTTGGCTTGGTGCAATGAGAACCCGAAGAATATCTTTTCCATCTGTTCGGAAGACAGCATGGGAACCTGGTGCGAGTGCGAGGCCTGCAAAAAGATGGGCACCGTGGACCGGGGATTCAAGGTGACCAATCTCTACCACCGTTTCTTTTCGCGGGTGGTCGATTACATCTTGGAGCGGAACCCCGATGCGCGCATCGACGTGATGTTCTATATCGACAAGGGGGTTGCCCCCGACGACACGAGCATCCAATACCGGGGCAAGAACGTGCGGGGCGTGTACTGCACCTGCTATCCGCACGCGCGCTGCTACGCGCACGCGTTCATGGATCCGGCCTGCGGGCTGAACAAGAAATGCCTGGAGGACTTGAGGGATGTCCTGAAAATCTGCCCGCGCATCTACACCTTCGAATACTTGTGCAACTCGAACATCGAATATCCCCCCGTCTGGAAAACCACGGCGCGGGACATCAAAGATCTGGCGGCGCTGGGCGTCGAGGGGTATATGGACATCACCCACGGCTATACGTGGCGTGCGCGCTGGCCGTCGCTTTACCTCGGCGCCAAGCTGCATTGGGACACCCGGCTGAATCCCGAGAAAGTGATGGACGAAGCCTACGGCCTCTACTATGGCGCGGCTGCGCCGGTCATGAAAACCTATCATGCCCTGCGCCTAAAGCTGTGGGAAAGCGCGCCCGGGCACGCGTTCTACGGGGGGCCCAAGCGCATGGCCTACTGCCTGACGGTTCCGGGCGCCGAGAAAGAATTGCGGGACTTGCTGGCCGACGCCAAGAAGCGGGTCGCGGGCGGCACCATCGAGCGTGAGCGCGTCGCGCTGGATGAGACGTTCCTGGACATGTTCTGGAAGACGTCGGCGGAGGAGCTGAAAAAACGGTTTTCGGCCGAGAGCCAGCTCATCCCGGAACGCGCCCGGGAGAAGATAACCGTGGACGGCGACCTGTCGGAAGCGGCCTGGCTGGCCGCCCGGCCGGCGGGCGGCTTCCTCAGCGTGAAGACGCGGCAACCGGCCGCGCAGGAAAGCACCCTCCGGCTGGCCTACGACGAAGACAGCCTGTATATCGGCTTCGTTGCGATGAACGATAAGGCGTGGGGGCCCGAGGCCGCCAACATGAAGGCACGCGACGGCAAGGAGATCTGGGGGGATGACCATATCGAGCTGGAGTTCGCGCCGCCCGACAGCGGCGGACGGTTCTACCACATCGGGGTCAACACCCGGGGCGTGCTCTACGACGCGCTGATGAACGGGCCGAACGCCGACACCCGGTATGACTCGCAGGCCGAGGCCAAGGTCACGAAACTGCCCGACCGGTTCGTGTACGAGATCCGCCTGCCGCTCGCGCCGATGGCGGGCAACGTCTCGCCGGGGAAGGTCTGGGGACTGTACGTTTTGCGCGCGGCCCACAACCTGCAGCCGCCCGAGGACAAGGAGAGCAGCTCGCTCGACGGCAACTACCCGCACCGCGTGATGGAGTTCCGGCAGGTCGTGTTCGGCGCGAACGTCGTGCCGAACGGCAATTTTTCCGACCGCGGCGAAAAAAAAAAGAGCCCCGGTGAAATGACCGGCGGGCCGACACTCAGGCATTGGAGCGTGAACGCGGAGGAAAGCGCGGTGCTTGACGCCGGGCCGCAGCCCGTCCGGCTGCGGATCAAGAAGGGCATCGCCTACGCCTTTCTCCAGCTCCCCGCGCGCGACACGGCCGGCGCCCTTGTCGGCGAGATCCATGCCGCGGGGCAAGGCGCCCTGAGGCTCAGCACCAGCACCTGCCTGCGTCCGCCGGGCGGCCCGGCAAAGGAATTCTCGCATTCGATCAAGAAAGAAGCCGGGCCGTTCAATCTGTCGCCGGAGCCGGCGGTTTTCAGGTTCGCCCTTCCCCTTGAGCCGTATGAGACGGGGTATCTTTACATCCATGTGGCCGGCGAGGCGGTGATCAGTCATGTGAGCGGCGTGGCCGTGGGGCCGTGTCCATTGGAAAAAAAGACACAGCCTGTCCTTGCCCAGACGCCGACGGACTGCCGCTTTGGCCCGGACGGCACTTTCACGCTGATGCAAGTCACCGACATTCAGGACAACGACACCCCCAAGCCCCGCGTGGCGGCCTTCTTGGACGAGGCGGTCAAACGGCACAAGCCGGACCTGATCGTGATTACCGGCGACAACACGTATTGCTGCAGCCGGAAAGGCGCGTTCGAGAAATCGGTTTCGGCGTTCGTCGATGTGTTCAAAACGAACAAGACCTGTTTTGCGGTGACGTTTGGCAATCACGATTCGGAGAAGAAAGGTGAAGGGTACTATACCCGCGATGAGCAGTACGCGCTCTATAAAGAAATAGGCGGCGGATTTTTTGTCGATCACGACGTCCCGTCTCTCAGTGGCACAGGGAGCGGTGCGATACCGCTCCGCTCCGCGGCAGGCGACACGGTCCGCTTCAACATTTTCCTGATGGATTCGGGCGCCGCGGTCAAGGGAGGCTACGGCGGCGTAAGGGGCGACCAGATCAAGTGGTACGAGGAAACCAGCGGGAAAGTCCCCTGCCTCTGGTTCCAGCACATCATCGTTCCGGACATTTACGACACCGGACTGCTCATTCCTGTGCCGACGAACACGCCGAAGTGCGTGTTCTACAAAAAAGGGGAATTCGCGGGCCGGGGGTATCTGCTGCATCAAGGCCGGGCGACCGGTTTTCTCACGGAGCCGCCCGGGCCCACAACGCGTGCCGCCTATACAAATGCCCAGCACACGTATGAGGGGCGGACCCTGTATGCGAGCTGGCGGAAAATGGGCAACCTCAAAGGCGCGTATTTCGGCCACGACCACTCCAACACCTTGGACGGCACCGACGCAAACGGGATTCGTTTAGGATACACCCGGGCGGCCACGCTCCAGGCCTACAACGACAACAACCCCGGCCTGCGTGTTTTCCGGATCAAAGAAAACGGAACCTACACGACACAGATCATCAAAGAGTCGGATTTGAAAAAACGCTAACATTACCCGGAGAAAGAACAGACATGAAAACGCACATGGATAAGGCCGTCCTATTTGGCCTGCTGGTGGCGGCAAACGCTTTTGCGAAGGAGTACCCTCTGGTGACGGAAGGTAATCCGGCGGCAAAGATACAAATGAACCCGCGTCCCTCGGCGCCCGAATTCCGGGCGGCCGCGGAACTGCAGGACTATATCAGAAAGATTTCCCGCGCCACGGTTCCGCGTTCGACCTATCCGGCCGTTTATTACCGCACGGTTGACAGCGCCGAGTTCACTGAAATCCTGCCGGTCACCTTGGAATACGGCCAGCGGCTCATGCCGGAGGCGATGTACGGGAAACTTTCCGGAGCCGCAAGCGATGAGGCTTTTTACATCAAGACCGACGGGAGCCGGATTTTCATCGTCGGCAAAAAGCCCATCGGCGTGCTCTACGGGGTTTACACGTTTCTCGAGAAATATCTGGGTGTGCGCTGGTTCCACCCCGGCGACGACGGCGAATACTGCCCGGCGTCCAAGAACATCACGCTGGCCGAGATCGATGACTTTCAGGAGCCGTCCATCCCGGGGCGTCACATCAATTGCTGGGTGAAATCCGTAGAGCCGTGGACCATGGAGGAAGTCCGCGTCTGGCAGGCGCGGAACAAATTGCAGTTCGGTTCATTTTACCAATACAACGATAAAAGCAGAGAGGACTTGGACTTCTTCGAGTGCGGCAACCAATTGCTCGGCGGCGGCGGGCATAGCACGTTCGAGTCCGCCGTGCCGAAGAAGCTGTTCGAGACCCACCCCGAATATTTTCCGCTGAAGGATGGGAAGCGCGTGTGCGAGGAACGTTCCCAGCGCTGCCTGGCGAATCCCGATGTTCAGAAAAGGGTCGTCGAGTATGCCGTGGAAATGGCGGCGTACGGGGCAACCTTTTCAATCAGTTTCCACGATTCCACGTTCGAGTGCTGGTGCCAGTGCCCCGAATGCATGAAAATGGGAACCTACAAGGGCAAGTTTACGGTGTCCAACCTGGCTCACCGCTTCACCAGCCAGATTGCGGATCAAGTCTTGAAACGCAATCCGCACGCCCTTTTGAACGTGAACATCTATTCCGTGTTCCGCGACCTGCCGACGGACCCGCGCATCCGCTATGATGAACGCGTGGAGGCCACTTACTGTCCGCACCAGCGCTGTTATGTTCACCGTTTGGACGATCCGAAAAGCGAATGTAACGTTAAATTTTTCAAAGAATTCATTGCCTGGCAAAAGAAAGTCCCGAAAATCGGGATATTCGACTACTACGCATATGCGCAGTCGCCTTACGCGCCGATGGAATACACGCTGGCAGAGGACATCAAGCTCTACCGTAAGATGAAGCTGGATCACTGGATCGACGACTGCACCAATAAGGAATATCCGGCCATGCACGCCAATTGGCAGTTCCATTACGTGGCGGCCAAGATGCTGTGGGACGCATCGCTTGACGCGGACCGGCTCTTGCTTGCGGCGCAGGATCAGTATTACGGCGCCGCCGCCGAACCGATGAAAAAATACCAGGCCCTCCGCCGCGAATTGTGGGAAAGCGCGACCGGCCACGCCGCTTACGGAGGCCCCAAGCGGATCGCCTATTGCCTGGCGGATCCCGGCGCGGAAAAACGCGCCATCGGCTATCTGGACGAGGCCGACGCGTGCGCCGGAAACGACGCCGTCCTTAAACGGCGCCTCGCGACGGATCGGGCGTATCTCAGCCAGTTCTGGGTGAAGGAAGCCGGAGAGATCAGGAAACGGAAGGCGGGGCAGAACGACATTCCGGTCCGCGAACATGAAGGCAAGATCACGGTGGACGGCGTGCTGGACGAGGAAGACTGGCGCAAGGCTCCGCTGGTAACCGGCTTCGTGACGGCCAACGGCGACGCGCCGATAGAGGAAACGAGGGTCAAAGTGCTGTACGATCAGGCGAACTGGTATATCGGGGTTGAAGCGCTGACCGAACACGCCTGGTCCGCGCTCAAAGCGCAGGTGAAAGAACGCGACGGCGAAGTCTGGAAAGACGATTCGCTGGAAATCTTCATCATGCCGCCGGACGCCGATTATCACCACTGGGTCATCAACAGCATCGGGACTTTTTACGATGCCAAGGTGCGCACCGCGGCTTTCGATTCCAAGGCCGAGATTAAAACCAGCGTGCGGAAAGACCGCTACCTCATTGAGGCACGCATTCCCGCAGAGCCTATGGGGACACGGATAGCAGATGGCCAGACCTGGCGCATGCACGTTTACCGCGCCTGCTGCAACCTGCAGCCTCCCAAAACCAGCGAGGGCAGTTCTCTGGACGGCACCGCGCCGCACGAGCAGACGCTCTTCCGCCGTGCGGTGATCGGAAAGAACGTCATTAACAATGGCCAGTTCGCGGAGATTGTGGACGCCCCCGGGAAAAGTAAGGGAATCGCAAGCGAGAAATTCCCGGCAGGCTGGGGGGGCAACCAGGCCAGATTGATCCCTTCCAAAAACAATAAGAATCAGGTCGAGCTGACGGACTGCCTCTATACGGGCATGAACATCCCGTTATCCGGCCAGGGCCAGGCGATCAACGGCGAGATCACTCTTTCTGGCAGCGGCAAACTTTGGGTCTGGGCGTCCACCTGTATCCGGAAGCCCGACGACAAGCGCGGGTTCGGGCACGAGCTCAAGCATGAGGCCGGGCCCTATGACATTACCGAAAAACCCGCGGCGCACCGGTTTAAGTTTGACCTGGCGCCGTATGAAACGGGAAGCCTCTATTTCCGGGTCAGGGGCAAAGCGTTGATTGACAGTATCAGCGCCACAAGGACGGGGCTGTAACCGGTAAACGGCGAATAGACAAAGAAGCACAGTTTTGATATTAATAAACTGTTGAATGAGAGTGGTGTCAGGATATTTAACATTTCAGCATCCTTAATCCCAGAGTGGAGAAACAGAATGAATGCAAGGTTGTGGAGTCAACTGGTGGTCGGCATCGTGCTGTTTAGACTGGGAGCCGGGGAGGTGCGCGCGGACACCCTGACCTGGACGGCGGGGACCAACGACTGGCACGCGGTGCAGAACTGGACCAACTGGGCCGAGCCGGCGGCCACGCGCGTGCCGGCCGGCGGCGACACCGCGGTCGTGACCAACGCCGGCGCGCGCGTCCTGCTGGCGCAGTCGTCGGCGTATCTCGGCGCGCTGGTGATCAGCAACGCGACGGTGTCGTGCTCCAACTGGGTCACGACGCTCTACACCACCAACCTGACGATCCTGA
>Ga0116170_10006449_pt1 | contig 10283 bp, 8 predicted proteins | sample AD_JPNHW1_MetaG_FD_89797 | JGI IMG/M metagenome (GOLD analysis project Ga0116170, IMG submission 89797) | Active sludge microbial communities of municipal wastewater-treating anaerobic digesters from Japan - AD_JPNHW1_MetaG | ecosystem: Engineered > Bioreactor > Anaerobic > Digestate | place...
CAAGTGCCAGCCAAATTGAACAAATAATTCTGAATACTTCCGAATTCCCGTTAGAAGAAATTACAGATTACGAGAGTTTATGGAAATTTTCGGTTGCCAATTATTACGCCAGTTCCGGATGCGTCCAACGGGCAATCGCAAGCACCTATCTTTACGGATACCCTTTGATTTGGGATACTGTTAAAAACTATTTTGGATATGGTTGTGAGAAAACAGTTGAGTATGTCGATCGTGTCTATTCTTTATGGGAATAAAATCAAAGTATATCAACCATAAAATTAATTTGTTTTGATATCGTTTATATGACTTTAATCACTATTGACAGAGAAAATAATCTACGTTAGACTTTCAAAATCAGTCAAGTAAAAGGTTTTACTAAAAATAATTTTGAAGGAGGAAAAATGAAAAAGATTATTTCAGTTATTTTTATATTGATGACCATGTTATCAGTAACAATGGGCAAAGTTTTTGCTCAAGAGGAAAAAAAGATTACTATAGCTTTTATTCCTCAGTTAATAGGAATTCCTTACTTTACAGCTATGGAAGAGGGGGGGAATGCAGCAGCAAAAGACTTGGGAGTAAATTTCCTTTATACAGGTTCAACTCAAGCCAGTGCCGCAGAGCAGGTAAAAATAATGGATAGCCTAATTCGGCAAAAGGTGGATGCCATAGCTTTGTCGACGTTGGATAGTTCATCAACGAACCCTTATATAGAAAAAGCGCAGAAAGCGGGAATTCATGTATTTACATCTGATTCTGATGCTCCTGATAGTACTCGTGAGTTTTATGTTGCTCAAGCTCTTGATAAAGATTTAGGTTATACCTTAATGGATAGGTTGGCAGCACAAATTAATGAGGAAGGTCAAGTTGGAATAGTTTCTGGAGAATCAACTGCAACGAATCTAAATACTTGGATAAACTATATGAAAGAACGTCAAGCTGAAAAATATCCTAAAATAGAGATAGTCGATATACGTTATACTCAAGGGGGAAGTAGTGAACAAGCATTAAAACAAGCGCAAGATCTCATGACACGATTTCCTGATCTCAAGGGACTAATTGCCGTTGCTTCTTCAACGATCCCTGGGGTTGCACAAGCTGTCCAACAAGAAGGTAGGGCTGGTGAAATAGCTGTTATAGGTTATCGTTCTCCCGCTACAGTAAAACCATATATGGATGCCGGTGTAATGAAAGAATCTATATTATGGAATGCTTATGAGTTAGGATATTTAACGGTATGGGCTGGCAAAATGGTTGTTGAAGGGAAACCTTTTGAAGAAGTAAATATTATTGAAGGAATAACTGATCCTGTAAAATATTTTCCCGATGAAAAGATACTTCTTCTAGGCAATCCCCTTATCATCACTCCAGAAAATGTAAATAATTTTACGTTCTAACTAAAAATTACAACTACAATGCAGCCAGAAGAAACTGCTTCTGGCTGCTGGGGTATTTATATTTATTCAATTTATTAAATCATAAAAGGCATTATAGCAGTTTGAAGTAGATAAAATAGCAAATAATAGGTTACGAAAAGGTAATACTTTTATGGAAGCTCCAATTTTGCAACTAGAATCAATAAGCAAATCGTTTGGCGGCGTTAAGGCACTTCAAAATGTTAGTCTTGAATTATACAAAGGTGAAATATTATCGATAATCGGAGAAAATGGAGCTGGAAAATCTACTTTAATGAAAATCATTGCAGGTGCATTAAAGGCAGATAATGGAAGAATAATATTTGAGGGAAATTTAATTAAATTTTTATCTCCACTTGATGCGACGAAAAAAGGTATATCTATTGTTTTTCAAGAACCAAATGTTTTTTCAGATATGTCTGTCTTAGAAAATATTTTTTGCGGAAATGAAATAAAGAAAAAAAATGGAAGTTTGGATTGGAATGAAATGTACAGTCAAGGTAGTCAAGCCTTAGATATGGTTGGATTACCTCACGGAATTTTATCGATGAGTATGAAAGAACTTTCTATAGGAAATCAACAATTGGTTCTAATTGCACGAGGAATTTTTCGAAAGAGTAAAATATTAATTCTCGATGAACCGACATCAATTCTGAGTTATGCTGAATCCGAAAAACTATTTTCAATTATTTATTCTTTAAAAAAAGAAGGTGTAAGCATCTTGTATATAAGTCATCGCATTCCGGAAATACTCCGAATTTCTGACAATATAATAATTCTGAGAGATGGTGTAGTAACTGGAAAGATGAAGCCTGAAGAAGCTGATGAAACAAAAATAATAACAGCAATGTCAGGGAGAAAAATAAATCAGGGCGTTTATGAGTCTCGTGATTACCAAAAAAATAATATAAATTTACAGGTATGTGATTTGAATTATGCGCATATATACGAAAACATATCATTCGATGTAAGGCCAGGAGAAATCCTTGGCTTTTATGGATTAGTTGGGTCTGGGAGAAGTGAAATTGCTAGAGCAATTTTTGGTGAAACTTTAGCTCAATCAGGGAGAATAATTTTTAATAATAAAGATGTAACAAAATTAACTATTAAAGAAAAAGTTAAAAAACGCATTTTTTATGTACCAGAAGATCGAGGAACCCAAGGATTGTTTTACGACCATTCGATTACTGAGAACATGAGTGTACCATTTTTAGATGATTTATCAAATAAATATGGTTTTATTAAAAAAGGTGAAGAAAGAAACATCGTCCAATCAAACATTGAAAAATATAAAATAAAAACTCCAACTCAAGATGAGATAATTAATAATCTTAGCGGAGGAAGTCAACAAAAAGTTTTATTTTGTCGTTGGTTGTTAAAAGAACCCAATGTATTAATATTAGATGAACCAACCAGAGGTATTGATGTTATGACAAAGTCTGAGATACATAAATATATTATGGATCTTGCGATGAAAAATGTGGCTATTATATTAATTTCTTCAGATCTTCCGGAAATACTAGAACTTTCAGATGAAATAATAACAATTCATAATGGAAAAATTACCGGACATTTTAATAGAAATGAAGCAGATGAAGAAACAATTTTGAAATATTCATTGGGTTTAATTGAACAGACTCTATAAGTCCTAAATATTCTATTGAAGGAAATAATTATGACTAATAATGAGAAAAAAGTATTAAATTGGATTGAAAAAAATTCCAATGTTGTTATTGAATTGCTTTCTCAATTAATTCAAGTTCCAAGTGTTACAACCTATTTTGATGAAGATCCAAAGTTTATGTGTGAAGGCGAAGCTCAACGAAAGTTAAAAAGTTATTTAGAGGAATTAGGATTAATTACTGAATTCTCTTTTCCCGATGCAGATGCATTAAAAAAATATGAAAATAAAGCAGGATATTATCCAAATTATACATTTGAAAATCGACCAAATTTATTCGGATTCTATCCAGGAGAAGGCGGAGGAAAATCAATCCTGCTTTTTGGCCATATTGATGTGGTTTCTCGTGGATCAGGATGGACAGTAAATCCTTTTGGGGGAGAAATAATCGGAAATAGAATATATGGAAGAGGTGCTGTTGATATGAAGGGTGGGATTGCTGCAATGGTTACTGCGTTAAATGCAATCCAAAAATGCGGTATTAAATTGAAAGGCGATGTAAAAATAGGGACAGTAGTTGGTGAAGAAGCAGGAGGAATGGGTACATTAGCTTTTGTAGATAAAGGATATCGCGCAGATGCCTGTTTAATAACAGAGCCTACACATTTAAATATTGCTCCTTTATGTCGTGGAATTTTATGGGGTAAGTTAGTTATACCTGGTAGAAATGGCCACATTGAACTTGAACAAGGCGACTGGCGAAATGGTGGGGCAGTTGATGCGATTGAAAAAATGGACATTTATTTAACCCATATTCGGCATTTAAATAAATTATGGAGTGTCAGGAAGAAACACAAGTATCTTCCTATTCCTTGTCAGGTCAATATAGCTCAAATAAATGCTGGAGAGTTTCCAACAACTTTTGCAAATCGTGCTGAAATAATTTTTGATGCTCAATATCTTCCTGAAGAAAAAGACGAAAATGGGTTGGGGAGTAAAGTAAAAAAAGAACTTGAAAAATTTGTATATGATATTGCTCAAACAGATGATTGGTTAAAAGAAAATCTCCCATATATTGAATGGATTGTTGATGCGGATTGTGGAGAGACATCAGATGAAGAACCATTTTTTAAGTTTGTCTGTGATAAGACGACTGAAATAAATCCCTCTTCGATTGTGCAAGGTATTTGTTGTCATACGGATATGGGCTGGTTATGTAACGTTGGTATTCCAACTGTCAATTTAGGTCCTGGGGATGCACGTTTAGCTCATCAAAATGATGAATATGTGGAAATTAATGAATTAATTCAATGTACAAAAATAATTGCTTCAATTATTATGCATTGGTGTGGTATAGATAATGAATAATATGAAAATCATATTATTTGTAATAAAGATTTTATAAATGAAAGAATAAAAATGTTTGCAAAATACATTCCGAAACCAGGACGAAGAGAATATATTACTTTTTTATTGCTTTTTATAGAGATTATTGTTTTTGGATTATTGGCTCCTCATTTTCTATCGGAAAGAAATTTTGTACGTGTTATTCAAAATTCTGCTGAAATTGCAATTGTGAGTATTGGAATGACAATTGTTATGTTATTAGGTGGAATTGACCTTTCAGTAGGTTCGATGATGGGAGTTATAGCTATCGTTGCTGGTAATTTGATACAAAAAGGCATAAACTCTATACTTATATTGATTGTTTCAATTTTAATTGGAATTTTATTAGGACTCGTTAATGGACTACTGGTAGCAATATTTAATATTCCAGATATGATTGTGACGTTGGCTACTATGAATATTTGGCGGGCAGTAATCTTTATGCTTTTGGGTGGAAGATGGTTAACTGGATTATCCTCAGATTATGCCATGATAACTAAAGCTAAAATTTTTGGCATTCCGGTTCTTTTATTGTTGATAATTTTATTTTATGCAATATTTTATTACGTTCTTATGTATCGCCCTTTTGGAAGACATATTTATGCTGTTGGTAATAATATTCAAGCTGCAAATTTAAATGGGATAAATATTCAAAAAATAAAAATTGCTTCTTATTGCCTTACTGGTGGAATCGTTGCAATTTCCGCTATGCTGTATATTGCAAGAATGGGTAGTGTTGAAATGACAATAGGAAATGATATGGCAATTTCATGTATTGCTGCAGTTACTATTGGTGGTATTGGTATGAAGGGAAGTGGTAAACGTGGAAGTGTAGTTGGAACCTTAGCAGGTGTGATGTTTATAGCATTTTTAAGAAATGGTATTGTAATTTTAGGAATTCCTTCTCTTTTAGAAAATTGTTTTATTGGTTCATTAATTATACTTTCGGTAATTTTTGATAAAATATCGCTCGAAAAAAGAAGAATAAAACAATGATTGAAGAAATTGATTATTTATGAAAAAAATACTTATCACTTTCCAAAAAAGCAGAACCTTATTCCTACTGATGCTGTTGATAATAGAAGTAATGATATTATCATTATTGAGTCCATATTTCCTGAAATTGAGTAATTTAATAGAAATTACCCAATTCGGAGCCATATTAATCCTTCTTGCTATGGGAGAATCGATTGTAATGCTATCTGGAGGCGAAGGTATTGATCTCTCTGTCGGTTCAATGTTAAGTCTTTCGGGAGTTTTTTTTGGATTGGTTACTCAAGCAAAATATAGTATGGTTATTGCTATTATTGTAACCATTATTGCTGGGGGAACTCTTGGTTCAATTAATGCTTTCTTTATAGCAATTATGAAAATGCCCCCATTAATTGCTACCTTAGGAACACAATATGTTTTTGGTTCTTTAGCGCTATATTTAACTAATGGTATTCCCATTAGCGGATTCCCGAAATCATTTGAATTTCTTTCACTAGAAAGTACATTTGGAATTCCAAATCAAATCCTTTTTATTGTTATCCCTGTGAGTATTGTTATTTTATTGTTAATGTATAAGACAAAATTCGGTAGAGAAGTTTACTTATTAGGGACAAATCCAATAGCTGCTAAATATAGCGCGATTAATGAAAAGAAAGTTCGATTTATTGTTTATGTTATTCCTGGATTACTTGCAGCATTAGGTGCCATAATTAGTAATTCGTGGTTAATGACTGCAAGAGCAGATGCAGGATTAGGCTTGGAACTTCAAGCAATAACTGTTGCTTGCTTAGGGGGAATTGCAGTTGAAGGTGGCCGAGGAAATTTAGGAGCAGTGATTATTAGTGTCTTAATTATAACGATGATGAATTCAGGACTTCAAATCGCTAATGTCAATTCAATTTGGCAATTAGCTGTTCTTGGTTTTGTTCTTCTAATTGCAGTAAGTTTCAATCATATCGTTAGCAATATTCTGTCTAAACCACAAAAATTTTAAGAGTAATGAGGAATTAGTTTATGACAAATAAAGTACTACTTGCAGGGGAATCTTGGATGAGTTATACGACTCATGTAAAGGGATTTGATTCTTTTTATACTTCAAAATATGAAACCGGGGAGAAATGGATAAAAAAAGCTCTTGAAAATGGCGGATATGAAGTGAACTTTCTTCCAAATCATTTAGCAGGGGAATATTTTCCATTTAAATTATCGGAATTAAAAGAATATAGCTGTGTTATTCTATCTGATATAGGATCTAATACTTTATTACTTTCAAGCAGTACTTTTGAAAAAAGTTTACCGATGCCTAATCGTTGTGACGTAATTAAAAACTATGTATTAGAAGGCGGTTCCCTATTAATGATTGGCGGATATATGACTTTTTCAGGTGTTGATGCTAAAGGAAAATGGGGAATGACTCCTGTTCAAGATGTACTTCCTGTAAAAATAATTAATACCGACGATCGAAAAGAACATCCCGAAGGAATAAAACCTGTAACAAAACACGAACATGAAGCACTACAAAACATTAAGGGAGAATGGCCTCATTTTCTTGGATATAATTTTACTATTCCTTTAGAGGATGCAGATATCCCGGTTACTATAGATTCAGACCCATTAATTGCGTTTTGTGAGAAGGGAAAAGGTCGTACAGCTGTTTTTACCTCAGATTGTGCTCCTCATTGGGGTCCTCCGGAATTTGTAGAATGGGAGTATTACAATGTTCTTTGGAATGGAATCATGGATTGGTTAACAAAAAAATAAAGGAATATTACTAATAATAAATTTTCAAATGGATCAATTTGAAGAATTACAGATTCTTAACCAAATTTTAGCAATTCCAACGATAAATGGAGATTTTAATGAGAAAAACCTTGCTGATTTTATTAGCAAGGTTTTTTCGGATTATGATATTTACAATAAAGTTGATGTTATAAAACCAGGGATTGCAAATGTATTTTCAGAGATACCGGGATATGATGATAACCATTGTATCGCTGTTAATGGGCATTTAGATACAGTACCTTATGGCGATTTATCAAAATGGGATCATAATCCTGCCGTTCCTTTTGTTCAAAATAATTGTATATATGCAAGAGGAGCTAGTGATATGAAGAGTGGACTTGCGGCTTTTGTAGTCGCAATGTGTAATATTAAGAAGAAGGGAGCTCAACCTAGAAGGACCATTAAATTTTTAGGAACAGCAGATGAAGAAAAAGGGGGATTGGGCGCTTCCTATGCGTTAGAACAAGGAATTCTCGGCAATCCAGATATTTTAATAATCGGTGAACCAACTAATGGAAATTTGGGTATAGCACAAAAGGGTTGTTTATGGATAAAACTCAAGTTTTTTGGAAAAACATCACATGGTGCACATCCTTCCAAAGGAATAAATGCGTTAGAAATCAGTTTCGAATTATATAAACAGATTAAAAAATCAGTAACAAAATATTTTCATCCTTTATTAAATCATGCTACTGCCGTCATAACTTTTGCAAAAGGCGGAATTGCCCCTAATATGGTTCCAGATTATTCAGAAATTATGATTGATATTCGTTCAGTTCCAACTCTTAGTAATCAAGGGATAATTGAAGAAATTAATTTGATTGTTTTAGACTTTGAGAAGAGAAATAAAGGACTTCATATTGAAATAGAGATTGAAAATGATAGAAAAAGTTATGAAATTGATCCTAAGTTAATAGAGATCAAGAAGATAAGAGACACTTACGAGAAGGTTTTTGGCAAAACTCCGTTGGATATTGGACTAAGTTATTTCTCTGATAGTTCGATTTTTGCAGAGAAAATGCCATTTGTACCTATATTACTATTTGGACCAGGTTATCAAGATTTAGCCCATCAACCAAATGAATTTATAAAAGTTTCTGATTATCTATCTATAATAGATATTTATGAAAAAATTCTCTTGGAATAATTTATATGTCTTATATAGCATAATTAATTATTAAGGAAGGTTTTTAAGCATTGAGAACTACTATTAAAGATATAGCTGAAGAAACAGGTTTCTCCATTACAACAATTTCCCTAGTATTGAATAATAAAGGGGAATCAATTCCAAAAGTAACAAGAGATATTATAAAGAAGGCTGCAAAGGAGATGGGTTACCGTCCCAATCAATTAGCTGTAGGATTGATTAAAAAGCGTACAAAAACAATTGGGCTGATTATATCTGATATTCGAAATGTTTTTTTTTCAACTTTGGCAAAAGCAATCGAAGACGAATGTCACAAACATGATATTAATCTTATTTTATGCAACTCTAATGATGAACATAAACGAGATATAGAATATATTAATGTTTTAGCAGATAAACGAGTTGATGGCATTATTTATGGAATGTCATCAGATTCCGATGTTGACAAAGCTACAGAATCTTTTGAATTAATGAATGATTATTTTTTGCCATTTGTAATGGTAGATAGATATATTGACAGTAATATGTACTTTTCAGTTAGTACTGATCATAAATATGGTGGCTATCTTGCGACAAAGCATCTAATTGAACAGGGTTATGAAAGAATCGGGTGTGTAACAGGACCAATTTATCTAAAAGATTCTATAGACCGATTAGAGGGATATAAATGTGCATTAGAAGAAGAAAAATTAATGTACGACGATTCAATAATTGTCGAAGGGGATTATACAGTTGAAAGTGGTATAAAAGCCATGGAATTTCTAAATGGAAAAGATATATCAGCTGTCTTTGCTTTTAATGATATGGCAGCTTTCGGTGTTTATAATTATGCAAAAAAAAATAATATATCTATTCCGAAAGATTTGGCTTTGGTCGGTTATGATGATATTTTTTTTTCTGAAATATTAGAAACCCCATTAACTACAATTCATCAACCTATCGATAAAATCGGTACACTATCAGTAAAGATATTGTTATTATTAATTAGAGGGAATAAATTAAGAAAGAAAAATTATTTATTAAAGCCATACTTAACAATAAGAAAAAGTAGCGGGATTAAGTAAAGAAGAAATCTAAATATTAGGCGTTTTTTCTCTTTGCCGGTCCAGCTTGGTATTGCGGAAATAGAGACATAAATCGATGGAGACCATGATGAAATTGAGGACGTAAAAAACAAAAACGTAGGTGATCTTTCCGGCGATGATTTTGCTGATCATGCCGAAAAGATACCCGATTAAGATAAAGCATAAAAATACCAAACTTTTTCCTTTTGCGGTCTCGGATTTCCACGATTTCACAATCGAAACCGGCCAAGAAATTCCAAAACAAATAACCATCAGTGCTTCAAAGATTTCAGCCATTGGCTTCCCTTCTTATTGATCAAAAGATTCTGTGTAAAAAAAAGAAAATCCGAAGGATCTCCCCCGGATTTTGAACCAAAGTCTTTCACCTGTGGCGCGAGTGGGGGTCGAACCCACACGATGTTGCCACCGACAGATTTTAAGTCTGTTGCGTCTGCCTATTCCGCCATCGCGCCGCTGTGTTCGATTTGAGCATATCTATTTTAATCCCCCCTCACGTTAAGTCAAGGGGAAGTAAATATATTAAGCGTTTTTGGGTGTCGCTTTTTTGCGGAGCTTTTTATTCAGCACCGCATAGCGCGAATACAAATGGACATATGCCGGAGCTTCTTCCCCGAATGGAGTGGCATTTCGAATCGCTTTGCGCAGGCTTTCCGCGTCAGAAAAATCCGGCAGTTTCAGCCCGATCTTTCCGAATTCACGCAGGGAGTGACTGTCGGAACCGGCGGTACCGGGCAATCCGTGTTCTGCGGCAAATTGGATGGCTGGCAGATTTAAACGCTTGGGGTTACGGCCGTTTCGGGTCTCTATGGCGTCAATCCAGGGGAAGAGGGCGATCATTTCCTCCGGCTGCCAGC
>Ga0116170_10006451_pt1 | contig 10279 bp, 4 predicted proteins | sample AD_JPNHW1_MetaG_FD_89797 | JGI IMG/M metagenome (GOLD analysis project Ga0116170, IMG submission 89797) | Active sludge microbial communities of municipal wastewater-treating anaerobic digesters from Japan - AD_JPNHW1_MetaG | ecosystem: Engineered > Bioreactor > Anaerobic > Digestate | place...
ATTGCTGCTCTACAACAAATTACCGGTATCAACGCCGTGATTATGTTTTCACCCGAAATTTTCAAAGCTGCCGGTTCGGCGCAGGGCGACTCGGTGATGCAGGCTATGATAGTGGGACTGGTGAATTTTCTGATGACCATTGTCGCTTTGTGGCTGGTGGATAAAAAAGGGCGTAAAACATTGTTACTTTGGGGTGCAGCCGGTATGATTCTGTCGCTGGCCTATCTGACATATGAATTTGCGCAGCCTGTGCAAAATGGTATCGGAGTTTTGGTGGCGCTGTTGATGTATATTTCGTTTTTTGCAGCGTCGTTCGCACCGGTTATGTGGGTGATTATTTCCGAAATTTATCCGAACAGAATTAAAGGACTGGCCATGTCGTTTTCAACTGCCGTCAGTTGGCTTTGTACATTTCTGACAGTATATTTTGCTCCGGTTATTCAGGGAACACTCGGTTTACATTATCTGTTTGCCATTTTCGGAGTTTTCAGTATCATTGCTTTTGTGTTTGTGAAATTCCGGATTCCCGAAACGAAAGGAAAATCGCTGGAGCAGATAGAGATAGAACTGGGGCTGTAATTATTTACTATTTATTCATTTACAATTTACGATTTAATACAATATGGAGAATATAATAGTCGGAATAGGTGAAATTTTATGGGATGTATTTCCGGATGGAAAAGTGTTGGGTGGAGCGCCTGCCAACTTTGCTTATCATACATCTCAGTTTGGATTTGATGGACGAGCCATTAGTGCCATAGGCAATGATAGTCTTGGCGATGAAATTATTGAAAACTTAAATAATAAATCGTTGAAATACATTGTCGAAAAAACGCCATTTCCAACAGGAACAGTTCAGGTTACGCTCGATGATAAAGGAATCCCGCAATACGAAATTACGCAAAATGTTGCATGGGATAATATTCCGTTCACTCCTGAAATGGAGGAGCTGGCCCGCAAAACAAAAACCGTTTGCTTCGGTTCGCTTGCACAGCGCAATCAGGCATCGAGACTAACAATCAATAAGTTTTTGGATCTGGTTCCCTGCGATGCTTTACGGATTTTCGATATTAATCTTCGGCAGCATTTTTATTCTCAGGAGTTAATCAATCATTCGCTTACACGATGTAATGTATTGAAAATTAATGATGATGAGGTGCTTTTGGTAGCAAAGCTTTTTGGTTGGGAGCAACTAACAGAAATGCAGGTTTGCGAAAAATTACTTTCGGATTATACCCTGAAAATGGTGGTACTTACCAAAGGTACACAAGGAAGTTATGTGATTACTCCGGATGAAAAATCTTTTCAGCCAACACCAATTGTGGAAGTTGCCGATACTGTGGGGGCAGGCGATTCATTTACAGCTGCTTTTGTTGCATCTTTGCTTAAGGGTAAGTCTATTGTGGATGCCCATAAAACAGCTGTTCAGGTTTCGGCATACGTTTGTACACAGCACGGTGCGATGCCTGTTTTACCTCCAACGCTTATCACGTAATAATATGAAATCAGTAGTTTAGTTAATATTTAGAAGAAAACAACCGTTAAGAAAAAGTTCTTCCGGTTTGTTTTCTTCTTTTGTACAAATAAAAACAGTAATTTTGTTTATTGAATCTGATCGCTGAAATTAAAATCACCAAATGAAAAAAAATCTTTTTTTAATTGTTACCATTTTCATATTGTTGTCCTGCAATTCAGCCAAAAAGGAAAAATCCTATTTAATTGGTGTTTCACAGTGCAGCGACGATGCATGGCGAAGAACAATGAACGAAGAAATTCTGCGTGAGGTGTATTTCAGTTCAGATGCCGATGTGCAAATAAAAACTGCTTACGATAGCAATCAGAAGCAAATCAGAGATATAGAGAGTTTTATTTCTGCTGGCGTTGATTTGCTGATTGTTTCTCCCAACGAAGCAATTCCGCTAACTCCGGTGCTCGAAAAAGCCATGAAGGAAGGAATTCCTGTGGTACTTGTCGACCGGAAAACAAATTCGGCTCAGTATACAGCTTTTGTTGGTGCCGATAACTTTCAGATTGGCCGTGAAGTGGGAACATATACCGCTAATTTGCTGAATGGTAAAGGAAATGTTGTTGAAATAAGAGGATTAAAAGGCTCTACACCCGACCTGGAAAGACACGAAGGGTTTATCAGTGTATTGAAAAATTATCCGGGCATTCATGTTGTTTTCTCAGGCGATGGCGGTTGGTTGCGCCATCAGGCAAAAGCCCGGATGACAGAAGCTTTGGAAAAGAATCAGTCCGTTGATTTGGTATTTGCCCACAACGACGAAATGGCGGTTGGAGCAAATGAGGCGCTGAAATTGAAAAGCAATATAAAAATGCCCCGCATTATTGGTATCGATGCACTGCCCGGACCTGACGGTGGTATTCAACGGGTATTGGATGGCACGCTCGATGCTACGTTTATATATCCTACCGGAGGTGAAAAAGCTGTTCAAACGGCGCTGGCTATTCTTCGAAAACAAACATACAGACGTGAAAATACCTTGTATACTGCTGTCGTTGATAAAACGAACGCACGTGTGCTCAAACTGCAGACCGACCAGATTGTTCAGCACCAGCAACGTATCGGACAACTGAATACTGTTTTGGATAAAAACATTGCACAATATAGTACACAGCGCACTTTTCTGTTATTTTCGTTTGTTGTGATATTTATTATTTCGGGTCTGGCGGTATTGTTGCTTATTTCATATCGAAATAAAAATCGCGTAAACAAGGAACTCGAAAAACGAAATATTGCCATCAATAAACAAAAAGAGGAACTTTCGGAACAACGTGATCAATTGCTAACTCTTTCGAAAAATCTGGAAGAAGCCACGCAGGCAAAACTGGTGTTTTTTACCAATATTTCTCACGAGTTTCGTACACCACTAACACTTTTACACGGTCCACTCGAAAGTATCCTGAAAAACGAAAAACTTAGTTCAGAAGGCTCTAAACTGGCACAAATCATGCGCAAAAATGTGCAGGTGCTTATGAAACTGATAGACCAGATTATCGAATTCCGCCGATATGAAAACGGTAAAATGCAAACTTATTTTACACTTGGAGATTTGAATCAGTTTGTAGGAGATATTTGCCATTCATTCAACGAACTGGCAAAAAAACGCAGAATTCATTTTTCATATTCTTCTGCAAAAGAAGATTTTACCTTGTGGTTCGATTCGGATAAAATGGAGAAAATATGCTACAATTTACTTTCGAATGCCATGAAGTTTACACCCGAGAATGGTAGTGTAAAAATACATCTCGAAAAAATTCCAACAGGCAACGAGTTTTATGCCCGACTTGTTGTTTCCGATACCGGTTCAGGTATTTCCGAACAACATATTCATCAGGTTTTCGACCGCTTTTACCGGGCTGATAAAAATATTTCAGGCTCCGGTATTGGGCTGGCGCTTACCAAAGTGTTGGTGGAATTACATAATGGTACCATCGAAGTGAAAAGTACCGAAGGTAAAGGCAGCAGCTTTTTTGTGACGATTCCGTTTAAACAAAGAGATATTTCTATCAACGAACAGTATCCGGTTTTGAACAGTAAAACCGATATGAATGAAGAAATGATGATGTTGGAAACCGATGATACTGAGCAACCAATAGATGATATAAAAAGCGCATCGGATAAACCATTGGTGTTGTTAGTCGACGATAATACTGATGTGCGTCAGTATTTGAAGATGCTGTTACAAACCGATTATGAAATAATTGAGGCAGTAGATGGTCAACAAGGATTGCTTAGTGCCATGAAAAGAGTACCTGAGCTAATTATTAGCGATGTAATGATGGATGTAATGGATGGTTTTGAACTATGTAAACAACTGAAAGAAAACATCACAACGAGTCATATTCCCGTGATGTTGCTCACGGCTTGTGCTCAGGATGAACAACGGGCGATAGGCTTCGAAAGTGGAGCTGATGCGTATATTCCAAAACCATTCAACGAGGAGCTGCTGAAAATCCGCGTTCGGAAAATCATCGAAAACCGCGAAAAAGTAAAAGAGTTTTTCCAGAAAAATCTTACTTTTGGCGAACGAAAGGAAAATGTGGCTGAGATTGATAAAACTTTCATCAATAAATTCCGTAAAGTAATTGAAGATAATCTGATTGACAGCGAACTGAATGTGGACGAAATTGGGAAAAACCTCGGGTTGTCGCGAGTGCAATTGTACCGGAAAATCAAATCGCTCACCAATTATGCTCCCAACGAACTGGTGCGTATTATACGTCTGAAAGCAGCTGAGCAGCTTTTTATAAATACCGAAAAAACCATTTCAGAAGTAGCTTACGATACAGGATTTACTTCACCATCGTATTTTACCAAATGTTTTAAGGAGTATTTTAACGAAAGCCCGACGGATTACGTAAGAAGAATTAAGAAATAATTTAAAACTATTTGTATGTTCGACGACGACGAAGATTTTGATATGGATGCGTATCGCAAGCTACCTATTTATCTGAAAGCTCAGGAAATAGTGGATTTGGTGCGGAAAATTGCAGACTTAATTCCCGAAAATGATGAAATGCTGAATTATTCCATGGGTTTGATCAGGGAAGATGCGTATATTATTCCGGCAAAAATTGCAGGAGCCGAAGGTGCTGATTTATATGATATTCGTATGGAAAATGCAGCCATTATCCGCAAAGCAGCACGCGATTTAACGGTGCAATATCACTCACTGGTAGAGTTTGGATTCGAACATGCTGAATATTATTTAATGGTGCGTCAGCTGGTGGAAGAATTCCGGTTGCTGTTTATCGACTGGGTGGCTGGCTTCGATAAGTTCAATTATATTATCGACCGATGGGGTTTGTTCAATCCTCCGGGTGTTGGTCCGTTCGACGAAGATATAGATGATAAAATTGGTGGAGATTTCAGAGACTTCTTTGATGAAGATGACGAGTAATCGTAAATTGAACATCTTTTGAACAAACTTTTCCAAAGTTTAGAACTTTGGAAAAGTTATGAATTTTTACGGGAAAGACCTTACTTATTCATACAGCCACACTGCTTTATTGGTGTAAGTTGTGTCGGTAAGTTGTTTTAGAATAAAAGAAGCCACATTGGCACGGGAAATGGATGGATTTCCTTTGATCATTACTTTGTCACTTCCGTGTTTAATTTCAGCAGTAGCAGGTCCGTCGGTCAATCCGCCGGGACGAACGATAGTCCAGTTTAATTTGCTTGATGCAATGCGTTGTTCGTTTACCGTATGATCAGCCAACGGTATACGGAGCATTACGTTGACTATCAGAAAACGCACAGGTTGCGCCATTAAATACTTGCTTTCGCCGGCTCCCACACTCGACATATAAATAAAGCGACTTACTTTTTCTTTTTCCATGGCAGCGATAATGTGCTGAATTCCTGTCATAAATTCCGTGGCATGATTTTTTAGTGAATTGCCTCCCAAGGTAGAAATGCACGCGTCGGCACCCGCAATGGCCGATGTGATTTCAGTTGTATCGCTCAATTCACCAACCACCACTTTCAGATTTTTGTTTTCCAGTGTGATGGACTCCGGTCGGCGCACGTATGCGGTAACTTCGTGTCCGGCAGTTAATGCCTGTTGTATAAGCAATGTGCCGGTTTTCCCACTGGCACCAAAAAGGACTAATTTCATAAGTAATGTATTTGTAAGATGAAGTAAAAACAGTTTTGCCGGCTAAAAGTTCTAAAATATCAAGCCCTGATCTCAGATTTCTGACATCAGGGCTTGATATATGTTTTTTGTTTATCTTACTATCAGTTTTTCCGTCAGTATATTATTTTCCTGAATAAGCTGTACGATATAAATTCCTTTATCGAAACCCGAAATATCGATGGTTTCGGAAGTTGACCCGTTCGTTTTTTTACTGTACAATACTTTGCCACTAACCGACAGGATGTTGATTTCTCTGTTTCCCGACATGGTGCGCAGAAATACAGTTCCTGAAGCCGGATTTGGATACAACTCGGCCATAGGACTAATTTCCGGATTTTCAATAGCCGTATTGATAAAACTCCGCACCACGTTGCTGATCCGTACTTCGTCGATATAACCCGTTAAACCTGTACCAATAAGTAAATCCTTTGTGCTTAAAAGCGTTGTTTCGGGTGTGTACGATGCAGTTGTGGATGAAACCTGAGCCCTGTTTTTATCGTGTACAATAACCTGTATCTGTTTCCTTTTAGTATCTCTGATAAATGACACATGATACCATTCGTTCAGTAGCGGTGTGTTTCCGGTAATTCCAATCCTGTTGTTCAGTTCCGAAAAGTAATAACCGTAAAATACATTTCCCCACCATGGATTTATTTCCAGCGAATAATTGGATTGATAAGTATCTGTATTTCCCGGTTTCCAGAAAATATACATATTACTGTTGGCATTGTAGGCGGTTAGTTTTACCCAGGCTTCGATGGTCCAGTCGCCGGTAAGATTCAGATTGGCATGATGTGGAACCGAAAGTGCCGAGTTGTTTTTATAGCTTAAACCTAAGTTGCTAATAGTGGATGCTTCGTTTGTGAGATTCAATACGTCGCCTGAAGCGCTAGGTGTAGCATTACTTCGGTTGAGTAAATCATTGTCCAAATGCAACAAAAGCAAAGTGTTTTTATCGTACAAATACGGACCACCAACTTCATTGGGTAATACAATATTAAATGTTTCACTTATCGAATAATTCGATATATTTGAAACATCGGATAAGCGAATCTTGCAACTACCAGATATATCCGATGGAATTATCCATTTATATGCATTTGATGTAGCCGAAGTGCTGTTGGTAATTGCAGTCCAATCAGTTTCATTGTTTTGGGAATACTCCATTTTTATGTTTTGAATGGATGTTGATGCCCATTTGATAGTTGCTGTGTCGCCACTAATCAGGTAATTGTTGATGGCGGGTGATGTTATTGCCAGTTTCGCTAAATTACTTTTTGTAAATGGTCCATATGTGCTGGAAAGATTCATATTTTCAGGTGCAACCACTTTTATATAAAATGGCGTTGAAATTTCACCAGCATTCCAAATACAAGAAGTTGCTGTCGTTTTAGTTGCTATCTCGGTCCACGTTTTAGCATTGTCGGTTGATATTGAAATATTAAGTTTAACTCCTGTTTTCAGGGGCGTCCAGTTAATATTTACAGTTGAACTGGTTACATCGGTTCCAGCAACAGGATTGATCAGTGTAACAATTGGCTTTTGAGCAATCCGCACATCGAAATCGAAATAAAAATCTTCGAGGAATGCTTGTGACGAAGCATATCCGAGTGATTGATATGCAGCATAATCGTTTACCTGAATAGCTTTTACGAGCGGATAACCACCTCTGCGGTACTGATAATCAATAAAAAACTGACCTAAAGTATAATAGCCATAATCAGGAGATGGGTAAATACGTGTTTCTTCGTAAGAAGGACGATGTCCGAAGTACTTTATACTGTTTGCCATGCAATCAATACCACTCTGTCTCATATCATTCAGCGTGTTTTCAGTCATCGCGCCTGAAGCACAAAACTGAGGAAATCCTTCGTTAAGCCATGCAGTTGCAACTCCCTGAGGTAAAATTCCCTGAAATCCATGGGCCAGTTCATGGCGGTTCATGTGGTAAAACATTGGTAACTGATCAGCAGAAGCAGCACAAGTGGAATGCATACCCGACGACCAGGCAGTTCCTCCCGTAATTCGTACAGGAGGTTGTCCGTTACAGCCTGAACCTTCGAGGTCTCCATCTACGCAAGCTGGTAAAGTAAAATAGCTCATTTTTTCGCCATGTTTCACATTGAAATTTGTACTGTATTCTACATAGGCAGTTTCAGTTACTTCAGAAAAATATGGAAAATTCAGGGCTCCATCCACAGCACGTGTGTAGAATTTAAAATGATTGGTTTCAAGAAATAGTTTCACCCGTAAACTTTCGTCAGGTTGCAGAAATCGGCTGTAAGTATAACGATTGAAATCGGCGAGTAGCCCTGCCAGATTATCCACATTCCACCAGCCGTTCATTACGTCGAAGCCCGAAGCATTGATGGTGGTAATATTGGGATAACCCCAGTTTTTGAAAATGCTCATAAACTCGGCAAAAGCTCCGGCAACAGCCAATCCATTATTGCTGATAAAAGTTGTTTTGTTGTTCAATACATCGAACGACGAGAAGCTGCCACCATAAGCATTAACAGCCGTTTTGATAGTGGCATCATTCGGAAGAATTCCTGCTTCGTACACCGGAAAGCCCACTTTAAACAACAAAGGCAGATTCTGTGTCTGATAAAAATAATACATATACGACTGACACAGATAATAAAGTGCCACCTGAGTTGTGTTGGCAAAAACAGCTTTCTGTTCTGTGGTGGTTGGCTCACAAATATTAATAGTTCCATCGGTGGCCACAAATCCGGCATCGAAAGCAAAAGCATCGGCTGGTTTTTGTGTCTGATATTCGGTAGCTGTAAGCAGTTTAAACGAATAGTTGAACGCACTGAATGCGGGATTGTTCCATATTTTCCCGTGATATCTCAATACTTCAATTTTGTTGTAAATTTTCTCCATATCCACTCCCGGAATAGCCGCCATTGCCGATGAGTTGAAAGTAACCGCATTCAGTGTTACTGCAGTGTTTGTGATATCCAGTAACCGGTTTCCCGATACTGTTTCGTCGGTGTTCAGTTCCAATCCGTTGTTTGGCGCTGTTGCCGAATTGGTATAAAATTTATACTCGTTCAGCGAGTAGGTATTCACAGGTATTGTTACCGAATAAATTGTTCCTGATTCGAGCGTCATTTCTTTTGTGCCGAGACCATACTCATCTCCTTTTACATACACTTTATCGGTGCCCGGAGTGAAGAATTTCGATGCAATCATATCGGCCATGTTTACCGAAAACTTTACGTTTACAGTGGTTTGCGTATTCAGATATGTGTCCAGAAACGCATGCCATGCCGTTTGTAATGCCGCCAGATTTGCATAACCAATATCGGCATAATTCATATTTTCAACAAATTTAGCCACAGCAGGCATTCCCTTGGTTTTGATGATGTAATAGGCCACAATCGACGAATAGGCATAGCCCATATCGGTATCGAACACGGTGGCAATATCGGGTTTGCCTTTTACGTCCATTACCGATTTAATCCAGTCTTTGGTGGAGAAGTTTCTGCCGAAATAGCAAGCCACGCCTTCGTTGAGCCATGCCGGAAGTGTGACTTTCGTTTTGGTGGCATTCAGGCAATGCGTATATTCATGAGCACAAAGTCCGAGCGCATCATTCATTCCCATTTTAGCTGGCGAAAGCATAATCAGCAGATTTTTTCCGTAAGCAGAACCTGTCGACCAATCGGGATTTTCGGGATAACCCTGTGCCAAATGCAATTGATTTAAATCCTTGTACAAATACATGGTCGTCTTATTGGTGGGCGTAACCTCCAAAGCACCGGTAACTATTTTGTGCAGAACTTCCATTCGTTGCAAAAAGTTGTCGATGATACTCTGATCCTGGACGTTATAAATCACCGTAAAATGGTCGGACGATTTTGCCAGATTCATATCGCCATCGTTGTAAAAAACGGTGGCAAGTTGCAAATCTTTTGCACCTATACTTATCATTCGATAGCCGTTGGAAGCAATAGGGAAATTATTTTCCAAACCTCCATTATCAGCATTTGTTGTATTTATAAGATATTTGTAGTTAAAAAGTGTATTTGCATTCATGGGAACAGTCATTGAATAGGTGTTATTCCCCATGGCTATCATGGGTTGCAATAATCTGTCGTTGGGTGCAGAACTTTTCAGAAAAACTTTATCTGTTGTCGGATTAAATTTATTCTGACTAACCATAATGGACATATCAACCGTAAATTTTATGTTCTTCAAAACGGTACCAACCGTAAATATTTTACTTACAGATGAAACCGAACTGTTTGAAACATCAGAAATCCTGATGATATAATTTGCATAAGTTACAAAAGGAGCTGACCAGTTATACAGTCCGGAAGCAGCCGGAACTGATGCTGCTATGGTACTCCAAACAACTCCGTTATTAGATGAATATTCAATTTTGATATTGCCGACTAAATTTGTAGTCCAGGCTATCGGAATGGTTGTACCCCGCTCATATCCTTTATCATCCAGAGTTCCTGTAAGTTGTAAAATCTGTTGAGTGCTTTTCGCTAAATTGAATTTTACCGGAATACTGAAACGGTTTGCCCAGCAGGTTTCGTTATGATCATCTCCGGTAAATACCTGTGTTTTCCAATTGGTGGCAGTGTAACCTTTAAACC
>Ga0116170_10006452_pt1 | contig 10279 bp, 18 predicted proteins | sample AD_JPNHW1_MetaG_FD_89797 | JGI IMG/M metagenome (GOLD analysis project Ga0116170, IMG submission 89797) | Active sludge microbial communities of municipal wastewater-treating anaerobic digesters from Japan - AD_JPNHW1_MetaG | ecosystem: Engineered > Bioreactor > Anaerobic > Digestate | place...
GGATCTCAATTCAGATACGAAATATGGCGGGATATAAAGGTCGAAGAGTACATAGTGACGGCGGATATTACAGAGTACAGACCGGAACGCAAAAAGGAAAACAGGGCGGAATTGAATTTAGAACCATTACCATTTTAAATAGGGGGAAATTATGAGCAACAATCAAGAAGCAATAAAATATGCTAAAGAAAAACTTGGTAACTGGAAAAATTTAAAGGGTGCAATATGGAAGAGAACGGGGAACGAGCGGAGACCTGAGAAGAAAACTAAATAAGGAGGGAGCTATGAAAATTACAGTTAGATGTTTTTTGATTCCAGCGGATATTACTTTTGACACCGACGATATTGAAGAGGCTATTAACAATTCTGATGCTACTCGCATTTTCTTCAAAGGCGGGCTGAGTATTGAGGTTGACAGACAGCATTATTACGCTGAAAAAGCTAAAATCACATAGTATAAGGAACTGAACAAAACAAGACCGGAACGGAAGACAAACAGGGAACAGGCTTTTCAATTGGAAAACATACCATTTTAACGGAGAAAACAATGACTAAAAACAACACGAACGAACACACTCAAATTGAATTGTTTGATGAGTCGTATAATGTTTTTGAGGTAATAGAACATTGTGAAAAACAGGCTGAATTGTCAGAAGTTCACAGCGTTATTAATATTCTGAAACAGGGTAATAGAATAGTTTGCTATGTACGCAGGGATGGAAATGTATATTCAGCGTGTACCGGCAAACCATCCGACGAAACTTGTATTTCATGGCAGTATAAAACCAGATCCGAAGCGGAAAAGACTGCACGGGAATTTTTTAATAATTATACAAACAGGAGTTTTTAAAATGAGTAAACAAAAAGCTAACCACCTTATCAGGCTGGCGAATGAAATGAAGAAAGCAGGGGCTTTATCTGCTTATGAGTACAATATTTTAATCAATAAACTGAGAAAAGCAGGGGGCACAAAATGAAAGATCTTGAAAAAAGACTGGCATGGCTCAAAGAGTTCAAAGCATGGACAGACTCCGGAGAACTTGACAAGATGATACAGGAAACAGAGGACCAGATCGAGGCACTCAAAAAAGCACTCGACGGGCTGGTGTAGAATGTGCTGCAATAATCCCTACTATTCTGGCGATACACAGGCACCGTCAAAGCAGGAATACAAAACATGTTTTAAAAACTACTTTCCGGAGGAATAAAAAAGCAGAACAGGGCGGATCTTGACGGGTCCGTCCGATTGTGTTTTTTTTTTGCAGGGGGTTTGATATGTCGATAGTTAAAAGATTTAAAATCTATTGTGACATGACCGGGCTGTCAGTATGCGATCTCTCCCGGAGAACGGGGCTGTCAAGACAGACCATTTACAGGGTGTTCCAGACAGGCGTATGCACGACTGACACGCTCGAAAAGCTCTTGGAAGTTACAGGGTTACAGATTTCAATAAAAAAAGTTGCAAAATAGTAAAAGAATGTTATTTTAAAAATGAACACCTTGAAACGGGGGTATGAATGCTTAAACTATGCGGATCATGCAGGGCTGTTGTTGTCCTTTACAGGGGCTCCAGAGAACTCAAAGAGTATCACTGCCAGAATAGAAAAAAATGGGGCCAGAAACTTGACGCTACGACGAAACTCGATACTGATATCGACGGAAACCCCATGCAGAATTGTTCTGACAGACACGAAACAACAAAAGAATTAAGGGCGAAGAATTTTGTAACTTTTGGAAAGGTGGAGGAAGGCGATGAATGTAGATAAAAAGACAATAGCAGGGCTCCTCGGAGTAACTGAAACTCATGTGATAAATCTCCGTGTGAAAGGCATGCCGTTTGAAGGCAGGGGACACGCAAAGACTTATCCGGTGCTTGAATGTATGCAGTTTTATTTCGGTGAACGGGAAGGCTCACGCAAATATCAGGAATTTCTAAACAGGGAACTGGATAAAACACAGGAGGGTTAAATGCCCGTTGCAATAAGCCGGGCTGACTCCGTTTTCGGTAAGGTCTATCCTGCGGACCTTGAATCTGTACTTGCGGAGATCCGTTCCGGAAAATGGAAGGCTGATATTGAGAAACTCAGGCGCATTCCCATTACAGCGCCAAAAGAGATCAGCGCATCGGTAAAGAAAAAACTTCCGGCTTTCACGGGCGGAGTTTACAAGACCGAACTATGCGAGAGAACCCATGCCAATATTGAAAAGACAAGAGTATTTGTACTCGATATAGATCACATAGCGGACCCGTCGGAAAAAATGCTCGATAATCCCCAGAGTATCAAAGGCTCGATCGATGATATCGGAGCGCTTGCGGATAACGGCGAGTGGATATGTCAGGTGTGTCGTGCCGCTTTCCGGTCGCCAAGCGGTGACGGGATAAAGTTCGTGTTCGTAATTGATAAGGACATTGAAGACCCTAAGGAATATAAGAGAATATGGAATTATCTGGTCAAGAAGTATGAACTCCAGTTCTTACAGTCAGTTGACCGGGCGACCTGTGATATCACAAGGCTCTGTTTCCTTTCTTATGATCCTTATATGTACGAGAACCCCGATGCTCTTATCAGATACGACGAGATAGCCAACCTCCTTGACATGTTCGATGAAGCACCGGTTGTTTCAATAACTCTTATGAATTCAAGCGACTCGGTGATCTTTACGGAAATGGCTCGCAAGTTCGAAGTCAGGCACTATCGCACATTCAGGGATATGTGTTCAGCGGCATCGAATTTAGGTGAATCAGTTCTCAATGTGTTCTATGATAATCTGCTCGGAGTGAGCAGGGCTACACTCAGCCCGGAGACTTTCAACGCTCTGAGTACAAGGAAGCAGGCATATGTCAGAAGTTTTATGGCTGAACACGACAGAGTTCCGCTTCAGTACATTCTCGATATGGCGAAGCAGTTCAATATCGACATCGCTGAATATCTTCCTGACAAGGGCAAGGGCGGAGACAAAAAGACTCCGGTATTTGACTACTCGAAACAGATCAAGGCGGTAAGGGACTGGATGAACGACAGGTTCGCATGCTGGCAGATGGGTAACGGCGTTATCACTATCCCGCAGATCGAGAAGAAGAAATACTACAATATCTCTCAGGACGAACCGACGGCGGACTCTTCACTTAATACAGCATCAGTTCAGAAGCGTACGGACTTTCAGGCGTATATGCAGAATCGCAAGCTCCATTATATTAATGAAAAGGGCGAGGATGCGAGCTATCTTTATTATGACCTGTGGTGGAACAGCCCGGACAGAAGGAACTGCAATTCAATGATCTGCTATCCTGCTAAGGACATTCCGAGAACTACCGTGAATGCATGGACGGGATTTAATGTTGACCCTGACAAGATGAAAAGAGTTATCGAGAAAGAGGATGTGTTCGAACCTGTGTGTCAGCCTGTCCTTGATTTTATCAAGCACACGATATGCTCAAGCGATCCTGAATCGAATAAGTTCGTTCTTGACTGGCTCAGTGAAATGCTCCAGAATCCCACACCTGCCAACAAGCCGGGCGTAGCCCTTGTTCTAAGATCCACGGAGATGGGGACAGGGAAGGGAACATTCAGCACGATAGTCAGAGATCTCATAGGACCGGTACACGCCGTTGAACTCGGAGACACAAAGAACGCCTTCGCAACATTCAATAGCATAATGGAGAACAAGCTCCTTGTAGTTCTTGATGAAGCGGTTTTTGCCGGTGATAAGAAGGTCATCAAGGAAGTCATGGGACTTATCACAAGACCGACGATCACTATCAGACCGCTGTTCATCAATCCGTACGACACCGATAACCCGAGCAGGTTCATCATCATGTCCAACGACGAGCATACTGTTTCAGTCGCTCCTGATGATAGAAGATTTTACACAGTCGAAGTCAACGGCTCAAGGAAGGACGATTTCAAGTATTTCACAGGGTTGAGATACTGCATGGCGAACGGCGGGAAGGAGAGTCTTTTCAACTATCTTATGAATCGCAAGGTCGCAAGAGAGGATCTGTCCACAAGGAGCCACAGGAACGAGGCTACATTGAGTCAGGTCAGACAGTCATTCGATGCGTTCGACAACTGGATAGTGAGCCTTCTCGAAAGACAAAGCATCTCCTGCGGATTCGATACGGTCATCAGATTGAGTTCAGAGACGGGAACTGAAGTGACCGTAGACCAGATGTATCAGGACTATATGCGTCGATTCGGGAACGCTCAGAGATTCAACAACCCGAATACATTCGAGAAAAGGCTGAAGTCAATGGGTGTAGCCAAAGTATCCAAGAGAGTGTTCATTGAGAAAGAGAACAGAATAGCTGTGATGTGGGAACTCAAGGCATTGAACAAGATAGCCTCCGAGAACCCGATCTATGCTCCGGACGGCTGGCAGCCGATAACGATGAAAGATTTCTTCAGAGGCAGCAATGAACATAACTCTAACTGAAACACAGAGATACGCCGTCAACCTCGGGAAGAAGATAATTCACGAGTACGGGTTTGTGTATTACACAATGGAGCAGAGGACAGGCAAGACATTCACAGCGTTTGCAACCTGTGAAGAGCTTGGTCACAGGTCGATACTCTTTATCGGGAAGAAGAAGAATATCAATGATATCAAAGATCAGGCTCAGGCTTTCCCGGAACTCAAGGTCAAGGTGATAAACTATGAATCAGTTCACACAATATCCGATCTTGAACAGTTCGATGTTGTCATCATCGATGAAGCTCACAATCTCGGAACATACCCGAAGCCTTCTTTGAGATGGCAGAAAGTAAGGGCAAAAACTCAGGGACGCAGGATGATATTCCTTTCCGGAACCCCGACTCCTGAGTCATGGTCAACGATCTTCTATCAGTTGAGACTTTCGGACAGCTGTCCTTTCAGGGAGGAGAACTTCTACCGCTGGGCTGACAAATATGTCAATGTAAAGAAGATGGAACGCAGGGGCAGACCCGTAAATGATTATTCCGGAGCCAAGATCAAGGAGATACAGAAGGTCATTGCAAAATATCAGGTAGTGGTATCTCAGTCCGAAGCCGGATTCAAGACAGTTATCGAGGAGGAGGTCCTTCCGGTCAGAATGTCAGGATACACAAAGCTCGCTTATGATCTCATGATGAAGAACACATTCATAATATTCAAGCGTAATGATGTAGCCGTGATGGCCGATGAAGCGGCGGCCCTTCTCCAGAAATGCCATCAGATCGCCAGCGGAACATTAAAGAACTTGAAAGATTATTACATCATGGACAGGTCGAAAGCTCAGGCGATCAAAAAGGATGCCATGCTCAAGGGTTTGAATAAGTTCGCTATTTATTACAAATACATAGCAGAAGGGAGGATGCTGACTGAGACATTCGGTGATCTCGTTTTTACCGATGACATGAAATTTAATGCAGCAGAAAGAGGTGTGTTTGTATCTCAGGTTCAATCTGGAAGGGAAGGCGTGAACCTTTCCACCTGTGATGTTATCTACATGTTCAACATTGACTTTGCATGGCTGAGCTATTCCCAGACAAAAGATAGAGTCCAGCACAAGGATAGAACGGTGACTCCGAAACTTATATGGGTCTTCGGCGACTGCGGCATCGAGGCAAAGATATACGAACAGGTGATGAAGAAAAAGAACTTTACAACAAGACATTTCAGGGGGATAAGATGATTAGAAATATAATTGAAAGAATAAAAGACTGGTGGTATCTCAGAAAAATGAAACCGTATTATTTATCTGACAAGGAACAGGTAAAGTTGTTTGGTGGAATACCTTATTTTTTGAAGAAGGAGAAAGACAGATGACTACTCCGGCACAGAAAATACAGCAGAAGATAAAGGAATATGTCAGAGAGAAGGGGTATGATTATGTCAAGATCATGTCAGCTTCCAGAAGAGGACAGCCAGATATCCAGATAGTTATATGTTCGGATACTTTCTACTTCGAAGTGAAGTCGGAGAACGATACCTTGAAAAAAGCTCAGGAACTTGTTCATTCTGAATTAAATAAAAACAAAACCGTATGTTTTGTTGTAAATTCATTTGAAGATTTTCTTGAGCAGTTTCAGGAAGTTGAAAAGATGTACGCTGAACAGTTAAAAATAAACTTGACAAACAGTTTTAAAAATGGTAGATTCAGTACATACAGCAATAGCGCTGATGTTTTTTTAAGTAAACTCAAGTAAAGGAGAGTATCATGAAGTGTGATGTAAAAGCAAAGATCGTTAAGTGGACCGCAGAAGAAGAAGGAAAATGGGGAAAGATCGTAGTTGCAGTTCCGACCGGGAAGTGGGATTCCGAGACAAGGTCGCTTGTTCCGGCAGAGGACCTGTTCGAATGTTTCGTCGGCAAGAATGTTCTTGACAAGGCGATAGCGTGGGACAAAGGAACTGAAAGAAATGTAAGCATTGAGATCCACGGCGAAGAGTTCAAGAAGAACAACGGCACGGAAGGCTATTCTGCGAAATGTTCCATATTCAGGATCGAACCTGCTGAAGAAAAAGAGAACCCGTTCAAGAAACCGGCTCCGGAGGCAACCAAAGGGAGATTTTAATATGAACATATACGAAAAGATAAACAAACTGAGGATGGATTTCCTCTCCAAAGAGGTTAAGAAGACCGGATACAACAGCTTCAGCAAGTTCTATTTCTTTGAGCTGAAGGACATTCTTCCGGTCGCTCTTCCTCTGTGTAAAGAACTCGGCATTACAACCATCACAGGGTTTGAGAAGAACGACTTCGGCATTCATGCCAAAATGATCGTCGTGAATACCGAGAAAACGGATGAGACCATCGAACTTTTTTCAGCGGCAGGAACGGCGGACCTCAAGGCCTGCCACGATATTCAGAATGTCGGTGCTGTTGAAACTTATCACAGACGCTACCTCTGGACAGCTCTTCTCGAACTCACGGAACATGACGAGATAGATCTTACAAGCGGAATCGAAGAGCCGGAAGACGAGAAAAAGCAGACTACAAAGAAACAGAAACCCGAGATCAAGACTCCTCCGGTGACTGCTACTGCAAAGACTGAAGCACCCAAGACTGAGACAAAGCCTGAACCTGCCCCTGCAAAGGAAGAACCGAAACCTGCCGATTCAGTAGATGCCACAAAGAACTACCGTATCCACTTTATGAAAGAACTCAACAAGACCGGTCAGCTCAATGATGCAATGAACTACATAAGGAAGACTTACGGTGAGGTGTCCACATTCACGGTTGCAAAGATGAAACAGATCCTTGCGGAGATGATGGCGTTCAAACCCGATGCAGGAATTACAATAGACTAAGGAGAAGATAATGAAGAAAAGAACAAACTTGCTTGACCAGATCAGAGCATTAACAAGAGCAATTTTTACCAGAAAGCAGAACGGACTCGGAAGTAAAAAACTCAAACAGACTCTTAATAGAAAGATTGTGAGAATGAGAGAACTGAGTCTTGCAAACTATGAAAATCATAAAAGTATGCCGAGGTGTGTCGGCACCAAGCTGAGAAGAAAACTTCTCAGAAGAAAAGCTGGACTTGGTCATAAATGTTATGTTTAAGGAGAATTAAATGTTTGATGTAAAAAAAGAAGTGCTATTCGATGAAGTGAACCATATCTATACCGACCCATCCGATAATGCCGCTATACCGTCAACGACAAGGATAATGTCCCTGCTTGATCTCTCCGGAGACTACTCCTCTGTCCCCAACATACAGTGGTACGCAGATAGGGGAACTCTCACTCACTACGCTCTTGAGATGTACGCTCAGACCGGAGACAAGGAAACTGCCGTTGAACTTGCGAAGGCTAAAGCGTCAGAGATCGCCCGTGCATCATTTAAAAGAATGACGGCTGAAGGGACAGAGCTGAAATTCAAGGAAGCTCTCTGGAAGGATGCCGAAGGGTATTTTGAGTCAGGCGTGAAGTTCATAACCGACAACTCGGTGGTCATCCTTGATACCGAGAAGCAGTTCCTTAACAACATTGAAGGCAGGCGTTACGCCGGAACAATAGATGTTGTAGCTGAACTCAACGGTGCAAAATACCCCATTGACTGGAAGACATCAAAGGACTGCGAGAAGGAGTCCTACTATCTTCAGCTCGGTGCTTACGCCGAAAAACTTGATACGAACGCAGGAGGTATCATAAGACTGCACGAGGACGGCTCGGTAGCCGATATAATCACGGTTGACATTCTCAAATACAGGGACAGATTCAGAAAGCTCCTTGAAATATTCTATGATGCCGAACTCACCGATGAAGCCAAGAGAGCGAAAGCCAAGTCAGTATGTTTTGATTCGGTCCAGCTTGATAAAGAGAAAGCGGTGAAGCTGGCGTCGCTCGATGCCGAGGCGAAGAGAATAAAGAAGGAGATGGACGACCTGCGTGAAGAGATCCAGTCATCGCTCAACGAGCAGAGCGGATTCTATGAGGATGACGCTGTAAAGGTAGGACTGACCTTTACACCTGGTACCGAGTCGGATGATGTTGACTACAGCTCTATAGCCGAAGAACTCAAGAATCACCTTCTTACTTTGGCATTCTCCGTTGATAAGATCAACCAGATATACAGGAACAATACCACGAAAAAGACCAGAGCCGGAAGCTACAGACTTTCCGTGAAGGTATTCGAGGGCCCGAAGGTGAACTCCAGACCAAAGAAGACAAGAGAGAAGAAAGAGAAGGCAGCCATAGACGCAACCCCTGAACCTGTAAAGCAGGAGCCTGTAAAAGAACCTGTGAAGCAGGAAGCTCCGGTTACGGAAGCTCCGGCAGAGAACCCGTTTAAAACAGGCAGACCCGGAATGAAGGAAGTCGAGTTGGTTCTCAAGTCAAAAGGCTTTTCAGAAGCTCTCATAGAAATGTTCTGGGTGAACTGTGAAGGTCTTAACCAGTTGCGCAGGGATTGTGACGAGTTCGACATGGCGTTTGCTCTTGAGCTTGCAAAAACATCGACAAAGGAGATCCTTGAACAGTACCTTAAAGATTCAAAGGAGGGAAAGATATTATGACGATATCGAGTAACGAGAAGGCTTATGTAGTCCGTAAACGCAGAAACTTCTCCTATTCAGATATGGCTAAGACGCTGGGGGTAAAACCCCAGCGTTACGGTCTATATGAAAGAGGGGAGCTTGTGAACAGACAGGCTGACGGGATAGCTGATATCCTTTTCACGATAGAGACCGGTGCGTTTCCGATGACGCTCAGGGAGAAACTTCTGGTAATGAGATTGAGACACGGTGAGTCGCTTTTTGCAATATGCCCTTCCGGTGTATTCTGGAATTTTATTTCAGGGCAGGGGTTCAAGAAACATTCAGCTTATTTCAATCTTATCGCATCAATGAGCAAGGGTCTTATAAATCCGGAGGAAAGCAATGGAAAGAAACTGTAACTTCTGCATGAACTGTCTTGAGTCTGAAGACACTGAAGGATCTATCACATTCTATACACACTACTGTGCAGTTTCAGGTGAAAGACTCACGGGCGGCATGCTCCGTGAATGCAATGACTTTACACAGAAGGAGTCCTAAATGAAGAAAGAGATGTTAGAACTGGCAAGGAAGAAAGGGGTTACTGTGAGAATGTCCAGCCTGACACAACAGGATCGGAGCTTAAAAAGATTGTGATGAAACCAGCTAACATTTACACACGCACCTGTGGAGAGAGACGAAAATGAAGAGTAAAACAATAGGAGGGTTTTAATTATGAGCAAAACAAAAATTGAATGGTGTGATTGGACATGGAATCCCGTGTGGGGTTGTCTGAACAACTGCCCTTACTGTTACGCTCGGTCAATTGCAAAGCGATTCGGGAAACAGATTTGCGGGCGTGATGATTTTCAGCCTACTTGGATTGAAAAGAACTTCCAGAAACCGATTCCGAAAAACGCAACGCATATATTTGTCAATTCAATGTCGGATGTTGCGTTCTGGAAAGATGAATGGAAAGTACGAGTTTTTGAAAAAATTAGACTTCATCCAGAATTAAAGTTTTTATTTCTTTCTAAAAAACCGATAAGAAAAATGAGTGTCCACAATTTGAAAAATGCCTATATTGGAAACACAATAACAAATCAATATGATTGCGATTATCACAACGAAATGTATGCTTATATGTTGGATTTTATTTCTATTGAACCAATACATGAAAAATTAGATTTAAAAGGATATGAACATTTAAAACAACTCATTGTCGGTGCTGAAACAGGAAACCGCAAGGGAAAAGTAATTCCAAAAGCGGAATGGATTGAAGAAATTAGAATTTTCTGTCAATCGAACGGAATCAAATATTTCGAGAAAGAAAGCCTGAGA
>Ga0116170_10006453_pt1 | contig 10279 bp, 6 predicted proteins | sample AD_JPNHW1_MetaG_FD_89797 | JGI IMG/M metagenome (GOLD analysis project Ga0116170, IMG submission 89797) | Active sludge microbial communities of municipal wastewater-treating anaerobic digesters from Japan - AD_JPNHW1_MetaG | ecosystem: Engineered > Bioreactor > Anaerobic > Digestate | place...
CTTGAGCTCTTCTGAAGAAAGAAGTTCAGTGACCATATCTCTGAAAAGTCCGCTTGTGATTCTCGGAATTGCTGCAACGACTTGAAGCTGTGTCGTTCCTTCATAAATATTTGTGATCCTCGCATCTCTGCTAAGTCTTTCGACCTTAAAATCCTTCATGAAACCGCATCCGCCGTGTATCTGAACAGCATCATAAGCAGTCTTATTCGCCATTTCCGTGGCAGTGAACTTGGTAAGCGGAGTAAGGAAATCCGCTTTTGCAGTCCAGGCTTTAAGCTGGTCACGCACATTTTCACCGTGTTCCGCCTTCCTTTCATACATATCCATATAATCAACTGCAAGGGATGTGTGATAAAGGAGAAGCCTGGTCGTTTCAATCTCCGCCTGCATATCGGTAAGCATCTGATATACCGCAGGAAAATGAACGATGGCTTTACCAAACTGTGCTCTTTCATTGGCATATCTGACAGCTTCTTCATAAGCTGCCTGGGCAATTCCCATTGCCTGTGCTGAAACGGCAAGACGGGCACCATTCATAAGGCTCATTACATATTTGATAAGTCCGAACCTTCTTTTTCCGACAAGTTCACATTCGCCCATATTGAATTGAAGTTCGCAAGTCGGTGACCCGTGAATTCCATGCTTATGCTCAATTCTTCTGATTATCATGTTGCTGTCACGGTATCTTTCATAAAGGAACATCGAAAGTCCGCGACCGTCTTTTGTTCCGTCTTCGCTTCTTGCAAGAACAAGAGAAATTTCACCACAACCGTTCGTTATAAATCTTTTCACACCGTCAAGATACCACTTTCCGTCTCGTTCGATTGCTTTAAGCCCGACAGCCTGAAGATCGCTTCCTGCATCGGGTTCGGTAAGAGCCATTGAACCGCTCACTTCACCTGAACAGAACTTGGGAAGAACACGATTTTTCTGTTCTTCAGAGCCGAATTTGTAAAGTGTTACAGCAATATCCTGCAAACCGAACAGATTCATAAGACTTGCATCAGCCTGAGAAACCATTTCAACAATTATATTGTTCACAATTACAGGCATATTCAGTCCGCCATATTTTCTCGGGAGAGTTCCACTCATGTATCCTGACTGAGCCAGTATTTTCATGTTTTCCTGAGTTTCAGGAGCCCAGCTTACGGCACCGTCATGAAGAGAAGCACCTTTTTCATCAACAGCTTCAGCCCTCGGAGCTATGAACTCTTCACAGATACGGCCTGCATTATCAAGAGCAAGCTGATACCATTCATATGCTTCTTCAAGGTTTTTCGGAGCGGCTCCTGACTGATCAGTAAAATTATTTTCAAGATATTCAACGATCTTTTTTATATCGACCTGATTTAAGTAGAATTTTCTATTTTCGCTGTAAAAACCGGACATTATCCTTCCTCCCTCAGGTATTTAATCATAACTGGAATAATTTCTTTCAGATCACCGACGATGCCCATGTGAGCCACGGCAAAGATCGGTGCGTTGGGGTCTTTGTTTATCGCGATTATCTTTTTCGATTCTTCCATTCCGGCTCTGTGCTGGATTGAACCTGAAATGCCGCATGCAATATAAAGTTTGGGTCTGACAACTGAACCGGTCTGACCGATCTGTCTTTCCTTTTCAGCAAAACCGAAATCTACAGCGGCTCTGCTTGCTCCGACCTCAGCACCAAGAACTGCGGCAAGCTGTTCAAGAAGTCTGAAATCCTCTTTACTGCCGACACCGGCACCGCCTGCAACAATAGTTTGTGCAGAATGGAAATTAACTTTCGAAATTTTAGGAATTATCTCAAGGAATTCATTTCTTATCCACTCTTTATTGAATTCAGTCTTGAATTCTTCGATTCTGATGGGTTTGTCTGTCTTTTCTTCAGGCAGAAGCATTACGCCTTCTCTTACAGTTGCCATCATCGGCCTGTGGTCGGGTGTTATGATCGTTGCAAGAATATTTCCGCCGAAAGCAGGTCTGACCTGAAAAAGTATCTTCCCTTTATCCTTGTAATCATCAATATGAAGCTGTGTACAATCCGCAGTAAGCCCTGTCTTAAGTGTCGAAGCGACAAGCGGAGCAATATCTCTACCGGTGTGAGTTGCACCGAAGAGAACTATTTCAGGGTTTTCATGTTTTATCATTGCACAAAGAATATGTTTCATTGCTGTAGACTGAAGATTTTTCAATGCAGGATTTTTATAAAAAAGCACTCTGTCGATTCCGTATCTGAAAAGTTCGGCATAGTCCGTGGGAAGTTCGTCACCCGCAAATATTCCGACAACTTCTCCATTCAACGGTTTAACAAGAGTGTTTGCTTTCCATGCAAGTTCGACAGTGACATTGCGAAGTTTTCCTGTATGAAAATTTTTCTCAATAAAAACAACAGATTTCATGATTCCACCTCAACATAGTCTTTCATAATGTCACGGATGAGGCTCTTTATTCCTTCGTTCTCATTGCCGTAGAATTTAAGATCGCCGCCCGTAAGAGTTATGCTTTTGATATTATGCACTTTTGTAGGGCTTCCCTTAAGTCCGCACCTTTCGTCATCAAGTTTCAGATCATCATTTGTTATCAGCGGAATGATCCTGCCCGATTTTTGCGCATCTTCCAGCTTTTCAGCAGTGAAAGCAGACGGAATGTCGCTTTTAAAATGTCTCAGCATTTTTGATGCATTCGGATATCTCGGCATATTCACAGAAGATGTAACGGTCATAAGGACAGGGTAATGCGCTTTGATAATTTCAGTCTGATATTCGCCGTCTCTTTCAACAATGGCGTAACTACCTGTTATTTCTCTTATTCCTGAAACATAAGTGATCTGGTTCATATCGAGTTTTTCAGCGACTTGCGGACCGACCTGAGCGGTATCACCATCGATAGCCTGCCTTCCTGCAAGAACGATATCGGCTCCGCCAAGCAGTTTAATCGCTTCCGAAAGAACGAACGAAGTTGCAAGAGTATCAGCCCCTGCATATTTACGGTCGCTGATAAGATAAACTTTATCTGCACCCATGAAAAGTGAATGTTTCAGCACATCCACAGCTTTTGCCGGACCCATTGAAATTACTGATACTTCACAATCGCCGACAGTATCCTTTATGGAAAGCGCCAGTTCAAGCGCATTAAGGTCCTCAGGATTGAAAACAGCAGGAAGGATCGCTCTATTGACGGTCCCGTCATCTTTCATTGCATTTCCGGTAATGTTTGCAGTGTCCGGCACTTGCTTAGCTAACACCTTGATTTTTAACATCTTTTTTACCTCCAGTCAAAGTCAGAACTGACATGTCAGTCTAGTAATATCAGAAAACTGTTTTTAAGTCAAATATAAAACTTTCTTGATTTATGACACTCGGGAATAATAATGGTGGGAAGCAACTTGCGGAGGTTCGAAAGAATGGCTATTTTAAAAAATAACGGTTTGAAATATCTTCTGGCATATCTGTTCTTTCTATCTGTAACTACAACGAGGTTCTTTTTTGAAGCTCATTTTGCAAACTTTGTAGATAAAGAGAATCTGATTTTTCATCATCACTACTGGTTTCTTTTTGTTTTTCTGCTGTTTCTTATTAACTTCAGATATTTTCTGGGACTTCATCCTTCAAGATCTTGGTGGATGGCTTTTTGCAGTCCTGTTATTCTTCTACCCTTAATATACAATCTTATTTTTAGGGGTGGAAGTCTTGTAAAATTTAATTATTTAAGTGCTCTGGATCTTCCGAACTATTTTAAAGATATTGCAACTTTTATGATATTTTCGCAAAAGAACAGACCTATTGCTATAGAGCTGATAATAATCACTTTATCTATATTTCTATTTTCACTTTTTATTACAAAAAAAACCGTCAGAAGTATTTTGTGCGCTTTATCATGTTATCTTTCTTTGATGATATTTGCCGGCACCGGTCTGATTGCTCCTCATAAACCCGAATTCACTTTATTAGTGCTTTCAACATCTTTGAAATTGCAGAATTTTATGTCATTCCTTTATTTCTTTGCGGCGATGATCGCAGCTTTAATACTTTTCTTTGAAGAGATTTCAGATTTTCTCAGGGAAAAAAAACGGTTTATGTCGTTCATTACACTTTTCAGCAGTTTTTTTATAAGTATGCAGTTCATGCTGACATCGCCTTCAATAACAGACCGTATTTTCATGATTCCTCATTCACTGCTGTTTTCAATTCTTATAACAGTAATGATCTTTTTGAAAAAGCAGTATGCCCTCAAAGCGCTTCTTATCGTCCAGACGGCATTTTCCATGGGAATTATTCTGCGTGCTTTTTCCTAGAAGCTGAACAGCCCGGATATTATTTTAAGGAATCAGATGCAAGTTTTTTCCACGCCGTACAGATATGTCCTTTGTCCCAGCAATTGAAGAACAGCTTGCCATTGCCGTTGTCAAACCAGTAATAGAGTATCGGTTCTGCTTTTGGTTTTTTATTTTAATTTCATTTTAAGCATAAGCACACAAACAAAATAAATAAATGCGCTGAATGCCATTATAGAAGAAAGTCCTGAAATTATAGTAAGAATATAAAAAAGAAAAAATCCCATAGCTGATCCAAAAGTATCAGCAGCCAGATATTTAAAAACGGTTTTCTCATCTGACATTTCAAAAGCTTTTGGAAAAACTGTCCCCATAAAAAATCCGGCAGGAGCGATAGAGAATGCTATCCATGTAATTTTTGAGTAATAGGAAATATTATTAAGTTCAGATGTCATTATCAGAAGAATGGCAAAGGAGAAAACAATTGCCGGAATAATTATTTTTGGATGGATCTTTTTATAAAAAATGTTTCCTAAAGCTCCAAAAAAAGTAAACACGCCAAGAGTGATTGCAGTTGTTTCAATAAATCCACCTAACCATGACCGGTAAACATTTATTATAAAAAGTTCAACCATTATGTAAGCTGTTCCAATAAGTGAAAAAATTGTAGTTTCAATGATTTTTTTTGAAAAGACAATAAAGAAAACAACCAGCAGACATGTAACACCAAAGAGAATTAGAAGCGGAATCATCTGAGAATAATTTTCAAAAAAGAGTAGAGGTCTTCTATCTGTAATACTTTTTCTTTTTGATATTTCATTTGAAGAATATTTTTCATTTGTAGTTTCTTTGATTTTAGAAAGACGGGAATTCATAAATGTTCGCCAGTTTTCAATTTTTGAAATATCCTTGGACGCAACTAGATAATTAAATGAGAATTTAATCGGTCCATTTGCAATACCTTGCCATACGCCATAATAAGTTCCTTCCGGTAAGCTTTTAATAAGCCCTCTTGTCGATGCTATTTCATTTGTATGAAGTGCTATTAAAACGCCATCTTTTTCAAGATGGTTAAAAGTTTTCATTACTCCTTCATTAGTGTATAAATAATGTTCCATGCTGAAAAAAAGTCGATGAGAAAAACCAACGGTAAAATCTGTTCCCTCATATATGATGGTGTTGAATTTTCTGTCAGTTTGTTCAAGATAAGCTCTTCCTTCTCCGGAGTATGTTTCTACTTTGTTATAAATATTTCCATTGTATTTTGAAAGATTTCCTTTTAAGTATTCAACTACAACAGGGTCTAATTCAACAGCAGTAATTTCGGAAACATTTTTTAATGAAAGCAGTCCGTGTGCGCCTCCTGTTCCGATCAAAAGCACCTTGCCGTAAATATTTTCATATGCAATGTGTCTGAAATCAAAATCTTCATATCCATTCGGAGATGTCATCCATTGTTGTTTTCCATTGTAAATTCCGGCCAGTTTGTCACCATCAAATTCAACAAAATCGACTCTGGAATAAGGCGACCATTTACCGCCCAGCTGTTTAGTGGGAGTTACATTAGCCCAGAGATTGACAAAGTCGCTATATTTAAAGAACAGCATATCATCATTGAGTAACGGTGCTATCAAAAAGGAACAGCCAATTAACAACACCCACTTTCTTCTAATTGAAAGAAAAAGAGGAATGACAGTCATTAAAAAGAGTACGGGAATCAATCCTTTGTTGAGTAGAAGCAGATTTGTCGTATAGTATCCAATAAAAAAAGCTAATGCGCTTCCTGCTATTAGCCACTTAAGTAAATGGGGAGTCCTCTTTGAAGTTTGATAAAAATATATTCCTGTGGTGATTCCAATTAAAATAGTCGGTATAGAAATAATTATTAAAGTAAGTGTAACATAGTTGAACAATCCACCTGGAATAAATTTCTTTGATAAAAAAAGTAAAATTAAGAACAGCGAGGGAATAATACCGCAAAGAAAAAGAATCAATTTGTACTGTCCTCTGAAATATTTTGAAATTGCAATCCCAAGTCCGGAAAAAAGAATTGAAAGAGCAGCTATAAGTGAAATCAGAAACAGCATAGAAAACGGGAATACAAATGGAAAAATTCTAATAGATGCCACTTGGAAAAGAGCCGAGATAAAAGAAGTGAGTATCCCGCCGAAAAGCCAGAAAAGGGATTCGTCTTCTATGGATTTTCTTAAATTCATGAGGCCTCCCAATATTTTCTTAAATTTAAAATCTAATATCTATTTCTTCTTAAAAGTACCATGGGATCTGCAAAATCATATAAATATACTTGTTCAATAATCTTTTCTCAATCTTTTCTCATTATTTTTAGTATTGTGTGCTTTTCCAATAAATACCTCTTTATTCTGCTTTTTTGTTCGAATATATTTTTTACTAATTGCGAAACTTTCACTTTTGGGAGAGTGTCCATGATTTCATTTTTTTTCAGGCTTTTACGGTAAGGACTTGATGGCGAGTTTTTTCCACGCCGTACTGATATGTCCTTTGTCCCAGCAGTCAAAGAACAGCTTACCATTGCCATTGTCAAACCAGTAGTAGAGTATCGGTTCTGCTTTAAACATAGTGTTTTTCAGCCATGCTCCGGCTTTTGCAAGTGTTTCAGATTGTTTTCCTGAGCAATTTATCAGAAGTATAGCCGCAGATGTCTCAATAATGGAATTATTCCAGCTGCCGTTTTCAGTTTGAGTCTGCTTCAGATAAGAAAGACTTTTTTCAATATTTCCGGAAAATTTCTCACCAAAGAGTGCAAGAAATCTTACAGCATAATAGGAAGGTATTGTAAAAGAAGGAAACCACCGTCCGTCCCATTTTCCATCATCAGTCTGATTGGAACTTGTATATTTTGCAGATGCTTCAATCTCATTGGCAAATTTTTCAGGATCGACTTTGTACATTAAATAAGCGATGTGGGCAGTAGTTTCAACAGAACATCCTTTCCAATAATCAGCTCTTCCTCCATTAACTGTGCGAAAGCAGCCGTTATCACTATCATAGAATTTTTCACTTAACGCTGAAAGTGCCTTTAATAAAATGTCTTTGTCAACTCCTGATGCCAGAAGACCTTCAATTACAAGAGCGGAATCCTCAGATGTGACACCGTATTTTTTATGATATTCCCAAAGACCGTCGCGGTTTGCAGAAATAAGTTTTCTTGCAAGTTTCATGTCGGGTCCGGCGGCAAGAAGCAGTCCGTAGTATGCGATATTTCCTTCATCCGCAATTTGTCTGAACTGAGGAGATGTTTCATTTATATTGTAAAGTGAACATCTGGTGAGAGACTCGTTTGAATCAAAAAGTTCTGAGTCGCTCATTTCTTTCTGAACCGGAAATTCAACATTTTGTACAGGTTTGTTACAACTGTAAAAGACAGCAATACACAAAATTGTAATAAATGGTGTCAAACGGGATTTTTTATTCATTTACTGCTCCTGAGTTGTTTCTTTACCGATTCTGCCGCAAATCTTCCGCTTTGTGCCGCAGCCAGCATACCGTAAGGCATCATGTACCGTTTGTCCAGAAAAGTGTAATCCCCTGCAAGAAATACATTTTCTGATGTTTTTAACCATGCCTGATTGTATCCGGAATAGGTTTCTGTTGATATTATCGTGCCGAGATCGTTCCATCTATGACCATCGGAAAACAGTATGTCGCTATCTTTGATCTTACCTATGCCCATTGAATTGAGCTCGGTTTTTGTAAGAGTTATAATTTCATTGATGTTTTTTCCGGTCAGTTTTTTTGCCTGATTCGAAACATAATAAACTGTGAGAATACGGATATCTCCTTTTATGCGGCTCTGAAACACGCTATTAAAAGAATTTTCAGCAGTTACGATATAGCTGAAGGGAAGAAGGTCAGGCTTTTTTATTCCTAAAACAACTACAATTCCTTCTCCATATTTCACATTTGAAAGGAATTCTTTAGACTCGGGACTGATATTCCGGATAATTTTATCGGCAACTGTTGCAGGCGTAGCAACAATAGCTTTCCTGGCATAAATAGTCTTTTCATTGTTATCTGACTTAATGATGATTTGTACTTTTGATCCGTCATCAATAACTGATGTTACTTCCGCACCTGTCATTATCTTCGGATTCGCATGTTCTGAAAAAGCGATTATAAGATCGCTGTTGCCTCCGGAGTAATGACTGGTGTTAAACCGTATGAATGCGTCGGAAAGTCTGCCCGGCATATAATCTGAAGGATCGCCGGGATGGATCAAGTTGAAAAAAGCGGTCAGAATCTTTCTGATATCTCCGGGAAAATCATTTAAAGAGATGTTTCCAGTCCCGCTGCGTTCGGCAGATGCCTGCTCAATTTTGGAAACAACGGTCTGGTCTTGAGTAAATTTCGAAACTGCTTCGGAAACATTCCTGCCTAAATAAGTTTTGCCGCCTGATGAAAATCCAATGTTGTCAGGTTCATCTATCATCGGCTGTTTCGGTATGCCGGATGGAAGCATTGTTGATGAGTAACCGAAAAGAGCCCCGAGTTCATAAGGGGTATCATTCCAGTATTTTGTCCAGACTCTTCCTCCAAGGCGGTTTTCTTTCTCAAGTAAGACAACATTCAGATCTTTGAGTTCGTAGGCGGCAGACATTCCTGCCAGACCTCCGCCGATTATTGCCACATCGTAATCTGGATGAACCTGTTTTGAACATCCGGAAAAAATTATTACGACAAAAAAAATTAAAAGGCACGAATAATGGTTACACATCGTTTAATCCCGTATTTATTGAATCTTTTCATAAAGAATGATAGATAAAACTATTGTTTGCAGTCCCTTTCATTGCACTCACCGTCACCGCTTGGATCTTCTGAAGCTACATCGCAAATACCATTTTTGTTCAGATCCCAGCATGCAACAGTAACAGGTCCGCCACTTGCTTCGGCATTCCATTTGAAGTTGTCAATAAGAACAAGCGAATCATACTGTCTGTCCGATGTGTCCCAGATTATAAAACGCAGAGTTATTATCTCTCCTGGAACTACAGGCGCAGTTGTTGTGAGCCATTTTGTGGCTCCCGCATAGTATTTTTCTTCAGTGCAGTTGCCCCATGTCTCTGTTTCGTTGCAATATTTCAAGTTATAGCCTGTTCCGGCAAGTGGACCAGTCAGGTCGGGACACGGATATCCTGTTTTTGCATCGCATACTGTAAAGAACTGATTCGTGTTTACGCTGATATAATTTCCGGCTGAATCAAAACTTATGTTCTTGTCAGCTGGAATTGCTGTTTCTCCAACTCCGGGAGTCCAGGTTGTATCAAGCATGGTAATAAAGAAATCATTGAACGCCGAACATGTGTACAGCCAGTATTCCTGAGAGAAGAATCTGAAATCAAAAGAAAAGCTGTTTGCATTTGTCGGCACTTTCAACTGGACTTTTAGCATTACAGAATCATTTGCACCGCTTCCTGTCAGACATCCGGCTTTGGTTTCCGGAAGACCGCCACTGTGAGCTGAGATAAAATCTGCCGGCGGATTTCCGTCATTATATCCTATTCCTGACCCTGAAGACTCTTCATTTGTGCATGATGAAGCATTGCAGGTTATTCCCGTTGTCGCATCTGTATCACTTGAAGCCCGTGCTCTTCCTGTTGAAAGAACTGCAAAATTATCACCAAAAATAGGATTGTTCGAAGTGTCTGTTCCAAAATTAGTTTTAACTGCGTATTGTCTATAATCGACTGCTCCGGAACCGCTGGCTCTTGTAATTACAGGTGTTCCATAAATGCCCCATGAATTTTTTCCGGCATCGTGAACCTGACATATATCCATAGCATTTAGAAGATTCAACGCTGTAACTCCAGATGTAATATTTGCTCCGGTTGAACAACCAGCTCTTGCTTCGTCAACAGAACTGTTACAATCGTTATCTACAGTATCACCTTCAAATTCGACCGCTCCAGGGTTGACTATTGTCGGTTTAGCACAAATTAATTCATTGTCACAGCAGTCTCCGGAGCATGTTGTCCACAGATCTCC
>Ga0116170_10006454_pt1 | contig 10278 bp, 4 predicted proteins | sample AD_JPNHW1_MetaG_FD_89797 | JGI IMG/M metagenome (GOLD analysis project Ga0116170, IMG submission 89797) | Active sludge microbial communities of municipal wastewater-treating anaerobic digesters from Japan - AD_JPNHW1_MetaG | ecosystem: Engineered > Bioreactor > Anaerobic > Digestate | place...
AGCGGTTTGTATTCGGTCTTAATCTTTTCCATAATCACCGAAATGGCTTTATCCAGCTGGTCGTCGGTGCCCATGTATTCGCGGTAGGGATCGTTGTCGATTACGATGTCGGGATCGACCCCATGGCCTTCGATAATCCATTTGCTCTCTTCCGAAGAGTAGGAGGCAAATTCGGGTTTGCGCAGGTCGGCGCCATCGATAAACGGCAGAGAACCGCTGATGCCAACTACGCCACCCCAGCTGCGGGTGCCAATTACGGTTCCCACGCCAAACCGTTTAAATCCATAAGGGAAGAGGTCGCCGTCGGAAGCCGAATATTTGTCGATCAAACAAACTTTGGGGCCCAGCAGGGTTGCATTGGGAACCGGGTTTGGATCGGGCAGGTTCCTGCGCATGGTGGAGCGGCCCGCTTCGCGCATCAATCGTTCCAGGATCATTGGCGAAACGTTTCCTCCGCCATTGCCTCGGTCGTCGATGATCAGCCCTTTTTTATTCAACTGAGGATAGAAGTACTTCACGAATTCATTCAGCCCTTCGGAACTCATGTCGGGAATGTGGATGTAGCCCACCTCGCCGTTGGTGGCCTTCGACACTTTTTCGATGTTGGATTGTACCCAGTTGTAATAGTAAAGCGTCGATTCGTCAGCGATGGGTTTTACAATTACTTTCCGTGCTCCTTTTTCGGCAGGAGAGCTGTTGAGGGTGATCTCCACTTCGGTATCGGCTTTTCCCACCAGCAGGGAATAGATGTCGCAGACCCCTTTGGTGCTGGTTCCGTTGATGGCAAGGATGTAGTCGCCTTCGTGGGCATTGACGCCAATTTCCAGCAGTGGCGAGCGCAGGGAGTTGCTCCAGTTGGCACCTTGCAGCAGTTTGTCGATTTTGAAATAGCCCGAAGCGTCGGAGCTGATTTTGGCACCCAGTAATCCGGTTTTGATCCGTTGAGGTTCGGGACGTTCGCCACTCTGCACATAAGCATGGCCAATGTTGAGTTCGCCAATCAGTTCGCCAATAATATAGGTGAGATCGTCGCGGTGACGGACATACGGAACCAGTGGCGCATATTTGTCGTGCATTGCTTTCCAGTCGAGACCGTGCATGTTTTCCACATAGAAGAAGTCGCGCATTTGCCGCCAGCTTTCGTCATAAATCTGTTTCCACTCCTGCGCATAATCGACCCATGCTTCCATTTTGTTCACGTCGATGGTTTCGCTCAGTTTTACCTGATCGGAGGGAAGGTCGATCACGCCCCAGTTGGTTTTCTCGTGTACCAGCATCTTTTTGTTGTTGGGCGAGATGCCAAAGTTGAACGCTCCCAGCTCTTTCTCTTCTTTTTTACCCAGCAGATAGACTTTGGCTTTGGTGGCATCGCCATACAGGTTGTAATACACTTTGTCGTCGATGCAATAGACATTCCCATAATTGCCCGAAGCAATAGGCAGTGAGATGATCCGGTTGGCAATCCCGTCGAAATCGATAACGGTTTTTGCCTGTTTCGAATCGTTTTTATCGGTTGCTTTTTTATCGTCTTTGGCCTCTTTCTTTGCGTCACTCTTTTCGGGTGTTTCGGTAGCCGCAATCTTCACACTGTCGTTTTCAAGGGCAAAGGGTGAAAGGGTCTTTGCGGAAAGGACTGCCAGATAAACTTTTCCCATGTTTTCGTAGGAATAGTTCCATTCAATCTGACTATAGGTCGGGTTGAAGTCGCGGTCGGAAACGAAGATCAGGTATTTTCCGTCGGCAGAGAAGTTTGGCGACCCGGAATCGTACCAGTTGTCGGTAATGTTGCGGATCTCTTTGGTATCGGTATTGTACACGCTGATTACCGAAAACCGATTCTCGGTTGGATTGCTGAAGGTGATCCATTTGCTGTCGGGCGACCAGGCATAATCGCGCATGACTCCGTAGCGGGCCTGGTACACTTCGGTAATGGCGCCACTTTCGGCATCGGCATAGCGGAGGCGGAGTTTCCGGTCGCTCCAGAGAATCTTTTTGCTGTCGGGCGACCAGATGATGTTGAAATAGTAGGTGTCGGCGCCTTTGGTGATTTGTCGGGCCGGCTGAGAGCCATCCTGTGACTGAACCCACACTTCAAATTCGCCCGATTGGTCGGAGAGATAAGCGATCTGCTTCCCATCGGGCGACCAAACGGCATCGCGTTCGTGCACACCGGAGGTTTGTGTCAGGTTATAGGTTATCCCTTTTTTCGATGGGACACTGAACACTTCTCCGCGGGCGCTGAAGACTACCCGTTCGCCGTTGGGCGACAGGTCGGCATTCTGGATCCGTTTAACGGCACTCTTTGTTTCGTTGCGTGCATAAATGAAATCGCTGGCAATGTGAATGGTTACCTTTTCGGCTTTTTTATCGTTAACATTCAATTTGTAGAGGTAGCCCCCGTTCTCAAAAACGATGAATTCGCCTCCGATGGAAGGGAATTTACAATCGAATTCGGTGAAATTGGTAACCTTGGTGGTAACTCCGGTTTTGGTGTTATAAACGAAAATATTCATGGTACGGTCGCGGTCGGAGAGAAAGAATATTTCATCGCCGGCCCACATGGGGAAGATATCCTGAGCGTCGTTGTTGGTAATGTTTTTCACCTCTTTGGTGTTGAGGTCAAAGATCCGGATGTCGTCGGCCATGCCTCCGCGGTAATATTTCCAGGTTCGGAATTCGCGGAAGACCCGGTTGAACGCCAGCTTTTTCCCGTCGGGAGAGTAGGAGCAGAAGCCACCTTCAGAGAGTGGTAACTCGGTCGACATTCCACCGGTTGAGGGAACCATAAAGAGTTGTCCTTTGAAGTCGTTGAAGGTTTGTTTGCGTGAGCGGTAGACGATCTGTTTTCCATCGGGAGTCCAGGTCATCACAATGTTGTTGGGCCCCATACGGTCCGAAACAACGTCGCGCCCCAATGTGGCGGTGCAGGTAACCCGTTACGGGATGCCACCTTCAGCCGGTATGGTATATACTTCGGTGTTGCCGTCGTACTGCCCGGTAAAGGCAATTTGTTTGCCATCGGGTGAGAAACGGGCAAACATTTCGTAGCCGATATCGCTGGTTAACCGGCGGGCTGTTCCTCCGCTGGAAGAGACCGTATAAAGATCGCCCGCATAGCTAAACACAATTTTGTCGCCCGAAATAGCCGGGAAACGGAGCAATCGTGCTTCATCGTCCTGTCCAAAACTCCATTGAACAGAGAGTATAAGCGCTGAAAACAGAATGAATTGAAATTTTCTCATGAAATTAAAGTTTATGTAATTGGTTTTTCTTTTACGCACCGCTAAGTGATGAATATTCCGGAACAAAAACAAGAATATCGGTCATTGATGGCTGGTTAAAGTTACGGAATGTACGGTAAAATATTACAATTGTTTACAAACGACCGTTAGCGACCAACGAAATGATCCGGAATGATCATAACTACACAACCGGAATGGTCATGAACCGATTCTTAGGCCATGAAGCAATCTAAAACCAAACGGGAGATAAGAACTACGAATGAATGGCTTCGGTTTTGGTTTTTTTCAACACCCAGAAAATCATGATGCTGATTATTGCCCCGAAAAAACACCATACCGAAGTTACATTTTCCATGTAGAAAATTAAGGATACGATGACCCCGATAAACAGCATAATGCCCAGCCAAAGCATTCCTTTGATACTCGACATGACCAACGGGGTTATCGTGACAACCAGGTAGACAAGAAAAGCTGGAATAATCAATAATTTGGGGTAATCGCCTGCATAATTGATGTGACAATTCAGTATTTCGGGTTTTGTTTCGTAGAAGATTAAACAAAAAGTATAGTATAATGCCAGCAGAATGCCGGCTATTAGCAATCCTTTAAATATTTTTCGTTTACGGGGATTTTCTTCCATCAGCAAACAGGATGCAGGAATCATCACCGGCCAAACCAAATCGGCAATGATTAAAAACAGATAGGTGCAAATATTCTGCATCAGCAAATGATCGGGATTGGTCAGCGAAATCCAGACGAAGCCTTCGGCAATTTGTTGGACTCCAAAGAAAAAGGGAATACTGGCAAATAGCCGTTGTTCGGGTTTACGGGCAATTATTTCAGTAGCGACTCCGGCTGCGGTAATAATGGCCCCTGCGGTAAAACTTGCATTGGCAGAAAAACACATAAGTAATTTATTAGTTATAATCGACTATTTATTATTTGTGCTAAGTATGAACTGGTTGTACTTTGACATAACAATTCATACGACAATATAAATAGTTCCAATTAAATAAGCCTTTTTTTTGGGGTGCAATAATAATGAAAAAACCCTTATTTAGGCGGATTCAGAAAGAGTTTTTGCCGGAACTTTCACAAACGGACTGAAGAAAAGAGAGCAATGCCGATACCAAACAAAAGGCTGCTCATCCTAAGAATGAACAGCCTTCGGTATATATCAGATGTGGAATTTGTTTACCAGCCAGGGTTTTGTACCAATATTCCGTCAGAGAGTTTAACCTGAGATTCCGGTATTGGCGCGAATCCGTTGGTTTCGGGACGATAAGTGATGGAATAAGTATCTTCAATTGCAAGGTTCTGAACCTTGATATTGGTAGCTTTGGCAAAGGCAGCTACCTCATCGTGCCAGCGTAACAGGTCGTAATACCTTAACCCTTCGAATGCCAGTTCGTGACGGCGTTCATCTTTGATGGCATCCAGCGATACGGTCTTGGTTGCCAAGCCAACCCTGGTCCTAACGCGGTCGAAATAGTCCTGAGCTTTTGCACTACCCAGTTCAGCACCCATTAACAAAACATCGGCAAAGCGCAACAGTACTTCATCCTGCATGTTCCAGAGCTGGTAATTGGTTTGGGTTCCTGCACCCAATATGGCATTGTACATCCCACTGCCATTCACCAATATCGGGGTGTATTTCTTTTGCCATAAACCGGTTTCGTGCACGGAATTGTCCGCATTCCAAACATATTTTGTAGAGATATCGCCTTCGTTTGGATCGGTTACATCGGTAATTGAACCTGCCTTACGGGGGTCTCCAGCTTCAAAGCTTTCGAAAAGTTGTGGGTTAACGGGGCCGCCACCCCATCCCTGACCGAAATCCTGATAACTTTTGCCACCAGTCCGGATTCCCATGTAGAGAGTAAGTTGATTTGAATAAGTTATTACCGTGGGTGAGTTCCAACCTCCGTAAGGAGAAAATTTGAGCGCAAACATGGTTTCTACATTGTCCCCGGTTTCACCAACCCAATTCAGTTTATTGTCGACGGCATATTTGTAGGTTGTATTTGCATAAGCATAAGGCCATTGGTTACGGAAGTCGGGAATAAGTCCGTGCCCGCTATTGGCAACACAGTCATCAACATAAGCGATTACATCCGATTTGGTCAATGTTGTTCCGTCGGCAAGAGTGGCATCTGAAACGTTATATTTCCCGGTGTAAAACAGGAACGCGCGGGCGATGAACCCTTCGGCAGCCCATTTGGTTGCATGTCCTAACCGATCGGTCGAAACATCGGCGTACTTGGTCGATGGCATTAATTCAATTGCTTTTTTGAAATCGAAAAGAATTTGACCAAACAGGGCACTGGTTTCAGCTTTCGGATAATTGACGGCATCGGGAAGCGTAATCAAAGGTACATTCCCAAAGATCTGAGCTAATCGCAGATAGAAAACACCACGTAAGAAATAGGCTTCGCCCAGATCGCGGTTCTTTTCTGTTTCATTGCTGTATTTGGCATTGTCAATCCGATAGATGATCATGTTTACACGAAGGATCCCTTTGTAGCAGTTTTGCCAAATGGGCAGATATAGGTCTTCAGACGAATTGGTGAAACCATCAATATCGTGGAAACCGGTATCGCCCGATCCACCACCACCTAAACAGTCATCCGACATCAGGTTGGCAATCAGGAGCGCATCATTAACTCCCGTCGTTGGTAGGGTTGAGTAGGCCGCGGCTAAGGCAGTTTGAACCTCTTCGGGATTGGAGTAGTATGTTTCGTCAGAGACCTCATAGAGGTCTTTCTTTTCCAAAAAGTTTTCGCCACAACTGGTTACCAGGGCAACCAAAATGAGAAGTGATATGTATCTTATATTTTTCATTTTACAGAGTTGTTTAATTATTAATGACAAATGGAATCATTGTTCGTGGTTTTCGTCAATGAGAACCAATGTTGTCTCTTTATCCATTAAAAAGTAATACTTAATCCAATCAAATAGGTTCTTGCCGATGGGTACAATCCCAGGTCAATACCTGATTGCCAGTCATAATCTTTATTGGAAGAACCATATCCAACTTCCGGATCCATACCTGAGTATTTTGTAAAAGTGAAAAGGTTTTTACCTGAAACATAAAGACGTGCTTCACCAATTGGTAATTGTTTGAATAACGCTTTAAAATCGTATCCCAATGTTATGTTGCTGATACGCATAAAATCGCCATCCTCAATGTAAATATCTGACACATTGATGGTGTTTCGGGTCGGTGTTGTAGTAAGGATCGGCATCTTGTTCGATGTCCCTTCGCCATGCCAGCGATTATACACTTCGGTTGTATAGTTCTGTTTTGGACTATCAACAAATGAACGGTACGATTTTGCAATCTGATGACCAAACATTCCATTGGCAGAAACCTGCAGGTAGGCGCCTTTGTAAGAAGTGTTGAGTTGGAAACCAATAATTACATCCGGATTGGGATCGCCAATCATTACCTTATCGTCGTCTGAAATTTTTCCATCTTTGTTCGTGTCTACAAAAATGACATCACCCGGTCTGGAATCTTTGAAATAGGGAACACCGTCTGCGTTTACATAGTTAGCCACATCAACGTCATTTTGAAGGATCCCGGCTGTTTTATAACCCCAGAAATAACCAATTGGTAAGTTTGGCTCTACACGGCTCATTTCAGAGGTCCCCTGGCTCAATACGTTTGCTTCGCCGTGGATGATCTTTTCTTCATTGGCTATGTCGATTACATAGTTCTTGTTTTTGGAAAGAGAGGCGGTGAAATCGTATTTAAAGTCGTTGATATTTTGGTGCCAGCTAGCAACGATTTCAATACCGGTATTCCGAACCGATCCGCCATTGATGGCTGCAGGGTCTGTTCCATAAGAAGCAAGGGCAGGAGCTTCTACCAACCAGTCGCGGGTATCTTTCCGGTACCAGTCGAATGAGATATTTAATTTGCTTTTAAAGAAATTGGCATCGAAACCTAAGTCGGTCTGTTCGGATGTTTCCCAGGTAATGTCATAGTTGGGAACCCTTGCAGGATAAGCGCCCAGTGTCTTTATGGTTTTATTAGTCCCAAAATAATAGGTTGCATCGGTGTAAGAAAGAGTTGATAAGTATTGATAATCCTCAACATTTTGGTTGCCATTTTGTCCCCAGCTACCCCTGATTTTCAGGAAACTGATTACCGATTGGTTTTTCATGAAGTTTTCGTTGGTAGCCACCCATCCGGCAGAAACCGATGGGAATACACCCCATTTGTGTCCTTCGGAAAATTTAGAAGAACCATCGGCACGAAGTACGGCTGTAAACATGTATTTTTCATCGTAATTATACGAAAGGCGGCCAAAGTATGAAAGCATGGCCCATCCATAATCATCTCTACCTGAAATGGAGGTGTTGGAGGAAATTGTTTTGGCATTGTCGATATAGGCATGTTCGTAATCGCCAAAAATAGTTTCTTCGTTTGAAGTGGATAAACTTAAACTTTGAGCGTTTCGGATTGCTTCGTTACCAACAAGCCCGGAAATTTCGTGTTTGCCTAACAGATATTTGTAGGATATGGTATTGGTAAAAGTCCAGTTATATCCCTGGCTCATGCTTTGGGAAACTTTGTCTTTTGTCGTAAATGTTTCTTTGGCTAAGGTGAAAACAGGAACATACGATCTGGAATTACCATACCATGCATTGATACCAAATTGTGAACGGTAAACCAAATTGCTGATTGGCTGAATTTCGGTATAAAAGCTTCCTAAAATAGAATTGTTTGAATTGGTACTTTCTTTGGTATTATAAATCATTAAAGCAATTGGATTTGCTTCGCTTGAATTCCAATTGGTCGCATAATGATAGGGTGTGGCCAGGTCGCTGTTGTCTTCGGCATACATTGGCAATGTTGGGCTTGCAACCATCACGTTGTGCAGGTCGTTCCAATAAATATTCCCGGTACGAACCGTTGGGTTATGGCTGTTGGTAAACGAAAGGGTTTCTCCAACTTTTACAATATTGAGTCCCTTGTTTTCCCAAAGTACATGATCGGAATTTAAGCGGATATTGGTTCTTTTGTATTCATTGTTTGTGCCTTTACCCACAACACCAACTTCATCCAACCGGCTAAAACCCATTGAATAGCTCGACATTTTTGTTCCACCGGTTATATTAACGGCATGGCTTTGTACATAGGCATCTTTATCGATCATTTCCGACAACCAATCGGTCCCTGTGTTTTCACCACTTACGATTTTGTCGTAATTGGGGACTTGGGTATCCCATTTGATTTCACGAACAGTTTTTCCTTTGCTTTCGTAGTAGTTCTTATTGCATTCGTCCATGATTTCAATGTACTGTTGTGCATTCAGGAGCTCCGGCTTTTTGGCTACACTGTGCCAGCCATTATAAAAGTCGTATGAGATGGTAGGCCGTTTGTTTTGCTTAGCCGATTTTGTTGTTACGAGGATTACGCCGTTTGCAGCACGGGATCCATAGATTGCAGCAGAGGCTGCATCTTTCAAAATGTCGATACTTTCAATGTCCGAAGGAGCCAGGTGAGTGATACTGCTGGTTGAAACTCCATCTACAATATATAAAGGGGTTGCATCACCAATTGTCCCTACACCACGGATAAAAACTTTCGCGTCGCTACCGGGCTGTCCGTTACTTTGGGTGATATTCACACCGGCACTTACCCCCTTCAATGCATCAATCGGGTTCGAAGTATTTAATTTCTGGATGTTTTCACCATTTACATTGACCGATGAACCGGTATTCAGCTTTTTCTTTTGAACGCCATAACCAATGGCAACCACTTCATTCAGTTGCTGAACATCTTCTTTCAAAACGACATCGATGGTCGTATTACTACCTATTGCGACGGCTTGTTCAGCGTATCCGATAAAAGAGAACACCAGCTCCTTGGCGGTGTTATTGACCTGAATGGAATATTTTCCATCAATGTCGGTAATGGTTCCAATCGTAGTGCCTTTCACGACCACGTTTACTCCGGGCAGTGATTCATTTGCCGCGTCGGTAACTGTACCAGATATTTTCCGTCCCTGGGCAAATGCTGCCACCTGAAATACCAGCAAAAGTATCAGGACGAGATGGGAACGAATAAAGTTCAAATGATTCAATTGCTTTAATGATTTTGAAATCATAGATTTAGATTATTAGATTAATGTTGATATTTTTTCTGTAAATTTAATTTTTTTAACAGAGATAGGGGGGTGATTTTTTTCTTTTTAGGGGGAGAATCTGTATTGTACAATTTCCCGGTTGTGTTGTTCGTCCCAGTCTGGGATTTTTGTCATAGCTATTTTTATAGAAAAACAAAGGGCCGATTGATGGAAATGTGTGTGTATTTTGTCTAAAAGGCGAATGAATAGACCTTGAGGGTTTTCAAACCCCTCAAGGTCTATTGTGCAAGGTGGTAGTGGCGATTTGACTCCGTCGATTTTAACTTCGTTGATTTTCAATTCAAATACAATCGTTATAATAAGAATAAACGGTGATTAGAATCGAAGATTAGTGGAGCTAAATCGCTGGTACCTTGCTTCGCCGGAACAAACGGGAACCCGGTGAACCACTTCCAGCTTACGGGACCAGGCAAAGGTTTAAAAACACCGGAGGGCACAGAGAGCGCTGGGGAAGTTGTCGAACGGCTTTATTGATTCAACGCTGTCAAGTCTTGCAAACGTTGACAGGTTGCTTCAACCCGACAGCGTCGGCAGACCTGTCGGAGTTGAGTATATGGAATACAATTGTGCGGGCTGGAAGTGGCGGTTTGACTTCGTCGATTTTAACTTCGTTGATTTTTAATTCCAATACAATCGTTATAATAAGAATAAACGGCAATAACAATCGAAGATCAGCGGAGCTAAATCGCTGGTACCTTGTTGCTCCGTAATAAACGGGAACCCGGTGAACCACTTCCCGCTTACGGGACCAGGCAAAAGGTTAGGAACACCAGAGGCCGCAGGGAGCGCAGGGGAACAGCCTGTAAAAACCATCTTGGACAAGTTGCTCATTGTTTGAAGCTATGCCGGCAACCTAACTTTGTAATGCTGAACCAACC
>Ga0116170_10006456_pt1 | contig 10275 bp, 8 predicted proteins | sample AD_JPNHW1_MetaG_FD_89797 | JGI IMG/M metagenome (GOLD analysis project Ga0116170, IMG submission 89797) | Active sludge microbial communities of municipal wastewater-treating anaerobic digesters from Japan - AD_JPNHW1_MetaG | ecosystem: Engineered > Bioreactor > Anaerobic > Digestate | place...
CCATCTCCCCGAGGCGAACCTCACCCACGGCCTCTGCCCGGACTGCGCAAAAAAACTATATCCGCGCCAGTCCGATTAAAGAACCGGACACTCCGTTCTTTTAGCCTTTATTTCCCCCCCTGCATTTGTTAGAATTTTCTTGTAGGTATTCCACGTCCCAATGGAGGCTTCCTCAATGAAACCCGCTGATTTTATGAAGTTCATGGAAAAGGCCAAAATGTACGACCTTACCCAGCCGCTGAGCATCCACACTCCCCCGTGGCCCAGCTACATGCCCCTGCAGCTGCAGTATTTCAAGCGCATCGCCGGCGCCCATATGGGCCAGGGCGCTAACGGCCAGATCATGACCACCTCCAACCACGTGGGCACCCACATGGACGGCGAGATACACTTTTACAGCGCCGGCCGCACCATCGGCGAAGTGCCGATGAAGGAATGGGTAGGCAATGCGGTCGTTGTTGATATTTCCAAGGACGTGGGCGATTACGACCTTTATGAGCCTGAACTCCTGATGAAGCGCGCCGATATCCGCAAAGGCGACATCCTGATAATAAATACCGGCTACCACAAATACGCCTGGTACGAAAAGGGCACCTGCGACGAAGTGCGCTATTTCTGCAAACACCCCGGCCCGGGACCGCGCTTCCACAAGTGGGCTTTGGACATGAAGTTCAAATGGATAGGCGTGGACTGCGGCAGCGCCGACCACCCGATGAACACCATCATCCGCAACTGGCATCCGAAGCTCTTCATCGAGGCGGAAAAAAAGCTGGAGCAGAATTACGGCAAGAAATGGGACGAGCTGTTCCCCCAGGAGACCTACTACCAGGTGATGCACCTGAAGCTGTTCCCCAAGCGCCTGGTGCACGCCGAGAACGTCGGCGGCGAGATCGACAAGCTTTCCAATAAGCGCTGCTGGCTCGGTTTCTTCCCGCTCAAGGGCATAGAACTCGAGTCCGCGATGGGCCGCGTGGTAGCCTGGACCGCGTAAAAGATCGAGGATCGGGGATTTGGCGCCGGGAATCGGGTAAATCCGGATCCCCGGTCCATGATCCTCGATCCACGATTCCCGATTGTTCCGGAGGAAATATGCCTATAACTGCCGAATTCGAATACGTGAAGCCCAAGGACATGGATGAAGCCCTCCATGTCTTTTCGCTTTACAGGGAAAAAGCCCGGGCCCTGGCCGGCGGCACGGACCTCATCGTGCACCTCAAGGAAAATCTCGCCCGCCCCGAAGTGGTGGTGGATATAAAGGCGCTGGAGGAACTCTCCGGCCTGGCACTGAAGGGCGGCGTGCTGCGCATAGGCGCCCGGGTGACTTTCTCCGAACTTATCGGATCCGCCCGGGTAAAAGCGAAGTTCCCCCTTCTGTGGGAAGCCTCGCTGACGGTCGCTTCTACCGGGGTCCGCAACCGCGCCACCCTGGCCGGCAATATCTGCTCAGCCGTGCCGTCGGCGGACTCAGCTCCGGCGCTGGCCGTGTACGACGCGGAGGTCCTTACCCTGAGCGTCAAAGGCGCGCGCCGGATCCCGATCGGCGAATGGTTCACCGGGCCCAAGAAGACCGCCCTGCTGCCGGAGGAAATAGTGACCGCCGTTGAGCTGAAGCTCCCGGAGAAAAAGCACGGCGCCTGCTATATGAAACTTTCGCGCTACGAGGGAGAAGACCTGGCGCAGGGCGGTATCGCCGCGCTGGCGCTGGCCGACAATACTTACCGGGTGGCTTTCTGCGCCCTGGGCCCCGTGCCCGCCCGCTGTCCCAGAACCGAGGCCGCGCTCAACGGCAATAAGCTCGGGGAAAAGGTGCTCGCCAAGGCTAAAGCTGCGCTGCTCGAAGAGCTCTCCCCCATCGGCGATATCCGTTCTTCGAAGGAATACCGCCTGCATATGGCGCAGATAATGCTGGGCCGGGCGCTGGAAAGCGCCGTCGCGCGGCTGTTCAAAAAAGGTTCCAAATACGGGACGGAGAATATTTGTTAAGGAGCCTTTATGAAATCACACCATATCCATTTTAGCCTGAACGGCGAGAAAGTTTCCCTGCACGTAGAGCCCAGCGACGTGCTGCTGGACGTGCTGCGCAATAAGCTCGGCATCAAAAGCCCCAAGGTAGGCTGCGACCGCGGCGACTGCGGGACCTGCACCGTTCTGATCGACGGGAAAACGGTGCGCTCCTGCCTGGCGCTGGCGGTGGAAGCGGACGGCGCCGAAATAGTTACCCTCGAGGGCGCCAATACCCGCAAGTGGACGCAGAAGCTGCAGAGAAAATTCCACGAGAAGAACGCTTTCCAGTGCGGCTTCTGCGCGCCGGGCGTTATCCTGTCGGCTACCGAACTCCTTGAAAAGAATTCAAGGCCTTCCTCCCACGACATCAAGGAAGCCATAGCCGGCAACCTCTGCCGCTGCACCGGCTATGAGCCGATAGTGGCGGCCATCGAAGAGACGGTAAAAGGGAAGTAATGTCGGCGAGTTCCAGCCGCGCCGCAGCCGCGGCCGCGGCCGGCAGGAAACGAAAACGCGCGCCCGTCGCGACTGACAGTTCTCCGGATGCAGATCGAGAGGTAAATATGGACCTTCAGAAACTTATAGCCAAACCCAGGAAAAGCGTAAAGGCGACCAAGGCCGCGGAAGGGCTCACCGCGGTAGGCCACAGCGTGCCGCGCATAGACGGCTGGGAGAAGATCCGGGGCGCGGCCAAGTACACCGACGACCTGGAATTCGGCCCGGGCCTGCTCTACGCCGCGCTGGTAGAGAGTCCCCACGCCCACGCTAAAATAATTTCCATAGATACTTCAGCCGCCGAGCGGGTGCGCGGCGTGGTGAAGGTGGTGACCGGCCGCAACTTCACGCACAAGTTCGGCCTGTACATGAACGACCGCTATATCTTCGCCAAAGACGTGGTGCGCTTCGTCGGGGAGCAGGTGGCGGCCGTCGTCGCCACGGACCCGAAGACGGCCCAGCGCGCCGCCGCCCTGGTGAAGGTGGTATACGAGGAGCTGCCCGCTGTGATGGACGCCGTTAAGGCGCTGGAGAAGGATTCCCCCCTCGTGCACCCGGACCTGGCCAGCTATACCCACGTGCCGTGGTTCTTCCCCAAGCCCGGCACCAACATCGCGCACTGGCGCAAGATCCGCAAGGGCGACCTGGCCAAAGGTTTCAAAGAGGCCGACCTGGTCCTGGAGGATACTTATACCGTTCCGCGCTACGCCCACTGCGCCATCGAGCCGCATTCCGCCATCGGCCTGTTCGACGCCTCCGGCCGGCTCACGATGTGGACTTCGTCCCAGTCCCCTTTCACCCAGCGCCACGTGTTCGCCGAAACGCTCAAGGCTTTCGGGCTCGGCCACAAGGACGTGCGCGTCATCAGCACCTACATCGGCGGCGGTTTCGGCGGCAAGGCCGGCGTAACGATGGAGATCATCGCCGCCGCGCTGGCCATCGCCGTGCCGGGCCGGCCGGTCAAGCTGCTGTGGAGCCGCGCGCAGGAGTTCTACAACACCTACCAGCGCCTGGGCGTGACCGCGAAGATAAAGATGGGTATGACCAAGGCGGGGAAGATCACCGCGCTGGACTTCAAGCTGCACTGGGACGCCGGCGCCTTCGTGGAATACGGCGCCAACGTCGTCAACGCGGCCGGCCTGTCGGCCAGCGGGCCTTACCGCGTCGACAATATCAGCATAGACTCGATGTGCACCTATACCAACCTGCCGCCCTGCGGCGCCTACCGCGGCTTCGGCTATTCCGAGTTCCTGTTCGGCCTCGAATCTCATATCAACCGGATGGCGCAGGAACTGGGGCTCGACCCGGTGGCGTTGCGCAAACTCAACGTTATCAAGGAAGGCGACACGCTGCCTTACGGCGCGCATATGAACCCCACGGGCATCCGCGAGGCCATAGAGCGCGTAGAGAAGGAGATCCGCTGGGGCGTTAAAGAAAAATCCAGGGACCCGCGGAAGGTCATCGGCAAGGCGCAGGTCTGCTTCTGGAAATCCCCGGCCATGCCCCCCAACGCCAGCTCCAGCGCCTTCCTGAAATTCAACGAGGACGGCAGTCTCAACATCCTGGTCTCCGGCATGGACATGGGGCAGGGCCTGCTTACCGTGATGGCGCAGATCGCCTCCGAGGTGCTGAGCGTGCCCGTAGCCCGCATCCGCGTGGAAACGCCCGACACCGACCGCAACCCGTACGAGTGGCAGACCGTCGGTTCGCACGTTACCTGGGGCTGCGGCAACGCCGTCAAGCGCGCCGCGCTGGAAGCGAAGGAGCGCATCTTCGACCTGGTGCAGCGCGTGTACTGCCTGGACAAGAGCACACTGTATCTTGAGGGCGAATGCGTGAAGTGCCGCACCAAGCCCGGCTTCTCGCTGCGCTTTTCCGACTTCGTCATCGACGGCATACAGGCCGACGACCATACTTTCAAGGGCGGGCCCATCATGGGCTCCGGCGTCTTCATGCCCGAGTTCGCTTCCGCTATCAGCGACCCGGAGACCGGCCAGGGCGGCCATCCCAACGTGCATTACACTACGGGCTCGGCCGGCGTCATCCTGGAAGTGGACCGGGAAACCGGCAAGATGAAAATAAGGAAAGTGGCGCTGGCCGTGGACTGCGGCAAGGCCATCAACCCCGACCTCGTCAGGGGCCAGATCGTCGGAGGCCTGATGCAGGGCTTCGCCACGGTGCTCTACGAGGACATGCGCTACAGCGACAAGGGCCGCCTGCTGAACCCTAACTTTTCGGACTACAAGATCCCGACGGCGATGGATATGCCCGATCAGGTCGTGCCGATCATCATCGAAGTGGCCCAGCCCGACGGGCCTTTCGGCGCCCGGGGCGTGGGCGAACATACGATGATCCCGTGCGCCCCGCTGATAGCCAATGCGGTGGCCGACGCGCTGGGCGTGCGCATAAAATCCATGCCGGTGACGAAAGAAAAAGTGGCCCTGGCTGTGAAAGCCGCTAAAAAATAAACGGGCCCGGCGGTTCTTTTACCAGGAGTAAATTATGAAAATAGCTCTGTGCCAGTATGACATCAAGTGGGAGGATAAGGAGGCCAATAAGCGTACGATCAGCAGCCTGCTCAGCCGCTGCAAATGCGCCAAGGAAATAGACTGGCTGGTCTTCTCCGAAATGACGCTCAGCGGTTTTACCATGAATACCGCTGTGTCCGAGCTGACCGACGAGGATCACGCTTTCTTCGCGGGTCTGGCGGCGGAAAATAATATCAATATCTCGTACGGCGGGGTGGAGAAAGGCTACAACAACCTGATAACGCTGGACCGCAAAGGCAATAAGGTCAACACCTATTCCAAGATACATCTCTACGCCTTCGGCGGGGAAGATAAGCACTACAACCCCGGTCAAAAGCAGGAGGTTTTCGAGCTGGAAGGCCTGCGCGTTATGCCCGCGGTCTGTTTTGACCTGCGCTTCCCGTACCTTTTTTGGAACAAGGCCAAGGATGTCGATGTGTATGTCGTGATAGCCGCCTGGCCCATGCGCCGCGCGGAGCAGTGGATGACGCTGCTGCGGGCGCGCGCCGTCGAGAACCAGGCGTACTGCATAGGCGTGGACCGCCTCGGCCCGGAAGGCAAGATCGAGTATTCCGGCAATTCCATGTGCTATGACCCGCTGGGAAAAGTGGTGCTGGACTGCGGCACGGCGGAGGGTATTTTTATCGCCGAAGCCCCGCTGGACAAAGCGCTGGTGGCCAAGAGCAGGGAGCGGTTCCCGTTCATCGGCGAGAGGAAGAATTTCCCCTGGCAGTAGGGGGTGGGAGGGACCGGGCCGCACCACGCGCCCGGCCGCAAGGTGGCCGGCTTAATTCGGGCCGGACCCTGCGCAAGCCCCGCCTCGATGAAGGTTTTGCCGGGCTCCGGCCGTGCCGCAACTGCAGCTATCCCCCTGCCGGAGGGCAATTGCTCGAGGCGGCCCGACCCGGTTTTCTTCGCAAGCATTAAAATATGGATTTACTTTCTTACGGCGACAGTATCCCGGACGGCGATTACCGCCTTCACTCCGCCTTTGCCAACGCGATCAATTTCCGCAAAGGAAAGCTCATCGTTTCGCTGGTCCCGCCCCGCACGGGGGCCGGGCCGCTCAACCTGGTCATCAAGCAGCTTCCCGCCGGCGCCCGGCGCCTGCGCGCTTCGCGTTTCTATTTTTACCTGGATGAGAACCGCCTGCGCAAAGAGCCCGGCGCGCTCTATGCTTCCGATATCCCCCCCGCCTCGCCGGAGCCGGAAACGGTGCAGGTGAACGCGGCCGCGCTGGCCGCCATACTTGTGCGCCGGGCCCAGCCGAAAAGCCTCGCTTTCATTTTTGATGCCGCTCTTGAAAAAAGTTTTTCGCGCGTTTTTGAAAAACTGATGCTGGCCCGCTTCAAGAAAGCCGTTAGTTATTTTAAAGGCGGCGATTACCCCCGCGGCGTAAAGATCATGCGCGGGCTCGGTTTCGGGCTGACCCCTTCCGGCGACGATTTTATAAGCGGGCTGCTGGCCGGCTTTAATTACGCGCTGCGCACCCTGCGCTTTGACACCAGGGCCCGTATAGAGGAAGTTTATAAGCACGCGGAAGGGACTAACCTTATTTCCAACGCTTTTATCCGGGCCTCCTATGAGGGAAAGGTGAACGCTAAAGTGCGCCGGTTGATGAGCGCCCTTTCCGCCGGCGGCGCCGGGGAGCTGGCTGCCGCTGCCGCGGAGGCCCTGGAAAGCGGCCACACTTCCGGCGCTGATTTTTGCGCGGGATTGCTTTTTGCCGTACGGGACGCATTAAATGAGTCCTGAGGATTTGCAGCAGGAGAAAATATGATAAAAACAATTATAAAAAAAGGCGCGTACTACGATTCCGTGGCGTTGATGCAGGTGGCGAAAAAACTTAACTCCCTGGAAGGCGTTATTGATTCCGCTGTCGTCATGGCGACTAAAGAGAACAAAGGGATAATCAAGGCTTCCGGCCTGCTGACGCCGGAGATCCTGAAAGCCGGCGACAGCGATCTGGCCATCGCGGTCAGTGCCCGCACGCCCGCCGCGGCCGAAGCCGCCTTTAAGGCCGCCGACGAACTGCTCAATAAAAAACCCGCGTCGGGTTCCTTCGGCGGCGGCAGAAAGGCCGCCGGTCTGGACGACGCGGTAAAGGTTCTCGGCGGCGCGAACCTGGCCGTTATCTCGGTAGCGGGTCGCTTTGCGGGGCGGCTGGCCGCCGAGTGTCTGGAGAAAGACCTCAATGTCATGCTTTTTTCCGACAATATCCCGGTGGAAACGGAAATAGCGCTGAAGAAAACCGCGGTAAAGAAAGGGCTGCTGCTGATGGGACCGGACTGCGGCACGGACATAATCAACGGAGCGCCCGTCGCTTTCGCCAATTCCGTGCAGCGGGGCAATATCGGCGTCGTCGCCGCTTCGGGCACCGGCCTCCAGGAAGTGACCACGCTTATTTCCAACGAGGGCGCCGGGATCTCCCAGGCCATCGGGACGGGCGGGCGCGACGTGAAACTGGAAGTGGGCGCGCTGACGCTTATCCAGGGGCTTAAGCTGCTGGCGGCCGATCCGGCCACCGCGGTGCTGCTGATAGTTTCGAAGCCGCCGCATCCGCAGGTCTTGAAGAAGATCTCCGCGGAGATCAAAAAAATCACAAAGCCGGTGGTGGCCGTTTTCCTTGGCGGCGAGATGAAAGAAAAGATCAAAGAAGACTTCTACCCCGCAAAAACCCTTGAGGAAGCCGCGCTCAAGGCCGCCTGCCTGGGTAAAGGCTGGAAACTGCTCAAGGCCCGTGAAATAATTTATGACATGAACCTGAAAGCCGGCGAGCTGGCGAAAAAAGAAGCCGCCCGGAAAAAGAAGTCTTCCTGCCTGCGCGGGCTTTTCTCGGGTGGAACGTTCGTCAGCGAAGCGCAGGTGATCCTGCCGGAGTTTACCGGCCCGGTGCTCTCGAACGCCCCGCTGGATAAGAAATTTAAGCTGAAGGATTCCCTTAAACTCAGCGGCCACGCGGTCATAGACCTGGGCGAGGACGAATTTACCGTGGGCCGGCCTCATCCCATGATCGACTTCGCGCTGCGCAACAAAATGATAGTTTCGGAAGCGGCGAAGCCGGAGGTATCCGTCCTGCTGCTCGACCTGGTCCTGGGCTACGGCTCGAACCTGCAGCCGCTGGAGGATATCGTGCCGTCAATCGTTGAAGCTTTCGTCCGCAACAGGGAATTATCCGTGGTCGCTTCGGTGACCGGCACCGAAACCGACCCGCAGGTGCGGTCGAAAGTCGTTAAGGGCCTTGAGGCGGCCGGGGTGCTGGTCATGCCTTCCAACGCCGCGGCGTGCAGGCTGGCCGGCGAGATAATACGGCAGGGCGCGAAGAAGCGCTGAGCCCTGCGCCCGCAAAATACGGCGCAAAAAAAAAGCACGCCGCAATTCGCGCTTCTTCGCGGCCGCAGTTGTTGCATACGGAGAATAACTTATGAAACTATTTGAAAGCGAGCTCAAGGTGATAAATATAGGCCTGGAATCTTTCCGGCAGGGGCTTACTGACGCCGGGGTTAAGAACGTGCAGGCTCAATTCAAGCCGCCGCTGTCCGGCGAGACGGAGTTGTTCTCCCGGGCTAAAAAGTATTCGGCCCGTATCGATAAAGCGAATAAGCGGGCACTGGAGCGCATACTGGCGGCCCAGCCCGCGCTGGTCGGCATGGGCAGGGCCCTGGACGTAGTGCCGGGGATGCGGCGGGACCTTATCCTGCACGCCGGCCCCCCCGTAACCTGGGCTCGGATGTGCGGCCCCATGCGCGGAGGCATAATGGCGGCCCTGATGTACGAGGGCATGGCCGCGAACCCGGCCGAGGCTGAAAAGCTGGCGGCTTCGGGCAAAATTAAGTACTCGCCCTGCCACGAGCACAGCGCGGTCGGGCCGATGGCCGGCATCATCTCGGCCTCCATGCCTGTTTTTATCGTAAAGAACGAGGCGGCGGGCAACTACGCCTACGCCACGCAGAACGAAGGTTTGGGCAAGGTGCTGCGCTACGGCGCCTATTCTCCCGAGGTGATCGACCGGCTTAAATGGATGGAGACCGCGCTCTACCCGACGCTGAAGGCGGCCATCGAGCTTTTAGGCCGCATCGACCTGAAGACCATGGTGGCGCAGGCGCTGCATATGGGCGACGAGGTGCACAACCGCAACCGCGCCGGCACCTCCCTGTTCTACCGGGCGATAGCGCCCGCCGTGATAAAGACCTGCCGCGATGCGGAGGTTGCGGCCAAAGCGCTGGAATTCATCAACGGCAACGATCATTTCTTCCTGAACCTGTCGATGGCGTTAAGCAAGGCTTCGCTGGACGCGGGGCGCGGCGTAAAGGATTCAAGCCTTGTCGTGGTTATGGCCCGCAACGGCACGGACTTCGGCGTGCAGTTGTCCGGTACCGGCGGCCGGTGGTTTACCGGTCCCGCCCCGGTGCCCGACGCGCTTTATTTCCCGGGCTATACTAAGGCTGACGCCAATCCCGATATCGGGGACTCCGCCATCACCGAGACCAACGGGCTGGGCGGCTTCGCCATCGCGGCGGCGCCGGCTATCGTGCAGTTCGTCGGCGGCTGCGCGGCGGACGCGATGAATTACACCCTGACCATGTACGAAATTACCGCCGGGGAAAATAACGTGTACAAGATCCCTTACCTCGATTTCCGGGGTACGCCCACCGGCATAGACGTCATCAAGGCGGCCAGGACCGGCATACTGCCGTTCATCGACACCGGCGTGGCGCACAAGAACGCCGGCGTGGGCCAGGTCGGGGCCGGCGTCCTGAGCGCCCCCCCCGAGCCGTTCGCCAAAGCCTTTGAATACTTCGCCCGGAACCTGAAATAGGGATTGGAGTCTAAGGTCCCCAGTCCGGGCAGGGCGGGGAATTGCCCTGCTCACCCGGAAGAGGGAACCCTTGCGTCGGTTCCCCCCGCCCAGGGAAATTATGGCGGGGCGCCACGCATAAACCGCATAGCGGTTTTGCGCGGCCCCGGCTCGGCGGTTTTGCTTACGCGGAAAACCGCCTCCGCCCTTGCGGACCGGACGCGAGGCATAATTATGCCTCGCTCTAAAGCCGGTCCTCACTTCCGCAACGCGGGAGCAGGGCAATTCCCCGCCCTGCCCTCCGGTGATACGCAATCAATGTTTGTGTTCGGAGGGGTGGCCGGGATTTGGTGGCGCAAACCCTCACGGAAGGCGAGGCTTGCGTAAGCGCCGAGCCTGAGTGGGGAGTGGCGGCCACGGTGTGGCCGACCACGTGTTTGCGCAACCAAA
>Ga0116170_10006461_pt1 | contig 10269 bp, 4 predicted proteins | sample AD_JPNHW1_MetaG_FD_89797 | JGI IMG/M metagenome (GOLD analysis project Ga0116170, IMG submission 89797) | Active sludge microbial communities of municipal wastewater-treating anaerobic digesters from Japan - AD_JPNHW1_MetaG | ecosystem: Engineered > Bioreactor > Anaerobic > Digestate | place...
AGGGGTTTCGATTAATGTTGCCGCTACACCAGCTCATCCTTCGGCCATGCTGGATGTGAGCAGTCCATCAAAAGGGCTTTTGATCCCACGTGTATCTTTAACTTCAATTAATGATGTTACCACCATACCAGGGCCTGCAATTTCATTACTGGTGTATAACACAAATGCTGCAATGGTTGGTGGGGCCGTTGGTTTTTGGTATTTTAACGGAACTATCTGGGTGCAGGCAATAGGACCTCAGGGAATTCAGGGAGTCAATGGAAATACAGGTGCAACAGGGGCTCAAGGTATTCAAGGTATCAATGGAAATACTGGCGCTACAGGTGCTCAGGGTATCCAGGGTGTTAATGGAAATACAGGTGCAACTGGCGCTAATGGTGCCGTTGGTGCAAATGGTGCCTCCGGCAAAACCGGTGCAACTGGTGCAACAGGTGATCAAGGTATCCAAGGTATTCAGGGTGTAAATGGAAATACTGGCGCTACTGGCGCTCAGGGTATACAAGGTATCCAGGGTGTAAATGGAAATACTGGCGCTACTGGCGCTCAGGGTATCCAAGGTATCCAGGGTGTAAATGGAAATACTGGCGCTACTGGTGCTCAAGGTATACAAGGTATCCAGGGTGTTAATGGAAATACAGGTGCAACTGGCGCTAATGGTGCCGTTGGTGCAAATGGTGCCTCTGGCAAAACAGGTGCAACAGGTGCAACAGGTGCAACAGGTGCTCAAGGTATCCAAGGTATTCAGGGTGTAAATGGAAATAATGGCGCTACTGGCGCTCAGGGTATCCAAGGTATCCAGGGTGTAAATGGAAATACTGGCGCTACAGGCGCTCAGGGTATCCAAGGTATCCAGGGTGTTAATGGAAATACAGGTGCAACTGGCGCTAATGGTGCCGTTGGTGCAAATGGTGCCTCCGGCAAAACCGGTGCAACAGGTGCAACAGGTGCTCAAGGTATCCAAGGTATTCAGGGTGTAAATGGAAATACTGGCGCTACTGGCGCTCAGGGTATCCAGGGTATTCAGGGTGTCAATGGAAATACTGGCGCTACTGGCGCTCAGGGTATCCAGGGTATTCAGGGTGTCAATGGAAACACAGGTGCAACTGGCGCTAATGGTGCTGTTGGCGCCGCTGGTGCCTCCGGAAAAACCGGTGCAACAGGCGCGACAGGTGCTCAAGGTATCCAGGGTATTCAGGGTGTCAATGGAAATACAGGCGCAACAGGTGCTCAGGGTATCCAGGGTATCCAGGGTGTTAATGGAAATACAGGTGCAACTGGCGCTAATGGTGCTGTTGGCGCTGCTGGTGCCTCCGGAAAAACAGGCGCTACAGGTTCCACAGGGGCACAGGGTATTCAGGGGATTCAGGGTATCCAGGGTGTCCAGGGTGTCCAGGGTGTCAATGGAAATACAGGCGCTACAGGCGCAGCCGGAACAAATGGTACAAATGGTGCAGTTGGAGCCACCGGAGCCACAGGACCTGTGGGCTGTGCAAATACCGATTATGTGATAAAATCTGATGGATCAGCGGCCACCTGTACCGAAATTCATGAGAATAGCAACAGGAATATCGGTATAGGAACTACCGCCAATGATAATTATAAAATGTATATTTACAGGCCATCCACAAGTTACGGAGCTGACAAGGCCGGCATTTACGCATACAGGACTGGTACATCAGGCGCTACCAATGGAGGTACTTCCTGGACATATTATGGCGTAGATGCTGCCATTAAAGGATATTCATACTGGGGAAATGAATATACTGCGGGTGTGGCAGGCTACAACTTTCTCGATTATCCAGGTAGCGCTGGTGTTGTAGGAGCCGATGCTTATGATTATGTAAGAGCAGAACTTGCAGCAAATTCGTTGACCTACAACGGCTCTACTTCAAATTCTTTTTATTCGCTTAAACTGACCGGTGATTTTTATAACCAGGAAATGGAGTACGGACAATCAACACTTCCATACTTTAACGCACCGTATAATTTAAGGACGGTAAATATCACAACCCACGGAACAGGTACAACCAACAGTATCGTTTGGATTCACGGAGAGGTGGATTTTTATAAGACCAGCACCAATACTTTTGTTTGTTTTTATATATACAGGGATGGTGTAAGGTTATGCGAGATCAGCGAAATATGTTACTATGATGAAGATAAAACCGTACATATTCAGTGGATGGATGAACCGGCTGCCGGTCCTCACACATATGAACTCTGGACTTATTATCCAAGCGGCGGTATGACTTATTACGGACATCAGTTACATGTGGTTGAATTAAAAAGATAAAACTTAAATATTAAATATTATGAAAAAAACGATTTTAATTTTGTTTTTGGTGTTATTTTCAGGAGCGCTCTTCTCGCAGAACTCTTTGAACGATGATACACGTGCCAGAATAGGTACATATATTAAGTTGAATCCGGCAATTTTCGATCTTCAGATAAGTTCAAAGGAGGCTCGTGCGGTTGCCGATGTCATTAACAAGGCATTTACTTCATATTTTGTTGTGCCGGACATTTCTTTGTCAAATATTTTAGACGGAGCAGAAGTCACTGAACTTAAACGACTGATATCAAATCTTAATAATCTTTTGACAAATCCACCAGCATGGGAGCAATTGGTCGATATGCAAACGCAATTAAAAAATACTCCGCCAACACCTCCGGTTTTTGCAGGAGAGGTAGCGGCAAAGAAGTTTTATAATCCCGGTAGTGATGAAAAAACCCGTAATTTTGATGGGAAAAATGCGATACCTTTAAATTCCAGTACATCGCATGAGAAAGTTATTGAAATTCCACCCAAGAAATAACTGTCATTTCAATTAACACAAAAAGTGAAGGAAACGATTAGATAGCTGAACCCTTAATTGTACAAAACAATTATAGCCATGATGTTAAGGTATAAAAGCAATGAAGTTATTAAACTTAATTTGTTATAGTCCAAATAATAGTTTTAATAATTTTGTATAGGAGATTGTATTATTATATTTGTGAAATAAATTTAAGTAAAAGTATAAAATAACAATAAAAAACAATTGTATGATAACAAAGTCAAAAGACATTAAAATCAGGAAACATAAGTTGTTAAAGCCATTGTTTGTTTCATTATGCTTGTTGTTGACATTTGATAGTTATGCACAACAGGGTGTGGGAATTAACGCCGCTGGCGCGCCTGCTCATTCTTCAGCTTTGCTGGATTTAAGCAGTACCTCTAAAGGGCTTTTGATCCCACGTGTATCTTTAACTTCAATTAATGATGTTACCACCATATCAGGGCCTGCAATTTCATTGCTGGTATATAACACAAATGCTGCAATGGTTGGCGGTGCCGTAGGTTTTTGGTATTTTAACGGTATCAATTGGGTGCAGGCATTAGGCCCTCAGGGTATTCAGGGCATTACCGGTGCAACGGGTGCTGCAGGAGTTGCAGGTGCAGCGGGCGCCTCAGGGAAAACCGGAGCCACTGGCGCTACCGGTGCAGCAGGAACTAATGGTACGAATGGTGCTGTTGGTGCCACTGGGGCTACAGGTGCAGCGGGAACTAATGGTACAAATGGCGCTGTTGGTGCCACTGGGGCTACAGGTGCAGCGGGAACTAATGGCATAAATGGTGCTGTTGGAGCCACTGGCGCTACCGGTGCAGCGGGAACTAATGGTACAAATGGCGCTATCGGAGCCACCGGAAAAACCGGGGCCACTGGCGCTACTGGCGCAGCGGGAACAAATGGTACTAATGGCGCTGTTGGCGCTACGGGTGCTACAGGTCCTGTGGGTTGCAATGTAAATAATATGGTTATTAAATCCAATGGTACCGCCGCAGTATGCAGCATAATCTATGATGACGGAACTAATGTGGGAATCGGGACAACAACACTACTTTCGAAACTTCATGTAATTGCTTCAAGTGGCACCGGGGTTCTCGGTGTTAGTCCAACAGCAAGCTCTTTTGGCTTACATGGCTTTAATTCCAATGCCACAGGAACTGGTGTTTTTGGCGTTGGCAATAATATTACCGGTTCATACCTGAGTTCCGGCAGTGGGGGTGCATTTACCGGATTGTACACAGGAGTATATGGTCGTGCCACCGACGCTGGTGGTGATGGTGTTTACGGCGTTGGACTTGGGGCAAGCGGTAGCGGCGTTTATGGCCTGGGTAGTGATGTAACTACGGGCACCGGGGTAATAGGCGCCGGAAACAATGTAACACCTACCATTATGACCAATGGAAGCGGCGGAGCCTTTTCTGCAATCAATACCGGTGCTTATGCCACGGCATCGGCAATAGATGGCGAAGGATTATACGGCCGTGCCACCGGTACTAATGGAACCGGCGTAATAGGTGCAGGGAATAATGTTACGCCGTCGGTTATGACCAATGGCAGCGGAGGCGCCTTTACCGGTTTAAGTTATGGTGCTTACGGTTTGGGAACAAATGCCACCAATGGTACAGGTGTTGTTGGTGCAGGAAATAATATTACCACATTATACACAATGACTGATGGCAGCGGCGGGGCTTTTACAGGAATAACCAAAGGAGTGTACGGCCATGCTACTGACGCAACCGCTGGCACAGGAGTGATTGGCACCGGAAACGCCGTATCTTCTGCATCGGTGTTGACTACCGGCAGCGGTGGCGCTTTTACTGGTGTTAACAACGGAACATACTCTGTGGCAACGGCTACAGGCGGAGATGGGCTTTATTCAGTTAATAACGCGGCAGCCAGCACGGGTAACGGGTATGGAGTATATGGTGTTACTGCTCAGAGTGCAGGTTTTGGGGTTGGCGGTCAAAACACGAATACCTCAGGTACAGGGGTAGCTGGTGTAGGTAATAATGTGGGCGCTAATTATTTGACTTCCGGGAGCGGCGGCGCCTTTACGGGAACTGCTATTGGAGTAGCCGGATTTGCTACAAATACTTCCGGTAGCCTGTCAGGCGGTTATTTTACCAATGCCCAAGCTTCTATCAACTGGGCCCGTGTGGCTTATTATAATGGTTCCACTGAATACAAGGTATATGGAAATGGTACCGTATCAACCATTGTTAAAGATACTGAAGGGAAAATGGTAACACTGCATTGCCCTGAAACTCCGGAAGTTTATTTTCAGGATTATGGTTCGGGAAAATTGACAAATGGCAGCGAACATATACAAATTGATCCGATATTTGCAAAAAATATTGTGGTAGACCAGAATCATCCTTTAAGGGTATTCATTTAGTTACAAGGTGATTGTAAGGGCGTTTACACTACCAATGAAACCCAGACAGGATTCGATGTGGTTGAACTGCAGGGCGGACAGTCTGATGTGTCGTTCCATTGGACTATTGTTGCCAACCGTGCTGATGATTATGATGAAAATGGAGCTATTATTTCAAAATACCAGGACCTCCGGTTTGAAAGAGCCCCTGACCCTGAAAAATTAATACAATCCGATAAAGTAATCACACCAGCAATAAATGCTGCCGCTGTTGGAACCAAAACTAAAATTAGTAAGAATTCATCGCAGCCGGTATCCGTAAAAAAGGAAACAATTAATTAGTGTCTGTCCAAAACAGCTGAGTTTGAACCAGAATGTTCGAATGCCCGACTGTCCGCCAACTGGCGGATCAGGCGGGGATGAAGTCGGACATTATGGACAAACTCTGATTAATATTGGAACTCTTAATAAAGAGCACCTCTGAAAATTTTAAATTTCTTCGTTCGTCTTCATTCTTCAAATCCTTGCGTTCGGCATGCTCGGCACAGGTATGTAAGCTCAGACTGCGGTTTTCAGAACTTCGACTGTCTCGAGCTTTTCTTTGATAACAGGAGTTCTAATGCTTCTGCTGAATCTTTCAATGCCAAAATAAAAGCTTTCAGAGCAACTTTTAGAGGAGTAAGGAATGTCTCATTTTTCCTTTTCAGATTATCAAATATTTATGCTTAATAAATAACTCCTCAACTTTTCCGATTGATCCCAATTTATTTTTTAGGAATGTTGAATGTAAAATTCATAAATGCAACATTTTAGACTGAAAATTTGAAGATTTTTAGAACATCGATTCTAACTAAATTGGATCACAACACACAGGGAGTGAGATGAATAAATGATAAAAGAAATGAAAGAATTATTTTAAGAAAACATACAAACAATGGCATATTACCATTGTGGAAAAAAATGTAAAATTAAATTTATGAACGTAAAATTATTTAATTATGTTTGTATCATTGAAAAAAAGAAGAAAAAATAAAAACATTGAACGGAATATAAATAAAATTAATTAATCATGAAAACAAAATCTACAAAAATTTTATTAAAACAAGTTTTTGAGCAGAAGTTATTAAAACCTTTATTAATTGCATTTAGCGTGTTTTTGACAACATATACGTATGCACAACAAGGTGTATCGGTCAATGTTTCTGGTTCAGCCGCAGATCCTTCGGCCATGCTGGATATAAGCAGTACGTCAAAAGGGCTTTTAATTCCGCGTATTGCATTAACTTCAGTTAATGATGTCACCACGATTGCCAATCCCGCGATTTCTTTGCTGGTCTATAATACAAATGCCTCAATGGTTGGCGGGGCTGTTGGTTTTTGGTATTTTAACGGTATTAATTGGGTGCAGGCAATAGGCCCTCAGGGCATCCAAGGATCTGTTGGAGCTACTGGGGCCACTGGTGCTCAGGGTATTCAGGGCCTTTCGGGAGTCAATGGAAATACCGGCGCCACAGGTGCTAATGGTACGGCTGGTGTCGCTGGTGCCTCCGGAAAAACGGGTGCCACCGGTGCAACAGGTGCTGCTGGCGCCCAGGGTATTCAGGGTGTAAATGGAAATACAGGTGCAACTGGTGCTAATGGTGCTGCAGGTGCTAATGGCGCTACAGGGCCTCAAGGTATTCAAGGCATTCAGGGCGTAAATGGCAATACGGGCGCAACGGGTGCTCAAGGTATACAGGGTATTCAGGGCGTCAATGGAAATACTGGCGTTACAGGTGCTACAGGTATTGGCACTGTTGGCCCAGCCGGTGCAACAGGTGCTACAGGCCCAGTGGGTTGTGCTACCGCCAACACAGTTATTAAATCCAATGGTACAACAGCCACCTGCAGCCAAATTTTTGATAACGGGGTTTCTGTTGGTATTGGGACAACTACGGTTCCTCAAAAACTTACAGTTAATGGTGGTATCCACATTAATGATGGCAGTTATCTGGATTTTGTAAACTGGGAGTGGGCAATGGGCAGAAATATTTGCTCCGCGATAGGCTCAGGTAACCGGTTACAAACCTTGGGTTATGCTGATGGCGTTTATCAACTCATTGGAGTAAATGGTGTCTCGCCAACTTATACCTATCAGAATATTATTGAGGCAAGTTTCTCTACAGGGAATGTCGGTATAGGAACAGCAAACGCCGCGCATAGACTTCATATCAATAACGATGCTGGTGAGTCTGCCGTCAAAATAGGCGCCAATGTATGGAGTACCGGCAATAATAACGTTCAGTATTTCGGTGATGGCGGCTTTGTATTTGTTGGTGAAACATATAGCGACAACGTATTAGATGTGTATGGTTCAGCAGGTATCAGGATTTTTGATGGAAACAATTATGGAGGTGCAGGCCAGGTGCTTACCTCTAACGGAACTTATGCTTACTGGTCGGCAGCATCAACCTCAAGCGGCTGGGCACTCTTAGGCAACGCCGGAACAAGCGCCTCCACAAACTTTGTGGGAACCACAGATGCACAGGAATTAACTTTCAGAACGAATAATGCAGAACGAATGAGAATAACTTTGAGAGGACAATTAGTACCTAAAAATACGGGGTATTCCATATTTATGGGTGAAAGTGCAGGACAAGCCGACGACCTTGCTTCGAATTACAATGTATTTCTTGGCTATCAAAGCGGAATGGCAAACACTTCAGGTATTGACAATATAGCTATTGGAAATAGAGCTTTGGTTAGAAATACCACTGCTGAAGGAAATATCGCTATCGGATACTGGTCATGCCAAAATCAATCATCAGGTTCAGCGAACATGAATACAGCCGTCGGATATTATTCCTTGTATCAAAATACCGGAGGCTATAATACCGGCGTAGGTTATGCTGCAGGAGCAGGGGTAAGTGGCCCGAACTATACTTATTGCTCGTTTTATGGCTACGATGCAGACTTTGGCGTATCAGGAACTTTCACCAACGCAATGGCATTGGGTAATGGAGCAACCGTAACAGCCACCAATTATGTAAGAATTGGAAATACATCCGTAACTCAGATCGGTGGACAAGTTGGTTGGACAAACCTGTCAGACGGCAGGGTAAAAGATAACGTCAAGGAAGATGTTACCGGATTAGATTTTATCATGAAATTACGCCCTGTTACCTTTAATATTAATAAAGACAAACAAGACAAGATTCTGAACAAAGTTGACAAGAGTGATTATCCCGGGAAATATGATATTGAAAAAATAAAATTTAGTGGTTTTATTGCCCAGGAAGTTGAACAGGCAGCCATCGAGACAGGATACGATTTTAGCGGCGTTCATAAACCAAAGCACGAAAATGACCTGTACGGCCTTACATATTCTGATTTTGTGGTTCCCTTGGTAAAAGCAACACAAGAACAACAAAAAATTATTGAAAATTTAAAAGCGCAGAATGCTTCATTACAAGAAAAAATTGATTTACAGCAAAAAGAAATTGAATCTCAAAATGAGAAAATTGAAAAAATAAGACTAAAATTGGGAATAGAATATTAAGCAGAAAATGTGGAAAAAAACATTTTTTAAAATAAAAATGTTAAAAGTTTTTTATTATTCGTTTTTTAAATTATATTTGTACTTTAATATAAGTAAAAAAATCTTTTGATAAATAAAAAATATAGATTATGAAAAAATCAGCAATTTTTTTAATGTTAATTATCTTAGGATATCTGGCCTCCGGACAAATAGTCAACACAGCATTCATCACAAATGATGCTGGAGTTTACATAGTTTGCAGTTCGGACTTTAAAAATGAATTGGGTGGGAATGTGCAGAACAATGGTACGATCAAATTAGCTGGTAACTTTACAAACAATAATAACTTTAATTCAGGGCTCCTGAGCTATGTAATCATGAATGGAGCTGCACAGACTATCGGCGGTACAAATTCCACCACTTTCAATAATCTGACCATTGAAGGCTCAGGTGATAAGACACTTTTGGTGAATTCGTCTGTTGCCAATTCCCTTGTGATGAATGCGAATAAGATTTTAATATCAAATTATAATCTTTCCTTGTCTCCAAGTGCGACGATTGCGAATTCGAATAATACACGATATGTTGTTACAAACGGTACAGGAAGTTTAATAAAACAATCTCTTCCGCTTGGGGCCGATTTTACTTTTCCTGTTGGGAACAGCATCACCAGTTATAAGCCGGCCATCATTAAGATTGCCGGAACATCAGATAATTTTGCGGTAAGAGTTTTAGCCGGCTTAAATCCTACTACAGGCATAGATCCTTATTGCGTTCAGAATACATGGATAATAAGCGAAGGCACCCCCGGCGGGACTACTGCTGAATTAAACCTGGGCTGGAATACACCCGACCAGGGAGGCTCTTTTGTAGGCCCCGCAGCGCTTATATGGCAAAATATCAGCAGCACATGGGCTCCATTGGCTGGCAGTCCCGGTGCGACCACCAATGCCCCTATCACCGACTGGTATTACAAATCCCTTGGAGTAACAGATTTTTCTGTTGCTAACAGCCATTTTACCGTAATATCATTAACCCCTCCATTGATCGTAAATCAGCCTGTCAGCGACACTGTTTGTGAAGGAACAAATGCGTCTTTCAGCATAACAGCAACCGGAATGGGAATAATAACTTATCAGTGGCAGGTATACAGCGGTGGCTCCTGGGCCGATGTATCAGGTGCCCCCTATTCAGGCGAAACAACCAATACGCTGTCTATAACAAATGTCCCCTTATCAATTAATGGATACCAGTATCGTTGTATAGTGAGAAATAACGGCGGTTTATCTTCAATATCGAACCCTGCTACCCTGACAGTGAACCAAAGTTTCATTGCCGATGTCAGCATACAGGCATTTGATAATCCCGCCTGTTCCCATACGCTGGTCAATTTTACGGCAACACCGGTTAATGGGGGCCCAGCGCCTGCATACCAGTGGTATTTGAACGGTAATCCTGTCGGAACCAGCAGTAGTACCTATTCTAACATTTCTCTAAATTCCGGGAACACCATTTATTGTCAAATGACTTCTAACCAAAACTGTGTA
>Ga0116170_10006462_pt1 | contig 10269 bp, 8 predicted proteins | sample AD_JPNHW1_MetaG_FD_89797 | JGI IMG/M metagenome (GOLD analysis project Ga0116170, IMG submission 89797) | Active sludge microbial communities of municipal wastewater-treating anaerobic digesters from Japan - AD_JPNHW1_MetaG | ecosystem: Engineered > Bioreactor > Anaerobic > Digestate | place...
AATCGGCGCTTTCGTGCCGTCGGCCAGCAAAGCTTCGCCGTGAGGGAAGAGAACGCGCAGACGTTCGGCCGATTTTGCGGCGTATTCGGTGTCGCCGAATTTACGAATCACCTTGTTGTAATAAATCGCGGCGGAATTCGTCTGCGGCGGACGGGGAATGCGTTCGTAAAAACGGCCGACCTCATAGTTATGTTCCGCTGAAAGCGTATGCAGTTTTACGCTGAAGTCATGTACTTCCGCGATGTGCTGTGAGTTGGTATAAAGCTCAGGAAACAGTCCGGCCGAGAGTTCGGCCTGTTCGCGGATGTCGATGCTGTACGGAGTGGAATCAACCAGTGTTTTGAAGCTGTCGATTTTCGCAACAGCGGCTTTCTCAGCGAATGGACTGTTCGGATAACGGTATTCGGTTGTTGCGTAGGCGACAACAGCCAGCTCCGGATCGTTGTTTTTCTGGTAGGCCTGTCCGATCATGTACTGCATCTCAGGGGCACGTTCCCATTGCGGAGCGTTCTTGATGATCGACTCGAACAGCGGCACGGCACGCTCAGGGGCGCGGTAGCCGCCGAAGAGCCAGCGCATCCGTTTGCGGTTCATCTCTTTTTCGGCAAGGGTGTACTGCTGATCAAGAATGGAATTATAATTTGTGATGCTGGTGTAGTACTGCTGAATCAGTTCTTCGTAGGCGGTAAAGGCTTTTTTGTTTTTGCCCTTTTCTGCATAAATTTCAGCCACCGTCTTTTTGGCGGTTGCCGCGTGAGCATCTTCCGGCCAGCGCTTCACAAAAATCTCAAACTGCTTCCGCGCGCTCCGGATGCTGCCTTTTTCTTTCAGCGACTCGGCATACTGCCAGTGCTCTTCAGCCGTCGCCGGTTTATAGGCGAACGGATTCAGATAAAAATAGTTACCGCTGCGGGTTTCCTGATACGGCATGGCCGTTGAACAGCCGGTCACGGCAAGCAGCGTGAAAACGGCCAGAAAGCCCGCGATAAAAGCGCAGTTCTGTTTTAAATTCATATGCGCCAGAGAGTACGGAAGCCCCTCCGCCTTGGCAAGAGCGAAGCCGAGGTTTCCGGAGTCCTGGATTAAAACTCAACCCGCGGAACCACAGACGCTTCCGGCGCCGACTCAAACGGCGTGCGGCGGGAAAATCCGAACATGCCGGCCCAGACCGATCCGGGGAACCGGCGGATCGACGTATTATAGGCCTGCACCATTTCGTTATAGCGGCGGCGTTCCACTGAAATACGGTTTTCCGTTCCGGACAGCTCGTCCTGCAGCGCCATAAAATTCTGATTGGCTTTCAGCTCCGGATAGTTCTCCGCCACCAGCAGCAGGCGGCTGAGCGCGCCCTGCATCTCTCCGGCCGCCTTGATCTTTTCGTCCGGCGTGGCGGCCAGACCCCACTGACTGCGCAGACGGGTGACTTCCGTCAGAAGTCCTTTCTCGTGTGCGGCATAGCCTTTCACCGTGCTGATCAGATTCGGGATTAGGTCAAAACGGCGCTGAAGAACGGTTTCGACGTTGGCCCACTGGGCCGTCACCGCTTCGTCCTGGGAAACAAAACGGTTTTTCGATCCGATTGCTGATCCGCCGATCATCACAACCACCAGCAAAATAATTCCGAGTACAATCCATACCTTCTTCATCGTCATCCTCCATTTCTAAATTCGGTCAACCGCATCCACCACCGCTTCAATAGAAGCCAGATACTCTTCGAAGAGCCGCCCGGCGTCTACATTTTTTATTTTCAGCGTACCGGCTTTCAGCGCCTGAATCCGCCGAAAGCTTTCGAGCTTCACCGGAACATGCCCGGTGAGTTTTTCCAACGCCTGAAACTTTTCTGCCGGCACCGGATTTTCATAGAGACGCAGCGCGGCGCGGAACAGCGTCAGCACGCCGGAAAGCGAACCGGTCAACAACGCCGTCAGCCGGCGCGGATTTCCGCTGACGGAAAGATAACTGCGGCAAAGCTGAATCACCGCGGAGCGCAGTTCGCGCTCGACCTGCAGCCGCAGATTCGCCATGCCGGGCTCAATCGCGGCGATGACATCTTCGCCGGACAGAACGCGGCGGGCATCGCGCATATCGAGCAGTTCAACCGGAAACACATCGGCGGCATCCGCCAGCCGCTTGCGCGTAAACATCAATGGCGGCGGATTCCCGGCCCGCTCCCAAACCGCAACCGGTTTCGCCAGATTCCGCAGAACCGCCGGCGAAAGATCATTCAGTACAACGAGCAGATTATAGTCCGATCCTTTCGCGGCGTAATCGCCCGCCGCCGCAGAACCGTAAAGCACCACGGCCTGCAGATTATCTCCGCAAACGGTTTTCAGTTTTTCAGTGAACTGTTCAGGACTCATCTTTTTCATAAAACACTCCCTGCTCTACCAGCCGCGCGACGCTCCGCCGCCCCCCGACATACCGCCACCGAAACCGCCAAAGCCTCCGGAGCTTCCTCCGCCGAAACCGCCGCCGCTGCGTCCGCCGCCACCGCCCATAAACAAAAGCAAAAGCCACGGATGACGAATCACAGCGAAGATTATAATTATAAAAAAGATCAGCTGAATAAGTCCGCCACCTTTTCGATCCTGCGATTGCGAACCGCTATAGCGTTCCTGATTCCGAACTCCGGTCAGTTCAACGCCGGCGGCGGAAGCCGCTACCGAAGCCAGCGCCACAGCGCCGCTTCGCAACCCGCCGCTGTAATCGCCGTTGCGGAATGCGGGCCGCACGTACTGGTCAATCAGCCGCCCCGCCGCCGCATCCGGCAGAACGCCTTCAAAACCGTATCCGGTTTCGATACGCACTTTCCGGTCTTCAATCGCGGCAATGAGTAGAAGTCCGTTGTCTTTGCCTTTTTTTCCGATTCCCCAGCGTGCAAAAAGCCGGTTGGCAAAATCGTCGATCTGTCCGCCTTCTAGAGATTTCAGCGTAACGACCGCCACCTGCGCGCCGGTTTTCTGCTCCAGTTCGGCGAGAGTACTCTCCACAGCGGCGCGGTCGGAAGAATTCATCACATTGGCGAAATCGCTGACGTAACCGGCCGGTTTAAGCGAATTCAACAGGCGATCCGTATCCGCCCGGACCGGCAGAAATCCGGCCAGTAAAACAAGAACTGTGATGAAAAATCTGCGCATGTCCGGAACCGTACCGGCTTTTATCCTGTTTTGAAATATTTCATTCACTATTTATAACCCTTGAAAATAAAGGTCAAAACCGCAATCCCGCTAATCCTTATGCTTTTCATCAGATTTTAATTTGACAGTCCCGTCGGAAAGCGTATCTTGCGCTTCATGCATTAAGAGAGGCGTGAGGTAAACGCCCGGCAACCTGATAACATAAGGTGCCACGGCCTTGCAAAAGGCGATGCGCCCCGCAAGGGGAAAGTTGACGGTCAACCGCATCTCACCTCCGCCCTCTCTAACTGACTACAAAAGTAAAGAGAGGGACAGAAATGAGTAAGAACACTGAAACGCTGGCGCTTCATGCCGGCTACAAACCGGATCCCACGGGCAGCTGTGCGGTTCCTGTCTACAGAACAAGTGCCTATGTCTTCCGGGACACGGAGCACGCCGCCAACCTGTTCGGCTTGAAAGAGCTGGGCAACATTTATACGCGGCTGATGAACCCGACGAACGACGTGCTTGAACAGCGCGTCGCTGCGCTCGAAGGCGGAGCCGGCGCTCTGGCACTGGCATCCGGCACGGCGGCGATCTTCTACAGCATCATTAACCTGGCACAGGCAGGCGATGAAATTGTGTCGTCCAGCAACCTCTACGGCGGAACCTATACGCAGTTCAATAACATCCTGCCGCAGCTGGGCATCAAGGTGAAATTTGTCGATCCGTCCAATCCGCAGAACTTCGCCAAGGCCATCACGGAAAAAACGAAAGCTCTCTACACCGAGACCATCGGCAATCCGTCGCTCGACGTGGCGGACATCGAAGCCATCGCGAAAATCGCGCATGCTCACGGCCTGCCGCTGATCGTAGACAGCACCTTCACCACGCCGCACCTGCTGCGCCCCATTGATCACGGCGCAGACATCGTGGTGCACTCGCTCACCAAGTGGCTGGGCGGACACGGCAACGGTATCGGCGGTATTGTCGTTGATTCCGGAAAGTTCAACTGGGCGACGGGTAAACATCCCCTGCTCTCCGAGCCGGATGAAAGTTATCACGGCATCCGCTACGCGCATGACTTGCCGCCGTCACTGGCGCCGCTCGCCTACATCCTGCGGATGAGGCTGGTGCCGCTGCGCAACCTCGGTGCGTGTCTTTCGCCCGACAACGCGTGGCAGTTCCTGCAAGGCATCGAAACCCTCGCCCTGCGCATGGAGCGTCACGGCGAAAACGCGCTGGCGGTTGCGAAGTTCCTTGAGAAACAGGCTGAAGTCGAATGGGTCCGCTACCCCGGGCTCGAAAGTCATCCGTCGCACAAGATCGCGAAGAAACTGCTTAAAAACGGTTTCGGTGCAACGGTGGTCTTCGAAGTCAAAGGCGGCGAAGAAGCCGGCAAGAAGTTCATTGAAAAGCTTCAGATCTTCTCGCACCTCGCCAACGTCGGCGACGCGAAGAGTCTGGCGATTCATCCGGCAACCACAACGCACTCGCAGCTTACCGCCGAACAGCAGGCGGAAGGCGGGATTACACCCGGACTCATCCGCCTGTCGGTCGGCCTTGAGCACATCGACGATATCCTCGCCGACCTCAAACAAGCGTTGAAATAACGAGGAAGCGAAATATTGGAATAATGGAAGTTTGGGTTCGCCCGACTTCTGTTATTCCTTTATTTCTTTATTCATGAAAACCGTTGAAACACAGTTTTTCACCTATGATGCACTGACACTGCAAAGCGGTGTCCGGTTCGGCCCCGTGACGCTGGCGTACGAAACCTACGGCACGCTCAACGAAAAGCGAGATAACGCCATTCTGCTGTTTCACGCGCTGACCGGCTCGCAGCATGCCGCAGGGGTCAACCCTGCCGTGCCAGGCATCGGCGAACGGTGGAATGCAGAATGCCAGAACGGCTGGTGGAGCGATTATCTCGGTCCGGCTAAAGTCGTTGATACCAACCGCTTCTTTGTCATCTGCATCAATTATTTCGGCGGCTGTTACGGTTCTACCGGCCCGTCTTCGATCAATCCGGCAACCGGAAAACCGTACGGCGGAAAATTCCCGCGCATCCATTTCAGCGACATCGTCGACTCCCAGCTTCCTCTGCTGAAACATCTCGGCATTGAAAAGCTGCACGCTGTCATCGGCGCGTCACTCGGCGGAATGCTGCTGGCCAACCTGGCGGCGCGCTATCCGCACATTACAGACCGCCTGATCGCCATCGCCTGCGGGATCGAGCCGACCACGCTGATCCGCGCCCACAACATTGAGCAGATTCTGGCGATTGAAAACGACCCGCACTTCTGTAACGGCGATTACTATGACGGCGAACCGCCGGTACGCGGACTCGCTCTGGCGCGGATGATCTCGCATAAAACCTTTGTTTCGCTCGATTTCATCGAAGAGCGCGCCAAAAACCGCTGGGAGCAGGAATACGACGAGTTTTCGTGGTATAAAGTCCGGACTCCGCTTGAGTCGTACATCCTGCATCAGGGGCGCAAACTGGTCCGGCGTTTTGACGCCAACACCTACCTGCAGCTGATCGCCGCATGGTCGGACTATCATCTGCTGCGCGACACCGGAGCACCGGACTATGTTACTTTGTTTAAGAACTGCCGCCATCAGCGTTATACGCTCTTCACCATTGATGATGACTACTGTTTCTATCCTGAAGAGCAGGAATACTACCGGAAGAAACTCGAAGAGGGCCGCGTTCCGGTCAAACACATCACGGTCCACTCCAACAAAGGCCACGACTCTTTCCTGCTGGAACCGCACCTTTACGAGCAGGCGATCCGGGAAGCGCTGAACAGTTGACACCCTCATGCACATGAGCCAGCACATCTTATGGGCGGCCGGATGGATGTTCCACCTGACAGCCTTTGCACTCGTCACCTTTCACTGTCTTCAACGCCGCCGCAACGCCAGCTCCACCCTTCTCTGGATATTCATCACCTGGTCTATCCCGGTCCTCGGAGCTCTCTTCTATCTCAGCTTCGGCATTGACCGCGTCGATGACCGCGGCTATCTCAAATTCCTCACCGATGAGCATCTGCTGAAAACCCGAAAAGGAACCCGCGACGCGGCTCCCCGCGCTTACTGGCATCACCTCACCGGGGCGCCTGCCGAAAACGAATTTCAGCGGGAATTCAACCGGACGCTCGACGCTCTCATTCCCGACCATCCCGCGCTCGCCGGGAATCGGCTTGTTCCGCTGGTGAACGGCGATGAAGCCTATCCGCGCATGCTGGAAGCCATTCGACAGGCCAGACACCATATTCACCTTCAGAGCTATATCATCGGCAACGACAGCGTCAGCCGCGAATTCATGGCGGCGCTTTCCGCCAAAGCCGCCGAAGGGGTTCAAGTGCGCCTGCTTTATGACCGGTTCGGTTCTACTTATGCCTTGTTCGGCGGACTGTTCCGCAAGGCACGTAAAACACCCGGCTTCAAGGTCGCCGGCTGGACACAGGCCAACCTTCTTAAACGCCAGTTTCAGATCAACCTGCGCAACCATCGAAAAACGCTGGTCGTTGACGGAGAAAAAGGGTTTTTCGGCGGAATCAACCTGCTGGACGACCACATCAGCCGTCCGGGCAAACCGCCGATCCGCGATTATCACTTCGAAGCTGAAGGTCCGATTGTGCAGGAGCTGCAATACTCTTTCCTGCGCGACTGGTATTTCATCACCGAAGAATCCCCGGGCGAACTGCTGACCGAAGAATATTTTCCGCAGACCAAACCGGCCGGGAACATCACGGCCCGGCTCATCAGCAGCGGACCCTCTACGGCTGAAGACGTCGCCATTGAAAGTTTTTTCAACAGCATCGTTCTTGCTCAAAAGCAGATTCTCGCTGTCACTCCGTACTTTGTTCCGCCGGCGGATATTCTGCGCGCGCTGCGTTCCGCCGCGTTGCGGGGAGTGGATGTACAACTGGTCGTTCCCAAAGAAAACAATCACCGCTACGCCGGTTACGCCAGTCGCGCACTCTACGAAGAACTTCTGCTGGCCGGTGTACGGATATTCGAACGCCGCCCGCCCTTCATGCACGCTAAAGCATTGATCATAGACGGGGAATTCGCTCTCGTCGGCACAGCCAATCTGGATGTGCGCAGCCTGAGCCTGAACTACGAAACCTGTCTGGCCGTTTACAGCGCCGGCTTTGTCGACGTCATGAAACGCATCATCCATGAAGACATCGCCTGCAGCGATGAAGTCCTGCTGGCCGACTGGCAAAGCCGTCCGACGCGTTATCGCCTGCTCGAAAACCTCGCCAGCCTCATGACTCCGATCCTCTAAATATAAACAGTCCGCTATATGCGGACCCTGCGCCGGGCAGTCCCGGCCTGCCGGACATCCGGCTCAGCAAACCTTCGATTCATCCTCATACCGGAGCGGGATCTTATAATTCAAGGCCGGACGGAAAACTCCTGAAAATGCTCCCGTACGGATGAGGTGCGCGGAAAAAAGCTCTTTCTTCGACAGCTGGTTAATCCGGACTTCCCGCAAAACAGGAACGGCGAATACTGGAAATACCCAAGGAATTCAACCGTCCTGCAGGTCGATACCGAAATAGTTCTTCGCGTTGTTGAAGCAGATGTTTTCCACCATCGTGCCAAGCAGATCCATGTCCGCCGGAATTTCTCCGTTCTCGACATCATTGCCAATCAGGTTGCAAAGGATACGGCGGAAATATTCGTGACGCGGATACGAAAGAAAACTGCGCGAATCCGTCAGCATACCGATGAATCGGCTCAGCAGTCCGAGCGAGGAAAGCGCGTTCATCTGTTTTTCCATTCCGTCCTTCTGATCAAGAAACCACCAGCCGGAGCCGAACTGCATTTTGCCGGGGAAACTGCCGTCCTGGTAGTTGCCGATCATCGTCGCCATCAGTTCGTTATCGCACGGGTTAATGTTGTAGAGGATTGTCTTCGCCAGCTGATTCGAGCTGTCCAGCCGGTCGAGCAGTCTGATCAGGCCCGGCCCCTGACGGTAATCGGCAATTGAATCGAATCCTGTATCCGGCCCGATTTTCGAAAACAGGCGGCTGTTATTATTGCGGAACACCCCGACATGGAACTGCTGCGTCCAGTTGCGTGAGTGATTCATCTTTCCGACTTCATACAGGAAGACCGCTTCAAATTTTTCACGCTCGTCCAGCGTGACGCGGTCGCCGTTCATCGCCTTCTGAAAAATGATATTAAGCTCCATCGAAGAGGCCTGCGCATCCGGCACATAGGCCACTCCATGATCGGAGAGACGGCATCCGGCCGCATGAAAAAATTCATGCCGTTTCTCCACCGCCGCGACCAGTGCGGCGAAATCCTTAATCTCCACGCCGGAAACTTTTTCCAGGGTCTGGATATATTTTTTCCAAACCGTGACATCCGACAGATTCATCGCCTTATCCGGGCGGAACGTCGGCAGTACTTTAATTTCAAATCGGTCAGCCGCAATCTGCTTGTGATATTCCAGTGAATCGACCGGATCGTCGGTGGTGCAAACCAGCTTTACGTTCATTTTGCGCATCAGATTACGCGCGGAAAATTCCGGCGTGCGCAGCTGCGCGGTGGCAGTCTCAAAAATCTGCTCCGCTGTTTCCGGGCTCAACAGCGTGTCGATTCCGAAGTAGCGCTGAAGTTCCAGGTGCGTCCAGTGATAGAGCGGATTGCGGATCGTCTGCGGAACGGTCTCGGCCCACTTCCCGAATTTGACACGCCACGGCGCACTGCCGGTGACGAACTCTTCGGTGACGCCGTTGGTGCGCATGGCGCGCCATTTGTAGTGGTCACCGCCCAGCCAGATTTCTCCGAGATTATCATAGCGCCTGTCTTCCGCGATTTCCCTCGGAGATAAATGGCAGTGATAGTCGTAAATCGGCATTTTCGCAGCGTGGCTGTGATAGAGCACTTCCGCTGTTTTTGTCTGCAGTAAAAAATCACGATCCATAAAAGATTTCATAGGTCCTCTCCAAATTTTTCTTTGTACGCCCAGAGACCGAGCGCGGGATTACTGATATAAAAAATTTCTTCGCCGTCCGGCATCCTGTTGAAGCCGTCTTTGAGTTCCGCCGGATTATAGTGCGCCGCCATCTCTGCATACGGCACTGCGTTGAAGCCGACCGAACGGACTTCATCGAGTGTGATATCCGGGCCGGGGCAATACGTGATGCTGAAACGGCCTTCCGATGAGCCGTGAATCAGGTGCGCCGCCGCGCTGAGGTTGCTGCGCAGTTCCTCGTTCTCTTTGACCGCTTTGAGCGTGGCCGGCGTTCCGCGATAACCGTACTTGCGGATCAGCTCATCAATCTTCGGATCTTCGCCGAACTCCTTGAGCGCCGGAGCCAGCACGATCAGCTCGCCGCCATCGGCGATCGCCATGCGCGTACGGTAAACGGACTTATTACCGAGCCACGTACTCTGGAACTCGTGAGGATCCAGATAGACCACCACCTTCTTCGGCTCGCGATCCAGCAGCGTGATGTTTACCTTGCGGGCCAGCTTGCAGGCTTCGTTATAAACCTGCACATCATCCCCGGCGTAGAATCCGCGCAGGTGCATTTTGCCGGTATCATAGTCCTGCTGCACCACCGTCAGAATATAGGTGATCGGCAGATCACCGAGAAACGTGTCCACGGCATAATTAAACAGGCGGCGCACCGGCGTATCGGTCTGCCCTAGAATCGTCTCCATGTTGCAGACGGCACCGAGAAAGTGCGACTTGTTGATGATATCCGAACCGCCCGCGCCGACGACGATGTTTTTGGTGTAGTTGGCCATGCCGACCACTTCATGCGGCACCACCTGCCCGACCGAAAGAATCAGGTCGTAGCCGTCGAAGAGCATCCTGTTCACTTCGACACCGATACTGTAATTCACTTTTCCGCCGGAAAGCTCCGCGAGCATTTCACCGGACACTTCGCCTTTGCGGACAATGCCGTTGCGCCAGTCGTGCACTTTGAACGCCTTCAGCGGAATCGTCTCGCCATACATCATGCGGAGTTGTTTCTCCGTCATCGCATTATGCGTTCCGAGAGTCGGCAGGATATCCACCTGAACACCGTCCGCCGTGAGCAGTTCATACGCTATCGCCGTGATCGGCCCCGCCTGAGAGTTCAGGCGGGTGTGATCCGGAGGCAGAATCAGTACTTTG
>Ga0116170_10006468_pt1 | contig 10263 bp, 12 predicted proteins | sample AD_JPNHW1_MetaG_FD_89797 | JGI IMG/M metagenome (GOLD analysis project Ga0116170, IMG submission 89797) | Active sludge microbial communities of municipal wastewater-treating anaerobic digesters from Japan - AD_JPNHW1_MetaG | ecosystem: Engineered > Bioreactor > Anaerobic > Digestate | place...
GAATATTTATACACAATCTAATTTAACATAACAAGAGTTGGCCTGCGAAAAAAAAAAAAAAGATTCCCTACGGGGAATCTAAGTTTTGTCTCGGTAAAATAACAGGTATTATAATGGAGAGAGGGAGACAATGATTCAATGCATACCTATCCGCATAAAATTATGCGGTGACTAGGTAGCAATCACTTGCCACCTTTCTCCAATATTTTAATTTTTGAGAGGAGAAAACCATGGGCTATCCACATTCAGTCAGAGGGATCAAGCGCAATATCGTGAAGAACGAACTCAAAGGCAGCAACCGGAGGCGACATTACGGCCGGGAATTAAGCATCGAGGACCGCGAGCGCATACGTGAGAAGAACAAGGACGTTAAACTCGGTAAACGTCAGTCCGTCTTTGGCGCAATTTTCAAACAGGAAAATACGCGCAGAACGCAAGCGAGGTAACCCAAAATGGATGCTGATAAGGTACTTCGCAATCTTAAAATTCTCGCAGGCGACGAGAAGAATAACCAAGTGTGCACTTTTGAAATCCGTGTAGCAGACATGGCAGCAGACGCTGCAGAGACAATTGAACAGTTACAGGTGTTCACCAAACAGATTCTGGCTCTTCCGACCTGCCAGGAGTGTGAAATCCAAAAAACATGCGGATACTGTCCGAGAATAGGCCAAACCGTCCGCTATCACTGCCCACTCTATGTCGGGCCGAGAAAGGTGGACTGGTAACGTGGGAATGATGACACCAATGACCCGAGAAGTGTACGATAGTAAACAGCGTGAAAAACATGGCGCTATCACTACTCGTAGGTGGGCAAACTACCCGAATTCGGTTTTTTACTACAAAGACGATGGTACTGAAATCAACGGCGCGACCGAAAACATCGGCATCTATACCGATTCGACAACATATTCGTTGGAACCGGCATAGGAGACATAAAACGATGGATGTGATGTTCAGTAGTAAAGACCAAACGTGGTGTACGCCACAGGAACTCTACGACAAACTCAACAAGGAGTTTCACTTCACACTTGATGCAGCAGCATCTGATGCGAACGCAAAATGCAACAATTATTACACAGAAGAAAACAGCGGCCTTGATAAATCTTGGGCCGGACAAACTGTCTTCTGTAATCCTCCCTATGGCAGGGAAATCAGTCTATGGGTTAAGAAAGCGTACGAAGAGTATAGGGACCATAAAGTTAAAACTGTCATGTTGATTCCTGCCAGAACGGATACATCCTATTGGCATGAGTATATATTCCCGCATGCACAGATTTACTTTGTCCCAGGCAGATTAAAGTTTACTAATCAAAATGGTATAACCAAATATTCTGCCCCGTTTCCGAGTGCAATTATCGTTTTTGACCCATATAACGTATCATTAATGCCATTCACGGATATCCGTGATATCTTGAAAGGAGAAGCAGCATGAAACTATGGCGCAAACGTCCATCGCAAGAGTATGCCGATATGGCACAGGCCTTTGCAGATGGTTTGAAAAAGACTATCAACGACATTCCAAGAGCGCACCCACAGATCTGCACAGTATGTGGAAATCCGTTTACGCTCAAAATCGAGGAGCTCTATTTGGTAAGGGATACTTCCGCCGGTGGTATAATCAATGTAATAGCTGGCGAAAAGACCTTAATGTGGGATGCGTTTGACTGCCCGGCATGTGGATGCCAAAATCGCGTTCACGAACGTCTTGAGGCGTTTGTTAAAATCGGTTCAATTGCCAAGGCGAGGGAAGAGCGTAATAAAGACAAAGGGTATGTGGATATCATGGACCCAGCAGTTGTCTTTGTCGAGGACATGCCATATGCCCAGTGTCCCCCAGAAGTGCCGTTCCCCATTCCGAGAAACGACATGGAGAAAATGGCTAATGAAGCACACAACATGGTGCTCAGAGCCGGCGGAAACCTGTTGATAAAACAGTCTAAAAAAGGCACTATCCCCATCCGATGCAAAATAATACTGTCCAAACGCGAGGGCACTGAGATTTTGGTGACAACGTATTATGGAGAGGGCGATGTTCTCTCCGCAGCAATTTGTATGGCTTACAGTTCATATCTACGGCAAATTCCCGAAGACGATGAAGAGGAGGAAACGGCAAAATGATTAATTTAACCACGAACCAAACAATTGCCGTATGCAGTACATTCACGGTGATTGCTGTGGGCACCACTGTTGGTGCAATCCATCTCGAAAAGCGCCGTAAAGAGTATCTTCGGCAGGTTGAAATAATGCGGAAAAGAGCCGCACATAAACCCATTAACCGCGAAGAATTTGAGGCGCAAATCAAAGCGGGCAGAGACGTATTTGGGTCAACCTCTGAAGATCCCGAAGATGTCGTTATCACACAAGTCATAAAAGACCGAGTGGACGTTGTTACTCCCCAATCAATTGATCAACTCGGCAGCCGGTTTGCACTTACAAAAGCGCATCGGTATGCTATCTATTCAGACGTTTCTGTTATTCGCCCAGGCGAATTTGATTATGTCGCGCTGGAGTATTGGCCCGAGGACATGTACTTTCTGTATAATGGCTTTCCAACCCCGCAAGCAGATGTGGAAGGTCTTTTCGGGTCTGATTTTGCGCAGGAAATATTGATGTTGGGCATTGGAAAAGAAATGCAACTGCTCATCTATAGCAACGTTAAAATAGACGGCAGCAACAACTTCATCAAAATCCTGCTAACCTTTCATGAAGGGAGGATTCCAACCGAAGTGGTATCAGCAATCGAAGATGACGATATCAGGTACGACCCTGATGATCCTATATACGCCGAAGACGATGATGACGATGAAGAAGAAGGGGACATCGACCAGGCAGACGAGGATGCGATACAGGAAATAATGGATGCGGAAGAAATCGAAGCCGCAGGCGAGCGATACTTTAACCATGAGGGAGAAATCGGCATCGACCCCGTTGGCGAACTTGATGAAATGGAAGTCATCGATGGATGGGAAACAGTTGAGTGGTCATATCGACTTGATACTGGCTTTATCTATGATGAAAATGACGCTTTGTTAAGTGAAGAAGAAATAGTCGAATGGTTGAGTCTTCCTGTGGTTCAAACGCTTCTGTCCCACAACATACTGACACTGTTTCCTGACAGGACTGTTTATGTCAAAAACGGGAAACTAAAACTCATGTACGAAATCACAATAAAGTAGGAGGGCAATATGTGGTACTATTGGGTTATACTTGCGATAGTCGCTATTGTTGTCATCGTGATTGTCTCGTTCTTAAGCGTTCGTTTAAAGGCGTATAGGCAACGGTATAAAAACTGCGTTGCGGATGTCCTAGAGGCTATTTCCGATATCACAAAAGCGACAAATATGGTCATGTATGGATATGATCCAGCCCGGATTGATGCTGTTATACTTGAGACAATTCTAGGTAACTTCATAATCCAAAGAACCTTTGCTGAGTATGGCGTACTTTACATCAGAGAGGTGCGGCCAAAATGGATACAGCGACAAATGAAAAAGGTCAAAGAAGACTGACCGCGGTAGTTAAAACAGCAGAAAGGAGGACGTGTGTGTTTTGAGTTTTATTACAAATGACAAACTGGACTTTGTGTCTATACACAAGAAAGATACAAAAACAGGTTTCATCTTAGAACCAGAGTTAAGTGTCATCAAGCGAGATTGTCTCATGACAAAGGGGCACGCGTTCTACGCGGTTTGGGACTTCGAAAATGGGATGTGGTGTTTTGATGAACTTCGCGTTCCGACATTAATTAACATCGTTATGCAGGAGGCGTTTGACAGTCTTCCTGAACATGAGAAAGCATTTACAACAATATCTGATATCGGGCGGTTTCGAGCGGGTGAATGGTCTTCGTTTAAGGCCTACTGTAAGCAACTGCCCGATAAAGCACGTGATTTGGATACGGAAGTCACCTTTGTAGACGAAGCACCACCAAGAGAAGCATATCGTGCTCGCAGGCTTCCGTATTCGTTATCTAACAAACCGGCTAGAGCGTATCATAAACTCGCAGGCATTCTATATGACCCAGAGGAATTGGAGAAACTCGAGTGGTCTGTTGGTCTGTGCCTTTGCGGGGAACAAAGTCTAGTGCATAAGTTCGTCGCTATATTTGGCGGAACGGGCACGGGTAAAAGCACATATCTTAATATAATTGATTCGCTGTTTCAGGGATACACGGAAACAATACATGTTTCTGACATTGTTGATGGGGCAAATGCATTTGCACTATCGGGCTTTGCCTCTAATCCACTCGTGATATTAGAGCATGACTGCAATCTGTCCCGCATTAAAGATAACTCCCGGCTGAATTCAATGGCCGCTCACGAGAAGATGCAGATAAACGTCAAAAACCAAAGCTTATATACCGCTAGAATTTTAGGCATGATGTTTTTAGGGACCAACAAACCAATCCATATAACAGATGCTCGAAGCGGTCTTGCACGTAGACTCATAGATGTGTCGCCATCTGGGCGGCTGGTTCCACAAGACATCTATGACAAATTGGTAAATGACATCAAATACGAACTCGGTTCTATAGCGTACCATTGCATCAATGTGTACAGGCAACTTGGACGCGGCTATTACAGTTCTTACATACCCGTCAAAATGATGGTGAAGACAAATGTCATCTATTCATTTGTGATGGAGAATGCCAACGAGCTGGACGGCGAAAATGGTATAACCCTAACTCGCGCTTTCAATCTTTACAAGAAGTACTGCGAAGACTATAACATCAAAAATCCTTTGGACAAGACAGAGTTTAGAGATGATATCGAAGAGTACTTTTTAGAGGTTCAAGTTATGGGCGGCGGGAGATACCAAACGCAAGTCGTGTATAAAGGGCTAAACCCAAAGATGCTTAAGTATGAGCAGTACGTGCATTCTGTGCAGTCCAATAAAACAGCGCGCCCGACAACACTTATTGAGGAGGAAGTACCAGACCTGCTTGAGCAGGAATCCCTTTTCGATGAATTACGGGCGGATTGTAAGGCTCAGTATACGAATGCTGATGGAGGACCTATTACGTACTGGACAAACGTTAAAACAACATTATCGGCCATAAACACCAGAGAACTGCATTATGTACGAATCCCAAAAAACCATATTATTATTGACTTGGATTTGAAGAATTCAGACGGTGAAAAGGAACTGGCGCTTTCACTTGAGGCAGCAAAACAGTTCCCTGAGACCTATATGGAAGTTTCAAAATCCGGGAAAGCGTTACATCTCCATTACATCTATGACGGGGATGTTGACCTACTCGATAGAAACCCAGAACCAAACGTGGAAGTGAAAGTCTATGTTGGAAAGTCTGCTTTGCGCAGGAAGTTAACATTATGCAACAACGTCCCTGTAGCGACTATATCCAGCGGGCTGAAGCTAAAGGAGAAAAAATCGATGACACCTATATCTCAAATCAAAGATGAACGGCATCTTCGCTCCCTCATAAACAAAGCACTCAAAAAAGAGGTGCACGGGGACACTAACTCATCAGTTGATTTTATCAAAAAGACCCTCGACGATGCCATCGCAGCTGGGGTCATGTTTGATGTAAGCGACCTATATCCACAGTTGATAGTTTTCGCTGCGGGAAGTTCGCACAACAGCGATCGTTGCGTTGAAGTCATAAGGAATCTTCAGCTCAGCACCATACCAATACCAATAGACGTTGAACTCCCTGAAGATGATACGAATCTGCTAGTGTATGACATCGAATGTTTTCCCAATCTTTTCACCTTTTCATACACGCATGTTACGATGGATGAACTGAGGCAAGTGTTTCCAATCGGCAAGCTCAGTAAGGCTGAAGTTAGAGCATGCTTAGCAGAGTTTGTTAAAAAGCTTCAAGAACCTGGGAGGGTTAAAACGTTAGTCAATCCAACTGCAGAAGACATCGCCCCATTCATCAACCAAAAAATGGTTGGGTTCAACAATCGCAGGTACGACAATCATGAGGTATATGCGAGGTATATGGGCGAGAATAATATGCAGTGTTATCTGCGTAGCCAAGCCATAATCAATGGCGCACGCGACGTGATGAATGTAGGTTATATCCCGTCTGCATGGAACATGTCTTTTCTGGATTTATACGACTTAGCCACCGACAAGCAATCGCTCAAAAAATGGCAGGTTGTTCTGCGTTTACCACATCAGGAATATGACGGTGCTTGGGACCAGGATGTTCCGGAAGACAGATGGGATGAAGTCTCTGAATACAACCAAAATGATGTCGTGTCAAGCGTGTGTCTGTTTGCGTATTTAACCCAAGTTGGGGATATGGCTGCTCGGGAAATCCTGGCAAACATCAGCGGACTTCCAGTCGGTCAGACCTTGAGAAACCACTTTGCACAAATCATCTTCCAAGGAGATAAGAACCCTCAAAAAGACTTTATCTATACCGACCTATCAGAACAATTTCCCGGCTACACGTACGAGGTGTACAAAACCGAGGTTGAAGAAGATGTTATAAAGTATAAGGTGAAGTCGGATTACATGGAGACAGACCCGTCAGAGGGAGGGCGAGTACACACAGAGCCCGGCGTCTACTATGATGTTGGCCTGTTTGATATCGAGGGAATGCACCCAACATCTATAATCCAGTTGAACCTCTTTGGCACCCATTATACCCAGCGGTATAAGGCGGTTTATGATATCCGTCTATCGCTCAAACATAGCATCGAGCTGGGCATCGATCCTGTGGCACATCTGCAACAAGTGGCTGCTGAGGAAAGCAACGAACACAATGCTGATATTTATGCGCGCGCTTTGGAAATCGTTAAACTATATGCGTATGATAAGGTGATGCTTAAGTTTGTTGTTAAGGCGTTGAAGCTGGGTTTGAACTCAACATATGGCTGGACAGCAGCCTCGTTCCCCAACGCATTCCGCGATCCTAGAAATGTTGACAACATCGTCGCAAAAAGGGGCGCGTTGTTTATGATTACGCTTCAATACGAGCTCCAAAACAGAGGGGTCCAAGTTGTACACGTTAAAACAGACTCCGTCAAAATCCCAGGAGCAACAAGCGAAACAGTCAACTTTATCAACGAGTTTGCAGCAAAATATGGATACACCTTTGCGCATGAAGATACCTATCGTATAATGTGCTTGGTGAATAAGTCTGTGTATATCTGCTATTCAAATAAACACAGTGAATGGGAGGCGACAGGCGCTCAATTTGCGCATCCAGTCGTCTTCAAAACGCTGTTTACCGGAGAGCCGCTCACATTCGAGGACTACATTGAAGTTAAGGAAGTTAAAGGGTCTATGTATCTATCTTATGATGGAAAGACCCTCAATCGGTTCATCGGAAGAATTGGTGAGTTCGTTGCTGTTAAACCAATATTCGGAGGTGATATATTACGTGTCGCTGGTGATAAACAAGGGCATGTTGTCGGTACAAAAGGATACAAATGGGAAGAAGCTGACCGCATCCCTGATCAATCTATGGGATACATTGACAAAACCCACTACGACAATCTTGTCGCCGAGGCAACCCGGGCTATCGAGGAGCAAATGGGTTATGGCGATCCCGAGGGAATGACAGCGGAAAATGCCGAACAATTGCTTGAGTGGACAAAATCTGGCATCCGCCCAATTGATATGTTTACGGACTTTGATGATGTTCCCTTCGTCGGTGCATATTTAAACGTTAGTTAAACAAAATGCAAATGCGGGATAACACAGTGCTGTAGCGAGAGACGTCGTGATAGATGTAGAAATACATACAGCCTCCTCTGTGTGTAGCTCTTGTTCCAGCATTGTACTATCTCGCATTTGCATATCCAGACTCAGAGTGGTTTTGTGGGTAAGGGATGTTACTCACCTCCAGTTTGTTGCATTATAGGGCCATAAGCTCCCCTTACCTACAACACTGCTCTGAGTCTTATCTTGAAAGGAGGATCTATGAGCGCCGAAGAAAAAGAAGAAATGCAAGGACTCCTTATTCAACTTGAAACAGCAGCGACCACCTATGAACTCAAACACATTATCCGAAAAATTATAATCATATTAGGAGGAGAACCCGAATGAAAGCAATACCGCAAAACGAGGTACAACGAATTTGCACAGCGATGTCAACAGGCATTACTCTCAAAATCCAGACGGCAGACACACCGAATCCGGTGGACGAGGCGACAGAGCTTTACCTCACCAAAATCACCGAAATTGTAAAAAAGTTTCAGGCGCTGGGCTGGCAAGTGCGTGAACAGGCCCACGAGCAAAATCGTTATCTTGTCTGCGCAAAATATGAGCTCGACCGACCGGACCATAAGCTGCTTGACGAAGCACGGAGAACCCTTGTTGAATTCGCGCCGCCCTATCTATATAAGGAGTTTCTTCCTGACACACCGGCTCCGAAAGGCGTGGTCATGTCATGAGCGAAGAAACCCAAGAAACCCTTAAGAAGATCTATGACTTTGTCCATGGTAGATGGTCTGATGTAGACATCAAAAACAACGCAAAGTACGATGAAATAATCACAGCAATCGAGACGGCATACGGCTCTGAAATCATGATGTTGTATATCGATGCAGGTTTCACTCTGGCAAACACTCACCGAGCGTAATTCGGTAAAAAAACGAGTATTATAATGGAATACAGAATGAAATCTGAGAGGAGGAAATGGTATGATAATACTCATGAGCATTCTTGGTATAATCCTATGCTTAGGTGCAATCGCGTTAGCGGGCATCTACGTAGTGTGGGCTTGCCAGGGAATTAAGGAGTGTGTTCGTAACATCGTACACCGGAACGATGATGTCACGGATGATTCCGACGACAGCGAGGACGCTGAATAGTCCAGAAAACAGGGCCTGAGTCGAAAGACGAGGACTCTGATTCTATTTTTAGAAAGGAGCGGATTTTGTTGGAAGTCTTTGGTAGCATCGTGTTCACAATCCTCATCGGTTGGTTGCTTTTTAAGTTTTTAGGTTGGGTCTTCAATCATCTCGGGTTACTGATTAAAATCTTTCTATGCAGCCTCTTGGCAATTCCGTTATTCTTTTTCATCGTGCTCGTAATTTTATAGAAAGGAGGCGTTGCTATGCCTAAAAACATCATCAGTATGACTGTTGGGTGGCGTCTGCAACCAATGTTGGCTCTTCCGACTCAAAATGTTACTCGTGTCATCGGCGACACCAGCACTCTCCAAAAACCATCTGGCAACAAACAACTTGATAAAATCTTGGCGTCCACCGACTACTGGGCGGAGCCCAAAATAAACGGCCATCGCTGCGTCTATATTGATGGTGGACTATACTCGCGTGCACTTGGTGTTGATGGCAACCAAGTGTGTAATTCAGACCGGCTCCCGCATATTCTCGAGGAACTGCAAAAGGAAGACCCTGATAATAAAATGATTCTGGATGGAGAAATCGCATTTGATGTTGCGGACAGTAGCAATGAAGATGTAACAACAATTCTTGGCTGTTCTCCGGACAAATCACAATTGCGGATAAGGGCTAGGGCCTTAGTGTATTTTGTCTTCGATATACTTAGGCTTCCAAATGGTGAAGACATATCCCATCTACCTCTTCAAGCTCGGAGAAAAATGTTAGATGGTATCTTCATAATGGCGTTCACAAGATTTGTTATTCCGACAGAGGTCTATGACCCACTCCGTGGATACAACCTTGAGGAAGTTATGGAGTTCGCCAAAACGAACAACTGGGAAGGTCTGATATTCAAAAACAGATTATCCCCGTATCTCCCTGGTGCAAGAAGAGCAAACACCTGGTACAAATGGAAAATCCAAGATGTTGTAGACGAACAAGTATTTATCACACACATCTACGAGCCTGAGATGTACCATAGGGACAGCCTCGGCCGAAGAGACTATGACCGCTTTACGCGTTTATACCTCGAGAATCTAGCCGGCGGCGTCCGGATCGCCCAGATTGATCCTATTACAGGGGTTACCGTTGACAGAGGACGGGTTGGTGCCTGGAGCGACGCTCAGCGCCGTTTGTTCACCACAGAGCCGGAGAAATGGATAAACCGAGTATTTGATTTGTCCGCATTCCGCAAAACGCAAGATGGAAAATTCATCTCTGGAAAATTCGTACGTTGGCGAGATGACCTACGAAAAGAGGATTGCAGCAGCGAACCAACACGAAGCACGTCCGATGAAGAGCCGTTCGATTATTCCGTATTGAAAAATGACGAATGGTACGCCGATTACACGAAACAGAAAAACAAACAGAAAAACAAACAGAAGGAGAAAGTAAAATGAAAGAATTCACAATAGGTCTCATCATATTTTGTTGC
>Ga0116170_10006469_pt1 | contig 10262 bp, 10 predicted proteins | sample AD_JPNHW1_MetaG_FD_89797 | JGI IMG/M metagenome (GOLD analysis project Ga0116170, IMG submission 89797) | Active sludge microbial communities of municipal wastewater-treating anaerobic digesters from Japan - AD_JPNHW1_MetaG | ecosystem: Engineered > Bioreactor > Anaerobic > Digestate | place...
ACCGAGCGCATAAAGGAACCCAGGTCCGCGATAAAGTCCGCGGCCTTGCCGAGGGACGCGAAAAATCCCGGTAACTCGGCGGCGTGCAGGAATGGCACGGCGCGTAGCGCAAGGTACGAAAGATCCCTGAGGTCTTGGGGCATACTGGCGATACGCTGAGACTCGAATTCGGGGAAAGGCACCGAAACGAACGAGCATACGCCGGATAGCTTATCGCCCATAGCCGAGAAAAGCCCAGGTTTGGGCCTATCCTCGAAGACGGCGATCTCGACGGGTTTTCCGAGCTTGGCGGAAAGGGACCTAAGGACGTATCGCGCGTAATCGACGCAAGCGGCTATCCGGTATTCGGGCTGCTGGCCTGAAAACCGATACCGCAGGTACATGTCGCGGGCGTTGCGGGTTTCCTCAAAGGCGCTCTTTTCCGCCTCCGCAAGGTCGGGCTCAAGAAGCGATGGTTCAAGGCGTCCAAGCATTTCCAGATAGGGGCCGATTGAGCGGTCCCGATCCGAAGGATAAAGGTAGAGCCGAGCGGGAAGAGTTTCCTTTCCGGAGGTAACGGCGGCCTCGCGGGGGATCAGGGCGCCCGAGTACGCCAGGAGCGGTATGTCCTGAAGCCTTTCGCACGTCACGAAGTCCGCAAGCAGGCCGTATGCATCTTCCGTAAGGAGTATGGCGTCGTCGGGGATCAGGAGGGTCGACCAGTGCGAGCGAATGTCAGCGAAGCCGTCGGCCCCCGGATCTTTATCCGCGCGACCCACGAGGATAAGGTATTCCCTGATCCGCTCACGATATTGTTCCAATAGGCCTCGAAGGCTTTCGAGCGAGCGGCATACGCCAAAGCACGATCCCACGGCGGTTTCATCGAATTTATAGACCATCGCCGACTGAAGCCTCGAGTCGATTCCCCCGTTTTCCCTGACGCACGAGGCCACCGAGGCAAAAAAACTCTCCGGAACATCGGGGCATATCTTGTTCAATTGGCGCTGATATCGAAGCTCGACGTATATGTATAGCATGGGCAGGGTCTCCCGGATTCATTGACAGTGATTCTTTCGCTTGCTAGTATAAACGCATTGTGCCTTTAAATCGAGATTTTTTGGCACGTAAGGAGTTATAAAATGAATCCGGCAACTTTGAAGGGAAGATCGTTGGTATATCTGAAAGACTGGGAACCCGATGAGATTCGGCATATTCTTGAACTCTCCAATACCGTCAAGCGATCCGCCCGTCATGGTGACGTCCATCAGCGATTCCTCGGCAAGACCCTCGCAATGATCTTCGAAAAGCGCTCAACCCGGACGAGATGCGCCTTCGAGACAGCCTTCGGCGAGGAAGGCGGGCATCCGGTTTTTCTCTCCACGCAGGATATCCAGCTCGGCGGCAAGGAATCCATCGAGGACACCGCGCGCGTCCTGGGCCGCATGTTCTCGGCCATCGAATTCCGCGGGTTTAAGCAATCCACGGTGGAGATTCTCGCGCGCGAATCGGGCGTTCCCGTATACAATGGGCTTACCGACCAGTATCACCCCACTCAGGCCCTTGCGGACGTCATGACCCTCCAGGAGGTCTTTGGCAAGATTCAGGGGCTCAACCTTTGCTATGTCGGGGATGGAAGAAACAACGTTGCCCGCTCTTTGCTGGTAATCTCGTCCAAACTTGGCATCAATATAACGGTTATCTCGCCTGAATCCCTCTTTACCGACGAGGCATTGCTCGCGGAATGCGACGTTTGGGCAAAGGTCTCCGGCTCCAAAATCACCATTACCGATAAACTTGAGGCCGTCGCGGGCGCCGATGCCCTGTATACCGACGTTTGGGTGTCGATGGGCGAGGAAACCAGGGCCGAGGAACGCCGAAAACTGCTTACGCCATATCAGGTTAACGAGAAACTGATGGGGATGACGGGTAAAACAAACACGATCTTCCTCCACTGCCTTCCCGCGGTCAAGGGAGAGGAAGTCACCGTACCGGTGATCGAGGGCCCGAGAAGTCGCGTATGGGACCAGGCTGAAAACCGAAAGCATACGATCAAGGCAATTATGCTTGCAACATTATAAAACCAGGATGTATACTTAAGTTCAACACGGAGGTTTCAGTTCGATGAAAAAGACAACGCTCTTGTTATTGTCGTTTGCGCTCATATTCGGCCTTTTTGCCGCGGCCCCCGCCGCCGCCGATGAATCCGAGCTGTATTATATCAACGTCCCGATACTCAAGATCTTCCCCCACCGCCTTGGGTATTACATCATCTATCGCCGTAACGGACTCAAGACCGGGGAATACTTTATTCCCACCAAATGGCTTGACCGCCGCGACCAGCGCGCCATCCTCAACCTGACCGAGTCGAACATTAATCCCTACCTGACCATAGTCATGCGCAAGGGCGAGTTTGACCACATCACCATAGTAGCGGCTCGCGACACGCATCATCCCACCTGGGGTATGTTCGCGGGAAGCGCGTCCCAGTACGACGAGAATTTCAAGGCCGACAAGCTCGATATGCAGTTCTAGTCCGCAATGCTCATCGAAAGCATCCAAAAGGCCATCCGGGGCGAAACGCTCGACGGATGGCTTTTTTGTAATTTCCGCCATCGAGACGCCCTCACCGACTCTTTACTCTCGCTCAATCCAGCCTCCACCGCGACGCGTCCCTGGTATTATTATGTCCCCGCGGAGGGCGATCCGGTCAAATTTACGCACCCCATCGAGCGGGATCAGCTCAATACCCTGCCGGGAAAAACGATCGTCTATCCCTCCCGCGACGACCTTATCAAACTACTCTCAGGGCTATCGGGACAACGCGTCGCGGTCCTCTCAGACCCTACACTTCAGATCCTCTCCACGCTTGACGCGTCTTCGTGGAACCTGTTCCGGTCATGCGGAATGGAGCTCGCGAGCGCCGCGCCCCTCCTGCAGCGCGTGCGCGGAACGCTCGACGAAAAGGGTATCGAGAGCCATGGGCGCGCGGCGGCAATCCTTTACCGAATCGTGGCCGAAGCCTGGGATCTCGCGTCGCGCGGGTATCTTACGGGACAAACGATCCATGAACGCGAGGTGCAGGACTTTATGCTTTCCCGCCTTTCCGAAGCGGGACTTATCACCGACGACCCGCCGATCGTCGCGAGCGGGCCCAATTCAGGTAACCCGCACTACTCCATACCGAACGGAGAGTCCGGTCGCCGATTCGCCATTGGAGACGTCATCCAGTTCGATATTTGGGCGAAGGAGCCTAACGGCATCTACGCGGACATCTCATGGGTCGGATACTTCGAAAAGCGCGCGCCGCCGGAGCTCGAAGAGACGTTCGCGAATCTTGCGCTCGCGAGAGACCTTGTCGTGGAAAGCGTACGGGAGGGTCTCGCCTCGGGCGCCCCAGTGCGCGGTTGCGATCTTGACGCCGTCGCGCGCGAGTGCCTACTCGCATCGTTTCCGGAAGCCGCGATTAAGCACCGGACGGGGCACGGCATCGACACGGAATGCCACGGTTCGGGCGTAAACCTCGACTCCGTGGAATTTCCGGACAATCGCCGCCTTCTGGAAGGGAGCTGTTTTTCCGTGGAACCGGGGATTTATTTCGACGGATACGGGATGCGCACGGAAATCGATATTTACATACAGGGCGGTAAACCGATAGTATCAGGTTGCAAAACGCAAAGATCGTTGTTGGTTATACAGGAAGCGAAAGAAAATGAGTGATGTACCATCGAACATAGAGTCTTTTCTTAAGAACTATGGCACCTACGTAATCGCGGGCCATAAGGAGCCGGACGGGGATTGCATAGGCAGCAGTCTCGCCCTGGATTCACTATTGCGCAGACTGGGAAAGAAGACCGTTCTCCTTTCGGCCGGTCCCTTTAAGCGACCGGAAATCAAGAAATACGAGCAACTTTTCCACAATTCGGTAGACCCGACGACACTTCCCGCCGACGCGGCGCTCGTCGTGCTCGACTGCTCGAACATCGAGCGTATCGGGGACGCGGGAAATGGCTTAGAGTCCCTGCCGATAGCGATCATCGACCATCACGCGACGAACGATACCGCGCTCGAGCACAGCTTCGTGGACGGCAAGGCCCCGTCCACGGCCTTTCTCGTGCAGTCCGTGGTCGAGCGGCTCGGCGGCTCGCCGACGAAGGAAGAGGCGGAATACCTCCTCTTCGGGATGTGCACCGACACCGGTTATTTCCGGCACCTTGACGCGACCAGCGCGCAGACATTCGCCCACACCTCGCGGCTCGTGGCGGCGGGCGCAAACCCCAAAAAAACCTTCGCGGCGATGAGCGGCGGAAAGTCCTTCGGGTCGCGAATCCTCATCTCGCGGCTCTTGTCGCGAATGGTACGCTATTACGGGGGACGCCTCGTCGTCACCTACGAGAACATCGAGGATACCCAGGAATTTGGGCTTGAGGGCCGCGATTCGGACTCGCTGTATCAGCTTATCCAAAGCATTTCCGGGGTTGAGGCCATCGTCGTGGTCAGGCAGGAGACTGAGACGGACTGCGCGGTCGGTTTCCGGTCGCTCGATCGCATCGACGTAAGCCTTGTCGCCTCCTCGTTTGGCGGTGGCGGACACCGACAGGCATCGGGATTGAGCATCAAGGGTACGATTAACGAGCTAATTCCCCGTTTCGTCGCCGCGTTTGCCCCGCAATTTGAGGGAATCGCCCCGTAGTATTTACGTTTTATTTACAGTTTACGGGCAATGCGTTCGATCCTGTCATATATACCCTGCGGAGGTATCGTATGACAGATGAATCCGCCGCTCGACTGGCTCATCTCTACCGGCAGAGCGGCGATATCCATTTACTCGAGCAGGCAGTATCCTGCCTCGCATCCTATCTTTACGTAAACCTAAAGCGCTATCGGCTTCCGAATATGGACGAAGACCTGAGAAGCGACTTTATCGCCTGGCTCTACCCCAGGCTTCCTTCGGTAATCCGACAGTTCAACCCCGAAAAGGCATCGTTCAATACCTACGTGAATTGGGTAGTCCGTCTTTCGTTCCGAACCTTCCTGAAAAATAAATATTCCATGGAAGCTCGTCAGCGCGTCTACGAGATCGAGGAAACGACGAGACTTCTCAGCGTCGAGGCCGAAATCGGCGCGGATTCGGACTGGGACTCCTGTACGGCGGACGCGAATCCGGATTATGGGGACATACTCTCGCGAGTGAAATTCTCGGAGCTCAGCGAGAAAAAGCGCGCGATCCTTTCCCGCAAGGTTCTTCTTCTCGCGTGCAAGGCAAGCAACTACATCGACGAGCGATCGATCAGGCGCGTCGCGCTGATTGCGGGATTATCGGTCGAGTATATCCGCGAGAAAATCGACATACTGCGCGAAAAGACGCTCGAAAAGCACGACCGCGACGTTAAGACGGCCGAGAGGATAAACGGGTACTACATTCGCGCGCAGAGATGCCTTTTCGAGATGAAATACATGGATCGCGACACGGCGAGATACCTCAGTCTCGGCAAGGAGTACGCTTTCTGCCTCAAGCGAATTCAGACGATCCGGAAAAACGACTCGCGCCGAATACGCACGCCCAGTAATCGACTCCTCGCCACGACCCTTGGCATCAGTCGCGGAACCATCGACTCTACTCTTGCGTCAACTCATGCGGACGGTTATTCTGAGTCCCCATGAAACTCTATTTCGCGTCGGGCAACGCCCATAAGCGGGACGAACTCTCCCGCATTCTTCAAGGCCATACGATCGTCATCCCCTCGGACGAGGGCATTCCCTTCGATCCCGAGGAGACCGAGAATTCCTTTTTCGGAAACGCCATGATCAAGGCGAAGGCGCTATACGATCTGGTACGGGCTCCCGTCATCGCGGACGATTCCGGCATCTGCGTCGACGCGCTCGGCGGGGAACCTGGGATCCATTCAGCCCGTTTCGGGCAATCCGAGGGACTTAACCTGGACGCCGCGGAAAAAAACGACCTTCTCCTTTCGCGGATGGATGGAATCAAGGACCGAACGTGCCGTTTCGTCTGTAATATGGTGCTCTACCTTGGGCCAGACCGATTTTGCTCCGTGCAGGAAACCCTTGAAGGGGAACTTATTACCGAGTCCCGGGGAACGGGAGGTTTTGGATATGACCCGGTCGTCTTTGTCCCTAGCTACGGTAAAACCGTAGCCGAGTTAAGCGAGCGCGAAAAGGACGATTGTTCCCATCGGGGAAAGGCCGGACGCGCCATTGAAAGGTATCTCTCTTCGCTCTAGGGCTTTTTGAATAGAGCGATATCCTTTCCGGCAAAGCCTAAAGACACCAACCCGGCGCGGCATCCGACCGCGAGAATGGATCGTTCGGTATAAAAACAGACATGCGTTGGGTCTTCACGATACCACCAGGCCGCGAAAAAAAAGTCAATTTCCGCGACATCGGGCAAAAAACCGGTTTTTACGGCTAATAAACCGCCCGAACGCAAATTTCTCGACATCTCGGTAAAAGAGCGCACGGGATCGTGAAAGTGTTCCGCAACCTCTAGGCAGAGGATTAGATCGGCCCCGCCGTCAAAGGGCTTAAAATCCGGAAGGAAAAAGGGATCATACCCGCGGGCATCGTAGCCACGCTCTCGCAATAGGGCGACAAGCGAGGGAGTCGGTCCCGAGCCCCAGTCAAGAACGGTCTGTATGGGCAAATTATCGGGAACAACACGTGAAACGCGGGTAATCGTCGAATCAAGGAACCTTTCCAGATAAGCGCGGTAATCGGTATTCTCGAGCCCATTGTGATGCATGGTATAACGATCACGCTCGGCTTCATTGGTCAGATAATGCTCAGGACGTAAAAATACGCCACCGCAGCTCAGGCATCGGTCATAAACCTGCCCGCGAACGGTTAATTGCGCGAATTCGTCATTATCGCAAAAAAAACACTTTTTTTTTCCGGAAACCACTAAAGTTATTTCTCCCGATTGCCGATGAAGATAGCGGTAAAGGAAGGTTTGTTTCAAGGCTCGTTAAAACAGCCGGCAAAACGAACGTTCCGGAGCCAAAGTCGTCGGACAGACGGAGCGGTTTAACACCCCGCAAAGCAAGTCCGCCGGACGGGAAACATGGATGCTTCCCGTAAGATCATATTCCATGGAGGAATAACTATGGTTATCAACCACAACCTTTCTGCAATGTTCGCCCAGCGCGAACTCGGTGTCACCAATGGCCGTATCGGCGGGGACGTTGAAAAACTCTCTTCCGGCATGCGGATCAACAAAGCCGGTGACGATGCCTCCGGACTCGCTGTTTCCGAGAAGATGAGGAGCCAGATTCGCGGTTTGAATCAGGCTTCCCAGAACGCTTCCAACGGTATCAGCTTCATCCAGGCAACCGAAGGCTATCTCCAGGAAACCTCCGACATTCTCCAGAGAATCCGGGAACTCGCGGTGCAGTCCTCGAACGGTATCTACTCGTCCGAAGATCGCATGCAGATCCAGGTTGAGGTCTCCCAGCTCGTTGCGGAAGTTGACAGAATCGCAAGTTCAGCCCAGTTCAACGGGATGAACATGCTGACCGGACGTTTCGCCCGCGAAACCGGCGAAAACACCATTACCGGTTCTATGTGGTTCCATATCGGCGCAAACATGGATCAGCGTGTCCGTGTCTACATCGGTACCATGACCGCTACGGCCCTTGGCGTTCGCAACCTTGGCGACGGCTCCATCATGACCCTCGAGACCGCCGATTCTGCTAACCGCAGCATCGGTACTATCGATGTGGCCCTGAAAGCCATCAACAAGCAGCGCGCTGACCTCGGTGCCTACCAGAACCGCCTCACCCACGCGGTGGGTGGACTCAATGTCGCCGGGGAAAACCTGCAGGCCGCCGAATCTCGTATTCGCGACACTGACATGGCCAAGACGATGGTCGAGTACACCAAGAACCAGGTGCTCTCGCAGTCCGGTACTGCGATGCTTGCCCAGGCTAACCAGTCTAGCCAGCAAGTGTTGTCTCTTCTGAGATAACGTAGTATACTGTCGTTGGATCGGAGTCCGCTTTCGGGCGGGTTCCGATCCAATCCGGTATGAAAACCTGTCAAAATGGCAGGTTTTTACGCGTTCCCGGAAAGTTTCTGTCGAAAGGCGTAGAAACCAACACGCGGGATCTTTGAAAAAAACCCTTCTTAACGGGGTACCGTATGCACGGCATGGACGGTTCCGATCGAGTTACCCTAAAGGTAAAACGAGCTGAACCATCCCTGCTGTGTGAAACGTGGCGACGATGGAAGAGGCGCTTTCTTCCATTGCCTCCCCTTCATTACATGCGGTATCGCATTGCCTGGCAAGGATTGCCGGGCAGTCTAGACTTCAAGGAGGGTCATAATGGTCATTAACCACAACATGAGCGCTATGTATGCTCAGCGACAGACCGGTGTTCTTGACACCAGTCTTCAGCAGAACATCGAGAAGCTCTCAAGCGGTCAGCGTATTAACAAGGCTGGAGACGATGCTTCCGGACTCGCCGTATCCGAAAAGATGCGGAGCCAGATCCGCGGCCTCAACCAGGCCGGGCAGAATATCCAGAATGGTGTTTCGTTCATTCAGGCAACCGAAGGTTACCTCGGAGAGACGACCGACATCGTGCAGAGACTTCGCGAACTTTCCATCCAGTCCGCCAACGGAATTTATTCCTCGGAAGACCGGATGCAGATTCAGGTAGAGGTTTCTCAGCTTGTTGACGAAGTTAACCGCATCGCAAGCCATGCCCAGTTCAACGGGATGAATATCCTTACCGGACGTTTCGCGAGAGATTCCGCGACCGGTCCGATGCAGCTCCATGTCGGAGCCAACGTCGACCAGAACGAGAAGATCTTTATCGGGACCATGACCGCTACGGCTCTTGGTCTTACCGGAACCCAGGGAACGGAAAACACCATGATTTCACTATCATCTGTTGACGGCGCGAATATGGCTATCGCCTCTCTTGATTCGGCCCTCAAGACTCTGAACAAGCAGCGCGCCGACCTCGGCGCCTACCAGAATCGCTTTGAGGCAGCTTACAAGGGAATCGCAATCGCTTCTGAAAATCTGCAGGCTGCCGAGTCTCGCATCCGCGATACCGATATGGCCCAGGAAATGGTCAGCTTCACCAAGAACCAGATCCTTAGCCAGGCCGGAAATTCGATGATCGCGCAGGCTAACACCCAGCCCCAGTCAGTCCTCAGGCTGATGCAGTAATAGGGAGCTAAGGGGTTTAAGAGAATACTGGACGTCGTCTCTTGAAATCCCGGGGTCTAATTAACCCGTCTCGTTCCGGAAGAGGAAGATGCGCCCTTCTTCTTCCCCCTAAAAACGCCGGAGACCATCCGGTTATTATATGTGCTTTACAAACCGCGTATCAGGGAAGATACGAATGTGGTTTTCTTTCAAGGAGGTTGCCGATGAGCATCGAAATCACGAACATCGGCCAGCAATTAACGGCAATGGATCGCCGTCTTGAAGGTTCAGTCAATTCAACACTCAGAAGTACTTCAGCGACTTTACAGACCGCGGATCAGAACAATGCCCGCAATCAAGGCCAAACCGCGCAAAAAGCGGTGGAATTCGCCCAGCAGATGGAAAGCCTTTCCAACATGTTTGACCGGAAGTTACAGTTCCGCGTCAATGACGAACTGAACCAGGTTGTCGTCAAGGTAATCGATTCGTCTACCGATAAGGTAATAAGGGAAATTCCGTCAGCGGAGATACAGAAGCTCCAGATAAGGATTAAGGAGGCGCTTGGCCTTCTCTTTGACGAGTCTATATAGCGGGTTAGCCGCCGTTCGTACCTCCAAGCCGGCTATCCTGGGGGTATAAGTATGTCCGACATCAGCATTCCGGGCGTAACGGCGAGCAAATACAAAACAGACGAGCTAATCCAGGGGCTGATGAAGGTCGAGCGCGTTCCCAGGGACCGCGCGGACGCCGAGCTTAAGGAATTCAAGAAAGAGCAATCGGCCTGGCGACAGGTCAACCAACACTCCACTACCCTTCGCGACTCAACGAAGGCTCTATACTCGTATAATAATCCCTTTTCGGAGAAACTCGCCGAATCCACCAACGAACGCGCCGTCAGCGCGACTGCCACCCGCGACGCCCGCGATCAGTCATTCAAGGTTTCGGTATCGCAAATAGCGGCCGCCGACAGCTTCCTTTCAGCGGAAGTCGCAAAAGACGGGAAGGTGCCAAAGGGCGAATACGGCTTCTCGGTAGGCGATAAAAGCATTTCATTCAGCTGGAAGGGCGGATCTTACAAGGAATTCGTCGACGCCTTGAACCGCAGATCGAA
>Ga0116170_10006471_pt1 | contig 10261 bp, 13 predicted proteins | sample AD_JPNHW1_MetaG_FD_89797 | JGI IMG/M metagenome (GOLD analysis project Ga0116170, IMG submission 89797) | Active sludge microbial communities of municipal wastewater-treating anaerobic digesters from Japan - AD_JPNHW1_MetaG | ecosystem: Engineered > Bioreactor > Anaerobic > Digestate | place...
ATTCCTGTTCGTCTATCCTATCGGAAAAAATAACATCCTTTGTTATGCGGCGAAGTTCTTTTAATACGGATTTGTCTATGGTATCGGTATATCCAACAAAGTTTTCGTTGCCTTTCAAATGTTGCTCAATGACTTCCGCATTGTCGGAAGTTATATTACAACAATTTTCTGTTTTTATGGCATTAGCGGCCTCTTTAAAACCGAATAAGGCACCGGGTTTTATCAATGGATTTTCAACCGGAACATGTTTCTTTTTAACCTCAGTATTAATGATCTCTTCTTTGAGGTCTGCAATTTTGCAAAGCAACTTCGTATATTCTTCGCGAATAACGGCATCAGGTAATTTTGCAATGAGATCGGTTATAAGTTTTATGTTTTCCGCACGCTTTGCCGGCAGATCATCCTTTTTAAAATAGGTGTTGTAAAGAAATTGTATCGAGTTAAAACAGTTTTCTTTATGGTATTGTAATATCTCTTCAGGTGTGTGTTTGCGTGCAAATGAATCGGGATCTTCTTCTGCCGGCAATAATGTTATTGTAACTTCAAAACCCATCGGTAAGGCCGTGTCTATAGATTTAACAGCAGCCTTAATGCCTGCGGCATCTCCATCAAAAAGAAAGTTCAGGTTATTTGTAAATCTTCTGATCAGGCGAAGCTGGTCAGCAGTGAGCGCCGTGCCGCATGGCGCCACGGTGTTTTCAAACCCTTTCTCGACATATGAAATAACATCATGATATCCTTCAACGATGAGCGCTTCATCACGTTTTGCAATTGATTTCTTTGCGCGATAGAAGTTGTAAAGAACATTTGATTTTTTATACAGGACAGTATCCTTAGGATTGATAAACTTGCTGATCTTATTACCGGATTTTTGGTAATATTCCTCTATTTCAGCTTTTGTTTTCAGGGTTCGGCCGGCAAATCCTATAATGTGATTGTAGAACGGATGGGTTATCGGATAGATGACACGGCCACGATACAGATCGTTTTCTTTTTCTTCGCTCATTAAATACGCATCGATCAGAACTGATTTTTTCCAACCTGATTTAATGGCCTGTTCGGAGAATGATTTGAAGGTATCAGGGCAATATCCGATACCAAACTCACTGATTGATTTTGCTGATATTTCTCTTTCTTTAAGAAATTGTAGTGCCTTGCTCTGTGGCAACTGATCAGTGAAATATTTCCCGGCATCCTGAAGCAATAACTTAATGGCTGTTAAATTATCTTCAAAATGCTTTTCTTCAGGTGACAGATCAGGGTTAATTTCAATGTTGTATTTTTTTCCTAGGTATTGAAGCGACTCAACAAAACTGTATTTTTCCTGATCCATCAGGAAAGTAATCACGTTACCGGATTTTCCACAGCCGAAACATTTGAATTTCTGTGATGAAGGGTTAACGACAAAACTTGGTGTTTTTTCGTCATGGAAAGGGCATAATCCAAGATAGTTCGCGCCTTTCTTTTGAAGCTTAACGAAGTCTCCTATTACGTCTGTAATATTCGCCGTGGATAGTATGGTATTTTTAGTTTCCTGGGAGATCATGGGGTTGTATTGAGTTTTAGTCTTTTAATGAATTTACATAACTCTGTAATTCAATCTTATAATACTTTCTTTCAGAAGCTTCAGATTCCAGTAGCTCATCATATAAATCCATATCAAAAACAGATCTTACAGACTCTTCACATAAACTCATTAATTTTTCTGGTTTAACAGCATCCAATTCAACCTGTCCTAATCCATCCCAGTTAGCAGTTCTTGTATCAGTTTCTTTTGCCGGAGCATGAGGTAATTTCCATTTTAATACTTGATCTTCCATTAATGCTATCCGTTTTACTATAACATCTATGCCGAATTTTTGTAAATTTTCTTTTATACTTCTTGGTATATCTTCCCCAGAAGGATCGTAATCGCCAAAATACAAAATGATTGGAGTTTTATTATATTCTCTGGCATATTCAAATCTCAAGTATGCTTCATGCAGGAATGTCAAACTTGGATAACCTTTGCATGCACCGAGTGCAATATCCCATTTGTAGCAAATTTCCTGAAATACGCCCTGCAGTGCTTTTTTTTCAATGAAAATTTCAGGATAGTATGGCTGATTTTCCCACCTGTTTTTATGATATGCATTCATCCAAGCATTTACCTGTCTCTTACCTATTTCTACCTGATCATCTAAATCAGTTTCAGTCATGGCTGTTATACCTATCATTTCTCTATCTAAATCAGAAAACTGATCAAAGTCAATTATTCCCTCCCATCTAGCAGATATCATGGAGGAAACAACTCTTTTATAATGTTGAATGTCATTTGTCATTCCTCTTCCCACTAATTGATAATGCAATGATCTAAGGGTTAGAATACCTTTTTTATATTCGCTGCATATATCTTTGGAATTCTCTATTATCCAATTTTTTGTAAATAAATCTTTCATAATTTTAATTTTCCGTTTCCTGATTATCTGCTTTTAGAAGCATTAATTTTTTTTGCATTTCGCGGATGTCCCATGCATCTATTGGCTTTTGCTCAATTTTCTGAGCCATTTCCAACATTACTTCTTCCGTAACCGGGTTGATGGCATAAACTGCCGATGGGTTTACAATTCTTGTGAATTTTGGTTGCACGGATGTTTCAGGTACATCTATCCTGACAAACGTGGAAGATCCAACAGTTTGTTCTGATACTTTACCGGCTAGCCTTTGGTGTCCAAAGAGTTCAACAATGGCAAATAATTCAAATTTTTCTGAGTTCATAATGTTAATTTTAATGATTTATATTTTAGGAAATTCATGGTATTGTTTGCCATATAGGAAGTCACCGGAAATTTTTCTACCTGTTTTCTGTACGACTTCGAGACAGACTCCGTCATGAAAATAGTTTATGAAAGGATATTTATTCGGATTTGTAATGTACGTTTCGCGGCGCAATGCAGAATTCATCTGGCCAGATGGCATCCATTCTCCCCATCCTTTGAAAAAGAATGGAACATTGTAAATATCACATAGCTTCTGAATGTCGCTAACCCACTGTGATATTATTGGCTGTGCTTTTTGGCCGTTTTCGCCGCCAACGATAACCCAATTTAAACTACTAAAATTACCGCAAATATGTTTTTCCAGATTAACTGGAAAGATTAAGGGTTCAACACTTACAAATTTATTGGCCACTGGAATGAAATCTAACAATGGTAATCTTTCATCAGCATCTTTTTGGTTAGTAACTGAAACTCCCAACCATACGTTTTGAATGGGAAATAATAATTCTTGGTATTCTCTATAAAAATCCAACATTCGTTGTGGTTGTTTTGTCAATACAAAAAATGTTGCCTGGCTATATGTCATTGCAAGAAAAACAGAATTTATTAGTTGAAAAGAAAAAGCCGAATCAAATAAGTCTCCCATTGATGGAACAAAAACATAATCACCTTTTTTAAATTTTTTCATTCGATCTGGTGATAATTCAGTCCAATGAAATGTAGGAGTAAAGTTATTCCGATACTTATGTTTTGCTTTTGGATTAGATTGTAACCTGTTGGCGAATTTTCGCGCGTAACAGTATTTGCATCCATAGGTGCACCCGGTTACCGGGTTCCAGACTTTGGTTGCCCAGGGGATTTTAGTTTTACTCATAATTAAAAGTTTTCAGGTTTCTCGCAACGTTCAAATGATATTACCCATACCCAGGGGTTGGAGTTCCATGAGTCTTCACCGTTAATTTTTATCCATAAATCTCGAAATGCTAAAACTGCTGAATCAAATTTTAAATTATCAGTTCTGAATGGATTTAAATAACCTATTTCCCCAGTTATTTTATTTTCACGCTTTAAAATGCCCTCATTTACTGCATCTTCTTCAGTAATATCCTGGAGGCGTTCAACTTTTATATCAGTATTTTCAAGGAATATACGGCAGGCAGCTTGGGGCATATGGATGGATGGCTTCCATGGTGACATTGGAATAATTTGATCGGGATCTATTATAGGACAATACGCATTTGTATTTTCATCGGCATATTGATAAAGCTTATAATCAAAAAAACCATAATGATGAATCAATCTAAATTTTTCTCTTACCCAAAGGATATCACCATTTTGTCCGTAGGGATGATAATTTTTATTCCAAAAGAATATTGATGCTTTATCATATTGATCAGGATCCGGAATAAACGGTTTACATCCTTTCAATTTAAGAATTCTACGCGTCATAATTTTGCGACCTTCAAGTATGGCTTGCACCATGGGGGTACTAAACAGAATGGGGTGTATTTTCATAATAATAATTTTTTGCATCAGTGAATATTGTAAGCTGGCGTTTTTCTGTTGTCACAGTAATAGACTTTTCGAAGTACCCGGCAATGTTTGTCAGCTCTTCGATGGTTGGGGATTTTTCATTCCGGTATATTAATCCCCAGCGCCGTTGTTTTATCCCTGTGTGGCGGTAGAAATGCTTACTGGGGACAAACTGTGAATGATCTCCAACCAGGTCGTTGAGGAACTGTTGTATTATGTTTGGTTGGTTTGAGAATTTTTTATTCATAATAAGTATTTTAAATTTGATTTATACATAAATTCATATTTATAACCATGGTAGGATCCATCATGCCATTTTGGTATTTTCCTAATGGATAGAAGCGCCAGTTCTGCAAGTAACATGCATACGGTATATTCTTCAGTCATCACGTTTGTTGGTCGAAACCATTCGCCTTCAGGATGCCTTGATAATAATTCCATGCAGTATTCGATGTTGTGATAATCTGGCAATAACTTTGCGGCAGCCGTATATAAAGGGGATGATTTTTCCATGTTTAAAAACCCGTTGTTGATGAAATAATGTCAAGATATAGGATGTATGCCATGGCAAGTAGCCATACCAGTGGAGTGATGATGAAGATTAAAACTGTTTTAATGCGTGAATTTTTCATGATGTGTGATTTTATAGTTATTAAGAATTCCTGTTATTTGTTGGGGTAAGAATGCTTTCAGCCGCCTCAATCATTAGGGAAACTTTTGCATTAGTTTCTTTATGCCTGGCATTCGGCAATAATCTTATGGTCCCGGAATTTATTTTTATAAAGGTTGCCATGGAATGATCAGACATTATCCGTAATAGTTTTTCAAGCAATAATTCGACCTCAAGCTGAGTCAGTGAATTAAGGCTTATATTATGTTTAATCATGTTCATACGCTGCTTGATCAACGTTTTAATAAATCCGGAGGCATAACACCAAAAAATTATTTTTGTCATGGATTATAATTTTTGTAAAACAATTTCGATGTCGTTAATTTTTTCTCTGTAAAAATTCTGAAACATTTCGCGATCGGGATAATCATGTGCATTAGTTTTTTCTATCCATTCAGTATAAATAAATTTTACTGCCGATAAAATGGTTCTTACCGTGGGGATATCTTCCCATTGTATTTTATTGTTGTCTGTTATAAAAGAAATAATGCAGACAATATCTTTAATATCTTGATCTGAAACTACCCGTGTATATTGTTCTAAGGTTTTTATTACCAATTGATAATCCTGATCATTCATCGTTTTTTGGTTTAATTTGTGTTGATAGTTCCCGCAACAAAAGAATGTGAATATTGATGTTCTCTTCATGCGTTTCAATTTCAGATACCCTTTCGGTATCTGGTATATCTTCGAACATTTCAAGTTGTTTTGATTCATCGCACATTTTTATTTGTATTTTAAAAAAAACACGCCCCGGGCTACCCGACAGGCGTGTTGGCAACAACATAATATGAGGACGGCAAATTATTACTAGCGGCAAACATGGCGACATCAACTTTACAGGATGCACCTATTTTCTTTTCGATGCGCTGTCTGTGGGTAGTCGCTGTGTTGATTGATATCTTTAACACATCAGCTATTTGCTTATCAGCAAGCCCTGTGCGTATAAGTTTTGTAATTTCAAGTTCCTGTCGTGTAAGATTTTTTTCTTCTAAAGAAATCCTAATGCATGTTTTACCTTCTAATTTACATGCCCCACGTTTTCCGCAATCCCAATATTCTGGTTTTAGGTTTTGTCCATCAAAATCAGCCTCCATATTGAAACCGCCATAATTGCACCATACATGCTGATACAATATTTTATTTTCATCTGTAATACCAACAGAAACATAAAAGTTGATGACATTTTTATCATACATATCCTGCCTGAATTTTTCGATAATCCATTCAGGTAGTTTCCAAAAGTCGATTTTGGACCCTCTGAATACACATATCAGGTTTTCATTATGAGCATATACTTCCAGTCCTTGATCTTCAAGTCCGGCCGGCAGGGATTGTTGAATTGTCATTGTGCTAATTTTTTAATTCGTTCTTTTCTCAATCTTTTTAAAAGCTTTGTCTTTTCTGCCAATTCCAATGCGCCATTAACAACATCTTCATTTTTATTCGTACCATACATGACGTTTTTGATTGAAGTTGGTTCCTGGTCGAATTGTTCTGCTAAAATGTTGGCCCAACCTTTTGGAAGTTCTTTTCTAATGATGGCTAATGCCTCTTTTTCTAATTCTTCTTTTGATTTTAATTTTCGTGTCATACTTAAATAGTATTGTTTATAAATAAAAATTAATGTAAATTTGATTTAATTTTAATGCAAATATATATCTAAAAAGAGCAGAATGATACTTTATTTGCATCTATTTTTAGCACAAAGCGCAATTTATTGTCAGTCTAAATAAAAAGTATGGAAGAAAATGCAATCAATCAGCGTTATAGGTATCTTTCAGCAAAAATGCAAAAGAACCAAAATGAATTCGCCGAATTACTTGGATTAAATCGGCAGGTGATTCAGAAAATTTTTAATGATGTTAATTATCCGGGATATGAAACCATATATAAAACCCTGACAAAACTGCCCTTCTTAAACGCGCAATGGCTTATTACCGGTGATGGAGAAATGTCCAATATATCTGAAGATGAAGTAAGCCTGTTGAAAGAAAAGGATATCACCTATAAAAAGAGTTGTAAAAATTGTATAGATTTAGAAAACAGGCTTAAACGAGAGATGAAGTACAATGATCTGCTAAATGAAACATTGGTAAGGCTAAAGGAAGATCTTAACGAATGTAACCGAAAGCTTGAAAAAAGAAAGGTAGGATAATTTTAGGAAATTTTACACCAAAAACGACTTACGAAAACGATGGTAAAGTGTTACAGTTAATGCACAAATAGTTATAAAAAATTATTCCAAATTCTATTCCAAAACCTCACGTAATACTTAATTTATGGCATTGCAAAAAATGGTTAAATAACTGATTTACATATGTGGGGTGATAAATGGTAGAGTCCTATTCCCGCTACTCCCTTTATTGGAAGTAATAAAAATCAGTTCTTTACATAGTTTTGGAAGTAAATTATTCCAAAATTATTCCATAAATGCCATAACAACATTATCGCGAGGACGGCAAATCTTTAGATGAAATGTTATGGAACAATACAAACTCGCTAAATTATACGATGCCGGGGGTGACCTGTCGGATCAATGGTACGTGTACTATTATTATGTACACCCTGAAAGCAAACAATTCACCCGATTTAAAAAGACACTCAGCAATAAGCTGCTGACTAAAGCTGCGCGGTATTCTTCCGCACAGGCCACCATCAAAAAAATAAACATTTGGCTGCGCCAGGGGAATAGCCCGTTTGATGATAATAATACCAATGTTTCTCTGATCTGCGCACTGGATACCTATATTATAAGCATAAAAAACAAGGTGCGTACCAGGACATACCATTCTTATAATTGTTACGCAAACAAACTGAAAACTTTTTTAGAAAAGAAAGGGATTGAAAACATAAAGGTCTCGGGGTTTACTTTGGAGCTGGCTAATCAATATCTGAACTGGGCTAAAAATATGGGTAAGGTTTCAAACCGTACTCACAATAATATAAAGGATGGCACTTCTACCATTTTCAAATATTTTATAATGCAAAAATACACAGACATCAACCCTTTCACATCTATAGCCAAACTTCAGGAAGAAGAAGCGGAGATCACTTGCTTAACTCCCACGGAACTGCAGGCAATGAAAAAATACATGCCTGAAGAAAACTATTCCCTGTATGCGATATCCATGCTTGTTTTTTATTGTTTTCTTCGCCCTCAGGAGATTGTCCGACTAAAGGTTGAGAATATTGACCTTGTGCATCAGCGCATCAGGTTGGGCGGGAAAACTACCAAAAACAAGAAAACACAGGTTGTGGTGATCCCTGATCCACTGGTAGAAGTTTTGATTAATCTTAGAAATCTTAATGCACCCAGTGAATCATTTATATTTTCGAACCGGTTACAATCCGGTACCGTTGAAATAGCTCCTACAAGGATAGCTGAAATATGGCGGAAGTGGGCAGATAAATATGATATTTCAAAACAGATTTACCACCTGAAACATACTGGTGTCGGAATGGCTATCGAGGCGGGAATTAATGTCAGGGATCTACAATTGCAGTTGCGGCATTCTTCGCTGGATGAGACACAAAAATATTTGGAAAAATTTAATAATGTGGCCAGTGATCGATTAAAGAGTAACTTCCCCAGGTTCTAACATTTCCATGCATCCACTTCAGCTATAGTTAGCTTATCACCTTTGATATCCACGCGAATTTCATCAATAAGATAATCCACTCCGTTGATGCGTTTTTTTACGGACAGATCCATAAAGAGATCATTTGGCTCCAATTGCATTAGTAAGGTTACCGGCTTGGTTCTGTTATTATACCAATCAATCCACAACTTTGCTTTCTGTTCGTATATGCCGTATGGTCCATCCCATTTCAATGATAAGTTCGCTTCCGGTATTTTGGTTAGTTGACCGTCATAGACATCATTTGTTCCTAAAGGGTAGTTTTTTGTTATATTTGATGTCGATTGATTAGGAGTTACGTAAAATATTTCACAGTAATTTTGTATTAACCATTGCATTCTTTGTATCCCAATAATAGGATAAAGTTGAGCAAGTACATATTGAATGGTATTCCACCCTGAAAGCAAATTTATGCAAATAAAATCTCCGATCGCGCCCTTTAATGTCCACTGCCCTGACTGAGGAGAATTATAATATTGACTTAATGTTGGTATTACTTCAGGTGCCAGATCGGCATATTGAATCACATCATCCAATGAATTCCTAGCATCTTGATATCTACCTTCGGTTATTCTAACATGTTCCTCAGGTGTAAATGTTTCAATATTCCCTCTCTGCAGACCCCTATAAAATAAAAACCTTAGACCACAAGTATTTTCATCTGTTTTGTATGCATTATAGAATTTAAGACCCTGCTTTGTATTTGCCAAATGCCAGGCATATTTTATATTTGATGAGCCAGGCCTAAAATCCACAAAGTGGCTGCAGGCAATTGCTGAAGCATCCGTTGACCAGTCTTTACCTGATGAAAGAAGTTTCTTTTCGGCGTAATGCTCAAACGCTAACAGATCCCATGTCGATGTATGGTTGAAATCGTTTGAAAAAGAGCTGCATATGAACCACTGTCTTTTCAGTTGAATATAGGATATTTGATTTTCGTACTGGCCAAAAGAATTTGCAGGAAGATCACCCGGGTACCAGGCATCGCTTATCCGGACGAATTTATCAATGTCTTCCTTTGTTTTTATTAGGCTGCCGTTGCCGTCATTACCGTCAAACACTTGTTTGAGAGTGGCAATTTTATCATAATCAAATTTGCGCTCCTTAATATCTACAACCTTAGCTGTGATATCTTCAAAATCTGTAGACAGAAGAATATCCTTAAGAAATTTAACCGTTACTTTCCGGCTTTTATTATTGATGAAAAACCGACAGAAAAAAAGATTTTCAAGACTCCGGATATAGGTGTTTATTTCCACATCTGGAACGTGTGATTTCAGATTAAAATTAACCATAGCTTCAAGTGCATACAAATAGCGTTTGGTTGTCAGGTAATATCCTCCATTATCATCATTAACCCATTGAGTCCACGGACCTTCATTTGAATTTTTGAATTTGTTGAGCGCCTGAATATTATACAAAACCAACCTTTTCAAATCGGGATCAGTTTCGAAAGGATTATTCTCAATAAAAAATCCTAATTGTTTGAAAACATTTTTCAGGATCCAACTATTATAGGGAAACGGAATAAAAATATTATAAGGTAAGAGATAGGTTAAATGGTTGGTATGCGTTTCTTCATCCGTCTCATGATTGACCAATAAAAATTGATTGCCGGTCAATAGCGGTGCCATGAATTTCTGAAGTTCCATATCCCA
>Ga0116170_10006473_pt1 | contig 10260 bp, 8 predicted proteins | sample AD_JPNHW1_MetaG_FD_89797 | JGI IMG/M metagenome (GOLD analysis project Ga0116170, IMG submission 89797) | Active sludge microbial communities of municipal wastewater-treating anaerobic digesters from Japan - AD_JPNHW1_MetaG | ecosystem: Engineered > Bioreactor > Anaerobic > Digestate | place...
AATATTATAAACTTTTATCGGGCGTTCTTGATAAGGAAGGGCAGGCCAACCTCAAAAAATCCCAGCTTGAATGGATAAAACTCCGCGACGCGGACATTAAACTGATAGATTCCGTATATTCAAAAAAAGAAGGGACGATGTACGTCCCGATGGTGGCCGATTCGATAATGGAACTGACGAAAAAGAGAGCGCTTGAGCTTAAAGCTTATTACGAGCTCATTATTGAAAAATAAAAAGGAGCGTAAAAATGTCTAAAAAAACTTTTATAGTATCATACCTTCCCGGCGAGGAACGCTCGAACACGAAAAAATTACTGGATCACTTTTTAAGCGAAGCCAAACCGGCGAATATGGAAAAACTGGACCTTTGCAAAAGCGCTCCCGATTTTTTCACGCACGAAAGCCTCATGGTTTATTACGAAAGAAACTACGGCGGCCAAAAGATCAGTCCCGAACGCGAAGCAATCATAAAAAAAATGGATGAAATGACGGCGCAGTTTAAAAAAGCGGATATCGTCATAATGGCCTTTCCGATGCATAACTTCGGAATGCCGGGAATAGTGAAGACTTATTTCGACTCGATAATGCAGAAAGGCGAGACGTGGACCATAACGCCCGAAGGTTACAGGGGAATGATGGGCGGCAAAAAAGCTCTCGTACTGACATCCAGCGGCGGAACGTATGAAGGCCCGCGGGCCGCTTACGACACGCTTTCGGCACTCACCAAGATCGAATTTAATTTCATGGGCTTTTCTGAAGTCGAGATAATCTCCGCGGCCGGAATAAACATGCATCCCGAAAAAACAGATGAGATCGTCGAAAACGCCAATAAAAAAGTAAGCGAACTTGTCAAAAAATGGTATTAAAATAAATACAATTTTATAAATTCAATTATCTCAACGGCGCCATGTTCATTCGTGGCGCCGTTATCGTTTATTCATTTAATCTTTGAAAAGCCGCCGGAGCGGAATAAATATCAATCGTTAAATATCGCCATTCCGTCATAATTTTCAATGAAATTTTTGAGTCCGGCCCCGAGTTCCGAACAATCCGCGCCGTCGGCTATTCTATGATCGTACGTAAGAGTTATATAGGCCGAAGATCTGGGCTCCGTTTTTTTATCCACCGCCATCGGCCTTTCAGCCACGCGGCCAAGAGAAAACGTTATCGATCCCGATGAAAGCGGCGCCGCAAAATCCGCGCCATATTTACCGACCGATGTGAACGCGCATGTCCCGCATATTTTACGCATTCTATCCGGAAAAGGTTTGTATAAAAGACCAAAAAGCGCCATACGCATAAAATTTGGAAATATTTTAAAGAATTCTTGTATCTTATATTCAGGCGTTTCATCGTGTTTGATGGTTTTGAGAGCTCCGAGATGGTTGATAATATCCATGAATTTTTTTCCATCGGAATTTCTTATCACCGAAAAAACGCTGGCTCCTGTAAGGCTGATATCGATGCCTTCATATACGGCAAGTTTTAACGTGGGAAACTCGCGAAGATAGCTGTTGAATTTTTTATGAGAGTTTAAAACGCGTGAAATGGCGTATAACATAAAAGCCGAATAAGAAGGCGGCTTCATATTTTTTTTAGAGAACATAGCTCTTATATCTTCGATCCTGGTGAAATCCGCCATAAAAACATGGTGATCGATATAACGGGAGCCGCCGCCAGATAAAACAGGTAACGCCGCGCGCCGGTCCCTTGAAAGTTCAGTCATTTTATATTTTTTCAAACAATACGCCTCCCGTATTTTTTCCGGTACTCCGACGCATATTAGTCACTCTTCTTACTTTGCCAGAATCTTAATAATCGTATTTTTTCTTTATTTCAAAGATATTGTCGAATATTTTATCGAGTTTAACTTTTCCGATCTTGTCGCGCGAATAATTGAAGGGTGAAAGGGTGAATCCTACATTTCCAACGTTATACGACACTTCATTAGCGTTATATTTGTCCGTTGAGATATCCTGCAAGAGATTAACTATGGCCGTATCAAGCCTTTTAATAACTGAAGTTATCACAAAGCCTTTAGCGATAGAGTCCTGGTCCGAATCGACGCCTATAATATATTTTTCATTGGCGCGGGCGGCGTTGATCGAACCGAAACCCGAAGCGCCGGCGGCCGCGAAAACTATGTCGCATCCGCTTTTATACATCTCATCGGCGATGTCGAAACCGGCCTTTGAGTTTGAATAACCGTCATTGCCTTTAGATATCATTTTCGAGGAAACCGCGACCGAATTATTAATGATATTTACGGCGTCCCTGAAACCCTTTTCAAAATCCAATATCGGTTTTGATTCGCGGCCGCCTATGAATCCGACTTTTTTTGTTTCGCTGATCACTGATGCTACTACTCCGGCGAGATATCCGGCTTCATAGTTATTGAAAGTTATCGATTTAACGTTCTTTTTCTTAGACTTGCCGTCAATGACTATAAAATTTTTATTCGGAAAACGGTCCGCTATCTTATCGAAGGCCTCGGCGTAATAAAAACCTATGCCTATGATATAGTCATGTCCGCGCATAGCGCTGAATTTTATATATTCCTGAATGTATTCGTCGCTAAAAGGATACACGCGGGAAATTTTTAAATTTGGAAAAAGGCTCGACGCGGCTATAATACCGATCTCCGACATATGTATAAAAGGGTTCGCCGGATCGCCGACCGGCATAAAAAATATTATCGCGGCTTCTTTATTAGCTACCTGAGTCGCGGCCGAAAGCTTTGAAGCGCCAAAAGACGAGATAAATATCACGGCAACGAAAAACAGGATCAACGTTTTTTTCATTCAATTCACTCCTTGAACTATTTTTAATAATTTTATCATAATCGTCTTCATAATGTCAAAAATTATGCGATATGGTCATAACTGCATGCCGCTATATCCGTATATTGCTTTTTTTGTTGAATGGCTTTTTATCGATCCGGTCGCTGAAAGCCTCGACGAGTTTCTTTTCCCATATGAGACAGGCTTTATAATAACCAATTTTCCCAAGAACTTTAAAATATTGAGGCATTAGGCCGTTAAGCATGGCATGCCTTTGATAAGGCTTGGGCCCGTGAAAATGAATTATGGCGGCTTTACCAAGGCTTCCCCAGTACGGCTTCCAGTTATATTCGGGCGGAATGCGGTCATATTTGCCGGCATAGTAGGAACGATAGGCGGCCTGATCATAAGATGAATTCACGAATTCATCCATGTTTTTTCTGATATGCGCCATAAAACCGGCGAGGGTCTTTCCGAGATTTTCAATATTCATTATCATTACGCCCGTGTTCATGGCCGTATAATTAGACTTCGTAAATTCCGGACCGACCGTGAAATATTCAGGCTTTAATTTTTTAAAGTAATCGACGCAATTTTTCATGAACATCACATCGCAGTCCGTATAGAGTACGAACTTATCCTTCCAACCGCGTTCAGCCATTATGGCCGGAATCTCGACCCTTAAAAACGCTCCCGTGGCGGCCGAAAAAGCCCAGGGCGTATTATCGATGCCGCTGGCGGACTTTATTTCATCATAAAAAGCGGTTCTTTTATTGATTATGGTGACGGGCTTACCTTCAAGCCATTTCAATAGATGATTTCCATCGTCCTCGCCGTCGTATAGAAATACAGGCTCGAGGCATGGATTGTGCTTCATAGCGGTATAAAACGCTACCTGCAGCATATTTGCGTAATAATCGAACGCCATGGAATCGCGTCCGAGCGCGAAAAACCATTTCATCTCAGCTTCTCCATAAAATCGTTCTTAAAAATATTTCTTATGCTGCGGTAATAGCTTATACTATTCATTTTGGACGCGGCATAGTGATGCGCGACGGTATTTTGATTCACGGGACATGTAACGTGATCGTCATCGAAAGCCGAGATCTGGTATCCGGTTTCAAGGCATTCAAATATATTCGAATACTTTGATATTATAAGCGCATGAAGCGTTTGTTCTATCCACCATTGGGCTATTTTGTTCTTTTCTATAAAAATCAGCTCAAGGTAATTTTCTATAAAATCCATTTCGTATATGTTTTTATCGGGAATAAAAACCAGCCCGGCGTTCACCCGGTCCGTAATTTCAAAAGGAAATTTTGAACTCAGATATTTTATGGGCAAGGCATAAGCGTTAATGCTGTCGCGCATGAAAAACCCTCTTCCGGTTTCGATACAGTTTATAATTTGCGAACAGTGGTTGAAAAATAAAATATCGGCGTCCATCATTAAATAGCCCGGAGTTGACGAAAGAAATAAAAAATCAAGAAGCTTGAGCGCAAAAATATGCCGGTTCCGGCCAAACCTGTATTCATTTGAAAATCTGTATCCTTTAAGAGCGCCGGCCATTTTTTCGTCGGCTTCTTTTTTGCTGATTATTTTACAGCCTGATAAATGCCGCTTGAGCGTTTCAACGCTTTTATCGTTTAAGGAACCATCGTCATGTATCACGAGCCGGCCGTCATATTTAGAGTGATAATAAAATGTTTTAAGACACCACAGGGCCGCCGCCACGTCCCTTTCACAAAGCAGCATATGGATCTCGTATTTATCAGCATCGTCAAACGAAACGGGAGGGGAATTCAATATCCGCTGGTTGTAGGAGCCGCACATGATATCGTTGCAGTCGGGTTCAAATTTATATTCGTTCATTGAATTCATTCGCAAATTATAAATAATTGAAAGGCCGTTGTCAATAAAATTATTCGGCGGCGGTCTTGTTTTCCATTGACAAATTATGTTCCACTGGTATAATATGATCTTGTTTCTTCAAATGTTTTTAATGTAAAATTTCGTCCGGTATTGTTTCAAATCAACTTTTATATAACGTTTTTCAAATTGAATTATAAAAAAAGAAAAATGAACATTAAAAAGAAAAATTCTAAAATAACTATTATAGGCGGGGGGCTTGCGGGATGCGAGGCTGCATGGCAGGCCGCCAAACTCGGGGTCGAAGTCGATCTTTATGAAATGAGGCCGCTGGTAAAAAGCGGAGTTCATCGCAGCGATCATCTGGGAGAACTTGTCTGCACCGATTATCTGGGGCCTAAAGATTTTCCTGAAACTCAGTTTGAGATCGCTCTCAGCCATATGTTATTGCGTGAAGAATTAAGGACCATGGATTCGCTGATCATGGACTGCGCGGATAAAGCTAAAATCAATACTAAAAAATATTTCGCGGTAAATAGAAACGATTTCGCGGTAAATATCACCAGACGTATTTCATCTCATCCGCTTATAAAAGTTATTAACGAAGAAATCAAAAAAATCCCCGAAGGGCCGGTGATAATATCGACCGGCCCGCTAACGTCATGCGACATGGCAAAGTCGATATCAGGATTCGCGGGCGCCGAAAATTTTTTTGGATTTGAATCGTCCGCCCTGCTGATACATTCCGGCTCCATCGGCAACGGCGAAATGGTCCCTGAAGTCTATACCGACGAAAACGGGGCGGATCATGAATGCCTGTACTGCCGGATGAAAAAAGACGAATTTGAAAAATTTCACAAAGCCCTCGTAGAGGCCGTTCAGGTAAAAGCTCATGTTATTGAAAAAGTTTACATGGACGATATAACGCTGCCAAAGCTTTCATGGATAGATCATCTGGGCGGAAAAGCGATCGAGGCCTCGATAAAACAAGCCTGCTCGAAAAAGTTTTATCGCCGCGAGATATGCCGTCCTTTAAAAGCGGCGCCGAAAAAGATTATGCCGTTTTAAAATTGATAAAAATGTATGGCCAGGACGCCTATAAAATGCTCGGATTTCAAACCAAATTAAAATACGGCGAGCAGAAACGGGTCTTTTCGATGATTCCGGGGCTTGAAAACGCGAACTTTATTCGTTACGGCCACATGCACCTGAGCTGCTATATTAATTCCGGCCAGTGCCTGCCGACGCTTCAGCACAAAAGCAGAAACGATCTTTTCTTTGCCGGAGAAATAGCCGGAACCGACACGTATCTCGCCGCGGCCGGAACCGGCTGGATCGCGGGACAAAATGCCACGAGACTTATAAAAAATGAACCGCTTTTAATATTACCTCAAAACACTATGTTCGGAGCCTTGTGTTTTTATCTGGCCTATTGCCCTCCGGATAAATTTCAGCCAATCTGCCCTACGCTATTTTTATTAAGACCAGCGCCTTCAACCGATGACCTTTCTAATTCAGAAAAAATAAAATCTTTTTACCAAAAGTCTTTATCAGGCTTAAAAGAATACCTTGCCGGATAATCACAAAATCGATTTTTTAGCCAGGTAACTTTTAACCACTTGACAAAGTTTAAATTATGATATAATATCTTTGTATGGAACGATGCCGTTAAACTAAATAACGGCGATATAGTTAAGGAGGATTTCGATGGACGTAAAAAACCAATCAAAAAAGTATATGCAGGTAATCGCTAAATGTTGGTCAGACCCGGCTTTCAAAACTAGTTTTATAAAAGATCCGGCTAAAGTACTCAAAGAAAATGGCGTTGAAATGCCTGCCGGCATGAAACTGCATGCCGTTGAAAATACCGAAAAAGAATGTTACATAATAATTCCGCCGAAACCTTCAACCGAGCTCTCGGACGATCAGCTTGATAAGGTCGCCGGTGGCGGCACTTGGGGAACTATAGGTTCCGCCTGCATCGCAACCGCTGGAACGGCTTATTGCCACGGTTAATCCATAAGAATTAATACAGCAAAATAATCAAATGAAAAACGGCCATCGTTAAGAGGCATTAAGCCTGCTGATGGCTGTTTTTCATAGCATATGGCTTTTGATTTATTTATTTTTTGTTAAGGCGTTCATAACTTGAATAAAAAAATTATTTTTAAAAACCACTTTCATGTCGAAATCATCGATTCCGATAGTTGCGTCATACTGGTTTCCGAAAATTCGAACTTTGTCCTGAAAGGCCGGCTTTATTGCCTCATCGCAAGAATGCTCGACGGTTCGAAAGACGCCGATGAAATAGTCGACGCGCTGGAAACCGAAGTTTCAGGGGCCGAGGTTTATTTCACGCTTGAAAAGCTCAAGCATAAAGGCTATATTACCGAAAAAAACGAAACCGTGTCTTCAACATTCGCCGCTTACTGGAGCCTTCTTGGCGTTTCCGAATTCAGCGCAAAAGAAGCGCTTGAAAACACGCTGATCAAATTAACGGCGATCGCTGGTACAGATGTCGGGCCGCTTGAAGTCGCGATAAAAAACGCCGGCATGAGCGTCGAAGTATGCGGAACCGACAGCGCATTCGAAGGAAAGCACCGGGCAAGACAAATTATCGTGATCGCGGCTCCTGATTATCTTTATCCTGAACTTTTCGAAATAAACAGAAACTCCATCAAAAAAAACATTCCATGGATGCTCATCAAGCCTTCAGGCGCGATCATCTGGATCGGCCCTATTTTTATTCCGGGTAGGACCGGCTGCTTTGAATGCCTCGCTCAGCGCCTTAAAACCAATCGCGACATCGAAATGTTCATCCAATCGAAAAAAAATGATCTTTCGCCTATCGTCACATCGAGAGGAACCATTCCGTCAAGCGTTCAAATGGCGTATCAGATGGCCGCCCAACAACTGGCGATCTGGGCGGTGCAAAACGAAGGAGCGAACCTGGCCGGACGCGTCATAAGCGTAAACACCACTACGCTTTTATCGCAGGAGCATATTTTAACGAAACGCCCGCAATGTCCTGCCTGCAATATAGGTTCACCCGCGGATGAAAAACCTAACCCGCCCGTCCTGAAAAGCATAATCAAAGATACCGATTCACTTTACGGCGGCTGCCGGACGATGAGCCCGGAGGAAACTTTCAATAAATTTTCAAACCACGTAAGCCCTATAACCGGAGTGGTAAATTCCCTGGTCAAGGCCGAAAGCGGCAGCGACGGAATCTTGAACGTTTACTTCGCCGGCCAGAATTCGGCGATGCGCAACAATAACATCATGGCGCTTCAAAAAAATCTGCGCAGCATGAGCGCGGGAAAAGGCATAACTGAAATAGCCGCCAAAACCGGTGCTTTATGCGAAGCAATTGAAAGATATTCAGGTCTTTATAACGGCAACGAGCCTAAAATAAAAACAAGCTATTCTAAAATAAAAGATCAGGCCGTTCTACCCAACGACTGCATGAATTACAGCGACGAACAATTTAAGAACAGGAACATAATAAACTCTCAAGGCCATCATTTCCAGACGGTTCCGGAACCGTTCGATGAAAACGCCGTCGTCGAATGGACGCCATTTTGGTCGCTCGAAAAAAAAGAATGGCGTTACGTCATCTCCAGCTATTGTTACTACGGTTATCACGACCCCGAAGGGCATTTTTTTTCGTGGCCGAATTCGAACGGATGCGCGTCAGGCAATACACTCGAGGAAGCTATTCTACAGGGATTTTTCGAAATAAACGAACGCGACGCTGTAGCCCTGTGGTGGTATAATATGATAAAAAGGCCTGCCGTGGACCTCGAAAGTTTTAACATCGCCTATATCGAAAAATTATATTACGCGTATAAAAAGAAGAACAGGAAATTCTGGGTGCTCGACATTACCAGCGATACCGGAATTCCGACTTTTACGGCCGTCTCTTACAAGCCGGATTCGGACCGCGAAGAAATAGTTTTCGCCTTCGGGTCTCATTTCGACCCCAAAACGGCGCTTATAAGAGCGCTCACGGAAATGAATCAGTTCATGCCTTCCGTCCTCGAAGATTCTCCCGGCGAGTATTCATTCAAGGACCCGTTCGTAACGTCGTGGTGGAAGAACGCTAAACTCCGTAATGAATCATATCTGGCTCCGGATAAGACTCAGCCGGCCAGAAAGCTGTCGGATTTCAATGATATTTCGTCTAACGATATGCTCGCGGATATTAACCGGTGCGTGAATTTGATGGATGAGCGCGGCATGCGGACGCTTATACTGGACCAGACCCAGCCGGACGTCGGATTGAACGTGGTTAAAATCATAGTGCCTGGAATGCGCCATATGTGGCAGCGTCTCGGCCCCGGAAGGTTATACGACATACCAGTCGAAATGGGATGGCTCAAAAAACCTAAAAAAGAAAATGAAATGAATAAAACCGCCATTTTCGTTTAGTTATATTAAAAAGGATTCAGAATGAATAAAGACTCGGATATTTTAAAATTTCGCGACGCGATTAATATTTCGGTGGTCTCCGGCGACGAAATCATAGTGCAGGACGAGATGTTTTCGCTAAAAATCCAGAATTGCTCAAAAGCGATAAGCTGTTTTTTAGACGCGATAAAAAACAGCGGCGGAAGCGAAGACTGTCTTTCGGAAATCGTTCTGGCCAATGGCGACAACAATGATCTGATGAACTTTTATTACTATCTTGAAAGGTTTTCAAAACTTTGCATGATATCCAGAACGTTATGCGATAAAGGATTGAAAATGGTTACGCTAGAACCTATATCGCTTGGTTTTAAATGGAACGCTGAGCGCAAACTCGACGAAAATCAAAAACATGTGATGTCGCGGTTCGTCTTCTCTCGAAGAGACGGCGCGAAACATATATGCGAATCGCCTTTATCGCTGGCCCGTCTGGTGATCATCGATGAAAAGTGCGCCGATTTTCTTCATTTCCTCTCATCGCCAATAAGCCTTGACGGGCTATGCGCGAAACTCCCTTCGCTCACGAAGGAATTTATCGAATATTTTCTTGAAACGCTTTTCAATTCAGGGTTCGTCGTCCCGGTTGCCGATGACGGGACGAGCGTCGAGGATAAGAGCGAAGCGCTATTGCAGTGGGACTTCCATGATCTTTTGTTTCACTCGCGGACGCGCATAGGCCGTCATAATTACCCGAACGGCGCGACATATCCTTATCTAAAAAAGATAGAGCCTCTTCCGGCGTATAAAGAGCCCATGACCGAAAACGGCATTGATTTATACAAACCCGATATCGAAACGCTTAAATCCGAAGATTTTCCATTCACGCTCGTTTTAGAGCAGCGTCAATCGGTCAGAACTTACTCCGACCGGCCAATAAAGATGGAACAGCTCGGCGAATTTTTATACCGGTCCTTCCGCATCAAGGAAGTGATCGACGCTCCGCCCGGCGAAGCCGAATCATATCAGGTCGGCCGCAGGACCTACGCCGGCGGCGGCGCATGCTATGAACTTGAAATTTATCCGGTAATCAATAAATGCGAAGGGCTTGCGCGCGGAATATATCATTATGATCCGTTGAACCACAGATTGCATCTTATAAATGATGATATGTTTTTCGTAGAGACGCTCGTACGGAGGGCGTCGAT
>Ga0116170_10006479_pt1 | contig 10256 bp, 25 predicted proteins | sample AD_JPNHW1_MetaG_FD_89797 | JGI IMG/M metagenome (GOLD analysis project Ga0116170, IMG submission 89797) | Active sludge microbial communities of municipal wastewater-treating anaerobic digesters from Japan - AD_JPNHW1_MetaG | ecosystem: Engineered > Bioreactor > Anaerobic > Digestate | place...
GCGTTTTTCCTTTTGGTAGATCATAACGGCTCATTCTTTCATCCTCCACGCGTCGTGAATATTCACATTCTTCTTCGGGATTCCATATTTGGATGCAAGATACCCCTTTGCCCAAATCATTGCGCTTCCCAGATCATTTCTATATTTCTCTGGAACAATCGAAAAATTGAAAGTGAATTTTCGGAACTCTTCGGTTCTTTTTCGGTTGTCTTTCCAACGCATTGCATAGCGAGCCATTACTTCCTCACACCCATTCTCTTGCCCATATACTTAGCAATCTCATTGAGAAGATACTTTTGACAATCGATTAAATATTTGGACTGGTACACAACCTTCCCGGAAGATTTTTGCGTGATTGTCCACATATCTTTATTTTTCGTGAAAGTACATCCAAATTCATGCGCCGTCTCTTCACACCATTTGCGAATATTTGATTTTGCCATAATTACTGCGTCCCCCTTACAAACACCTGATACATTACGTCGTCTTCGATTCGGATGAACTTGATCCCCATATTAGCGAGACGGCGCTTGGCCGCTTCTGCTTCTGGTTTGGTTGAATATTCTCCATATAGGAAGTAGTAGTGGTTTCCAAATTTCTTTTTCATGATTACTTCCGCCTCGCTGCTTCAGCAATCTTTTCCGCAGCACTTTTTAAACGATATCTTTCATTAACCGGATCCCATTTGATTTTCTTCATAAGAGACTTATATTTCCTGCGGCGTTTACCTTGTTCTCTCATGTACATAGCAATATCTTTCTTCCAAGAAGCAATTTGTTTATCGGAAAAGTTATTTGCTCCATATCTATTGATATGTCTACGAAGATCATATGCTTTTGAATAGTAATGATCTGCTTCTTTGAGTTCGTGCTGTGCTTCACGATAAATTTCTTGTGCTTCTGACATTACTTACGCCTCACATACACATGATACCAATTTGCCATTTCTTTCTCTATTCGAACATAATGTGTTGGTTCATAGAACTTCTTCCAATAATTTGCCCTGCGAATTGTGTGTACCGAGTGTACATGTTTGAATCGCATTCCATTAAAAACTTCTGTTTTTTCTGATTCCCCTCTGTGATTTTCAACCATTTTGATCCCCCATCTCGTATAATCAAATTAAATTTTTTTACGAGATAACAAATAGATTAATGCGTTAATAGTATTTAAATGTTATGTTTGAAAAAAGAGTAATTATTTTTTAATAGATTTCCGTGTGGGTTTGGAAATAACTTTCTTCTTTTCCTTAACCACAGGCTTCTTAACAACTTTCACTTTCTTCGCCACTTTCTTTACTGGTTTCTTTTTCTCCGCCACCTTCTCCCCAACCGGAATCGACCCATATCTTGCCTTACTCCACAAAACGGGGCACGTATTCATTTCTGATATCCACGGGTTTGTACCAATAGGAGCTGTATTACAAATCTGCCCCACGATACATCTTTTGTTTCCGTGCCCCGTGGGTTTAAATACTCCGTTTTCTTTCACCACCGAAGTATAAGGGCGAAATTGGACTTCTGTGGAGCAGTGGCGGCAAGGTTGGTTTGTTAATTCGCACGTATCAAGTAAGAGTTTTGTGGTCATAATATTCTAATAGGCGATGAAGGTTTAAAAGGGTTTCTACTTTCAACACACATACTGCTCTACCCAATAATGACTTTCCAGATTCGGAATAGACATCCACACCGATATCAGCATTATTGCTATGAACACAAAGATTTTAAAGTGTTTTATTTTAACCAATTCTGACAATTCAACTATTCCCACAGAGGCCATTAAGAGAATTATAACTGAGATTCCCATTATATATCTAGGCATCGTTGGTGTGAAATTGGCACAAATAATACCAGCCACAAATGTTAAAAGTGCCACCGCAAACAGTCTCCACTTCAACGGATCTTTATCTAATTTTAAACTCACTCCTGCCAATACAGAAATATTTAAAAACAAAACATTAAACAATTCTGTGGGTGTCAGTATGAGCATCTGAATCCAGCTCGCCCCATAATTGATGCCACCAGAAACCGAACGCTGTGTGATTGTTTGATATATAATGTTAATTAAAGGCAAAGACACTATGAACATCAAAACTGCGTAGAAAGCCCTTTGGTATCGGTCTATGATTAGATCGAGACAAAGCATTGCTACTGGAATCGCTATGAAAAGATGAATCCACAAATTTGCTGCAGCCAAAAGCCAGAACCACACCTCTGATTTTTCTCCTCGCTTGGTCTTAATATAAAAAATTAATAACAAAGCAAAAAAGAATACACTCATAGTATAAGAACGCGCGTATTGGCTGTAATAAACGAATGGGATCAGAATTGTGGTGAATGCGGCACAGTAGAGACCCACGAGTTCGTCTTTATAGGTTTTTCCTAGCAAATACATTGCCGGTATCAGCAGTATTCCGAAAATGACTGCTGGATATCTGATCGAAACATCTGACCCAAAGATCAAATATGAAATATGAGCCAAGACGTAAAACGGAAATGGTGTAAAATCGAAATTTGTTAGAATTTGCAATAGTGGAAGCTTCGATAACTGCAAAGTATACAGTTCCTCCGTCCACAGACAGGCGAACGAAATTTGGTATATCCTTAAAATAGATCCAATAACAATTAATAATGCTAAAATAGCTTTGGTGCTATTCTTCATCTAATAATTCCTTTCCCACAGAAAGGGCATTTGCCTTCAGTCTGCGAATACATTCCGCAATGAGAACACTTTCTTCATAAGACCGGGTTTTCGGCTTTTAAAATCCCGCTCTTGGCTAACATCAATCTCGTCCATTTAAACTTTACCTCAATTCTTCTGGAACGGTCCACCTAATCATTGGATCACAATACCATATAAACTCATGTATAATCTCACGTGCCCACTCTGGTGGTTCTCGCGTGGCAATGAAGGACACATTTGTTCTATTTACAACCTCTCCAAATTTACCAATGAGACGGGGCTTGTTCCTAACGTAATCATCCATCGTTTTGAGATGAATTAAGCAGCTCCCAGTTACTTCACATTCTCTTCCCGCTAGAAGTTCCTTGATAATAATACCGGGAAGATACCCATGGTTCGCAACGTTTCCGACCATGGGTTATTCCTTTGTGGGGGTGATCTCTTCTTTCGGCTCTTCTTTCTTTTTAGGTTCTGGATATGTAATAGATACGGCTTTTACACACATAATTAGTATTCTCCTTTTACGTTATTAAATGTTTTTATGGGTGCGCTTTTTCGTGAACATTTTCTAAATACCGCATGTGAGCATGATATGATTCTACATCTTCTATAACCATTTCACTAATAGTTTTTCCAGTTTTGCGAGATCTATCAATATAATGAGTTGCTAGAGGTCTTGGGAATTCGATTATGAGTTGGAGTGTGGGGGACGAAATCACAAACAACCTCCAATTACAGGCCAATTTGGAAGCATTGTACATATATAGGATCGAACAAATCCAATTAGCCACGGAATAACATCGCAAACTACAAGCAGCACGATAACTAAAATGCCTATAAAACACAGCATGTAATGCAACATTTGAAAATCGCGTGGTGTTACTCCACCTCCGCCTTCTCCTAAACTAATGCAGATTTTCACTTTTCCACCTTCACCCCATATCCACTTACGAAAATATTCATAAATTCATCATTGCGGATAAGTTCTTTTATCTTTTCTTCTGCAATTCTTTTAATCGCTTCTGGCGATTCGTGGATCGCGCTGTTTTTAAGTTCGAGTTTGATTGTTACGATCATTATCTAACCACCAATGTCAATTATCTATTCCTTCTTTAATATGATCCTTGACACGATTCAGCGTTTTCTCAACAACGTCCTGCGCACAAAGAATATCTTTTCGTGTTTCATCTTCTTCAATTCGGCAATCGTTTAAAAACTCACAATCATTGCACCATATCTTGCGGGATTCTGTAGATTTGTGTTTCAACCATTTTAGCAATTTCTTTTCATTCATTTATTAACCTCTTACCGTACATTGGAGAAGACTCGCAGGCATCACATTGACATTCATCACAATAACATCCACATGACCATGGCTCTTTTGGAGGATTGATCGCGATGCATTTGTCGCAGTGATAACAGATGGATCTATTTGTCATTTTTATACCATCCTAAAAGAATCCACAATGTTTTTGGCACAGGTATTCATTTTAGTTCCAACTACAGATTTAGTAATCATCCCACACCTCTCACATTTATATCCTGTAATCACCACTTCTGATCCACCACACCATTCGGTAAGAGGGTTGACTACAGAAGAATCACACCCGGATTTGTGTTTAAATTCACCACGATAAACTGCGCCTTCTCTGCGTTCGAGTTCTTCTTGTAAGTCGGATTTTGGAATTGTAGAAAGGTTCATTCTAACCACCGATCATTTTACAGAATGTGCACCGCGTGTGAATCTTACTCACTCCACGAATGATCAATTATCTGTGAAACATTAATATCAACTTCCTCAATTTCCAAATCTTTGATCCCATAATATGGTTTTTGTTTAATCATTTCGATTGCCTCTTCTTTTGTTTTAGCGATTACGACACCGCAACCTTGACCATACGGGATATCATATGAATATTTAAATAGTTTCATCACCCCATCGCCTCCCCCAACACTTGAATTCCTGCAGACCTGAATACTTTCTCCACGCGGAACACGCGCCCATTTTCGCGCTCCATCCGCTCTTTCCACTCTGCTGCTTTACCTTCGTCTTTGAAAGAGACGGGATCAATAACATCCTTTGGATCTTTCACTACGTATCTGGTTCCGAGAACAACCTTCTGCCCTTCGTTTGGATGAAATGAAAATGACCCATCTTGGTGTGTCTTTAGAACAAACTCTCCGTATGCACCATCTGGCGCACGAATAAGTTTCTCTCCTCCAATGTTCCTAACTTTGTATGTCCCTATGATTTCCATAGGTTTGTATATGTTATCAGAGTATAAAAAAGTTATGGTTTGATGTTCTTGATTTTCATAATCACGACAAAAACATCTGATAGCATCACGAATGAGTCAAGCATCCATTTTCCAGCTAAAACAACACATAGGTATAGGAAGCCAAATCTCAAGTCTATAATATTATATGTAGATCCTACCCAAAACGTAGCAAGTGCTACACACAACCCGGCCAGACCAAAGATCAACTGATATCTGATAGTGGTCTCTTGCTCCTCATTTAGTTTTTCCATTATATTAACCTCCTCAAAACAACTCCCGGATACTGATCCGACGTTATAGTGTCTTCTCCTGCATTATATTGGAAACGCGCGCTGTATGTGAAATACGATACCGAATAAGTGTTGTTCCCGAGGTCCACATACTGCGTAGAGATTCCCGGATATCCACTGATATCAATATTCACATATTTTGATTCCAGAAATTTCACAGTCCCACTTTTACCATTATAATTCAGTTGCCATGTTCCAACTATAGTGTGTGGAACCGTAGTTATGACCGGACCCACTACCGCTTTTCCAATATTTGGAGTATTGGTCGAAGTATTTCCCGTGCAGCCAGCAAGAAAGATGAGAAGGATTAAAATCCCCACTGTTGCAATAGAATTTTTAAACATCATTTTACCTTACCCATATCTTCTTTGCCACTATTAATAATCTCCGGACTTACTATAGCATATACGAATCCGGCAAAGCATAGCAACCCCATTATCACGAGCATTACTATCATGCCCCCACCTTCGTAGAGAACATGGTTTCCATCGTTGGGGATATCCACAACAAGTGTTAGATACGCCGCGAATATATTTACTATTCCACCCAAGAGCGATAAGACCACGCGCTCTTTATTTATTCCTCCTTTCTCATCTCGGAGTTTTTTGTAGAACGCCATTATAAATAATATAACACCGGCAATTGCAAATATCGCCCAAAATGGGTATGGAGTTGCTGAATTTGGAGAGTATTGATAGGTTTCGTTTACGGGGGACACCGTTCCATTTCCACCATACCCCAACCAATACCCTATCTGCGCGTGACTCGCGGAGGACGTACCGGCAACTGTCATGTATCCGGTTCTACTTACAACACTTGTTGTCGAAACGTTTGCTCTTACGAGAAGTCTTTCCGCAGGTAGAAAGTATGTGTAGTTTCTTCTAGCATATGATATCAAATATTCACTCGAAACTTGTGTATTAATATCAACAGATCTCGGGACTCCAAAGAACATCCTTGTTTCGACACCGGTCGGAGAAACATTATATGTTATAAAATCAAATGTTGTCACACCAACATCACTCGAAGTATTTAAATATACTCTGTACCGTGCCAACCCCGGCCCTAACGTCATTCCGTTTGGAAACGGATCAGATATAAATGATCCAAGCGTCTTAGCACCACTTGCTGAAGACACGGTTGCAGAGAGAATCACAGTGTCCTGCAATTGCGGATATGTGGCAAACTTATTATAACCAGCCCCAAAGTCGCTCGAATCATTCCAAAAGAAAAAATTAACATTGCCCGACACCGGAATATTTGGAGGTGTTAACGGCGGAAGAATTGCAGATACAACAGGAACAACAATCGAAAATATCAAAAACAAAATTATTATCTTACTCTTCATTCTTCTTCTCCTTAGCATCTTCTTTCTGCGCGATTTCCTTTTTATCCGATTCGAGCATTTCTGGTGCCATTATTGAATACGCGAAATTTATAAAGCACAATAATCCCAAGACCACAAAGATCGCTGGAACCCCACCACCATTATATAGCGTGTGCGTTGCCGCACCTGTTGGAACATCTATAGTAAGAGAGATGTATGCCACGAATATATTTAGGACTCCCCCAAATAGAGAAAAGACAATGCGCTCTGTATTTATAGATCCATTATCCTGCCGCATCTTTTGAGAGAATGCACACACTACAAGAGCTACAGCAGCAAATGCGAAAACAATCCACATGTAAACGGGTGTAGCGCCCGATGTGGCATAAGTATAGATTACCATTATCCTCTCCTATATCCACCACGGGGCATTTTCTTAAATGAACCGATTATAAATAATGATACTACTATGATCACAAAAATCGCAATCAAAACAATGAACCATTCCATCATTCCTGTTATACCAGTGCTCGCGGTCTGGTTCGTGGTCGTTGTTCCATTGACAGTAGTATTTACCGCTCCTCCGCTTATAGATTGGACTAATTGCGCACTCATGTTTGTATTCGTAGAAGCAACATTACCATAACTATCTACTGCTGATGCTGGATTATTAGTTGTGGACATAGCAAAGAGTAGCCCAAACATACAAGCTATCAGAATTGCTATTATGAAAAATAATTCTAGAATCTTCATGTCAACACAACACTATTACACCCAAAAGTATATAAGGATAACTGAAACCAAAATGTATATATACTAATCACGCGTATAGTGTTGTGTTAAAAGGTTGGTGAAAAGGAAGATGATTGTTCCAAAAAGCAAAACATGGGAAGAATTTAGTGCAGAGCGTAGAAAATGCTTCGATTGTAAAAAATCATTTAAAATTAAAAATCTTATATGCAATATTGATTGCCATTACCATTGCAAAAAATGTTCCGAAAAATATAAAAAGAAGGCGAACTAAAATGAAAACCAACGCAGAAATCATTGCCGAACTCCGTGGTCTCCGCAGTAAGGCGCAATGGGCGCACGACTACTCTGTGAAATTCGAATACGAAAGTGCTAAAGCTCGAAAAGAAGGCGAAGTGCTCGCCTACACAAAGGCACTTGCACTGATGGGGGAGATTTAAACGAAGCTCACAATGATAACCGACTACCGCGCGCGTTGTTGCGGGACGTGTAAGCATGGGAAATTTAAACCTCTGATGTGTGATATATCTTACGAAAGAGTCCCACAATATTCAATCTGCTCCACCAATTACGAGCCGGAGGAATAATGCCAACCTCACAAGAACCAGAAGAGCGTTGTAAACTCTTTCTCTGTTCCACACACGGATTTTACTATCTACCAATGAGCACCGACACAACAAAAAATGTACCGTGTCCGAAATGCGGTGAAGCAATGGGATTTGAGTGTGTGGTGCCATAGGTTTCTATGACCTGCCTCCGTTGCGGCCAGTGCTGCAGGAATTGCCAACATCTTTTCCAATATCCGCGCGGTATTGCCGTGTGTCGTATCTATGAAGATCGGCCACAATATTGCAAGGATAAAACAACCAACGGATCTTGCCCCACTGGTCTATCTGCTATAATCATTGGCAAGATTCCCGCTCCTATCGGAAAGTGTGTTTATTGTGGAGATCCTTTCTGGTCCACAGAATATTCACCGTGTTGCTCTTCTGAATGCGAAGATCGTATTATTGATAATAGTAATCTATTTTAACTATTAACGCGTATATCTTGTTATGGTTAGAAAATCTAAAATTTTAACTCCTCTCGATCCAAGGTGGGACGAATTCGCAGCTAGTTTAATGTTTCATCTGAATATAGGAGAATGCGGGGATTGTGGGCAACCGATTTCTTTATGTGATGGGTCTTTCAGATTGACAAAGAATATTATCGCTTCGCATTTCCCAGAAGTAAATATTGCCGATACTCTAGATTATTTTAGACAGATGAATTGTTTCTGCGATTGCGAGATATTCTTAGAATGTCCCTGTGGTCTTGGGACTGCTCCGAGAGAGGGAATGTTGGCCGAGCATGTGTGAAAATATGGTTAGATAAAATGCCTGCACCGAAAGATCCGGAGAAGTATAAACTTTGGATTGAGAGATTAAGTGAGTCTCATAAAGGGAGAATATTTACAGAAGAAACACGTAAAAAATTGAGTGCAGCCAACAAAGGAAAAAGTCACCCTGCGTGGAATAAAGGAATTCCACAAACTCCGGAAACCAAAGAAAAATTAAGTATTGCTCATACAGGAAAAACATTATCTGAACCCCACAAGAAAAAAATAAGTGAGTCTGGGAAGGGTTTAAAAAGATCACAGATCACTAGAGATAGAATACGCAAATCTAGAACTGGAGTCAAAGTTCCACAAAAAACTCTCGATAAGATGAGAGATGTCAATTTGGGAAAAACTCATACATTCGAAACAAAAGAAAAAATGAGTAAATCACACATGGGTCCGAAAAATCACAATTATCAGAAACCAATATCTTATCAGCAAAGAATGAATGCGGCTGAATTTAAATTGGGTGGGTTCTGGTACGGAAATGTAAGATATTATGATGGACAGCAATATTGTGAAAAATTCAATAATGAATTTAGAGAAAGGGTCCGTGCATATTTTGGATATGTGTGTCCAGAATGTGGGACCCCGCAGAGGGGGAGAAAACTTGCTGTCCACCATGTCAATTTCAATAAAAAATCTTGCTGCGACCCCAATGCCCCCAAATTGTTTATCCCATTGTGTGCTGGATCTTGCCATCTCAAAACCAACCATAACCGAGAATATTGGGAGCAGTATTTCACAGAGATGTTGGTGGGATATTATGAAGGCAAATGTTATTTTACGAAAAAAGAAATGAAAGATTATACTTCTTTACAAATTTGAACTTGGGGATTTCTCCCCTTGCCCAAATCGTTTTTAAATTATCACTCGCGCTGGCCGCCAACGAAAATCCGAATGACGGGGATGAATTCGAGCAGAAGGACAATGGCACCGAGCAAAAATAAAGCTATGCCCAAAAATGTGAAGGCGAGCGACACGTTGGCCTGTGCATTGCTCATCGTTGTGTTCATGATACCGGTAAGGATCGGCAGGCTGTTGAACAGCGTTCCAACCATAAAGATACCAATGACGATGAAGATTGCACCCCCCACGACCATACCGATACCGGCAAGAGTTGCCTCGCCGATTGCTTCGGAGTCGTGCAGGAGATCCATACCCTTCTGGTATGCGCTCTTGAGGTAAGTCGTAACTTTCTCAAACATGTAAAATACACCTCGCTTGAATACCTTATTAAACCACATAGTATTTATAGTAGGAAGATAATATTTATATAAGATTAACACATACTATTAAATATGCCAGAAAAAGTACCAAACTGGCACTCGGTTACATTGAAGCGTACCACAGTAGCGCGCGCAAGAGCGGCTGGTGTGCATATCCAGACCGTTTGCGAGAAAGCGTTGGATGAAGCTTCCGAAGCGATGGAGAACATAGGGAGAAAACAAAATGACAGACACTTTTAATGAAGAGCAAGTAGGAAAAATTGTATCGTTTATTCAGAAAAAAGAGCGCAGGCTTTCAGCACTTAACACTGCTATAAACCAC
>Ga0116170_10006480_pt1 | contig 10256 bp, 6 predicted proteins | sample AD_JPNHW1_MetaG_FD_89797 | JGI IMG/M metagenome (GOLD analysis project Ga0116170, IMG submission 89797) | Active sludge microbial communities of municipal wastewater-treating anaerobic digesters from Japan - AD_JPNHW1_MetaG | ecosystem: Engineered > Bioreactor > Anaerobic > Digestate | place...
CCGAGCAGTTCAACATAATCCAGAAGGCTCAGGTCGCCGGCGAACGTATATTCGAGATACTGGGACATGAGCGCGAGGACGAGATGATCGAGATCGAAAGGCGGATGGAAAAAGAAGATCCCGCTAAGGCTGATAAGCCGGAAAACAATGATGACGAGGATACCAGGCCGGTTTCGTTCAACGAATCGATAGAGTTCAAGGACGTCGTTTTTTCGTACGATGGAAAGCGCGACGTGCTCTCGGAAATATCGTTCGAAGTTAAAAAGGGCGAGAAAGTGGCGCTGGTGGGGCATACCGGATCCGGGAAAACAACCATCCTCTCATTGCTTTTAAGGTTCTATCAGATAAACTCCGGAGTTATAACGATAGACGGCATTGACATAAGGGATATACGGCTGAAGCGGTTAAGGCGGAAATTCGCCCTGGTGCTTCAGGACGTAACGCTCTTTCCCGGCAAGATAATCGACAACATAAGGCTTTTAAACGATGAAATAGCGGAGGAAAAAGTCATCGAGGCCTCGAGATCGGTCAATATGCTCGATTTCATAAACGGCAAGGAAAACGGATTCGATACCCAGATCGCGGAGCGCGGGTCGAATCTTTCGATGGGCGAGCGTCAGCTTCTGTCATTCGCCAGGGCGCTTGCGTATGATCCCGAGATACTGGTCCTCGACGAGGCAACGTCGTCCGTCGATCCTTATACTGAAAAACTCATTCAGGACGCGCTCCAAAAGATACAGGCGGGAAGAACCTCGATAATAGTGGCGCACAGGCTTTCAACTATCGTTAACGCGGATAAGATAATAGTTCTCGATTCCGGTAAAATAATTGAATCCGGAACGCATGAAGAACTTTTAGCCGCTAACGGCAAATATAAAAATCTATATGAAAAGCAGCAAAAAGTCGAAAAAACAGCTCCGGCTGACGATGGAAACATTGCGGAGGGCGAAAAGTCCGGCGCGGAAGATGACGTCGCTTGCGAAGTTCGAAAAGCCGCCCGGGAATGCCTCGTTACCGAGTAATCAAGGAAGGTGATATGATATGCAGCATTTAAAATGGATAATAAATTTCTGGAAGCCTTATAAGTTAAAGGCGCTACTAATAATTTTACTCACGTTTGTCTATGGCGGTTTCGCGATATGCTATCCGCTCATATTCAAATACATTATCGACAATTTAAATTCAAACGCCTCGGCGGGAAGCGTCACGAAGTTCGTGCTGATACTTTTTTCGGCCGGAACGCTTATGGCCATAACGTATATGTTCCTTCAGAGGAACAGGCTCGCTATGAACCTGACGCTTGAGTGCAACATAAGAAATAAGATATTTAACTATCTGACCCGCTTCGGAAACAAGTTTTATCATAAGTTCGGAACGGGCGATATAGTGACGAGACTCATGGACGAGCTCGAACAGCTCTGCCATCTGTCTTCATCTGGAATATTCAGGCTTTTGCAAATGGTCCTTACTATAACTATGACGATAGCCGTTCTTGTAACGCTTAACGTGAAGCTCACGCTTCTGGCTACGACGCCGCTTTTGCTCGTGTTCGCGTTCTACATGGCGCAGGATCGCGATTTCTTCGCTAAGAACCGCGCTATGCGCGACTCTGTCTCTGCCGTTAATGACGCCATCGAGACGTGCTTTTCCGGGATACAGGTCGTCAAGTCGTATTGCACGGAAGATCATCAGCAGCGCTATTTCGGCAACGTCATGCAGACTCGTAAATCATGCGAGATCGAGCTTTTAAGTCTTGAGTTGCGCATGGATTCGATATACGGTTTCATGAGCCAGGTCGGAATGTTCGTAATAGTCTTCTACGGCGGCTTTATGGTCATTAATAAGGAAATTACGCTCGGGACTTTCGTCGCGTTCTCGAACTATATAATGGTCCTGGCCGGACCCCTTATGGAGCTCGGGTGGTTTTTGAACAGCTTCAGAAAAGGCTTCGTAACCATTGACAGGCTTCTGGAGATCGAGCGCGAAACGCCGCAGATCATCGAAGTGGAAAACCCCGGCGAACCTGATTTCAATGAAACTGACGGCGCGCCTATAATATCTTTTTCGAATATGGCATTCTCATATGGAGAAAATTTCGGATTGAAGGATATAAACATCGATATTAAACGCGGTGAAAAGATCGCTTTTATAGGAACATTCGGGTCCGGAAAATCGTCTCTTATGAAAATGATTATGCGTTTTAACGATCCTGATTCGGGTTCTATAAAGATCGCCGGACTGGAACTTAGGAACTTAAGGCTTAAGAGCGTGCGTGACCATATCGGGTATGTTCCTCAGGACTGCTATCTGTTTTCGGATACGATACTCGAAAACATAGCGTTCGGGCGCGAATATACGAAGGATGAACTTGCCGTGGCTCTCGCGACCGCGCAGCTTAACGATACCATATCTACGTTCCGCCGCGGTCTTGAGGAAGAGATTGGCATAAGAGGATTGTCGCTTTCGGGCGGTCAGAAACAAAGGGTTTCAATTGCCAGGTCGCTTTTAAAATCTCCGGACATCATATTGCTTGACGACGCTACGTCGAGCCTTGACAATAAGACGGAAGATATGTTCTGGACGGAAGTCGCGAAGAACTACGGCGGCGCGACCGTGATATTTACGTCGCACAGGCTTAACACGATAAAACACGCCGACAGGGTATTTATTATCGAGGCGGGTAAAATAGCGGACAGCGGAACATTTGACGATCTCATGAATAATTCCGCGATATTTAAAAAACTTATACAGACTGAAAAACATAACGATCAAAAGGAGTAATAACACTGAATAATATATTATACGATATGAATTCCATAGGATGGAACGCCTTTTTCGAGGCGCATTTCGCTCCGTATAAAGAAAAAGGGTATGAGGTCGCGCGAGTGGCCGTCGAACATAAGCACAAATACACGCTTTATGCCGCGTGCGGAGAAATCACCTCCGAGGTTTCAGGAAAACTCAGATTTGAAGCCAAAAGCCGCGAGGATTTTCCCGCCACGGGCGATTTCGTCGTGATAGATCCAAGGCCGGGCGAAGAGCGGGCGATCATACACGCCGTCCTTCCACGGAAAACTAAATTTTCCAGAAAGTCGCCGGGCGAACTCGAAAAATCGATGGAGGAAAAGATCGTCGCGACCAATATGGACTTTATCTTCATAATGAGCTCGCTCAATAATGAGTTGAGCTTGAGAAGGATCGAACGTTATCTCGTGCTCGCATACGAAAGCGGCGCCAAGCCGGTCATAGTTCTCACAAAATCGGATCTCGCCGAAAATCCGGCTGCAACGAAGGAAGATATTGAACGCATTGCTTTAGGCGTCGACGTTTGCGTTACGAGCGCCGTTACGGGCGAGGGCGTCGAAGATCTTAAAAAATATTTCGCGGAAGGCGTGACCATCGCGTTTCTCGGATCGTCCGGCGTCGGGAAGTCTTCGATTATAAACATCCTCGCCGGTTGCGATCTTCAGAAGGTATCGGAGATAAGCGAATATGACGATCGTGGAAAACACACGACCACGCGTCGCGAGCTTATAATCCTGCCTTCGAGGGCGCTCGTCATGGATACTCCGGGAATGCGCGAACTCCAAATGTGGGAAGCCGGCTCCGGTTTTTCAGAAACTTTCGCCGATATCGAGGAACTCGCGAAAAAATGCAAATTCGGCGACTGCGCCCATAATGAAGAACCCGGTTGCGCGGTGCTGAAAGCGCTGGATGAAGGAACGTTAGACGCGGGGCATCTTAAGAATTACCGCAAACTTAATCGCGAGATAGCTCATTTTAACAGCCGCAACGACGCGCTGGCGAGATCCGCCGAACAGAAAAAATGGAAGCAAATAGCAAAACTTGGTCGTGAAATATCCAAAAATAAACTGCGCGGATGAAACGTTGATATGCCGGTTCCGGGTTGCCTATGGAGATGGGAATCTTCTTTTGCACCCGGTTCCGCATTGTCGCCGCGAAACGTTAAACGGCCCTATCTGTTTATTATAACTGTAAATATGCCTTGAATTTAAATCAAACCTATAAAGGAGTGATTCTCATACTTAGAATAGAAATAAACAAACTCAAAAAATACTACAACGACAGGCTTATACTCGATATTGAAAACCTCAAAATATACTCCGGAGAAAAAATAGCCGTTACCGGCGACAACGGAGCCGGTAAATCGACGCTCTTAAACATCATTGCCGGTTTGAACGAGCCGGACTCGGGGTCCGTTCAAACGACTGGAGAATTATCGTATATAAGGCAATTTGAATATTCGGAGTCTGAAATAATTCCGGGCAGGCTGTCCAGGGAACTGGAGGTAAACCGAATAAGCCAGGAAAATCCCAGCGGCGGAGAGATTGCCCGCATCAAGCTCGCCGCCGGACTTGCCCGCGGAAACCTTATCCTCATAGCCGACGAGCCTGCCGCCAATCTCGACGTCAGAGGCATAGAAATGCTTGAAAGATATCTTCGCGATTTCGATGGCACGCTGCTTCTGGTGTCGCACGACCGCGAGCTCCTCAACAGGACGTGCGGCGCCGTCATCGAGATAGACTGCGGAAAGATTACGCGCTACGCCGGAAACTTCGATTCGTATATGGCGGAGAAGGAAATGGCCGTTAAAAGGCGGAATTTCGAATATGAAAATTATGTCAGCGAAAAGAGGCGGCTCGAAAAAGCGATCGTCGAGAAAAAACAGCGCGTCAAAAATATGCGCAAAGCGCCGAAGCGTATGGGGAATTCCGAAGCCAGGCTTCACACCCGCGGCGTCAACGGTAAAAAAGCCAAGCTTGACAGGTCCGCGAAGGCGCTCGTTTCCAGGATAGAGGGCCTGGAAAAAAAGGAGAAGGTAAAGGCCCCGCCAAAAGTGTTCCTGGACGCCCAGAAATCCGGCAAGCTGCATTCAAAATTAGCCGCAAGTGCCATTGGATTGCGCCTTGCCTTCGGTGAAAGAACCCTTTTCAACGGAATGGATTTCGAGATTCCGACCGCCAGGAAAACCGCGCTGATAGGCGATAACGGCGCCGGGAAAACCACGCTTATGAAGATGATCGTCGCCCGGGACGCCGCGCTTCGCGTTTCATCGTGCGCCCGCATCGGTTATTTCAGCCAGGCGCTGGATATACTCGATCCAGGAAAAACCGTGCTTGAAAATGCCATGTCAGAAAGCGTTTATCCGGAAAGTTTCGCGCGCCTGATACTCGCCAGGCTTCTATTTCGCGAGGACGAAGCGCTGAAAAAAGCTGGCTGCCTCAGCGGCGGCGAAAAGGTCAAGGCGGCTTTCGCCAGAATATTTCTGAAAGATATAAATTTTATGGTTCTGGACGAGCCGACCAATTACCTCGACGCAAGATCGATCGACGCGCTCGCTCAAATGATCGTGGAATATGAAGGAACGGTGCTTTTCACCTCCCACGACAGAAGTTTCGTGAATAAAACCGCCGACAGGCTAATAATTCTTAATAACGGCGTGGCGAATGCATTCGAAGGCAATTATGAAGAATACTCGCATCGCGGCGATTTTTAACGGTAAAATTTCGGGGCGCCTGACTCGTTCGAAAGTTCGGGTTCAAGCGTCCCGTACGATCACGCGCGTTTTCCGCGAAAATGCCTCTCATCCGGTCCGAGTTTTAAAATCAAGGTTTTATGACCTTTTTAAACTTACCGGTTTTAATGGTATTATTTAGTTTAAAAAAGTTTGATACTTAAAAATTTATCTGTTATAATATGTTATTAATAAAAAAGATGGCGGCGCCTTTCGTCGGCATCGCGATAACGCGCCGGGTGATTTTAATTCAATGAAAATCAATTTTGTCCGCCGGTTATCTTGAATAACTGATCGTTTTAAAAATTTTTGAATTAAGGCCGGAAAATGAATAAACGCAAAAGTTTTTTGAATTTCATAATATTTTCTTTCCTGACGGCCATTTTAACGCTCTCTCTGTCCGCGGAAGTTTTCGCGCGCGCCGGGAGAAGCGGCGGTTCCAGCGGCAGAAGCTATAGCTCGAGCAGAAGTTACAGCTCCGGCAGTTATAGTTCAGGAGGCTATGGTCGCAGCTCTTCTTATGGCTCTTCGTACGGTTCGGGTTACGGCTCGTCGTATGGCGGCGGTTATCGCAGAAGTTACGGTTCCGGCTATGGTTCGAGTTACTATTACGGCCGTGGCGGAAGCGGCATATCCATCATCATATTTATCGTTATTGCCGTCGGCGCCATTGCGTTATACATTATCCTGAAAATCCGCGATAATTCCTACAATAGCGGTGATTATTCCTCCGGCGGCCAATATGGCTCCGGAAACTCTTTTGGCTCGGGCGGATCATACGGTTCCAGCTATGGTTCAGGCGTCAGCGGTTTTTCCGGCGGCGGTTACGGTTACGGCCGGGGCTCGATACAAAACCCCGAGGCCGAGGCCCGCGTAAGGCACGTATTCAACATGGTTCAGCGTGCATGGGCTGAACGCGACCAGTATATAGCTTCGGATTGCATGAGCGAACGCATGTTCCGCGAACACAAGGCCGAAACGGACGAAATGATAAGCGAACGCAAAAAAAATATTCTTGAAAATATCGTCATAAATGAGATAGCGATAACCAAATTTTCCGACAACGCATCTTCCGGTTATGACGGCGGCCTTGAACCCGCATCCGCATACGGTTCGGGCGGAGCTTCGGTAATGGTGGCCAGAATTACGGCGTCCATGATCGATTATGTCATCGATGAAACGAGCGGCTCTTTGATCGACGGTGACGCGAACGTTCCCGATCGGTTTACTGAAACCTGGCGGTTCATAAAAAACGAACACGGCTGGGTGCTCGACGAGATAGAATAAATTTAATTAATGTATTATAAAAGGTGATCTTTTATGGCTTCCAACTTAATGAACGACAGCGTTATAGAAATCATAGCGTCCGGAAACGCCAAGGAAATAAAAGCGTTTCTTGCGGCCAATTCCGACCTGTACGGCGCCCTCGATAAAAGCGGTTTTAATCTTCTTATGCTCGGCGCGATATGCGCGAACAAGGCCGTCATGGGCATCCTTCTCGGAAGGCTTTACGCGCAGATCAACGATATCGACGAGGACGGCTATACTGCTTTGATGTACGCCGCGAAATACGGAAATATGGGCGCGGTCCAATCGCTTTTGAATTATGGCGTGAATACGAAAACAAAAAACAAAGAAGGTAACATCGCCTTCATGATCGCTAAGAAGGCCGGTAATAAAGAAATCTACGAGCTTCTTAAGGAGCACGAGATAGAGGCTCAGAGCTCGAAAAAAGTGGCCGGGGATATTGAAAAATCAGATAATTACGGCGAAATTACCGAATCGTTTTCAAAAAGCCGGAAGAAGGAAACCTCCGGTTGCTTTAAAGTTGCCGCTTTTATCGTCGTTATGATAATGCTCGGGGCTTTTTTCGGCGAGGACACGAAAACAGTCCAGCATACTACGACGAAGTTGCCGGCCTCTCAAAAAAAATCTAACGCCAATTATCTCAAAAAGTCCACCACGAGTGAGGACTCAGTCAAACCGCTGCTTTCTGAATACCCGCATTTCAATACCATCCGCTCGGTTTATAAATTAATGCCATTCAAGATCGCCGACGGCGTAAAAACCGGCGCATACCGCACTGGAAAAAAATTGATAGACGCCATAGTATCATCCGACCTGGCGCTCGCGAAAAAGATAATCGAAGAAGATCAATCGAAAAAAATCGTCGACGAAATCGACGCGCGCCACGCCACGCCGCTTATGTATGCCTCATATCTCGGCCAGATCGACATCGTCAACCTTTTGTTGAAAAGCGGCGCATCCGTCAACGCCCGGGATAAATTTTTAAACAACGCTTTGAACTACGCCATCGAAGAGGGATATACCGGCATAGCCAAGCTGCTTATGATGAAAGGCGCCAATCCGGGCGAGTCCCTTATGTTCGCCATAGCCAGAGGCCGCGTCGAAATAGCGCTGTATTTTATCGAAAAAGGCGCCGACGTCAATTATTCGGACAAAAGAAAGGACACACCCCTTAGTTATGCCGCTTATTACGGAAGGCCGGAGATAGTTAAAGCCATTCTCGAAAAAGGCGCGAAAACCTCGCAGACCAACATAAACGGATGCACCCCGCTTTTAATGGCGGTGCAGGATACCGATGGAACTGAAATAGTAAAGCTGCTTCTTGAAAAAGGCGCGATAACCGATGAAATAGATCCGTCAATGAATACCCCGCTGATGTGGGCTTCATTTAACGGCTTTAATGACGCCGTCGCCTTGCTTGTCGAAAAGGGCGCCGACATACACGCCAAGAATAACTACGGCTATAACGCGTTCATATACGCCGGCTATAACGGCCAGATCGACACGATTAAGTTTTTGTTTCAGAAAGGCGCGAAGATCGAGGACAAGAACGGTTATCTCGATAACGCCCTGACTTGGGCTTCTTATAACGGTCATTACAGCGTCGTGAAATTCCTGATTGAAAAAGGCGCCGACATAAATATCGTTAACTGCAATCGCTATACCCCGATGACGCTCGCGCTCGAAAAAAATCACTATTCGATCATAAAGCTGTTGCAGGACGCTCAGAAAAACAAATAACAAAGATCATACATAAACCGCGTTGACCCGGAAAATAAATCACGCGCCTGATATTTTAAAGCGTATTTATCATATCTTTATTATTTGCTTTATTTATTCTTATTTATATTGTTTATTCTTATTTGCTTTTGTGTCGAAATCCTGCTAACGCCGGCTGTACAGTATGGCGTATTTATTAAGCAGGGCCGTTTTCAGAAGCTCGCGGTCCGGATTTACCGCGACCGGGCGGCCGACGATGTCGAACATCGGGGAATCGGTTATGCTGTCTGAGAAGGCGTATGAATTTTTAAGGTCATAGTCGGAAAGCCGGATTTCGGCTTCAAGCCTTTTTATCTTTTCTGAACCCTTACAGTTGGCTCCTTCAAGCGATGAAGTGATGACGCCCGACGCGCCGAATTTGACGTTAGTCGCTATTGTCTTGAAAGCGCATATCTTTTCGCCTATCAGGTCTATATAGAACGACGGGGAGGCGGAAATTATGACGATGTCATACAAACCCGTCGCCGTAAGTCTTTTAATGTTTTCGTAAACCGCGCGGTTGAGCGAGCGCGAGAATAATTTTTCGATGAAACGCCTCGAAAGCGCGTTGATGCGGGTCCTGGTCTCGCCGGAAAAGACGCTCAAAGCTTTTTCCTTCATCTCGACGTTGGACGCCATGCCGGCCTTGAATGCTATCGCGCATAACGCTATGCCTGGAATGAACGCTAATTTTTTTGGTTCTACGTAAATATAATATTTCATGAGTTCCACGAACGTGTCGCAGGTGAAAAGCGTTTCATCGATGTCGAGAAGTATGAGCCGTTTTTTCGTTTTTTCGTTCTTATTTGCGCCGGTTGTCATAACGCTCAAATTATATCATTATTTAACCCGCCGGTCAAGAAAAATATACTGCGGAAACGGCCCGCGTGCCCCGATTTAATTTTATTCAAGCGTTTAATCCGGAAAAATACAATTGAAATAGATATGCCTGAAATATCAGCTCGTAACCCTGAAAATACAGTTGAAATTGACATAGCCCAAGCATCAACTCTTAATTGAGTTTTGGCGGTTGGACTATAATTTTATCAATTTCGGCTGAGGTTATGCTGTAATCTATCCCCATCACCTCCCCCAACTGTGCCGCTATAGGGTTTGGCGGCTGAAAACAAATCATTTAGGCGTTTAATGAAGTATATGATTTTATATTTCAATAGTTCGAATTGTATCTAAAGTCTTAAAATACAGTGATTGCCATTGCCGCCCGTCTGTGCGCGTATCGCAAAACACCGATATCCCAACGCGCCTAACGTTCCCGGCCATTCGAATCCAAACACCACGCCCCGGCAAACACCACGCCCCGGCAAACACAAAAAAGCCACACGCAGATGCTCTGAATTTTATTGCGGCTTCTACCGCATGGAAGTTTTTCGCTGAAAAAACGCCGCCCGTGAAAGATTCTTTCGATTTTTCAATCGCATTTTTATCGTTCGTCCCTGCCCGCGCTTCTTTCCAGACTTTGCATAGACTCGCTCTCTCTTGTCCAGTTCGCGAGTAACTTGTAGTCCATATAACCTCTGCCTACGGCAATTATCGAACCCTCATCAAAATCCAGCATTCGGGCTACTTTGATTTCATGCACGGTTCCTTCAATAACATTCAAAAATACCGGCGGATATCCGTCATGCGCCGAAAC
>Ga0116170_10006481_pt1 | contig 10254 bp, 9 predicted proteins | sample AD_JPNHW1_MetaG_FD_89797 | JGI IMG/M metagenome (GOLD analysis project Ga0116170, IMG submission 89797) | Active sludge microbial communities of municipal wastewater-treating anaerobic digesters from Japan - AD_JPNHW1_MetaG | ecosystem: Engineered > Bioreactor > Anaerobic > Digestate | place...
ACAATGCTTTAACCCTGAGTAATTCGACTATTAGTTCTGATGTATATTACTCAGGAACGTCAATTACTTCAACCAATGTGACAGTACAAGGATCGGGGACTGATGTCATTTACGATGCAAGCAGTGGTGTAACAATAAATGGCAATTTCAGTGTACCCATTGGTTCTACTTTCGAAGTAAAACTCAGCTCCACTGGTTGCAGTAATTGAAAAGAGAGTGTTCTGCAAAGATCTGCGGTTTTGGGTTTATATGCTTTGTTGATAGTCTCAAAACCGCAAGCTTTCAGCCCCCAAACGGCAAACTACGGGCCCAACGATTCAATAATCGAGCCCGATTTTTCAATATTTGAGCCCGTAGATTGAATATTTCAGCTCGCAGATTGCAAATATGAGCCCGAAGAATGAAACTTTCGGCCCATTTTTGCAAAATACCAGCCCAACGATTCAACCTACGGGCCGGAATATGGAGTATTTCAGCCCAAAGATTGAAAATAGGAGCTCAACAGATAAGAATTTGAGCCCGTTTGGAGCATAAAGGAGCTGAATAACCTGGAGAATATCCCCGATTTGTTGTTTGAAAACTATGTTTTTACCAAATAATTACTTAAAAAAGGAGGTTGATATGGCAAATTCAAATTACAGGGTGGTAATCCCTTCTTCGCCGGGCGATTTGTTAAACCTGGCCAACAGTGTGTATAAAAAGCATCAGGAATTGGGCGCTTCGTCGCCCCTCAATTCGATGCAGTCGAACAAATGGGACGATAATGGCCCATCGGTGGCAACGGCATTAGGCTATCAGGAACAGGCTGAAGAGCTGAAACGCCAGTCCGAAAAGCTCAACAAGCAGCGCGACCTGTTACTGGCACCCATCAAGGAGTCGGTTCGGGCCAGCCGCGACCTGTTGCTGGGCATCTACCGCGATAACCCGCGTGTACTTGGCGACTGGGGATACGAAGTGAATAGTGGTGGCACAAGCAGCACAAAAACCGACAACAGCGCCACAAAATAACCTTCCGGTTGGAAGGAGTGCATAAAAAAAGGATCTCCGAGAGAGACCCTTTTTTTATTTTAAATGTTTCTTTAATGGTTTACCAAATAACTGCGCGTTCGTTTTCAGGCAGGTACATGTAGTCGCCTTCCTTGATGTTGAAAGCCTTGTAGAATGCAGGCAGGTTGCGCAGAGGCCCCAGCACCCTGAAACGGCCCAGTGAATGGACATCCTCCTTGGTTAAACGGAGAATCTCTTTATCGCGTACGTTGCTGGCCCAAAGGTGTGCATAAGCCAGATAGAAACGTTGATCGGGGGTAAAACCGTCGATCGGTTCGGTCTCTTTGCTGGCTAATTGGTATGCCTGATAGGCAATGTTCAGTCCGCCCAGATCGGCAATGTTTTCACCAAGGGTCAGGTTACCATCGGCATGTACCGTGTCGAGCACAACAAACTGGTCGTATTGTTTTGCAAGGATTTTGGTCCTCTCTTCAAAGCGTTTGCTGTCGTCTTCGGTCCACCAGTCGTTCAGGTTGCCTTCTTTGTCGTATTTCCTTCCCTGATCGTCGAAACCGTGGGTAATTTCATGCCCAATGACGACTCCGATCGCACCATAGTTCACCGCATCGTCGGAATTCAGATAGAAGAAAGGTGGCTGCAGGATGGCTGCCGGGAATACAATTTCGTTCATCGATGGATTGTAATAGGCATTTACCATTTGTGGTGGCATGAACCATTCGGAACGGTTAACCGGTTTGTTGATTTTTCCGTAGTTGTAAGCTGCTTCAAATTTCCATGAACGGAAAACATTATCGAGATAGGTGTCTTTCTTTATTTCAAGCCCGGAATAGTCGCGCCATTTGTCGGGATATCCGATTTTCACATTGATGGTTGCCAGCTTTTCGTGTGCTTTTTTCTTGGTTTCGTCGCTCATCCAGGCAAGCTGATCGATACGTTGCCCTAATGCAATACGGAGGTTCTCGACCAGTTTCACCATGCGCACTTTGGCTTCGGGTGGAAAATATTCGGCAACATATAACTGGCCAATGGCTTCACTCAAGGCATTGCTGACGGTTCCCTGTACCCGTTTCCAGCGGTCGCGGATCTTTTCCTGCCCGCTCATCACTTTCCCGTAGAAATGGAAGTTCTGGTTCACAAAGGCCGAAGAGAGGTAGGGTGCCGAAGCGTTGATGAGGTTCCATTCGAGGTAGATTTTCCAGTCATCGACCGGTACATCGGCCATCATTTTGCTGACTTCCTTAAAGAATTCGGGCATCCCTACATTGATTTCGTTCTGATTGGGTAACGATACCTTGTTGAAAAACAGGTTCCAGTCGAAATTGGGAGCGAGTTCAATCAATCCTTTCAAATCTTTTTTGTTGTAGGTCTTTACCGGATCTCGTTGTTCCAGCCGGGTTAATGATGCTTTTGCCAGCCGGGTTTCGAGCGCCATCACGTTGGTTGCTTTGGATGCGGCAAGCGCTTCATCGTTGCCAATCAGCGTGAACATTTTGGTGATGTGTTTTACGTATTCTTCGCGGATATTGGCCGAATGAGGATCTTCATTGGTATAGTAATCGCGGTCTGAAAGGCCAAGGCCACCCTGGCTGAGCTGTGCAATTACCCAATTGCTGTTTTTATCGTCGGACGAACCATAAAAACCGAACAGCGGTCCATTTCCCGCAGCATGGTATGTCGCAATGTAGTTCTGAACTTCCGGCATGGTTTTCAGCGCGGCAACTTCGGCGAGGTAGGGTTTCAGTGGCTCGGCTCCCTGTTTCTCGATGGTTACGGTGTCCATTCCCAGGTTGTACATGTCGGCAATTTTTTGCCCCAGGCTTCCGGGCTCCTGTTTTTCGGAGGTAATTTTGCTGAAAAGAGCCTGAAGTTGTTTCTCGGCGGTGTCGCGAAGCTTGTCGAAAGTCCCGAAACGGCTTTTATCGGCAGGCAGCGGATTGTTCACTTTCCAACCTCCGTTGGCATACTGGTCAAAATCGGCAGCCGGATTTGCTTTTAAATCCATGTCTGCACGGTCAATCGCTTGATTCTTCACTTCTGTTTTACAGGAGGGAAAAGCAATGGTAGTTAGTGCAATAATCATTAATGTGAAAACTTTTATTCGTTTCATTCTGGTAAATTTTAAAAATATAATAAAGTCGTATAATGGAATTCTTTTATCTGGTTATTCCGAAGGCGAATCCGCAATAAACAACCATTCTTGTTATTGGTTCTCTCCGGCTGTGGAAAATTACATCAAAAATAGGTAAATGAAAAATTAACAATTTTGTTCATGCGAGCCATGTATAAATGGTTAGAAAAACTTTTTTTACATTAGCATGAATTTAAAAATCATCGGGTATGTTTTCAGGAATAGTTGAGGAGTCGGGGAAAGTAGTTGCAATTGAGAAGGATCAGGACAATGTCCACTTCACATTAACGTGTTCTTTTGTCGATGAATTGAAAATCGATCAGAGCATGTCGCACAATGGGGTGTGCTTAACGGTTGTTGAAGTCGACCAATTGAAAAAGTGTTATAAGGTTACGGCCATCAAAGAAACCCTTCTCAAATCGAATCTGGGGTTGCTGGAAGTAGGAAGCGAAGTGAACCTTGAGCGCAGCATGATGATGAATGGCCGCCTCGACGGGCATATTGTACAGGGCCATGTTGATCAGACAGCTACTTGTATTAAGGTTGAAGAAGCCGATGGAAGCTGGTATTTTACGTTTGAATACGATTTTGACAAGGAGAAAGCCCGTCAGGGTTACATGACGGTTGAAAAGGGTTCGGTTACCGTAAACGGGGTTAGTTTAACCGTGGTGAATTCCAAAACCAACAGTTTTCAGGTGGCCATTATTCCGTATACCTACCAAATGACCAATTTCCATACATTCCGACCGGGGTCGGTGGTGAATCTTGAATTCGATATTATTGGAAAATATCTCAGTAAACTGATGCTGATCAGCAACGAGTAGCGTTGGTTCTGGTATTAGAGTAACTTTTGGGGATTTGGCAGGTCAATCGGACATTATTGTTTCAGCGAACCATGGATAAGAATTTTTTAAAAGAGAATTTTGGTTTTGATGAAGTTGTTTTGACCGATCAGGAAGATAACCAGTTAAAACAATATCTGAAGAAGGCAGAAGAGAAACGGCTTGAGTTTTTTGCGCTTATTACGTTCATTTTTATCGCAATCATGCTTGTGCTCGATGGGTTTCTTTTCGATGCGTCTTTGCGAAAGTTCTATTTTATTGCCGATTTGATCATCCTGCTGAGTTCGGCATCCTGCCTGTTTTTTTCCTCGAAGGAACGGAGAAAAGGAACCATCTTGATTATCCGGTTGAAAGAGATCAGTTTTACTGTTTATCCTTTTTTATTGCTTCTTTGGGCAACAGCCATTTGTGCGCTCGATACCACTTCCATGTTGAATTTGCTGACCTTCTATTCCGTTTTGTGCGTCATCTCTTTTGCCGTTATTATTCCCTTTAAGAGGTTGTTGTTTGCTTTTTTTCTGATCATCTCTGAATATATTTTGCTGACGCTATCCCAAGGTGCTCCTCTTTGGAAAGAACCCTTCATTACCGTTCTGGTTGGTTGTTTTCTGATTCTGCCTTTCTATTCTTCTTTCCGTCGGGTGCGTGAGAACTCGATCGCGGCCCTGATTAAGCTCAAAACGATCAATGAAGAATTGAAGCAGGATGTCGAGACCAGTATTAAAAAGCTGCAGCATTTGAACCATAATTTGAATGACGAAGTTGGGCAGCGAAAAATTATTGAATCCAAACTGCGGGAGTCGCTGAGGGCACTTGAGTCGAATAACCAATTGAAATCGGAGTTTTTAGCCAACATTTCCCATGAAATAAGGACTCCGCTAAATTCGATTATTGGTTTCACCGAGATGATGACCGATGAAGGAATTCCTCCGGAACGGAAGAGAGAGTTTCAGGAGCTGATTGCCAGCAATACCATGAGTTTATTGTCGACCCTTGATGATATTTTTGATCTTTCTTTACTGAAATCGGGGCAACTAACGGTCTCGTCCCAATCATGTAAAGTGAACAACATTCTGGAAAGCCTTTATTATGATTTGAATGGAGTTGTAATAAAATACAACCAGAAACACCTGAACCTGATCAAAACAAATATCGAGAATGCTGATCTGGTGGTTAAAACCGATGATTTCTATTTACGAAAAGCACTTATTCGTTTGATCGATAACGCGTTTAAATTTACCGAAGAGGGAAGTATCGAGATTGGCGCGGCAATAGAAACGAATGGTGTGGTATTTTATGTTTCCGATACCGGGATTGGAATTCCCGGGAAGGATCAGATCCGTATTTTTGAGCCGTTTGTGCAGGGTGATGGTTCTTTCAAACGGGAACATAGCGGCGCTGGCTTGGGACTATCCGTAGTAAAAGGAATAACACGGGCCTTGGGCGCTGAATTTGATTTCCAATCGAGACCAGGAGCCGGGTCAAAATTTATGATCCGTTACAAGAACTCTTTCCTTCAATAAGTTTTTTTGCAGAAATAGGTTTATGCTCCCATCAGGTGCTCAATCAGTATTTTCAAACCAATCGCAATCAGGATAATTCCCCCGGCAATTTCGGCTTTTCCGGCTAATTTTGAGCCGATGTTTTTACCCATATAAATTCCGGAGAGTGATATCCCGAGGGTTACCAAACCGATCAATAAACAGGGAAGCACGATTTTTTCGTAAAAGAAAGTGAAACTGATTCCAACAGCCAGAGCATCAATACTGGTTGCGATGGCCATGGGGATCAAAACACTCCATTTGGTGGGGTTCTTGATTTTTTTATCTTTCACCGGGACACGCCCTTCAAAAATCATCCGTATTCCCAGAAAGGTGAGGAGCCCAAAGGCAATCCAGTGGTCGGCCTGCTGGATATAATCTTTAACGGTTGATCCGAGGAACCATCCCAGCGCTGGCATCAGAGCCTGAAAGACGGCCAGTGTCAGGCTGATTTTAAGTGCATCCGACAGATGTAAATGCTTTCGACATAGCGACAAACCACTGCAAACCGACACGGCAAAGGAGTCGAACGATAAGCTGATGGCAATCAATAAAAGTGCAATAATTCCCATGGATTCAATTTAATGCTTCGCTGAACTTTTCATTCAGATAGTTTCTGGTTTCAAGAATTTGTTTCAGGTTTTTGTCGCCCGCTTTTTTCAGGTTGGCAAATTTAATCCGGTTGAACATCCTCGAAATGAGCTGGAGCATCTCCCACGCAATAATCCCACAGGGGAGCGATACCACAACCAGTACCAGCGACAACAGCCAGCTTTTCAGTGTAACGGCCAAAAGAACCAGTAAAATGATCGCCCAAAGGGTAAAGGTAACAATATCGAAACCTACGGCAAGGCTGCTGTAGAACTGTGGATCTTTCGCCATTTTCCGGGTTGCAATATTCGACAGATAAAAGAGCCAGCCATGAATGATTCCTCCAAACAGGGAGAATGGCAGCAATATCATAAATAACAGAAGAGAAAGGATGATGTTAGCCCATTTAATCTCTTTCTTGCTGATGCTGTTCTCCGTGAGATTCAGCTTTGTTTTTAGTTGTTTGTACCGTAAAGCGGATTTCAAGAGTTCTTCTTTTTCAGGAAGATGATTGTCGAGGTACCGTTTCAGCTTTTGCACAATGGCTTGTTCTGCTTTGACAATATTTACGGGTTTTAGTGGCAAGTTCAGTTTTTTGCAGACTTTTTCCCGGTACATTTCAAAGCCTTGCTCATAAATGGCATAATCATTCTGATCGGGCACATTGACACATATTTCCGAAATCTTGTCGTAGAGATCATCTTTTAGCGCCTGGGTTGCTTTAATTTCCCCTTCAGTGCGGTACAGATCGAAATATTCTTTCATCGCGATTGGCTTTCCAAACTGTACAACCAGATCGCTCCTGAAGTTGTAATAATGGCTATAGTAGATACCTACCGGAACAACCGAGAGATCGATTTCAAAATTTGTTTTTTCCCCGACCATGAAAGCAATCCTGGGAATGGCTTTTTTATGGGGTAACATGCTTTTCATCCCATTATGCGCCGCTTCGGGGAAAAGGCACAATTTCTTATTGCTGGTTAAAACCGTGATGCTTTCATCGAAAGTCTCCTGGTTGTTTGCCAGTGATTCTTTTCCGTCCCGGATCCGGAAAACCGGCATTAATTTGTAGAAATAGAGGATGCTGGCAATGAATTTATTCTTGAAAATGTCGGCCCGTGCCAAAAAAACAGGTTGCCCGGGCATTGCAAAAAGAATGGCCAGCGGGTCCATGAGTGCATTTTGATGGTTTGAGGCAAAAATTAACGGTTTGTTTTTTGGTATGTTTTCTAGACCACGAACTGAATAATTCCGGTACAATACCCTGAAAAATAAATAGAAATAACTTTTGCAGATAGCATAACCCCACGACCACTTTTCAAGTTTCTTCATCGTCGATATTTTTTCTGTTCCCATTTAAAACCAATCGGTTTTCAGATAATGGCCGCTCGCCATCTTCTTTGATTGGCAGTTTCCCTTTTTGAATTGCGATTGCAAAAAACGGCTTAAAAGTAATCATCCTGATTTGTTAATGCAAACCACGATGAAATAAATGATTTTGAATGCGATGTGAGAGTGAAGGTGTTTGGGGTATTTATTTTGTCCCCGTTTTCAGGAGCAGTTTTTCGATGTATTCCCTGAACGCCTGTTTTATTTGTTCTTTATCCTTTGCCACCCCCGATGTCATGGATGGTTTTCCCTCCATGGGGCAATAAAGGAATGCCGGAATCCCCGAAATGCCAAAAATTTGGGCCAGCTCCCTTTCTTTGTCAATATTCACTTTGTAGACGTCGATCTTTCCTTTGTATTCCATGGCAATTTCTTCCAGGATAGGAGAGGCAATGCGGCATGGGCCACACCAGTCGGCATAAAAGTCGATGATGCACGGGAGTTTTCCTTTATAAACCCACTGGGTTGTGTTTTTTTCGAAATCCATGATATTCGCGATGAAATCGGATTTTGTCATCATCCTGACAACTGGTTCGTTTTCACCCTGCGGGTCGGCTGTATTGGACGTGTTTTTTTCTGCAAATAGTGGGTTGAAGGAAACGAGGATCAAAAGGAAAACGAAAAAGAGTCTCCTTTTTTGTAGCCCTATTGTTTGAAAAAGAGAAGCTAACATGCGATTTTTGTTTTAGATGAAATTCTGATATGCCAATAAAAAAATCCCGAATGTTTTCGGGATTACTCTTCTATGCTGCCATCATCTTCTTCGTCATCATCATCTTCTTCTCCGAGGTCGTCGTCGCCGTAGTCATCATCGTCGAAATCGCTGTCATCGGCAACTTCTTCCATGCCTTCCATTTCTTCGCCATACTTATTTTCATACTCCTCTTTAATGCCCTCTTTGAGGATCCCATCGTCATCAAAATCGTCGTCGTCTTCAACAATTTTAATAGCTTCTCCTACGGTCATTCTGACCATATAATATTTGTCTTCGGTTTCGAATGGTAATGCACTCACAATAAGTCCATCTTTGTTCGTAAAGCGGATTAAGTTGTCACTAAATCCATAGGGATATTCAAGCTTGATCTGTTCCTGGATTTCAAGAGGCAACTTATCGTAGTCTTTAATCACTCTTGGTTTACCATCGCTCATTTTTTCAAATTTAAAAGTTAGTTTCTAATTAAGATTCAATCAATTTTGATCGAAAATCACTCTCCAATACACCCGGAATTTGTTCCGATTTTATGTGGGCAAAATACGAAACTTTTAATTACATACACCTTTTCTGAAAAAAATGTTGAGAATTTTGATCAGATTTTTTTATTCATTTTAGTAGCCACTTGTTTGCGATTTAAGTATTGATTAACTATTCCCGAAATCCCGCTGATGGCTTTTGTTGTTGTATTAAAACTCATATTTTTGCGAAACTTATTAATTCATAAAATAAAAACAAAACATATATGGCAGAAAATAGAAAAGCCTTGTTGATGATCCTCGACGGTTGGGGAGTGGGCAAAGGCGACAAAGCGGATGTTGTGGCTACAGCACCCACGCCTTTCATCGACTCGTTGATGAAGGAATATCCTCATTCTCAATTAATGGCCTGTGGCGAATACGTTGGTTTGCCCGACGGCCAAATGGGTAATTCCGAAGTAGGCCACCTGAACCTGGGGGCTGGCCGGGTTTTATATCAGGATATGGTTAAGATTACACGTGCCATTCGGGATAAATCGCTTTGGAATCATCCTCAAATTGTGAAGGCTTACGAATATGCCAAAGAAAATAACAAGCAGGTTCATCTCGTTGGGCTGATTGGCCCCGGCGGTGTTCATGCCCTTAGCTCGCACATGGTTGCTCTTTGCCAGATTGCTACCGATATGGGCCTGGAAAAAGTGTTCGTTCACGGTTTGACCGATGGACGCGATACCGATCCCCGTTCTGGTTATGATTTCATCAAAAACGATCTGGAAGCGCTGAAAGGTACCAATGGCTGTTTTGCTTCGCTGATAGGCCGTTACTATGGAATGGACCGCGACAAAAACTGGGACCGCATGAAACTTGCTTACGATTTGTGGCTCGATGGTGTTGGCGAAAAGTCAACCGATCTTTTGGCTACCGTTCAGAAATTCTACAACCAGGATATTACCGACGAATTCATGAAACCAATCGTGATGACCGACGAAAGCGGAAATCCGTTGGCAACCTTCGAAGGGGGAGATGTGGTAATTTGTTTCAACTTCCGTACTGACCGTCTGCGCCAGGCAACCATTGCTTTTACACAGCAGGATCTGCCTGATTTTGGAATGGAAACCCAGGATTTGGAGTGGTACACCATGACCGAATACAAAGCCGATTTCAAAGGGATCAATGTAATCTTTGAAAAAGATAAGGTAACCAATACCATCGGGGAGGTGATTTCGAACAACGGGTTGAAACAAATCCGTATAGCCGAAACCGAAAAATATGCACACGTAACCTTTTTCTTTTCGGGTGGCCGTGAACTGGAGTTCCCCGGAGAAAAAAGGATTCTCTGTCCTTCGCCTAAGGTTGCAACCTACGATTTGAAGCCGGAGATGAGCGCTTTCGATGTCCGCGATGCCATTGTTCCGGAATTGAAAAACCAGACGGCCGATTTTGTTTGTCTCAATTTTGCCAATGGCGACATGGTTGGCCATACCGGTGTGTATGAGGCAATCTACAAGGCTGTTGTAACCATCGATGAGTGCGTGAAAGATGTGGTGACTGCTGCCAAAGAGGG
>Ga0116170_10006482_pt1 | contig 10253 bp, 9 predicted proteins | sample AD_JPNHW1_MetaG_FD_89797 | JGI IMG/M metagenome (GOLD analysis project Ga0116170, IMG submission 89797) | Active sludge microbial communities of municipal wastewater-treating anaerobic digesters from Japan - AD_JPNHW1_MetaG | ecosystem: Engineered > Bioreactor > Anaerobic > Digestate | place...
CACCTGAGCACTTAGTTGATTGAAAAAAGCAGTTATTACAAGTAGCAATAAAACTAGTTTACGATTCTTTTTCATAGGTTCAGTATATTTATGTAATAAATAATTCATCATCTTTTGTACAAATGGAAACAATATGACTGAAAATTAACAGACTGAATAAGATGCTTCTTTTCTTCATTGTGTTTCCAATTTAAAATAAGCAACATTTTAAAGATATGAATAAGATTTCATATACAAAACAGGTTCCGGCCGCAACTAAGTATTAGAATATAATTATCGAATACATTATCATAATAGTCTGAGTTTGATTTCATTTATAAAGTTCGAAAATAAAGTCGAACTCAGGTTTATAATCAGAATAAAAAAATAGTTGGAGCAACAGGAATACAACTGAACGCAATCGAAAACAGTTGATTTCAACTGTCTCCAATTGTTTTCCATCGTTTTCGGCATTACTATAAAATTGGTTAAAAGATCAATGGTCGGTTTCTTATATCGAACTTACGTTAAAATAAAGGCTATTGTTGAAATGACAGTACGCCCCGGAACAGGTCTAATTTTGATAACCCCGGGTAAGTGAAGAAGAACATTACCCGGGATTAAAGCAAATAATATCACCTCCGGCCACGGTAGCAGGCAGATATAAGAACTACTGACGCATGGCCGGAATGTAGAAGTTTTGATTAAAAGCGTACATACAAATCTGTCATTGGTAGGACGAGTAACCAAAACAAAGCAACCTTATTCTTAATTGGTCAAACCTGAAAGATATTCATCAGAATATTAAAACTCAATAAACTCTTTTGGTTTAAGGTTGTTCTCCATTGTCCAAAAATGTGCCTGACCATGGCCAATCTTAAATAAAAAAAGGCTTGGACTATCAACCGTCATTCCGAAACTCTTTAAAAATGGCCTGTCGATCAACGCTTTTTCCCGAAATTTAACATCAGTCACAAGTTCAGCTTTGCCGGCAACGCGCAACATGGTACCAATCATCCCTTCGTGCTTGTAAAAACAAGCCTCAACATTAGGGTTCTTTTGCAGCTGATCTGGAATCGATTTAATTGTACTTGTTTGAAAATAAAAGCCGGTTTCGTCGGCAAACCAAAATCCAATTATCCTAACCCGAGGTTGGTCATTTTCAACAGTTGCCAATGAGCATACTGGGTTCTCATTTGCAAATTTTATGCAATCATGTATATTCATAAAGTTATTATTTAGTTTTTTTACTGAAAATTTTATAGTTACATGCACCGTTTACAGCATATTCTATTTTGTATTCCGAAAGTAGCATGCTGATAATTTTTCTGGTTTCCTCCTCGTCAATCGCTAACGATTCGCCAAGTTCAATTTCATCAAGGCGGCCATTATCGGCCTTCAGTGCCCGAAAATAGATCTCTTTATTTTCCATAATGATTCAATATTAATTTTTTTAATATCCTTTCCTTCAAAAAAAAAGTTGCAGAAATTAGATTTATTGCCCTAAAACCATAAACAAACAACAATCAAACATGGAGTTCAATTGTACCGTTAAAAAGTATAAATCAACAGGAATATAGGGCAAGTATAATTGACTATACTAACTCCAATGTTCAGGTAAGAACTTGTTGGTTAATGTGATATGTAGAATTATCTTTTGATAAAACAAAAATATTCATTTTAAGCAAAACAGCAAAGCACAATAAACTCTATGTACTTTAGGCTCTTTATAAACTCAGGAACTCAGACAAAAAAAGGCGGAAGTTTATTCTTCAGCCTCTACATCTCAAAAAAATGGGTTTGATTAGTTCCAGCTAAACCAACTCGAAAATTTAAGATTTTCCATATCTACACTTTCAATATCGAGCTCAATATCGCGCAGGTTAATCTCTTTAACTACCGATATGATGCTTACAAACGATAAGTAGACATTAATGAGATTCTTAGGAATGCACTCTTCAACCCTGAAGGTGTCCATCCGATGTCTGATTCTTTCAATTCTATCCATAATTCCTCTCCTTTTCTTCGTATAAATTTCGAAAACTTATTTGAAACATAATACCATTAACGAAAAAAAATCCCTACCTGATATTTAAAAATTAACATTTTTTTATTTTAAAGCTATTTTTTTTACCAAAAGGCGAATCCTTTAACCTTTTTGGCAAATCGTGAATAACACTTTTGTACTTTTGAAACTCAACTTTTCAGACATGGCACAAACCTTATTCTATATCATTGCCGCTATTCTCATACTCGATTACTTGTTTGAACGGATACTCGATTACCTGAATTCAACTACGCGCAGTGAGAATATTCCGGCCCTGCTAAAAGGCATTTACAACGAAACTGAATATAAGAAATCGCAGGAATACAAAAAGGTGAATTCCCGTTTCGAGATGATTACCTCATCGGTTTCGTTTGTGCTGATCTTTCTGATGCTGATATTCGAAGGATTTGCCATTGCCGATTCAATTGCACTTTCGGTAACTACAAACCTGATTTTGTCGTCGTTACTCTTTTTTGCCATCATTGGTATTGCGTTCGACATCATTATGGAACCTTTTTCGATATACGACACCTTTGTTATAGAACAACGGTTTGGCTTCAACAAAACAACGCCAAAGCTCTACCTGACCGACAAGATAAAAAGCCTGCTTATTACCGCCTTGTTTGGTGGCTTACTGCTTGCCCTTATCATCTTTCTGTGGTCGAAAGCCGGAAACATGTTTTGGCTCTATGCATGGGCTTTAGTCACAATTGTTTCGCTGTTCATGAGCATGTTTTATTCGAATCTGATCGTACCGCTGTTCAACAAACAAACTCCACTCGAAGAGGGCGAATTGAAACAGGCAATCAGCAGTTTTGCTGAAAAAGCAGGCTTTAAACTCGACAATATTTTCGTCATCGACGGATCAAAACGATCATCAAAATCGAATGCCTACTTTACAGGCCTTGGACCTAAAAAAAGGATTGTATTGTACGACACCCTGATCAACGATCTCTCAACACAAGAAATTGTTGCCGTACTGGCACACGAAATAGGGCACTATAAAAAGAAACACATTGTAATGAGCTTAGGTTTGAGTATTGCTCAAACTGGAATCATGCTTTTCATTTTTTCGTTGTTTGTATCGAGCCCCGAATTATCAGAAGCACTGGGCGTTAACGAACCTCGTTTCCACATTGGGCTTATTGCTTTCGGAATTCTTTATACCCCGCTTTCATTTGTTATGGGTATCGGAATGAACCTGATTTCGCGTCGAAACGAGTATCAGGCCGACAATTTTGCAGCGAAATACGGACTTGCAGCTGAACTCTCGTCGGGATTAAAGAAACTGTCGGTAAAAAACCTCAGCAACCTGACCCCGCACCCTCTTTATGTGTTTTTTCACTACTCGCACCCTACTTTATTACAACGATTAATTAACCTTAAAAAACAAAACTAATGCAAGCAGAAATTATTACCATTGGAGATGAAATTCTCATTGGCCAAATTGTCGATACCAACTCGGCATGGATGGCCACCGAACTCAATAGTATTGGTGTAAACATCGCACAGATAACATCAATTTCAGACAACCCCGAACACCTTGTTGAAGCACTTAACAATGCAAGAAAAAGAGCCGATGTGGTCTTAATTACAGGAGGACTCGGACCAACTAAAGACGACCGCACCAAGAAAGTGCTGACCGAATATTTTAACTCGAACCTTGTTCTTCACGAGCCAACACTTCAGAACGTAATTGAAATGTTCAGGCTCCGTGGCCTCGATATCATCCAGCTCAACAAAGATCAGGCACTTGTTCCCGAATGTTGCCAGGTGTTGCTCAACAAACAGGGAACAGCTCCCGGCATGTGGTTCGAAGAGGGCAACGTTGTTTTTGTATCGATGCCCGGTGTCCCCTTCGAAATGAAGTACCTGATGACCGAACATGTTTTGCCCCGATTGGCAAAAATGCGCAACGATTTGCATATTGTACACCGCACCATTCAAACCGTAGGCATTTCGGAATCGTTTTTGGCACGCACACTCGAAACGTGGGAAGATAATCTGCCCGAATATATCCACCTGGCCTATTTGCCTAGTCCGGGAATCATCAGGCTGCGTTTATCGGCTTTTGGCTCCGACGAAGCTGTTTTGGAAAACGAGGTAAACAATCAGGTCGAAAAACTACAGGCAATCATCCCCGATGCAATTTATGGTTTCGGCAACGACAACCTTAGCGAAGTAACCGGAAACCTCTTAAAAGCAATCAACGCAAAAGTCTCGATTGCAGAAAGTTGTACCGGAGGATTAATCTCGCACAAAATCACCTCAATACCCGGAAGTTCAGAGTGGTTCAAAGGTGCTGTTGTAGCGTATTCAAACGAAGTAAAATCGAATATACTTGGAGTTAGCGAAACATCGTTATGCGAGTTTGGTGCCGTAAGCGAAACGGTTGTACGCCAAATGGCCGAAGGTGTGAAAACAGCCTTGAACAGCGAATACAGTATTGCCACTTCGGGCATTGCAGGTCCCGATGGTGGAACACCCGAAAAGCCTGTTGGCACCGTGTGGATTGCTGTTTCGGGACCAAAAGAGACGATTGCCAGGTGCTTTACGTTTTCAAATAACCGCGAACGCAACATTGAACGTTCGAGCCTTACGGCCCTCGACATGCTGAGGTTAATGTTGCTGAAAAACAGATAACAAAGCTGGCTGCTATTTTAACAAGAGTTCGATAGATCTGCCGACTACATTTCTGTTATAATCAGCTATTTATTTTGAATAAAAAGAATGCAGTTGAAAGCAATCATAAACAATTGCTTTCAACTGCCTCCTATTGTTTTTTATCGGTTTCGATGATTGGGTTAAGCTTTGTGCGGTAAACCTGCGGTACATCGGGTATGCCGTTGCCATTTGTATCGGGCATTTTGCTTAGGTAATCGTACAAAGCCAGCCACTCTTTTGCCTCTTGAATTCCCTCTTTGTTTTTGTCGAGATCGATCAGGAAGTCGCCATTCTTAATCACTGTACCATCTGCACGTTTGCCAACAACATTCACAATGCCGAAGCTCATTTTTTTCAGGTTGGCCACAAAACTCAGAATATATTTGTTAGCCGCCAAGCCATACAACGACTTATCTTTCTTCGAGAACGAAACCGTTTGATAACCTTTCTGGTCGTTGCCAATTTCAATTTTCGAGATCTTTCTGAAAAGTCCTTTATTGGGGTTACAGGTAATTTTCATCCCGGTAAAAAAGAGATAGTAATCTTCTTTCGAAGGGTACACAGTCAGAATAAGCTCCATCACTTTTTTCAATTCGTTGCCGCTGATGTAGATTTTCCCGATTGGCGAACCGGGCAGGTTGTCGTTGCCATCGCCAAGGGGCATAATGTTGAACACATCGTTGATGTTCTGCTTGCCAAAATTCCCTTTGTTGATGTTATTGCGCAACACTCCCGATGCAACGATCGAAAAATCAATATTTTCATGGTGAGTCTTATTCAGAAAGTTGTAGATAGCATCGGCAGCAAAGGGCCCAAGGTTGCTGGCTTTTTGGTTACGGGGATCAAGCACAAGGTCGAACGACGATTCAAAGACCGGATCGCTCATATTAACACCAATAGCACTTAACACACCGCGCTCAATCAAAGGGTATTTCGATTCGATAAGCGACTGAATAGCGGCATCAGCCTGAATTTTGTCGTCCATTGGCACCACCAAATTCGAATAGATAGGCTTCCTCTCTGCATCGAACGAAATTTCAAGTTTTCCGACGTAAGTACCGTTACAATCGGTCGAAACAATTGCTGCATTGCCCGAACGAAGAAGCTTTGGAAGGATAACATGAGTGTGCCCCCCAACAATAACATCGATTTCGGGAACAGCCTTTCCCAGCTTAATATCTTCACCCTCGTAGTTCCCTTTTTTGTTTTTCTTTACTCCTCCATGCGAAAGCACAACAACCAAATCAACTTTCTCTTTATTTTTCAACAGTTTGGCGGTTTTCTTTGCACTCTTCACCGCATTTTCAACAATCACATCGTTGTAATCGGCAATAACCTCATCGGCATCGATACCAATAAGACCGAAAACACCTATTTTGTATCCATTACGCACCACTACTTTATAAGGCAGGATTGTTCCGTCGTCGAAGAATTTTGCAAGTTCGGCATCGCGGCCATCGCCATAATAAAGAAAGTTTGAATTCAGCAATTGAGGTATTTCGCCATGTTGTTTCGAATTAGCCAGGATTTTAGCAAGGCCTTTCGATCCAAAATCGAATTCGTGGTTCCCAAATCCAACAAAATCGTAGCCCATGGTTTTCATCATATTCAATTGAAAAGAATTCTCGCCTTCGAGGGTCTGAAAAAGTGTCCCCATCAGGAAATCACCAGCATCAACAACCAGTAACTTATCACCATACTGCTCTTTTTCGGTCTTTATGAACCCCGCAATACGTGCAAAACCGCCCAATGTGGGATCATTGTCGGCAACCAAAGGCGTATATTCCATTTCAGGTGCAAAACCAATCTGGTGCGAATGCATATCGTTTGTATGCAGAATAACTAAATCCTGAGCCATCAGTACGCTGGCCGACAAAAACATGGTAAGAAATAAAACAATCTTCATCTTCTATTTTTTTTGTGAAAGGTCTGAAATATCGATTACATTTCAATTTCGATTTATCAATTTTTCGATAAAAAAAAGTCTAAAACTCTTATTCTGCTTAGAGTTATATGATAAAATGAATCTAAGGCTAACTTTTAGCTCCGCTAATCTACGTTTCTCCTCAAGCCGGCTGGGCTCTTCATTTAGCTTCGCTTTCAATTGTTTCTTAACAAAAAAACGAAGTAAAAAAGTCAAGGTTTCCAAATAATATTTATGCCTAATCTATTTTCATAAGATATAACCCCAATTCGGGGCTAACAATACTCATCTACCTTTTACCGTGAGCTTACGCTACACGGTTATTAAAATATTACTCCTTTGGAGCAGATAAAAACTTAGCATAGAGTGCACTTACCGCAAAGCGGTAATATTTAAATAACCGCGGACGTTAGTCCGTGGAACTAAGGCAATGATTTACTCAGCCCCGGCAGGGGTTGTACGGCACTTAAGCCACTTTTTACGAACAAACATACATATCAATTAAAAAAAGTCAAAACCAAGTACTATTTACCCGTTTCAATGATTGGGTTAAGCTTTGTGCGGTACAACTGAGGCACATCGGGTATGCCGTTACCATTTGTGTCGGGCATCTTCCTGAAAAAATCGAACAAGGCATGCCACTCTTTTGCCTCCTGGATGCCCTCTTTATTCAGATTTGTATCGATCAGCCAATTTTGGTCTTTAATAACCGAGCCGTCGGCATGTTTAGGTTTTACGTTTATCAAACCAAAGCTTCTCTTTCTCAATTCCGAAGTTAGGTTCAACACTTTGGTACTGGCACCAAGGCAATAAAGTGACTCATTTCGCTTTGAAAACGACACTGCACGAAACCCATCTTTTTCGTTACCAACCTCAATTCGCGAAATCTTCCGAAAAAGCCCCTTGCTCTGGTCGTAGTCTATTTTCATGCCTGAGTACAAAATCGAATAGCCCCCTTTAGAAGGATAAAAAGCAAGCATCAACTCCATAACCGTTTTAAGTTCGCTGCCGGTAATATAAATTTTTCCCATCGAGAAACCAGGGACTTTATCCGTTCCCTCGCCAAGTGGCATGATATTAAAAATATCGCTAACATTCTGTTTGCCAACACTTCCTTTTTCGATATTATTGCGGATTGCACTCGTTGCAACCATACACAAATCGACATTCTGGCCGAGGGTTGTATTCAGATACTGGTAAACGGCATCAGCAACCAGTAGCCCCAAATTGCTCTCCAATGGCTTTCTCCTGTCAATTTTTATATCGAAAGAAGTTTCGAAAATAGGTTGGTTAAATTTCACATCAAGACCATCGAGCGCACAACGTTCAATATCGGCATACCGACTTTCGATCAGCTCTTGAATTTCCCGATCGGCATCAATCCGATCATCCATCGGCACAAGCGAATACGAAACCGAAGGCTTGTGCGCAGCATCAAATGTAACATCAACCTTCCCGAGACTGGTTCCATAACAACCAGTTTGAACAATTACCGCATTCCCGGCTTTTAAAACTTCGGTCAAACGAGTGTGCGTGTGCGCTCCAATAATAATATCAATATCGGGCGAAGCCTTTGCTAAATTAATATCCTCTCCTACCCAATTGCCGTTCTTGTCTCTCTCGACACCACCGTGCGACAAAACAACCACCAGATCGACCTTTTCGTTCTGCTTCAGAAATTTGGAAGTCCTCTTTGCCACTTTAATAGCGTTGCTAAATTCAACCCGATGATAAGAGTTGATAATCTTGTCGGCACCTGAACCAATCAACCCCAAAATGCCAATCTTATATCCATTCTTTTGAATTATTGAATACGGTAAAATTGATCCGTTATGAAATAAATCGGCCATCGGCTGCACATTTTCCGACGTTTTGAAATTGGCACACAGCAATTGTGGAATCTCTCCATTAGCCTTCGATTTGTTCACCATCCGGGCAAAAGCCTCGGAACCAAAATCGAATTCGTGGTTTCCAAGCGCAACAAAATCGTACCCCATTTTCTTCATCAGGTTCAGTTCAAAACAGCTATCCGACTCGAGCGACTGAAACAAAGTACCCATCATAAAATCGCCGGCATCAACCACCAGTAGCTTATCTGCACTTTTCGCCTTTTCGCTTTTAATAGCCCCCGCAATTCGTGAGAAACCGCCCAAAGTACAATCGCTATCGTTTACAAGAGGCGTATATTCGGCCTCGGGAGCAAACCCCAACAAGTGCGAATGCATATCGTTGGTATGCAAAATAACCAGATCTTGAGCCATTAACAAATTGGCTGCTAATACGAAAACAGATAAAAACAGTAACCTCATGCCTGTAGATTTTCCTTGCAATGACAAAACGAAAGTAAACAAATTTGAAAAAAAATCAGCGTTCATAACTTCTGAAAGAGACACCTGATCGGCCTCAGAGTTGCAATACAGAGGTGGTTAACTTAAAGCCAATTGTTGCCCAAAAGCTTAAAAAATTTACTTTTGCCGAAAAAAAGAGAGATGGAATTTAAGACCCGCTGCAAAAGTATCATCCCAATACAAGTCAGGTTCAGCGATGTTGATGTGATGGGACATGTATCGAATACCGTTTACCAAAACTACTTCGACTCGGGAAAAACATCCTATTTTGAAGAGGTAATCCCCGAAATGGATTTCGAAAACATTGGCATTGTAGGCGCCTCAATAAAAATCGATTACCTGAAACCTATATTCAGAAAAACACCCATTTTGGTCGAAACCCGCATTACACACCTGGGCACTAAAAGCCTCACAATGGAACATTACATTATTGAAGAAAATACAAACGAAGTGCTTTCGACATGTACTGCAACAATGGTCTGCTACATGATCAAAGAACAAAGAAGCATCGCCATTCCTGAAGAATGGAGAAGAAAGATCATCGATTTCGAAGAAGAGATTATTATAAAGTAACTACTTTGTAAATAGCATCTTTTTCGACTGAGTCATTAATTGTCCTTTGTTCTTTGTTATAATTCGGTATAAATAAATCCCACTAGCAAGTTTTCGGTTGTCATTGTCGCAACCTCTCCATTCAATTTGGTGAATTCCTTTTTCAAACGATTGCTTGGCCAGAGTCGCCACCTTTCGACCCGAGAGATTATAAACATCGAACTGAACTTCAGACTCTTCAGGAAGATAAAAATCGATATAGGTAACATCGGAAAAAGGGTTTGGATAATTCTGGCAAAGAGCCAGTTTTTCAGAGCCAAATGTGTCACTCAATATAACAACCTCATCAGCTAAAGCATCGTCTTTACCCGGAGAGCCGCCAGTAAATACCGAAGCACGCCATTTGTCAGGACTGTTTTGAGAACCAACCGGATTAAAATCAACTGAAACAATTGAAGCTCCTTTTCCATCGGCACTTACAGGCCAAGGATAACTATCTGAATAACTAACAACATCAAGCGTATCGCCAAACGATGAGGCAAGAATAAGCGTTTCACTCCTGTTGCCGAGCTTGCCATCAAATTCGCCTTGTGGCATTGAGCCATAACGTTTGTAAAAATAATTCTCGTCTGAAGCCAAAACCATAAACCCTTCAGGCGGAAGTATAGTCCCATCGGGAAAAACATATTCTATCCCATCAATAAATCTGACACCACCAATATCTAATGTCAACTCCCCG
>Ga0116170_10006483_pt1 | contig 10252 bp, 5 predicted proteins | sample AD_JPNHW1_MetaG_FD_89797 | JGI IMG/M metagenome (GOLD analysis project Ga0116170, IMG submission 89797) | Active sludge microbial communities of municipal wastewater-treating anaerobic digesters from Japan - AD_JPNHW1_MetaG | ecosystem: Engineered > Bioreactor > Anaerobic > Digestate | place...
ATAGAGGCATATCAGCCCGGTAGGAACAGGGTCGATCTACTGAAAAGTGACAGGAATCGAAGGTTATTTGATCAGAGTGATCCTTCTGGTCATCACTTGATCTCTGGTTTTGAGCCGGACGGTATAGACTCCGCTTGCCAGGGGATTTCCGTTCTTGTCTTTGCCGTCAAAGTCGATCTGATGCAGTCCACTGTTGTTGTTATTCAGTGAAAATGAGCGCACCATCTGACCACGCAGGTTAAAGACCTCCAGGCTAAAGGGGTTGGCTTGTTGCAGAAGGAAGCGCAGAGTCGTTCCGGTACTGAAGGGATTGGGGAAGACACTCAAAAATGGTTGTGGCGGTGGCATCGGATCGTCGTTATCAGAGGGATCGAGGAGAGAGGGGATCATCGTCTGAAGCATAGCCCGGACATCATCCTGATCCATAAAGTACAAGGGCATTCCAAAGAGCACCAGAGTTCCGGATTCCGTGTGACGAAAGGCGAGAGGACTGCCGTTATTATCGCTGGCTCCGGTCATAACTGCCGTGTACAGCGGATTTTCCACCCCCGGGAAAGTGTAGATCATGGGGAGGGCTCCGTTCCAGGATGGGGTGAGTTTCGTGACGTCAACAGCCAGATCAGGATAGGTATCAGATTCGGCTGTAAGAAGAACCGCGGCGTTATCGTAAGTCGGCGTGATGCCATCGGCAAAGCGGTTCCAGAAAGTGGTGGCTAGGACTGAGGGCGTCTTCCAACCGGAAAGGACAAGTTTGCCGCCACCAATGAGATAACCGCCCAGTGTCTGTTGATAATCGCCCAAAAGATTCTGAGAAAAATCATCCGCGTGCCAGAGGACGACCCTGTAGTTTCCAAGATCGGTCAAGCCGGGAAGTCCGCCGGTTGCCACATCCCAGTTATCATGTTCGATAGGGGAGATGCAGAAGTTATAAAAATCATCGACCATCTGATCGGTAGGGCTGATCGAGGTTCCCGTGCCGTCTCTGGTCTCATCGACAACGAGAAGTCCGGAAGTGAAACCAAAGGCTACGGGAGTAGCCTGGAGCGTATTTGCGCCATGCAGTTCGAATCCTTCGGGATCGACTGCGCGCACCTGGTAATCATAGGTGATGCCGTTCTCGGCTGTGTTATCCAGATATGAAAGTTCACTTAACGGTTGATCGGTCAGGAGTAGCCATTGAGTTGCGGTGGCTGGTTTGCGATAAACCTTGTACTGATAAGCGTTGGGAGAGCCGAACGCGTCCCAGGAAAGCTGAACGGCGTGGTTGGTCGGCAGGCATTCGGTAAGGTTCGTGCCCTGCTCCGTGCATCCTCTCAGCAGAGTCCAGTCGTTGAAATTGGCCGTGAATGCCAGAGGTTGGGTCGCTGCCGTGAAGGTTTGGCTATTGCCTGCCGGAGTGGCAGTCACGAGCAGAGAATCCATGTGAGCGCCGGAACCGAAGCGGAAAGGAACTTCGATAGTGAATGGCGTAGCCGTCGGAGAAGTGGTCTTGGCGATGATCTTCACGTTATTGGCAGTTCCGGGACGGGTCAGTACCCCGTAATTCAGGCTGGGAATGCCTGTTCCATAGATCCATTGGTTAAAGAATCCGTCGAGATCCAAGCCACTGATGGACTCCGCCATTGCCTGAAATTCGGCAGTGATCGCATTGCCATTGCGGTAGGTCAGGAACCAGGTATGCAGCAGTTCAAAGAAATCTTCGTCTCCGAGTTTGAGCCTCAGCATGTGGAGAACGGACGCCGCTTTCTCGTAGGAAGGGGGATTGAAGTAATCCATAAAGGCGGGATCATAGATCCTCGGCGCTAATCCATAACTGTTCTCCCAGTTGATATAGTAGTCCTGAAAACTGCTCGAAGCGTACGCAACGGCGGATTGCCAGCCGGAGACCTTGTCCGTCCAGAGCATTTCTGAATAGGTGGCAAATCCCTCTGAGAGCCAGACGTCTTTGAAGGTAAGGAAACTGACGGCGTCTCCATACCATTGATGCGCAAGCTCATGCGCGATAACGAGTTCGTAGGTGCCCAGACCGTTGATGATATAGTTTCCCAGGGTTGTCATGGTTTGGTGTTCCATCGCGCCATAGGTGGACATACTAACGACGGTGTTGCCATATTTTTCAAAAGGATAAGGGCCGAATATTTCAGAAAAGTAGTCGATCATGTCCGGCAGGTTGTCAAGATCGAGCAGGGCATTGTTGTACATATTCTGCATGACGAAGTTCTTGATCGGGAGTGTCCCGTTGCAGGCTGTCTGGTCGATCTCCACGTATGGTCCGCAGGTGATGCAGACGAGATAGGTCGTCATGGGATATTGCCCCAGCCAGGACGTGGTCGAGGTGCCGTCACCATTGTTGACAATTCCGCTACGGAGTCCATTGGCTGCCACTTTCCAATCAGTACGCATGGTAATGTGCAGGTCAACTATTGCCTTGTCCCAGGGGTGGTCATAGCTGGGCCACCAATAGCGGGCAGCATCCGGATCGGAGATGGTAAAGACAGTGTTGTTGTTGAAGATCATGCCAATATGGTAGCCATTGGGAGTCAGAACCGGGCTTCCGGAATAAGATACTTTGGTTGTGAAGGTCTGCCCTGACTGGACGGAGAGGGGGATCGAGATCAGGCCATTGGTGTGGGTAAAGGTGACAGGTGAGTTATTGACAAGCACACCGGAGACGTTCAGACTTTCCAGGTTGTAGGATATATTGCTCAGGTTTGAAGTCGCGAGGACAGTCGCCTCGACGTTGCCTGATATGGTGTGGGCGCTTTGATTTACGGAGAGAGTTATCACGTACTTCTGAACATCGAAACCGTGAGCGGAATCAGCTCTGCTTGGTTCGGTTAGAGAGATCCTTCCATTATCGGTGACAGCGCCGGTCTGTTTCGGGGCAGAAGGATCCTGCCATCTGCTACCCGGAGTGGCAGATAGGGTACATAGCCCCAAGCCGGTCAGCAATACTATGATGACAATAACAAGTCTGTATCTGGTCATAATTTCTCCTGGATATCCTATTGAATTACTGAGATGCAAATTAGTTTCCATTTCAGAGATATTTTTTGGGTTAAAAAAAGACTTTACGAAAAACGGCTGCTGTATAAATGGTCAATTCACTTGTACTGGAGGAAGAATGCACAGTTACATGAAGCATATTCTGATAATGTTTGCCCTGATATTGGCTCTGAGCAGCATGTATGCCGCCGGAGAAACGATATACGATATTCGCGTCACGGGGACTCAAAACATAGACCCTGAATTGGTTAAATCCGCCATCAGCATACAGGTCGGTGAATCGCTTGACGTGGATGAAGTGGCTGAATCCATAAAAGTTCTCTACAAGATGGGTATCTTTTCGGATATTCAGATGCTCTCGGAACCCTATCGAACCGGTATCAATCTTATCATCCAGGTGGTGGAGAATCCCGTTGTAGCTTCTGTTTCCTATGTGGGGATGAAATCTATCAAAAATGAGAGGCTGGATGAACTGGTCGTGATCAGACAGGGAAGTTATTGGTCTGATCAGCTCAAGAATCAGCTTTTCCGCAAGCTCAAGACGGAATATAACGGCAAGGGTTTCGCTAATGTGACCATGGAAGTCAACGAGAAGAAGCTGGATAAGAACCGTGTAGCTCTCACGGTGTTCATCGATGAAGGCAAGCGGGTCGCGCTCAAGAAGATCAGCTTCATCGGCAATGATAGCTATGAAGACAAAGTTCTTGCCAGACGTATGAAGACCAAGACTGCGAATCTTCTCCGCGCGGGTCGTTTCGAGCAGGAGAAGTTTGACACTGACCTTGGCAATATCACCAATTTCTACAAGAAGAACGGTTATATCGACGTACGGGTTGGTCCCTATGAGCTTATCCCGGATGGAGATCGTTATCTGGAATTGGTCGTTCATATCAACGAAGGCGAGAAGTACCTTTATGATAAAACAGAAGTTGAGGGTAACGTCCAGTTTACGAACGAAACCCTGATGAGTAATTTCACCCTCCAGAGCAATGAAGTCTTCGATCAGGAAAAGTACGAGAAACAATTGCAGAAAGTCTATAGCCTGTATTTTGATGAAGGTTATATCTATACGAATATCCAGCCTGAATATGTCAAGGCGGATAAGAAGGTCGTCGTTAAGCTCAAGATCGAAGAAGGGACACGAGCAAAGATACGGCAGATCCACTTTACCGGAAACATGCGTACCAAGGAAAAGGTTTTACGCAGGCAGATGGAAGTTGCTCCCGGAGATTACTTCCGTCAGTCTCAGGTTCTCCGCAGTCAGCAGAACATCTACAATCTTGGATTCTTTGAGCCGGATATCAAGCTTGATTATACGAGGATCAACAACGCGGGCGACATCGATCTGCAGATCGACGTGCAGGACAAGGCTTCCGGCGTTGCTAATGGTGGCGTGGGTTATAACTCCACGGATGGCTTTGTGGGAGAGCTTTCTCTTTCCATGAACAACCTCTTTGGGAATAACTGGTCCAGCAGCGTGAAATGGGAGTTTGGCGGAGAGACACAGAACTTTGAATTTGACTTCACCAATCCTAATCTCTATGATACGGATATTCTCTTTGGCACGAATCTGTATTATACCCAAAAGGACTGGAGTTCTTTCTATTACAAGATCTTTACAAGAGGCGCGAGTATTAGATTTGGTCAATCCCTGCCTTGGGTGAACCGGACCAGATTGATCGCCGGCTACTCCTTCTATTCGAAGAGATACGAGATCACGGACATGGATGAGATACTAAATGATCCTGTCTCCAATGCTACTCTAATTGAATTGGACGGTCTTTCCTGGAGATACACTTCAGCGCTCAATGCCACGATCAGTCGTGATACCAGAGATAACGTTTTCTTCCCCACGCGAGGTTCTCAGCTCACGCTTTATTCAGAGCTTGCCGGCGGACTTCTGGGTGGGGATTTTGATTACTTCAAGCAGATCGCTCAAGTCAATTGGTATACGGAAACATGGAAGAAGATCACGCTGAGGACGAAGTGGCGTTTCTGCTACGTCGCGCCTTATGGTAAATCCGAGGATGCTCCGCCAGACGAGAAGTTCTATCTGGGTGGAACGGGCGCTGATGGTATTCGCGGTTACGCGGACAGATCAATTGCTCCGACCGGTGGTGGCACGAGAGCGATCATCTTCTCAACTGAACTGGGTTATCCCATTGGTGGAGACCAGATCATTGGTGTTCTGTTCTTTGATGCCGGTAACTGCTATAATACGCTCAGGGAGTTTAACTTCCTCGATCTCAAGAAAGGAGTCGGAGCCGGTGTCAGGATTCGCAGCCCCTTCGGATTGATCGGATTTGATTATGCTTACAATCCCGAAGACCGTACATGGGAGCCACATCTCCAGTTTGGCACAACTTTCTAAAAGATGAAGTATAAGCATATCTTTGGTCCGGTGACATCCCGCAGGTTAGGAATGTCGCTCGGTATCGATGTTGTCCCTTACAAATACTGTCCACTCAATTGCGTTTATTGCGAGGTTCAGCACACGACGCACCTCATCACCGAGAGGCAGGAGTTCTTCCCGCCGGATGAGATCATTGCGGAGATCAGGGAAGTCCTGGATCAAAAGCCCGTTCTTGACCATGTATCTTTTTCGGGAGCCGGAGAACCCACGCTCTATCAAGGACTCGGAGAGATCATCAGGTTTCTCAAACAGCATTATCCTCAATTTAAACTTGCAATGCTGACCAATGGAGTCCTGCTGGGAGATCCTCAGGTTGCGGAAGTCGTTAGGCTCTGTGACGTGGTATTGCCCTCTCTGGATGCCGCGACCCAGGAAGTATATCTCAAGATTGACAGACCAATGGTGGGACTCCAGGTCAACGATCTAATTGAAGGACTGATCAGCTTTCGTAAGATATATTCAGGTATCATCTGGCTGGAAGTCTTTATTATTCCCGGAGTCAATGATAACGAATCGGAGCTGCTTGCCATCGCCAACGCAATCGATAGGATCAAGCCTGATCAGGTTCAGGTTAATTCCCTGGATCGTCCCGGAACGGAGACATGGGTAAAAGCCCCTTCCCGGACAGCTCTGCTCAAGGTTCAAAGCTTTCTTTCTGCACATTGCTCCTATCCTGTGGAGATCATCTCCAAAAGCGCTGAACATGGTCTCTGTGAGGATGTTGACAGAAGCATTGCCATGAAGGTCAGGGATCATCTCCTGGCAAAGCAGGACACGGCTGAAGGGATAAGCATTGCTCTGGGCGTTCACATCAATGAGATCAGCAAAACTCTGAGATGCCTGAACGCGCATGAGAAACTAACGATCCAGAGAAAAACCGGGGATGTTTTCTACAGATGGAAAGACTAACCTATAATTGCGCTATTGTGACAGCCGCAGGGAGCGGAACAAGGCTCCAGGGCGAGATCAAGAAGCAGTTTCGTGTGCTTGCCGGGATACCTGTGCTGATCCGGACTCTGAGCAGCTTTATCCTCTCGCCTCTGATCGATAGCATCGTTATAACTGCTCCCGAGGAGGATATCTCTTTGTGTAGGGAGATGATCGACCAGTACTATCAAAACGAGAAACCGATCCGGATCATTTCCGGTGGTTTTGAGAGACAGGATTCCATATTTGGTGCTCTTCAGAACTGCCCTCATGATACAGACTACGTGTTCATCCATGACGCGGTGCGTCCTTTTATCTCGACAGATCTGATCCAGGCGCTATATGATGAAGTTGTCAGGCAAAAAGCTGTTATCCCAGTAGCGACGGTAAAACACACTATCAAACGGGTGTTTGGTGATGTAGTCCTCGAGACTCTGGATCGGAACGAACTCGTGCAAGTTTACACGCCTCAGGTCTTTGCTTATGCCACGCTAATGGAAGCTTATATGAAAGCCTATGAAGACGGATTTGTCGGAACTGATGATGCTGTTATTCTCGAACACAGTGGAGTTCCGGTTCATACCTTAATCACCGATGACCTCAATATAAAGATAACTGATTCCAGCGATTGGCTGATAGCCGAAGCCTTGCTGGATAGTAAAAAACTATAGATGATAAGGGATCGACATGATATTTAGCAACAGATTGTTACGCACCAAGGGAGAACGCAACGCCTCCGGAATCCTGATCAGGATACTTTCAAGCCTTAGCAAGAGCAACCTTACCCTTTCTTTCAGATTGCCCATACCCGGTCTCGGCTGTGGGGTGCTGGGACTCGCGCTACAGCGAGTATCAGTGAATATCGGAGAATATGCCTCGACGCTGCTCAAGGCTCTCGAATACAGGGGTTATGATTCGACCGGAGCTGCTTTCCAGAGCGAGGATGAGAACATTATCCTGCTCAAGGATGTTGGCGCTCCCAGTACTCTGGTCAAAACCCTGGGTATCGAAAGACAATCCGGCAAGATCTTCTGCGGGCAGGTGCGTTGGGCAACCTTTGGCTTCGTCAACAAGAAGAATGCTCAGCCTCACGAGGTCAAATGCAAGAGACATATATACGGCGCGCATAACGGCAATATCACCAATACCCGCGAATTGAAACAGTTTTTGACTCAGGAAGGTCATACGGTTCTTTCCGACAACGATGGTGAGATGCTTGTTCACAGTGTCGAGCACTATTTTGATATTGAGATGATCCGCGCGGGGAATCCTATTGACCATAACGAACGTAAAGCTTGCATGAGAAGAGCGATCATCCAGACTGCGCAGAAGATGGTCGGTTCCTATGCGGCTGTGATCGTGGATCCCGTGACGCAGACCTCCTGGGCGATCAAGGCCGGAAGCAGCCTTTACTTTGGTATTGGTGAGATAGAAGAACAGAAGTTCTGTCTCGCATCGAGCGATCTGACTGCGGTTCTGCGCTTCACCAAGATGCTCATCAACCTCAGAGAAGGTGAGTTTATCGAATATACCGCTGACGAATATCAGGTTTATGCTCAAAAGGACCTGAAATTCAAGCGACTTGGACATGCCGACGAAACATACGCGGCAGGAGAAAAGATCCAGGCTAAGCCTGTCTTCTCCAAGCTCAGAGCAGAGGATGTCCAATTGCTTCCGGAGTTTGAGTACTTCATGGAGCAGGAGATCTATGCCCAATCAGAATCTACCGGAAAGCTGATCAAGCTCTTCCAGGGCGGTTCCAACAGCGGGAAACGGCTCATCAGCATTATTGAATCTGAAGGGCTTCGTGATACACTGAGCCATGATATGCTCACGATCCTGGGATTGACCAATCACGCGGAAAGACAGGATATCTTCGACAAGCTCTGCCTTGCTCCCCAGGCTACTCAGCTCTTCAATTTCGTCTCGGAGAACTACAAGGAGCTTACCGATGTTGTCGTCAAAGAAGACTTTGAGAAGAAATTCTTCTTTTCTGCCGAAAAGAACGTCTTCATCGATCTGGTTGGTTCAGAGTTTGACATGAAGCGGTTGGTTATTGCCAAGGCGCTGGATTCTCTGGCAGAACGAGTTGACGTCGTTGATTTCGAGAACAGTGTGCATAACTTCCTGGAACAAGTCGAGATCACCATTGCCAACAACCGTAATGCTTACACCATTGCCTGCGGAACATCCTACAACGCGACCAAGGTCGCAGCTCTGTTTTTCAACGAGATCGCCGGAGTTGAGATCGTGCCTATACTTCCCGGTGAGTTCCGTGGTGAGTACTCCAATTGCATCAAGAACAACGATCTGATCATCGGTGTTTCCCAATCCGGCGAGACCAAGGATCTGATCGATATCTTCAATGACATCGACAAGAAACAGCTGGATGTCCGTAAGGTCGTCCTCGTCAACAACATGAATTCCACTCTGGGACAGGAAAAGAGCGACGTTGCCATACCCATACTCTGCGGTCCGGAGATAGCAGTCCCCGCGACTAAGAGCTTTATGAATCAGATCACTCTGTTCTACTATTTGGCGATCCGGGTAGCGAAACAGCAGCTTGATAAGCTTCCTCCCAACACACAGGGGTTCAAAGCCAAGCAAGACCTTCTGGAAAAACGCTTCAAGTCCCTGGGTGATATTCCTTCCCTGCTCAAAGAGACTCTGGATAACACGGCAGACATGATCGATTCCATGGCAGCCAAGATCTATATGGAGCCTTCGATCCATATCCTTGCCACAAAGATCACCGGCGTGGCAATGGAAGCAGCCTTAAAGATCCGTGAGACGGTTTTGAATCACGCGGAAGGGAGAGAAGCTTCCGAGTTCAAACATGGACCCAATACCATTCTTGGCAAGAATACCGTTTTTGGTTTGAAACACGTTCGCAACTTCGTCAATTCCTACAACCAGATCATCGACCAGATAGACGATCTTGCCAGAGAGCGGGGTATCGATCACAAAGAGACCAAAGAGATGTTCAAAGCAATGAGCACCTATATCTTCACCAGAAACGTGCCGTTCAACCTCTCCAAAGAAGGCATGAAGATCTTCAATGAAGTCATCGCCCATCATGATTTCTTTGAGCCGATGTATCGAAACTACCCCTTGATCTATGTGACCGGACCGGATGAAAGAGACGTCAATCTCACCATCTCCCAGATCAATACTCACAAGATCAGAGGCGCGGATACGTACGTGATCGCCGAAGAGAACCAGAATCTGCTCAAGAATGCCAGCGCCAATCCCAATGAAGGCAGCTATTACGGCTGGGCATACATCATGCTCCCCAAGACAGGAGACAGCCTGATGACGACCTTCTCAGCGACCATCGTGCTCCAGCTTCTGGCTCTGAGAATGAGTATCCGCAAGCTGAAAAAGCTCGACCGTCTGGGAGTGCTCGATCACGGCGTCCATCCAGATGTGCCGAAGAACGTTTCAAAATCGATAACTGTGGATTAATAAAGTGTTTCGCCTCGGATATGGATACGATGTCCATCGCCTGAGTTCAGACAGAAAGCTGATCCTGGGCGGTGTGACGGTTCCCTTTGAAAAGGGACTTTTAGGGCATTCAGACGCCGACGTCCTCATTCACGCGATCATCGATGCCATGCTTGGAGCCCTGGCTCTGGGCGATATAGGCATCCACTTCCCGGATAGTTCTGCCGAGTTCAAAGGTATTGACAGCCGCAAACTACTCCGTGAGACTCTCGCGAAGATCAATAAACTTGGCTGGCAGATCTCCAATCTGGATTCGACCATCTGTGCTCAAGCGCCTCGTCTGGCAGGCTATATCGACGAAATGCGCGTCAACATTGCCGAAGACTTGAACACTTCAATAGATAACGTCTCTGTCAAAGCCACGACTGAGGAAGGTTTGGGGATCAGTGGCAGGGGAGAGGG
>Ga0116170_10006485_pt1 | contig 10250 bp, 13 predicted proteins | sample AD_JPNHW1_MetaG_FD_89797 | JGI IMG/M metagenome (GOLD analysis project Ga0116170, IMG submission 89797) | Active sludge microbial communities of municipal wastewater-treating anaerobic digesters from Japan - AD_JPNHW1_MetaG | ecosystem: Engineered > Bioreactor > Anaerobic > Digestate | place...
CACTAGAGCGGGAGGAGAAAGCATGAAGCGCACTGTATCCGGGCACGTACTTGTTTTGGTAGTACTCGCTGTGCTGGTGGTTTCCATGTTTGCAGGATGCGCGCCGAAGTCCGCGACGCTGGACGCCATCAAGAAGGCAGGAGTGCTTGAATGGGGCAGTGATCCAACGTTTGAGCCTTTTGAGTTCATCGATGCCAACAATCAGCCAACCGGCTTCGATGTTGAGCTTGTGAACGCCATTGCAGCGAAGCTGGGAGTCACAGCTCACATGACCAGCGGAGCGTTCGACGGCTTGCTCATGGCGCTCGACACTCACAAGTTCGACCTTGTCTGTGCTGCCATGACAATCACTCCCGACCGGCAGGAGAAAGTTCTCTTTTCCATCCCGTATTACAGGGCGGACATGGGAATCATGTTCAACCCAAGCAAGAACACCATTACCAAGCCTGAGGATCTGGTCGGCAAGACGGTAGGCGTTCAGACAGGTACCACTGGAGACATTTCCGCCCGCAAGATCGCTGGCGTCAAAGTCAACTCATACCCTGACATCCAGTTGGCGACTCTGGACCTCGTCAATGGCAAGATCGATGCCGTCGTCAATGACTACCCTGTATGCACTGCGTATGCAAGCACACATCCCGAACTGAAGGTCATTGACACCACGACCATTGCAGGCGAAGACCTGACACAGCTGTATGGTATCGCCGTGCGGAAGGATGACCCGGCGTTCAAGGAAGCGGTGGACAAGGCGCTGTTGGACGTGGTTGCCGATGGAACATACGCTACGCTCTACAGGAAGTACTTCTTTGTCGACCCGCCGTACTTGCCAAAGTAACACGTGCTAGTCAAGCTGGCAGAAAATGGCTATTGATGTCCGTCTGATTTGGGAAAAGCTCCCCTTTCTGCTTGGGGGAGCATGGACGACGTTCAGCCTGACGTGCGTGTCGATGGTGTTCGCAACGGTGGCAGGGTTGATTGTTGGGCTGCTCAACATGTTTGGGGGCAGGGTACTTGGAACGATCACCAGGGTGTACATTGAGGCAGTGCGAGGTACGCCGGCCCTGTTACTTATCCTGATTGTGTACTACGCTCTGCCCCGAATCGGACTCAACTTTCCGCAGTTTCCTGCCGCGGCGGTATCTCTCGCGGTCTGCTATGCGGCGTACATTGCAGAGGTTTTCCGGTCGGCAGTCGAGTCGATTCCCATGGGTCAGACCGAGGCTGCCTATTCTCTGGGAATGAGCAGGATGCAGTCACTTCGGTACATTATCCTGCCCCAGACGTTCCGGCGCGTTCTTCCACCGCTTGCGAACGAGTTTGCTGCGCTCATCAAGGATACGTCGCTCGTAGCGTTCATTTCCATGGAGGATCTGCTGTTCCGCTCGAAGATGGTGAGCGCCGCGACCTATGACTACTTTTCGCCCTTGGTTGGTGCTGCGCTTATCTATCTGGTGATGACCCTTCCCATCATGCAGTGGTCTCGGAATCTTGAGAAGAAGGTGGACTGAGATGGCTGACGACGAACTGCGTTCGACGGGGAAGATCTTGGATGTGGTTGACCTCCACAAGTCGTTCGGAACGCTGGAAGTCATCAAGGGCGTCAGCTTTGGACTTGATCACAAGGAACGGCTCGTGCTGATGGGACCGTCGGGATCCGGAAAGAGCACGCTGGTGCGTTGTCTCAACTGGATAGAGCCTCCCACATCCGGGCGTATCGTTTTTGATGGCCAGGAAGTTCAGGCCGGGGCGTGCGATATTCGCAAGCTGCGTGAGGACATCGGCATGGTGTTCCAGCAGTTCAACGTGTTTCCGCATCTGACCGCGCTGCAAAACGTAGCTCTTGGACCAATTGTTGTGAAGAAATTGCCTCGCGCGGACGCCGAAGCCGAAGCCAGAGAACTTCTGGCCAAAGTCGGGCTCGCTCACAGGGCGGATCACAAACCAGGGCAGATGAGCGGGGGTGAACAGCAAAGGGTTGCCATTGCACGTGCCCTGGCAATGCACCCGAAACTCATGCTGTTCGACGAGCCGACATCGTCCATAGACGTTGAGTTGATTCACGAGGTACTTGATGTCATGGTAAAACTCGCCGATGAGGGTATGACCATGATCGTCGTCACACATGAAATGGGCTTTGCAAAGGAAGTCGCGGACCGGGTCATTTTCATGGACCAGGGACTGATCATAGAAACAGGAACTCCTGCTGAGGTGTTTGAACATCCGCAGCAGGAAAGGACACAAAACTTCCTGAGTAAGGTACACCTCGCCTGAGCAGGAATCACAAGGAAGAGCGCCCGCGGGCGCTCTTCCTTTCCATCGACCTTCTTTTGACTACACTGGAACGAGAGGCTATCTGAAGACATGGATACGATCGTCTATCCGGGAACGTTTGATCCGGTTACCAATGGACATGTGGACGTGATTGAACGCGGCGCCAGACTGTGTGACCAGCTCGTTGTCGGTGTTGCTGCTATCTCCTACAAGACTCCCATCTGGTCGCTCAGCGAGCGCGTCGCGATGGTACGCGATGCGACTCGGCACCTTGCAAACGTGGAAGTAGAAGGGTTTGATGACCTTCTTGTCCACTTCATGCAACGGCACGGAGCCCGCTTTATGCTGCGGGGTCTTCGACCTGTGTCTGACTTCGACTATGAGGTACAGTTTGCGTGGGCCAACAGGCATCTGGACCCTACCGTCGACATCGTCTATCTCATGAGCTCTCAGGATCACTTCTTCGTTTCCTCTACGCTGATAAAGCAGATTTACGAGGGAGGCGGCAACATCCGGGATCTTGTGCCACCGGCGGTGGCAGACAGGATTGTGGCAGGACTTTCGCGGGCCAGGGGAGGACAGCATGATTGAGAAGCTCACGCTTCAGGACATCATTGACCGCATCGACCAGGTACGTGAGCGGAGCCCCAAACTGTTTGGTTATCGAATCGTCAAAGACGAGGAACTGGCAGATGCAGTGGCTCATCTTCGGACTGCCTACCCGGAGCAGGTGAGGAACGCGTGCGCTCTGCTGGAGCAGAGGGATGCTCTCATTGCCGATGCAAGGAGGCAGAGTGGCCGGCTGATCGAGGAAGGGCAGCAAACGCATGATGACCTTGTTGCGGACAGTGAGATCGTAAAGTCGGCAATCGCCGAAAGAGAGCGGCTGCTGGCGGAGGTTGAAGCTGCGCGCAAAGCCGCCGAGCACCAGGCCGATGAGTATTCGCTCAAGATGCTGGAACAGCTCGAGCAGATTCTGGCAAGGCTTGCAGAGACAGTCCGGGACTCCGAGGCCCAATTCCACGAGGGAGACACGAAGAATGAAACTCGAACTCCAGAAGCTGAACATTGAAGAGGGCAGCAGCCAGTCTTTCGTTTTTGACGAGCCTTCCATCGGAGACCTTCCGGGTGTGACACTCCTCGCACCGGTGACCGGGCAGTTCGTACTGAGCAATGTTGGTATCGGATATGAGCTTTCAGGGTCGTTCGACGCCAAGGTGAGCCAGCCCTGTGCTCGATGCCTTGACCCTGTGGTCGAAGACGTATCTCTGGACATCGACGAAACATATGTCGTGAACCGTCAGCAGGAGTCGGAGCAGGAAGATGTGTTTGCTCTCGAGGGGGACGTGCTCGATATTTCTGACGTCGTGCGGCAGAATCTGCTTGTTGAAATCACACAGTTTCCTTTGTGTCGTCCGGACTGCAAGGGATTATGTCCGCAGTGCGGGGCGAACCTGAATCATACGACGTGCATACACCAGGAACCCAAGGAGGAAAAGTGACCATGTACATCGACAAGGCGGCAGCATATGTGGGCACGGAGCAGACTGTCGATGGCTGGGTCTACAACGTCCGGAGCAGTGGAAAGGTCGCATTCGTGCTTGTGCGTGACGGCACCGGCATCATGCAGTGTGTCCTCTCAAAGGCCGACGTTGATTCGGAGATGTTTGACGCGGCGCGTCGTCTTACGCAGGAAACAAGCTTGAGTGTTACTGGGGTGGTCAGCGCTGAAGCAAGGGCACCTGGTGGCCACGAGATGCATGTACGGAGCATCAGCGTGCATCAGGCGGCGATCGATTATCCTATTACGCCCAAGGAACACGGCGTTGACTTCCTGATGAACAATCGACACCTCTGGCTGCGGTCCAGACGGCAGTGGGCAATCCTGCGGATTCGGGCGGTGATTATCGCCAGCGTGCGGGAGTACCTCGACAACAACGGCTTTGTGCTGATGGACGCCCCCATTCTTTCGACCAATGCCTGTGAAGGCTCTTCTACGTTGTTTGCAACCGACTACTTCGGTGTGCCAGCCTATCTGTCGCAGAGTGGGCAGCTGTACAATGAGGCTACAGCAATGGCCTTTGGGCGTGTCTACTGCTTTGGGCCGGCGTTCCGCGCCGAGAAGTCCAAAACCCGGAGGCACCTGACAGAGTTCTGGATGGTTGAACCGGAGATGGCGTATTGCGATTGGTCTCAGAACTGCGATGTACAGGAGCAGTTTGTTGCATACATTGTGCATCAGGTCCTGGACAAGTGCCGCGAAGAACTCGCCATCATCGAGCGGGATACGGCGCCACTTGAGAAGATTGTGACGCCTTTTCCACGGATCTCCTACGATGAAGCGGTAGCTCTGCTGCAGCGGGCGGGGTCCCCCATCCAGTGGGGCGATGATTTCGGAGGGGACGAAGAGACCCTGATTTCAAACCAGTTCGAGCGGCCCGTCTTTGTGCACAGCTATCCCAAGGCGTTCAAGGCGTTCTACATGAAGACCAACCCAGCCAATCCTGAAACGGTGCTGTGTGCCGATCTGCTCGCTCCGGAAGGCTACGGCGAAATCATAGGCGGCGGTCAGCGTGAGGACGATTACCAGCTGCTCCTCGACCGGGTAAGAGCCGAGGGGTTGTGCGAAGATGATTACAGGTGGTATCTGGACCTGCGCAAGTACGGGTCTGTTGTGCACAGCGGGTTCGGACTTGGCATCGAGCGGACGGTCGCGTGGATCTGCAAGCTGCCCCACGTCAGAGAGACCATTCCCTTCCCTCGGCTGCTGGACAAGATCTACCCCTGACTTGACTAGATGACTGGTTCTGACAGAACGGCGTCGAACCATCGCGAGATCTCTGTCACCCAGGGGCTGACGAGCCTTAGGGGGAAAAGTCCTGCGGCGGTTTATGTGTTTGCCCCTGGCGACGACTACTTCAAGCCTCAGGCAAGGGATGCGGCAAGGTCGCTGGTTCCGGAGAACATGCGTGCGTTTGATTACGCCGAATATGACGGGGTCGAGGAGAGCGTCGACGATATCGTAGAGTTCCTCGGCAGTCCAAGCTTTGGACAGAGCAGGAAGGTGCTTGTACTGGATGGGCTGGACGAAAAAACTGCAAAACGGCTCTCGGCCCATGCATCGCTCTTTCTGTCGGGCCCTCTTACGGTTATCTTTTCTGATCCTGCCAGGGTGCCGGACGGCCTTCTCGACAACGCCTGCGTTATAGTGAATTACGTCGTACCGCCTGCGGATGTCAGGTCATGGGTGCGCAAGAGAGTCGGAAAACGCTTGATAGAAGATCAGGCTGTGCACGAACTCATTGAACGTACTGCAGGCAACTTCTATCTGATGCGCAGTGAGATAGACAAACTGCTGGCGTATACGGACCAGCAGATTACCATTCGTGACGTTCGTGAAGTGGTAGCGAAGACGCATACAGTCGCCGCAGCAGACCTCGTGGAAGCCATCTCGCTAGGCAGAATTGACCGGGCCAGTGCAGCGCTGGCTGATCTGGCAGCCGCAGGTGTCAGCGACACCACTGTTCTCTACGATGTCGAGATGGGCTTCATGAGACTGTTGAACGCCAAACTGGTGTCGAGGTCAAATCGCCCGAAGGCTGACCTCAAAGCGTGGTGTCAGCGAACTCAGCATCAGTACCTTGACGACCGGTCAGTTGCAGCGGTCCTGGCTGCAGCCGCACGGGTCAAGCTTCGGGACATCGAACTGCTGCTCGACAGACTCGAGGACATCGAGTATAGAACAAAAAAAGGGCTCATCAGCAATGCGCTGACAGCCCTGGAGCAACTACTTTCAGAAGTCGCGCTTACGATTCAGTCGGCTTAGGGGCAGAACCTGCGGCGTTTGCCTTTTTCATCAGGCGGGACTTCTTCCGCGCAGCGGTATTCTTGTGGACGATACCTTTCTGCGCAAGCTTGTCCAGCTGTCGTATAGCATCGACCACTTTCTCGGGTGCATAGTCTGACTTACGGGCCATGTCGAGCGCCAACTTGGTCTTTGCCGTGTGTTCTGTGTTAAAGGCGGTCCGGGCCTTGGTCTTGCGGACGTCCTTAATAGAAGCTTTCTTGATAGGCATGAAACTCTCCTTTGTGTCATGGACTACATCTCATTTACTCTATCTTTTTTCATAGGGATGTCAATGGTTCAGAGCCTCCATGGATGCTTCCGAGGGAAGATGGACAGCTAGCTGCAACTTCAGGCTAAGAGTGGTTTTTCCAGCAGCCAAGCCCCGCGCTGGACATCTGCGGGACAAGTTATGCTTGACTTCCGGATAGCTTGTTATAAACTTCACATGGGAAAAAAGGCAGACAAGGCAAGGGTCTTGGTGGCTGAGGAATTGTCTCCAGGGCTGAGGTAGCGACAAGAAGCTGTGCAGGGTGCGAGTCCGCACTGGTGCGCTCTGCGGAGTACTGGGAGGTCCCATGAACTGTTTACCGCCATCGTCGATTGCCGAAGCAACGGTGACCTCAGGAGAGCGCAAGTCACGGCTGGAAAGCGTCAAGTTAGTTGTGCTGGGTGTTCTGGGCGGAGTCTACATTGCGTTTGGAGCTGAGCTGTTCACACTCGTTACCAGCGACCTCGCCCAGGTGGCGGGCTATGGGCTCAGTCGCTTGCTCGGCGGCGTGGCGTTCTCTGTTGGTCTGGTGCTGGTCGTTGTGTGTGGGGCGGAACTGTTCACTGGCAACAGCCTGGTCGCCATGGCGGCGTTTTCCCGCAGGGTTTCCTGGCGCAGAGTGCTGCGGAACTGGGGGTATGTGTACCTGGCCAATCTGGTCGGGGCTCTTGTCTTGGCTCTCATGCTCTTCGGAGCACGGCAGTACGCGTTCAGCGACAGTGCAGTTGGCGCAAACGCCCTGAGGATAGCGGTGGCCAAAGTGAATATGCCTTTGGGGACAGCGTTTCTTCGAGGGGTTCTCTGCAACTGGCTTGTGTGCCTGGGAGTATGGATGGCGACGGGGGCCGACGATGTGACAGGTAAGATACTGGGAGCCATGATTCCAGTTACCGTGTTTGTCGCCTCGGGCTTTGAACACAGTGTTGCCAACATGTTCTTCATTCCTATGGGGCTGCTGCTCAAGGGTGTTCCAGCTGTTGTTCAGGCCGCTGGACCGATACCGGGCCTTGAAAAGCTGACATGGTGGGGTGGTTTGTGGGTACACAATCTGATACCCGTCACGCTTGGCAACCTGACCGGAGGCGTGTTCTTCGTTGCGTTCCTGTATTGGGTGTCGTATCTGCGCTCAAGGGAGCAGTCTGCATCCGGTGACACACACTAGCGAACGTTTCCATTTGTGTCAGATGAAACATTGGACCCTGAGCAGGGGCAGAAACTCATGAACCTCATCATTCTGGCTGGGGGACGAGGAACGCGGATGGGAAACAGCCGCAAGTATGAGATGATACTTGCGGGGAAGTCCCTGTATGATCATGTGCTTGACCGGATGGCGCCCGTATGCGAGGACGTCATTGTTGTCGGAAGCGGCGACAACGTGGCCAGTCTTGCGCGCCCTTGTGTTCGTGTTGTCTGCGATGCCGTACCAGACGAGGGTCCTCTTGGGGGAATCTGGTCTGGACTTCGTGCCTCTGACAGTGCACTGAACCTGATAATGGGCGCTGACATGCCTTGTGGGTCGCCGACGCTTGCGCAAGTCATGGAACGGCGGGCTGTCAGCGCAGGCCTGGATATCCTGTACCCATCGATCGAAGGACTGGCCGAGCCTCTGTTCGCCATCTATTCAAAGAGAGCCGCTGAGATCGCGGGTGGACTTCTTGCCACGGGTCAACGCTCCGCGCGTGGCTTGTTCGAGTGCCCACAACTAAAGGTAGGCGTCGTAAACCGAGCGTTTGTTCAAGAGTTTGACTATGAGCTGGCATCCTTCTTCAATGTCAACACCCCTCAAGATCTGGTTATGGCAGAGTGCATGCTGGCCAGACGTGAAACATGTCTATAGGAGGAACGCGCATGAAGACGAACCTAGAGGAACATCTGCAGGAGAATCCTGAGCTCCGGAAGCAGTTCAACGAGCTGGACGCCTACATTTCCAGCCTGGAAAGCACTGAAGGCAGCCTCATCAATGTGCTGCACCGTGCGCAGGAAATCTTCGGGTACCTTCCGGACGAGGTGCTCGAATTCGTGGCGCACAGACTGTCAGTGCCCCGCTCGACGGTGTTTGGCGTCGTTACCTTTTATCACTTCTTCTCGCGTGTTCCGAAGGGACGGCATACCATTAGTGTCTGCCTGGGGACAGCATGCTATGTCCGGGGAGGCAATGCTGTCTATGAGAAGGTCATGAAGACTCTTGGCATCAAAGCAGGCGAAACCACCAAGGACGGAAGATTCAGCCTTGACCTCGTGCGCTGTGTTGGTGCTTGCGGGCTTGCGCCTGTTGTCGTCATCGACAAGGATACATACGGACGTTCGACTCCGGAGAAGGTGTCTGCGTTGCTGAACAAGTACGTGTAACCTCAGACAAGCGGGAGGAAAGAATGAAGTCGCTGGAAGAGTTGAAGCGCATCAAGGAAGAAACCCTCAAAGAGATGGACCTGCGGCAGGCCAAGGAAAGGGGAAAGATCGTCGTGGCGATGGGTACATGCGGTATCGCAGCCGGCGCCAAGGATACCCTCCTTTCAATCATTGATGAACTGGACAAACAGGGGATTCACGATGTCAAGGTAGTGCAGTCAGGCTGCATGGGGTTGTGTGACAGAGAGCCGACAGTCGAGGTGTCGATGAAAGACCAGCCAGCGGTTGTCTATGGCGATGTGGACGATGCAAACGCGCGCAGAATCATCCGGGAACATGTGGGGGCTGGCAAGGTCGTAGCAGACCTGGTCATCAGGCGCGAGAATATCTGACCCTCCCGGGGGCAAGGGGACAGGCTATGATACGAAACGAACTACTCATCTGTGCAGGTGGAGCTTGTATCACGAGCGGCGAAAAGAGTGTCAAGGATGCGTTGATCGAGGAGCTGCATGCGCATTCTATTCAAGACGAGGTGCAGGTCATCGAAACCGGTTGTATGGGGGCGTGTGACCTTGGCCCCATTGTCGTTGTCTACCCAGAAGGAACCTTCTACCAGAAAGTCACTCCAGAGACAGCACACCTGATCGTCAGCGAACATCTGGTCAAGGGGCGCGTGGTGGAGAGTCTGCTGTACACGGAGCCTGAGACGCAGGAGAAGGTACAGAGCGGGGCAGAAATCCCCTTCTATACACGTCAGGTGAAGCGCGTTCTCAGAAACTGCGGTGTCATCGACCCATTGTCTATCGAGGAGTACATCGCACGGGACGGGTATTTTGCCTTGGCGACTGCCCTGGGCATGACTCCCGATGGTATTATCGACGTTGTCACGGAATCAGGCCTGCGGGGGCGCGGAGGCGCCGGCTTTCCTACTGGAATCAAGTGGAAGGCGACGCGCAATGCAAGAGGGACTCCAAAGTACGTTGTCTGCAACGGCGATGAAGGGGATCCCGGAGCTTTCATGGACCGGAGCGTGCTCGAAGGCGATCCGCACTCGGTGATCGAAGCCATGACGATTGCCGGATACGCTGTTGGAGCCCAGAAAGGTTACATGTACGTCAGGGCGGAGTACCCTCTGGCGATTGAACGGTTTGACTGGGCGCTTCGCAAAGCCCGCGAGTACGGTTTCCTGGGAGAGAATATTCTTGGCAGTGAGTTCAGCTTCGATATTGAGATCCGGATTGGTGCAGGGGCATTTGTGTGCGGCGAGGAGACGGCGCTGCTAAGGTCTATTGAGGGCAAGAGAGGGACGCCGAGCGTCAAGCCCCCGTTTCCGGCGCAGGCAGGACTGTGGAACCAGCCGACCCTCATCAACAACGTTGAAACCTACGCAAACATCCCGCAGATTATCACCAGAGGGGCAGAGTGGTTCCGCAGCGTTGGGTCATCCAAGAGTCCAGGAACAAAGGTGTTCGCACTGGCAGGAAACGTCAAGAACACCGGACTCGTTGAAGTGCC
>Ga0116170_10006487_pt1 | contig 10247 bp, 14 predicted proteins | sample AD_JPNHW1_MetaG_FD_89797 | JGI IMG/M metagenome (GOLD analysis project Ga0116170, IMG submission 89797) | Active sludge microbial communities of municipal wastewater-treating anaerobic digesters from Japan - AD_JPNHW1_MetaG | ecosystem: Engineered > Bioreactor > Anaerobic > Digestate | place...
TTAAAGAATCTACTCTCATTAATTCTAACAGATTCTTTATTAACAAACAACATTTCAGTACAAGCAATATCACCTTTAGCTAACATGTTAAAAAATTTACATAGTGAATAATAGCCATATTCAATTGTATCTTTATCTGATTTTTCATTATTATTTTTATTTCTGAAATTTTTAGTATCAATAGCTAGTTCTGTACCATTCAATACATTACGTTTCTCTGGAGCATAAACACCTTTAATATCTAAATCACTTTCTGGGGTATGCGTACCGTATAATCTAGACCCATGTACTACTTCATATAATACATACATTGTTTTATATCTTCCTTCATTTTTAAAATTTACATTATTATATGCTATCTTTACTCATTTGATGTAAAAGTTCTGTAATATCTTTTATTATTGCATAATTCAAATCATGTGTTGTAGCTACTGTAACAATATACATACCATCATCATCTTTATATCTTTCAGCTAAACCTCTCAATTTAGCTTGCATACCTTCTCTGTCAAAATCAGTTCCATATTTAATTAATGAAGGTATATCACGTATAATTATTTGTCTTTTATTATCAACATTGTCATAAAATATATTTTTATTGTTTATATCATCTGCTTCATTGATTATTATATGTAAAACAGTCAAACAATTATAAAGAATTGAATTTCTGTTTTTATTAAATTCAACATGCATTTTATCAGCTATAATTTGTGCTAACCAACTTGTATCTGTAAGTTCTCTAGTTTTTATTTTCAGTTTAATCATTCCTTTCTATTTAATATATATTATATCATATATATAATGATTTGTCAATCAAAGATCATAAAAAAATGAATATACGAGTATATTCATTTTAAATTTTATTAATTATTATTTAATTTTTAGAAATTCGAATTTGGTAATGGATATTTACCTTTAATAAACTTACTAAAATATGAACCTTTACTTGGTGCATTTTTAAATGCCAACCAAACTTCTTCATTTACATTATAATAAGTATAAGTTTTACCCGTAGCAAATGTTACTTGAAGTTCTTTTTTATCTTTATCATAACTAGCTTTTGTCATTCTTGTGCTACTAACAATATTAATATCTTCCATTCTCTCATTCTCCTTTATTGAATATTATATTTATCTTTTTTCTATATTATTGACAAAATATTTGTAATAAACTTGTTTATTTTCTTCTAAATCATCAGTTAATTTAATCAATTCCAGATATTCATTAGATGTTTTGTCATATCTTGGTATCATTTCTTTTTTTATAAAATTTATAATATTACAAAAATATATTGCATGATCACGTAAGTCACTAGAATACTTTACTTCATTATTCATTATATTATCCATATCCATCATTTTCTGTAATTTAGATATCATATCTTCATATTCCGCACCAATAGAATCAAAATCTAACCCAATATCAGACATATTTTTTCTTATTTCTTGTTCTAATTTATTATGTTTCTGTAATGCATTATTATCATGATATTCTTCAGATTTCCACCATAATTCATTTAATATTTTTAATTTATCAATAATATCTTTTATTTTTCCTTCTCTATCATCATTATCAATTATATTAGATTCTTCTAGTGCATTGTTATTACTTAATAGTTTTTCGGCAACTTTGTCTAAAGCAGAATTAATTTCATCTACTGATAAATATTTTTTCCATTTATTATATAATCTCAATTTCAGTCCATCAGGAAGTAATTTAAATATTTTTAACCCACTACCATCAAAAGTTTTATTTTTATTGCCTTTATTCATGTATTTATAAAAATATTTTTCATCAATTTTCTTTTTTTCATTATTAACTGCATTATATAATTCTTGAAAATCTACATCAGACATTTTCATATTATCATTATCAATTATATTAGATTCTTCTACTGCTATTTCTTTTTTGTTGGGGTTATATAATTTATCTGCTCCAGATTCTCTAACTATAACAGCATCACCAGACGGATTTATATGAATCATATAAGACATACTATTACTTATTCCCTTGTAGCCGTGGTATTCAATACCATCAATAACTTCAGGAGTATTTAATCTCATAACTTCATCTAAATATATTCTATGTTTAAAATAATCAACATAAGGTCTAGTTTCATCACTATCTGAATCTTCGACATATTCATATTCTATAGGTATATAATAATCTTCAATATCTTCTGGTACAGTATTACTTACTATAGTACTTTCTTCTAGTACATTTCTGATAATTTCATCTAACAACGCACTCACGCCCTCACTATATGCGTTAATCTCCTCATCTATGGCGATTTCTTTTATAGTTTGAAAAATAGAAGGAAATTCGTTGATTAAAATTTCATATGTTGTTGCTCCCAACATGTGTTTTTCTTTTTCCTCCTTTATCCGCATCTTTAAGGTTTTCTTTTGATCCCCTGCATAGTCCAATGCGAGGCTGTCGAGGTCTTGAACGCAATCTGTCCAGTCCCACGCCGAAAACGTGGTGATGCAGAGGTCAGTACCGTTCCACGTGGATTCAGGTTCACTGTAATTTCCCACATATGTCCAAGTGTACAATTTTCCGCTTGGCTCAATCGCTAGTCCCTTGTGTACGTTCTGGTTAGTGCCTTCACACTCCCGATATAAGTCAACCATTTTTTCTTCTATTGCATCGCGGTTATCTTCCAAAACTTTTTTCCAGTTTGTTTCATCATCATTATCAATTATATTAGATTCTTCCAATATATTGTCCATATCAGAAGGTTCTATTTCTATATTATCTTCAGGTTCAATTATTCCAGTAACTTTAAATTTTTTAACTAATGCAAAAAATTCTCTAGTAAGCAAATTCCAATATAATTTATCAACTTGTTCATCTGAATACTTTGAAGATTCTTCACTACTCTGGTCAAACCAATATTCTATTTTTGCTCTCATATCAAAATAAGAATAATCAAACTGTAAAGGCAGTCCTTTTAACCATTCTATAAATGCATTATATTCTCCAATTTGTCTAATCTTCCAACTAAATTGGTCTTTAAATTCAGCATAAACACAATTAAGTGCAGAAGCTGTATCAGTATAATTTTCTATCTCATATTCTTCTGCATATTGTTGTGCCGCTTCTATAATTTCTTTTCTGATTCTTTCTTTTACTTCTCTTTGCATTGATATTTTAATACCCATATTTTATTAACTCCTTTGAATATATTATAATTTAATAACCTTCTAAATTAATAACTTTATAAATTGCTTTACCTAAATTTACATAATTTTTTTCCCAATAATCGGTTATTTTACTTAACAATTCTGATGCTTCTTGTGTCTGTAAAATATAAGAATTATCAGTGTTAAAATCTATAGCAATAAATGGTGTACTCCAATTAATAGTAATTTCACCTACTATATTATTATCTTTATCTTTATAAATATAGATTTCGTCTTTCCCTTGTTTTTTAATTTCATATTTTAATTTTGAATTTATATTTGACCCATCTACTAAAAAAGTATTCATATCCATTGGTTTTATATTTCTATTCATTATATCAACTCCAATATTCAATTAGTTATTATAATCTCATATTAATTTGATTTTTTAATACTAATATTTAATTAATCATCAACAAAAACGTCAGCTAAATCAATATTCCCACCATATTTAATAAACTTCTTAAAAAAATCATTACTGAGTTCTTTATATTTTTCATAATTGTCAGATGATATAATAGTCTGTTCATCATCTTTATCGAATTTAAGATACATCATAAATCTACCTGACACTTTATTTTCAATTATTTCTGCACCTGTTTTATGACTAAGTTTAGCTAAAGCTTTAATTTCATTATCGGAAATAACAATATCTTCAATATCCAACATATTAATCACTCTTTTTCATATTGATTTATAACACTTCTTACAACAACCTTATTTAAATATTTTATCGTAACAATCACCACATATACTAGAGATAAGAAGTTCCCTATCATCAGCTGAAAATTCTGGTAGAGCTTCTTGTATATTCATTTTACCAGCTTTCCATTGCACAAGTCTCTGATATTGTTCCTCAGTAAACTTAATTTTATGCATAACACCACATGATGCACATTTTATATTAATATAATATTGCGACATTTTCATTTCCCCTTTTATTAACTTATTTAAAATAGTTGAGTTTAAATGAAATATATTTAATCAAATAAACTCAACTATTAATCAAAAATCTAATTTACTGCAAATTCTACATCCATTACTTCATCATCTTCTGTTACTGTAAGCTTGTTCTTTTTCTTTAGGTCAGATACAAGGTCATCAATACTAGATTCCCAGTAAAACTTTGTAGCAAACATCTTAGTAATGCCAGCACCCAAATCTATCTTCTTCGTGTCAGCGTTAATAGCTCTAGTAGGAGTATAATCATGAGTTATAGCTTCAGTGCAGGCATTGTAAAAACCCCACTTCGTATAATCAAAATTATTATCAAGTCTGTTAGCAATCATCTTACTAACTCTCTTAGGAATATAATTCAACAAAAGTTCAACCCTATCTTCTGTTACGGATTGAGTTGTCCAATTTCTCCAATTAAGAGAGTAGCTACGAAAACCATTGATAAGTTGATGAGCATTATGACTAAATTCATTAAGATTAAATTTACTACCAAAATGCTTATAAGACATTGACATAAACTGTCTAGTAGCAATCATTCCATTAGTACAAACAAGTCTAACAGCATCAATATAAAATCCTACTGCCTGACTTCCATCATAGCTATTTACTATACGTATCATAGGTGAAATTTCATCGCCGGGTCTTACTTCAACACTATAATCTTTAATAGTATACAGACGTGTCATTAGGGAACCATCTTTTGAAAGTATAGTCTGAATATCAGTATTGTTAAAAGACATACCTTCTTCTATCTTCTGAACAATATCCCCATGCTTAATCACAGGATATGAACTGGAAACTGTAGCAAGATACACGGGTTTACCGGAATTATCTTCTCTGAACAATGCTTTCTTGTCTGGTATTTCAATGCCATCAAAAGAAAGTTTGCGTTCCATTACATCAAAATTTAGCTTTGACCTATCAGGACCTGACCAACTATCTGTTACAAACATACCATACTTTGCTCTCCTTGCAATTTCTGTTCGATTATTTCTTACGCCACTATCATTAAATTTTACCGTCATTTTAATATCCCCCTTTAATTTTGTGTTGCTCATTCAATAAATATATTATATCATTATTTAGAGATAAAAGCAAGTTGTCCTAAAGTATACAAATTTTATTTTGTTTAATATTTAAAAAAATCTATCTGCTATCTGTTGTTTATTGAAAACTTCACCAGTCATTTGGTAAATAAATTCTTTAATATGTCTTAGTGTTGTATTACTATAAAACTCATTAACTGTTATTTTTTCTTTTATTCTATCATATTTAGCAACAATTGTTGAATAACTCATAAGTTCAATTATATTATCATCGGTGTATATCAATTTAGCTTTTTCATAAAAACTCTTTCTTTTATCAAGTTGCGTATTCATATTTGATGTTATTATCATTATCTTATTCTTCTTTGATTTATAATTATTCAGAATAATATAGCACGCCGTTTGATACTTCGTAATAGTTACCATCTAACATCATATCTCTACCCATATTATCAAAATCTATATAATACTTAATTGAATCAGGAATATCAAAACATTCATCTACATATTCTTTGGCAACTTGTGCCATAGACATACCTGAATAAAGAGTCCATTTATCAACTGTATTATCATTAATCATTTCAATAATATCATTAACACTGTTTATAGTGTAATAATCTGATTCAAGTATAGAATCTAATACTTCCTGCTTATAGCCATCCATAAAATTATAAGCATCCTGTAATTCTACATAATCTTCTATTGTATCATCTTCATCAAAAAAATCTACTTCTATTGTATCAAAATCAGCTCTTAAAATAGTATAATTAACATCTTCTATATCTTCTTCAGTGATACCAATTTCATTTAGTTTAATATAATCTTCTCGATAAAGGTCAACACTTACCCAACACTGCTCATCATTAGTGTTATTTTTAATCAAAACTTGAATTTCCATTATTTTAATCTCCTTTAAATTGTTTTAAATAAATGGCATATAAATTTCATCTTTGAACTCATCGACAATCTTTTTTGCAAGTTTACAGGTCTGTTCGTTTCTCAGGTCATACCAACCTTTATCGTACATTTCAGCCCAAAGCTTCATACACTCCATCATTACTGCCATAGAACTCTGCTGAAGTGTTCTATGTGTATTATAACAGATCTTTTCAGCAAATTCCTTGTGTCTACTAGTATCAAAACTATTTACAAAATCTGAAAAAGTATTTGCCATTTCTTCGCCTGTCATTTTAGCCATTTTGTTTTTTTATCTCCTTCAGTTGTAATCAGTATTGTTATCTCTCTCAATCAATAAATATATTATATCACATTTTAGAGATAAACACAAGTCTTTTTATTTGTAACAATATTAATAAATATATACATAAAGTTTATATTTATTTAATTGGTTTTCTAGCTTTTCTATTTTGTGTATGATAATAATTTCTATAATAACTAATACTACGAAGATTGAATATCACCAAAAAAAAAACAGTTATTAACATGCATATAATTATAATAAACATTTATTCACCAAATTTCTCAATACATTCAGGAAGTCTCTGATAAGCATGTATGTAACGATTAAACAAAGTACATATATAATCCAAATGTTCTAGTTCAAAATAATGACAATTAGTACATTTTTTACCACAAGGAATTTTAACTTTAACATATATAAATTTATCAGACATTAAAAAATCACACTTTTTTACTAAAATAGACAGAAAGATTACTGCCTTTAGGTGGTAATATGAATGTCTATAAATTTTAACTTCATATAAGTTAAAAATATATAAACAAAATGTAATTTAATAATAAAGAAGGTGAATCTATTTTGACTGCAAGTACTGTTTCTAAAAATCAAAATATTAAAAAAACTATGAAAGAAACTATGACTAGAAGAACTAGCCAGTCTTGTGGTGTTTATAAAGTCAAAATAGACGAATCTAGACTTTCTAAAAAACAAAAAGAGCAAATTAAAATGATATTTGTTGAAGCAAAATGGTTTTATAATAATATTTTAAGTTGGTCTGAAAATCACGATATTAATGATTTTGATACTAAAACTAAATTTGTTAATATTTTAAATAAAAATAAAGAAATTGAAACTAGAGAATTAAAAAATATTGGTTCTCAAATGAAACAAGCAATACATACTGGCGTTATATCTGCTATTAAAACTTTGTCAACTTTAAAGAAAAAGGGGCATAAAGTTGGAAAACTTAAATATTTGTCGGATTATAAATCTATTAATTTAAAACAGTTTGGAACTACATATCAAATACTTAATACTAAATATATGAAGATTCAAAACATATCTGGTAAAGTCAAAGTCAACGGTTTGGATCAATTTATTAATGACCCTGATATTGAATTTGCTAATGCTAAGATTCTAAATACTCCGTCTGGATATTATGTTGCAATAACTACTTATCGATATAATGACGATTTGGCACTTAAATCATATTTAGGTTCTGAAATTGGTATTGATATGGGAATCAAAGATTCAATCATTCTTTCTAATGGTGAAAAATTTAAAGCATCTATTGAAGAAACTGAACATTTAAAATGTTTGCAAAGAAAACTAGCGAGACAGAAAAAAGGTTCTAACAATAGAAGAAAAACTATTTTCAAGATTCAGAAAGAATATCAAAAAATATCAAATCGAAAAAATGATATTTCAAATAAAATCACAAGTCATATTTTATCATATGAGCATATCTATATGCAAGACGAGATGATATCTGGTTGGCATAAAGGATTATTTGGAAAACAGGTTCAACATTCTATTTTAGGCCGAGTAAAAGCTAAATTAATAAATCATTCTAGAGTTGAAGTGTTAGATCGTTCAGTTCCAACAACTAAATATTGTCCTTGTTGTGGCAACATCAATAAAAATATCACCTTGGCTGACAGAACTTATATTTGCCCAACATGCGGTTATCAAGAAGACCGAGATATTCATTCTGCTAAAAATATGATATTGATGACTAAAATAATTAAAAATCAAATACCTAGGGAACCTAGGGAATTCAAGCCTGTGGAGACTATGAACCTTGTAGCCGTTGAAGCAGGAAGATTACAGTCTTTAGACTGTAATTAGTTCACTTATTATATTTTAATTATTAATGCTCACTCGGAAGAAGTATTACACCATTTTCTACCCAAAGTGTTATACCTTCTTCAAGAGGAAAATCAGTATAATAAATTTTCTGTGATACTAATTTGTTATCATTACCATCTGTACAAATAACTTTGGCACCGTTTCCATTTTTATTCATTTTTAATGACCACACCTGAAAATTTTGGTTTCTAAATTTTTTCTCACATTGATATGAAACAATAATATCAACTAACCAATTTGCTTCACATAAACTAACCATCATTTTAACTCCATCAGTGCATACCATACCAAACCATCCCAAAGAATAATAATGTTCAGTACCAGTCATACATCTAAGATTTGTTCTAATTTCATCAGCAGTATAAGTTTTAAGCATTGTAATTCCCCCTAATTTTTATGTTGTGTATTATGTTTCACTCACTATATATATTATATCACAACTTAGAGATAAATACAAGTCTTTTATTTGTAACAATAAAAAAAAGATGTAAACTCTATGTTTACATCTTTTTGCTGAATTATCAGTATCATTTGTCCCACTTATTCATTTTTTAAAAGAAACTTATTAGATATTGATTTAAAACTTATTCTAACTTTATTATTTTCTGGTTTAGCAAGTCTCCAGACTATACCTTCACGTTCAATATTACTGTTGTTGACTACACTCTTACCTTCAGCTAATTTAAGTATTTCATTAATATCATTAGGTAATATAAAATCTCTATAAATAATTGGTACAGATTTCAACCCAATTTCTTTAGTAATTCTTTCTACTTCATATTGACTATAATATTCTTGTGTATCAATATCAAAAATATCAAATATATATATATCTATACCTTTTATCTTATATTTATTACCTTGAATACCTTCACCACATAATTCACCTTGTAGTGCTATGTTTTTGTTTTTAAAGTATTTTCTCATTTTACTTTCTATATCTTGTTCTTTAATTACTTGCCAGTATTTACCACCATCATCTTCATCAAGTTGGTTATTTCTTGAACAAACATAAAATTTATTATCTTTAAGAAATATTGTCTCAGAAGAACCATCTATTTTTTCAGTACCAACAACTTTCATACCAGCAATTTCGTTAATCAAATTTCTAAGATTCTGTACACGTTCTTCATCTGTCTTATATATAAAAACAGGGAAACCTTTTTTAATAATAGTATTAGTAAACAATATCTTAGCTAATTTGTTAAAATATCTAAACATAAAGCTAAGTACAACATCAGGTATATATTTTTTAACCCATTTCTTATTGGTAATTACTTTTCTCTTAGCATTATTATCTTCATCTGGTTCATATTTAGTTATACCAATGATTTCAGTAACATCATCATCAATATTATAATTACCTTTAGGAAGATAACTAATCGGCAATACCAGTCCCTGACTTATTTGACCACGTAGCTTAATTGTTCTAACTCTATATTTTCTATCTTTAAGAAATTCAAACTCTGGTGCAGGTGGTAAAATACTATCTATTTCACAATAGATAATCTTATCCCCAGCTTTAAAATTATCTTTCTTAGCTACAACACATTGCCAACCATTAATAATAGCTAATTCTATTGCATCAGCATTTTCAATTGGTTTAATTTCTAATATTTCTTGTATACTTGCTAGTTTTCTCATTTTTCATTTCTCCTAACTAACCACGAATTGATTTTATCATCTAATAGACAATATATTACTATAATCATAAAAATTAACATAGGCAACCAATAAGATGATAATATTGTTTACACATCTTGACAATTCAATATCTATACCTTTTTATTTGTTACCTTATTTACAGGTGCACGAAGCGTACATTTCCCCTTTTCATTTAAAAGATTTTCCAAACAAACATATGTTTGTTTCATATCATTTTTGTTTTTGGGATAGATGTCAGTACTGTATCCATCATATTTTCTTTCATTCTGGATCAAATACGATAACAATTGACCACAATAACCGGCATCTATCGTATAGTTTCTATAA
>Ga0116170_10006488_pt1 | contig 10247 bp, 11 predicted proteins | sample AD_JPNHW1_MetaG_FD_89797 | JGI IMG/M metagenome (GOLD analysis project Ga0116170, IMG submission 89797) | Active sludge microbial communities of municipal wastewater-treating anaerobic digesters from Japan - AD_JPNHW1_MetaG | ecosystem: Engineered > Bioreactor > Anaerobic > Digestate | place...
AATAGTCAAGTAATCCTTTGGGGAGCAATAAGCCTAAAAAATCCTTTTCTGATTGGTTATCCATATCTTTTTTCGCAAAGAAAGAATTTTATCAGCTTCTCCCCAACTTTTCCGATTGATCCATTAATACCTAATTTTAGTTCACCAGAATGATTCAAACAATCTGAAATATAATTGATTGCATCATTTATTTTGAACTGCTTTGGTTTTGTTTGAGTGGCTTTTTACGAGCAGTTCACCAATGAGAGAATTCATTTGATTACAAACACTCAAAAATGAAATTGTTATGAGAACAACAAACACTTTCGGAATCCAGTTTCTCATCCGTAAAAACAAGGCAAAGGATGAATCCGCTCCTATCTATGCCAGGATCACTGTTGATGGGCAAAGAGTAGAAATTTCGTTGAAGCGTTGGATCAATCCAACCAATTGGGACACTAAAAAAGAAAAAGCAAAAGGCAGCAAGGAAGAAGCCAAAACGCTGAACCACTACCTTGAAGAAGTAAAAGCGCGGCTGATCGAATGTTACCAGGAAATGCAGGTACAAAAACGGTTGATAACTGCCGAGGCCATCAAAAACAACTTCCTGGGGATTGATCAGAAAGAGTTTACATTGTGCAAACTGGTCGACTATCACAACCAGGTGATGAAAGACAATTTGGCTTGGGGAACCCTGAAAAACTACTTTACCACCCAGAAATATATCCAGGAGTTTCTGAAACAACGTTTTGGCACCAACGATATTTTCCTTTCGGGACTGACATACAAATTCATCACCGATTTTGAGTTTTTTCTTCGTAACCACAAACCATTGGATCATCAGAGACCAATGGAAAATAATGGCGTAATGAAACATCTTGAACGATTCCGGAAAATGGTGTCCATGGCCGTTAAAATGGAATGGATCGACCGCGATCCGTTTGAAAAGTACCAGCTGAAATTCAACCGTGTGGAACGCGATTTTCTCACAGAACAGGAATTGGAACGGATTGAGAACAAACAATTCCGTATCGGACGGCTCCAGTATATCCGCGATCTGTTTGTTTTCAGTTGCTATACCGGTCTTGCTTACATAGACACGATGAACCTTACCCCTGGCAATATCACCGTTGGCATCGATGGTGAATACTGGATTTCAACAAGCCGCCAGAAAACCGATGAACCGGTAAGGGTTCCCATTTTGCCCAAAGCCTGGGTCATCATCGAAAAATACAGGACCCATCCCCGCTCGTTGCAGCGTGGCTCAATCTTTCCGTCCATTACAAACCAGATTCTCAACAATTATCTCAAAGAGATTGCCGATCTGTGCAGCATCGAAAAGAACCTCACCTTTCACCTGGCCCGCCACACCTTTGCCACAACAGTGACATTGACCAACGGTGTCCCCATTGAAACCGTAAGCAAAATGCTAGGTCATTCAAAAATCACCACAACGCAGGTTTATGCTAAAGTGATTGAACGCAAGGTAAGCGAGGATATGAAAACCTTAAGGGCAAAAATGGAGTCTGGAAGTAGATTAAAACAAGCTAATTGATTATCCAGAAAGATTTCAGAATAATATTTTTAAAATCGAACCGTTAAAATAGTTGCTTTTGGCAAAGGGACTTTTATCAGGGTTTCATTTATTCCTATGTTTTCGGGAATAAATGCAGTATAATTATTGTTTTCTGTTATACACTATGGATCCGTATGCGAGTAACAGACAAGTAATTCTTGATAAGGAACTGGAACAAATTGCAAAAACGTTCCCTGACTTTTTTCAAAGAACTGAAAAATCAATTCTTTGTATAAAAGAATGCCTGCAAGTGTTAAAAGAATACATCTGCAATCATCCTTTTGAGTCCATTGCCCAAGAGATACTCTTTTTTAAGGAGATCAAACCCACCATTTATGGAAAACTGATCTTCTTTGTTGAGGTTTTAAATATTGAATCAAAACGCCCGGTAGGTAATACTTGTGATATAAAGAAATATTTGTTGAAGGAACAGAAAAAGCTCCGTTCATTCTTTGATGAAAATGTTGAATTCTATGCTTATTGCCGAAATAAATCGACACATCTTGATGAGAAGTATTTTATCCGCAATAAACTGGATAGGTGTCTGTGTATTAATGATTATGCAGTTGATGCAGATCCCTGTTTTTCCACAACCCACGATTACAAAGTTGCCAGAATCTTAGCCAATGATATGCTGAATAACTATTTGAATGAGCAACTGAATTTGCTCGATCAACCAAAGGAACAGGTTCTTATGGGAACAGAAAAATGCAAATTTGTCTGGACGGAATCAAAAATTGCTTTGGTCGAACTCATTTATGGTTTGCACACGACCGGTTGCATCAACAATGGCTCGGGTGATATAAAAGAGGTTGCTCACTTGTTCGAAACCATCTTCAATATTGAACTGGGCGATTTTTACAGGACATTTATGGAAATCAAAACCCGACAGAATCCTACAAAATTTCTGGACACCATGCGATCTGCCCTCAATCACAAAATTGAAGAACAGGATGAATAAAATACCAAGTTGATACCAACTCGGACTTTTCACATTAAATCAAATCAAAACGTTCATTTGATTTCTCTACTTCCTGACCGTACTTTTTCAAAAATCCAGCATAACATTGTTTTTCAGAAGAGTACAAAATAGTAAATCATCAATCATAACTCTCAAATTTTATTTCTCCCAACTTGGTATCATACTGTGAACAAATTCATTTCGGTTTGATGAATTTTGACCTCAAACAATTTAAATCGTATAATATGCCAGCACAAATTGTAACAACCGATGATTTAATGGAGTTCAAAGTTGAACTCCTCGAAAGTTTTAAAAAACTGCTTAAAGAAAATTCCGGCCAGCCGGTAAAGAAATGGCTCAAATCCTACGAAGTCCGAAAAATTCTGTCCATCTCTCCCGGAACACTTCAGAACCTTCGGATCAATGGCACATTGCCCTTTACTAAAATCGGTGGCGTGATCTATTACGACTATGCCGATATTCAGAACATGCTCCAGGCAAATAAGCTTCAGCGCCGGTTAGCCTAAATCAAATCTTTGATTTGATTTTCCTCTGCGCTTATCTGCGTTCTCTGTGGTTTATAATGTAAGTGATACCTTATATAAACAATATAAACAATACAAACATGGATAAGCAAGCAAAAATCGATTTTGAAAAAAATGAACAGGAAGAAAAAACTCAAAATCCAAAAGAAATAGAAGTGATCAGAAGAACCGATGGATTTGGCCCGGGCGTTCCGCCCACCGAAGAACACGTCCGCATCTATTTCGACGAAAAAGGTTTTCCGCCCGTTGAGGCCGAAAAGTTCTACAACTACTTCCAGAGTAACGGCTGGCTGGTGGGTGGCCGGTCAAAAATGAAAGACTGGAAAGCTGCTACCCGCAACTGGATCTTAAACGCTCAAAAATTCAGCAATCATGGAAAACAGCAACGCAACTCAATACAAAAACCAAAGCCAGGCAACCTCAGCGCAACCGTTGGAAAGGACTATTCCGAACCACTTTAGCCGGTTTACTTCAGACCAAAACGGAGAAATCATTTTCGATTTTGATCGTTGCCTGGCCTTTATGGAAGAAAAAGGAAGTGAACAATTTAGTGACCATTTCCGAATTTTCCCCGAAGATCACGGGATAATCTTTAAACTGCTGGTCTATGCCATCCACGACCAGGAAAATGCAGAAAAGCTCAACCTGAACCTGCAAAAAGGAATCATGCTTACCGGCCCAGTTGGTTGTGGCAAAACCACTTTAATGAAACTGATTCGTTTCTTTCAGACTCAACAGGAAGTGTACTCGGTAAAATCCTGTCGTGAAATCAGCTTCGAGTTCATCGCCAAAGGTTTTGAGGTAATTCACAAATACAGCACTGGAGAAAACCGGAAAGTTTACTGTTTCGATGACCTGGGCACCGAACAAAATCTGAAATACTATGGGAACGAGTGCAATATTATGGCTGAAATTTTGCTGAATCGTTACGACCAGTTCATTGCCCATGGAACTATCACCCACCTTACCACCAACCTTTCCGCCAGCGAAATTGAATCATACTATGGCAACCGGGTTCGTTCAAGGATGAGGGAGATGTTTAACGTTATTGCATTCAATAAGGAATCGAAGGATAAAAGAAGATGAATCGTAATTGTTTTAATCATCTAAATCACAATTATGACATCTGTTTTGTCCAGTTTTTTAACAAATAAACTGGACATTTATCTATATTTGCAAAAAGAACAATATTTTGAAAACATCTGAATACATACAATTTAAGATTGAAAGATTGCCTAAAGGCTATGTGTTCACCTATGAGGATTTTGTATCTGAGGTGAACAGCAAGGAAGCGGTTATAAAAAGCCTCAACAGAATGGCGCTGTCCGGGAAAATAGGAAAACTGGCTAAAGGCAAATTTTACAAACCTGAAAGTACTGTTTTCGGTACATTATTGCCTGATCAGTCTCAGATTGTGAAAGACCTGCTTGAAAAAGATGGCAAACTAATTGGCTACCTTACAGGGTACAGTATTTACAACAAGTTGGGGTTGTCTACACAAATAAGCAACACAATCCAGATCGGAAAAAATGAGGTGCGTCCTTCGTTAAAAAGAGATCGGTTTAAAATTTCATTTGTGAAGCAGAAGAACAATATCTCAAAAGAGAATATACCTCTACTCCAGATATTGGACACAATCCGGTTTATTAAGAAAATACCGGATACAACAATTGCTGTTTCATGTAACCGTTTGTTGACCATTATTCAGAAGCTTTCTCGTAAAGAAAAAAGCACCTTGACGAGACTGGCATTCAAGTATCCGCCATCAACAAGGGCTTTACTGGGTGCGTTTTGGGAACAATTGGGAGAAAAAGAGCAATTACCTTTGCTCAAAAAATCGTTGAATCCGATTACTGCATACAAGCTGGAGATACCAGCAAATATTTTGTCCACAACTGAAATCTGGAATATAAAATGAAGCTTCATCAGAATAAAACACTCTTTGATCAGGCTGTTCGGGCAACGGCCCAACAAAAAGGTTTGCTTGAAATCTATATCGAGAAAGATTATTGGGTGACTTTGGCCTTACATCGAATCTTCAACAGTCCGATTGGTAATGAAACGGTTTTTAAAGGAGGAACGTCACTGTCCAAATGTTTTGGCCTGATTGAACGTTTTTCTGAAGACATTGACCTGGTCGTTCTTCGTAAAGAAAATGAAACGAACAACCAGCTTACCAACAAAATCAAAACCATTTCTCAGGTAGTGTCTGAAGTATTGCCCGAAGTTGAGATTGAGGGGATCACCCATAAACGGGGAATGAATCGGAAGACAGCCCATAGTTATGAAAAAAAATTTCAGGGCAATTATGGTCAGATTCGCGATGTGATCATTGTTGAGGCAACCTGGTTGGGAAGTCACGAACCATTTTCAGAACAAACGATCAGTTCCTACATTTTTGAAATGATGGTGAAAACAGACCAGCAGAAACTGGCCGAAGAATACGATATGCAACCGTTCGTTGTTTCTGTTCTGGATGTTAAACGCACCCTGTGTGAGAAAATAATGAGCTTGGTTCGCTTCTCATACACAGAGCAGCCAATAGCTGATCTGCGCAGCAAAATCCGCCACACGTACGACATTCACCAATTACTTCAAAACCCCGCAATTGCAGTCTTCTTTCAATCCGATGATTTCGATAATATGCTGCATCGAGTAGCAACCGAGGATAAAGTCAGCTTCAAAAACAACAATCAATGGCTGAAACAACATCCTGTTGATTCATTGTTCTTTTCAGATTTGGAAAATACGTGGGATCAGATAAAAGGTACATATACTGGTGATTTTAGATTTCTGGTTTATGGCCATCTGCCCAATGAAGATGAAGTATTTCAAAACTTGAGGAAAGTTAGAAACAGGGTTGATAAAGTGAATTGGAATTTTTAACTACAAATTTACAACTCAATCATGTATGACATTAAGAATGAATAGTATATGGATAAATATTATATTGACAATAAAAGTCTGTACAACTTATTAGTTGAGAAAGGAGTAACTGCATTATTTCACGCAAATACAGTCTTGACCTCTATTACGTTTATTCGTCAAAGAGCCTTATTGTCAAGAAAATATATTGAACAAAACAATTTGATCCAAACAGACCAGAAGTCAGATGAAAAGGATAAAAAGTATGGGGTTTGGGATGATGTATTTTTAGACGCATTCGATATTCACAAGAAGTTCAATAATCGAAATCTATACGGGCCAGTCATGTTTGTATTTAAAATAGAGCTATTGCTTTCGCCCTCTTTCTCAAAAGCATTAGTGACTAGGTCTAATCCAATTAATTGGACTGATGCATTAACAAATGACGAAAAATATTATTCCAATATCGATCAAATTAAAGATGATTATTTAACTGGAAAGAAACTCGATTCTCAAATAATGATAACATTAAGAAATCCAGACAAATGCGTTAAATTCAATAAATTTTTGAAAGGTATTCTCGTAGATAAACCATCGTTAATCGTTCCTGTAAAAAGAAAAAATGGAGATATAACTGAAGGCCATCTTGGTGATGAAGTTTTCAAGAGATTAGAAGAGGAATTAAAGGAAAGTGGGCTTGGTCATATCAAAATACACAAACGTCATGCTTTAACAAGAAGATTATTCTGTCGGTGTCAAGCTCAATACAATTTTCTTCATATCCGAAACTATGAAGAACTTCGAAAATTATTTAGAATGAACTGATTAAGATATAAACAATTAAAAATTATCCATATCCAGCCCACTATTAATTCCCCTGGATAAATCTGAAGCATGTCTTATCGAATTTCTAAGACAACTCTCTTTCCCTCTTGTATTATTCCTCTGCTAAACGTTTCTTTTTTATCTTTAAACAAAATTGACCTGTGAAATCAAACCTTATGAAACGACAACTTCAACGAGCACTTTTCCTTCCTGCAAATAAAATAGTCTTAACAGATGCTGAAAATAAAGGCGAAGTGTATAGAATTGAAAAAAGAAAAGTACAATGCTATCCTACCTTTCTGCACCGTTGGTTAAAAATTAAAGTGTCTCGTTGGCGAAAAGTTTCTGTTCTTGACACTTACAACGAAGATCACCTTCGCAATAGTTATTGGCTTATAATTAAGCATTTTAAACAATCAGGGATAATTACAATCCTTTATCCGGAGATAAATTCCGATTTAAATAATACTGAAATTGAAGAGCACATTCAAAAGATGAAGGAATTTGGGCTGAATTTCGAAATGCTTAATGGTAATAGTGTGGAAGATATTCTGAATGCAATTGAGTTATATAATATTAATCCCCAAAATTCCTGTTTTGTTGCAACAGATTTCGAATTACTTGAAGAACTTGGTAAGTGGTATCATCCCCGTGAATTCTTTAACTCCTATTTGCCCAAAAACAACTATACTTTAGGTTTTGACATGCAATACTGGGGTACCAAATTTCCTGAATGGGAGCATAAAGTTCATGTTGCCATGACAACATCGATCCAATCTTTTTTATTGCGTAACTATCATTCAAAACATTTGGTCTTCTCCAACCGTCTTTTACCATTTTTAGATAACTGCATTCTTTTTATTGCTAGTGAAAACAGCCAACCAATTGATGATTTTATTGTTGAAAATCTTGAATGGCTCAAGATGAAGGCTGAAGAAAAAGGGTGCAAATTCATATATTTGCCTGAACTATTTAGTATTAACACCGACACAGAATTTATCGATACCTATCTGTCTTATTATTATCCAAATTGTTCTGTTGATTCTGCTATTGCAGAGCTTATTTGTAATTTAAAAATCAATAACTACGAATTAAGTAGTTTGATTTTAAATGTTTTAAATATCCCTGAAATTCAATTGCCTGTTTTGTTAAGGAATAGAAAAGGGACTGGTGACGAGAACCCATTCGAATATTCTGTTTTTCATTTGCAGAATAATATTGATTTTAAACAGCAAATATTTGATTATTTTGATAAGCTTCAGGCTGTTGGTGAATTAACTCCAATTTATTTTCGAAAAGAAAAAATCGAATTAAAAACTGCTGATGATAATTTCTTTGATGAGGCGAATAAATTGGCCGATGATGTAATTGGCAAGATTTCTTATTTGAAAGAGAAGGGCTTAAACTCAATCGTACTCGAAATTGCATTGCACTTGTTAGACGGGGTCGACAAACAAGAGCTAACACGACTTGGACTTCCAGTGGGAACCATTCCTCAACTGCAAACAAACAATATAAAAGTTAGCCGCCTGCGCATTCAATGGACCTCAAAATTTGACTTCCAAATTATTTTGCCCGACTATGGAAATATGATAGTCGAAATGCCTCGCCTGCCAATGGCATTATATTATTTGTTTTTAAAACACCCTGAAGGAATCTTATTTTCTGATCTTCCCGATTATAAAGATGAGTTGGTTGCCATCTATTCCAAAATCAGTAATTTATCCGACAAACAAGAAATCGGAAAAAATATTGATCGTATCTGCGATCCTTTCGATAATTCAATCAATGTGAATTGTTCACGGATTAAAAGTGCTTTCGTGAAATTGATTGATATGAAACTGGCTGAAAATTATTTTATAACCGGGTATAGGGGCGAAGATAAAAGAATAAAAATTGCTCCCGAATTAATTGAAATAATAGGCGAACCCGATCTTTCTTATTAGAATATTCGTGAACTCAATCGTCAATTTCTCTGCAAGGTTGCAATGAATTTTCTTCCTCGTTTAAGGCTGGTAACTTTCGGTCAGTTTGCTTTATTACCATACAATTGAAAGATATTAAGCGTGGAACAGGTATCGCGGAAGGGGTTTCCCCCCTGAGGCTGGTAATAAAGCAACTGTTCCGCGCTTTCTTTTTTAAATCATTTGTATATGAAGAAGAAAATTCCAACAAAAGCACTTACTGTTTCAGTGATCATTTCCCTTATTTTATTATTTCCGGTTTGTTCAACAGGAAATAATAGGAATAGTCCCCGGTATGTCGATATGGATTCTGTTCAGAATGTTGTATCATCAGACACAATTACAACGGTAGACAAAAAAAACTCAAACAGCTACTTTGCCATCGGCAGAGGGGGTTCGTATGGTAGTATCGGCTTAAAAGTGGGTCGGTACAAGATTAAAAACAACCGGCTGCAGGCAGGCTACGTTATTGGTGGTCTGGGTGCTTATACCAACTCAACAGAAACCGAATACGGGCTGGGTATTTTGGCAAGCTATGGCAGAAAATACTATTTCCCCGATGTTTTCTTCCTCGATGGCAGGGTTGGAATTCAGGAGTACGCCTACCAATCGGGTTCTTTCCTTCCCGTTCCGGGAGTAAAACTTATTGCAGGCTTTGAAGCCCGTGGCAGGCGAATGGGGTTTAGTATTGGTGCAGGCATATCACAAAACTTGCTCTTCGACTATACAACCCGCCCGGTAATTGAGTTAGGATTTATTTTTGGCAAATGGGATCTTCCTAAAAAGAACAATCAATAATGAAACAATCAATAGTAGTTATTGCCCTGATGCTTGCATCCGTCATCTCCTTTGCGCAGTCAGTATGGAGTGATGAGTTTTACAGTAAATATTCATATCAAACCATCGCTGACTTTAAAGCAATAAACGACACTATTGTCCCTGAAAGGTTTGATTACAAGTTACTGAATGCCGCCATCTTTTTTGAGACCAACCGGCATCGGGTGTTATACGGGCTAAAACCATTGAAACACGATTCGCGGCTTGAAAACTGTGCTCAGGGCCATTCACAGGATATGGCCGATCTTGATTTCTTTTCTCATACCAGTATAGTTTCAGGAAAATATACTCTTCTACAAAGAGCTGGAAGGGTTGGTATTACTGAAACGTATATCGGAGAAAATATCAATGAGACCTATATTTTAAAATTTAACGGTGAAGCGTATTATCCCCCTTCCCAATCTGGCTACTTTAAAAGTTTGAATGGAGAACATATACAGGTACACACCTACCAGTCACTTGCTATCGATATTGTTAACGGATGGATGAACTCATCCGGGCATAAAGCAAATATATTGAATAGCAATTACACCCATCTGGGAGTGGGCAATGCCATGCATTATACAGGTATCGGGATTGACCGTATCCCGTAGGTAAAAAGCACCCAAAATTTTATGAAATCAAATGTGTCGGTTTTTGTTTCAAGACCCCAAAGAAATCCTTCAACTCAAAACTCAGCACTATATACTTATAGC